>Ga0154385_1029_pt1 | contig 22684 bp, 43 predicted proteins | sample RifGroB1_FD_105628 | JGI IMG/M metagenome (GOLD analysis project Ga0154385, IMG submission 105628) | Spirochaetes bacterium GWB1_36_13 | reverse complement strand
AATTTTAAATAGAAATAAAAATTTCCCGACCTTCGGCAGGCGGTCACTGAGCGGAGTCGAAGTGAAGCCGAACGGAGGGGCAGATTGATAGAACAAAGATTCCTAATCCTTGCCACAAAAAAAATTGCTACCAGAAAAATATATTTTTTATTTTAAAAAAAATTGATTTTTTTTAAAATTAACTTATATTATTATTTAATTTTATTTCAAGTATTAAAAAACAGGAGGGTGTATCTAATGGATGCAAAACAAACGGCAATCGGTTATATCAATGAAATTTTAAATGAGTGGGGTGTCCCTGAATCAGACTGTAAAGACCCAAACAAGGACATTTGGTGGCTCCGCCAAGGATCTGCAGAGTTTCATGTGGAATTATTTTCTAATCCCGGAAGGAGAGGAACAAAGGACTGTATCGAAGTCAGCGGAAAGATTATGGAAATCCCATCTGATCCTGTAAAAAAACAAGAACTTTATCAGTATATTCTTGAAATGAATGCGACTGGAGTCGGATGCTGGTTTGCTGTCAGGGGGAAACTGGTGATGCTGATCAGCAACAGGGAAATCGAAGGGTTGGATAAAATTGAATTTAGAAGCATGATCGATGATGTCAGATTCTATTCTGATCAGTTTGATGATATTTTCAAAGAAAAATACGGAGCAAACTACAAAGCGCCGGGACAATAATTTTTTTTAATAAGCGGTTTTATGCCGCTTATTTTTCTGTATTTTTTTATTTTTTTAATTATCATGCTTAAATTTAATTGATATTTCTATTCGGGAGGGGAAATTGGCGTTATTTGATAAATATTTTGATGCTGTCCAGACACTTGACCCGATTCGTCTTATGGGAACCGTTACAAAAGTTGAGGGTTCAATTATTTATACCAATGGTCCTATTGGGAAAGTAGGGGAAGTGTGTAAAATCATGCTGCAGAATCCCTACAATCAATCAAAAGAAGTTTTCGGTGAAATTATCGGATTTAGAGATAAAAGTATGATTATAATGCCATATTACGATGTAGAAGGCATTTATCCAGGCTGTGAAGTAAAAACAATGGGAGACACGCTGACACTTCAGATCAGTGAAAGCCTCCGCGGACGGGTAATCGATGGGTTGGGAAATCCTATGGATGAAAGATCTCAGGTTTTTTCACAAAATAAAGCTTCAATTTTCAATTCACCTCCCAACCCTCTGACTAAACCTTTAATCAAAGAACAGATTTTTACTGGAATAAAAGCAATTGACGGTCTTTTATCCGTAGGAAAAGGACAAAGACTTGGGATTTTTGCAGGAAGCGGGGTTGGAAAAAGTACGCTTCTTGGAATGATCGCCCGTTATATTCAAGCAGATATAAACATTATTGCACTAATAGGAGAACGGGGAAAAGAAGTCCGTGAGTTTATTGAAAATGATTTAGGCGAAGAAGGGCTTAAAAAAAGTATTTTAGTAGTAGCCACAGGAGATACTTCTCCGCTCATGAAAGTAAGAGCAGCCTATTCAGCCACCGCAATCGCTGAATTTTTCAGGGAACAGGGTTACAGTGTCAATTTTATGATGGACTCAGTGACACGGCTTGCTATGGCTCAAAAAGAAATCGGATTAGGGTTGGGGGAAGCTCCTGGAATCGGCGGCTATACTTCAAGCGTTTTTTCGACTATCCAAAAACTTTTGGAAAGAACAGGAAATTCAAAAAACGGAAGTATCACAGCTTTTTATACAGTTTTGGTGCAGGGAGATGATTTTAATGAACCAATCACCGATGCTGTAAGGGGTATCCTTGACGGGCATATTATGCTCAAACGCCATCTGGCAGACAAGGGGCATTATCCGGCTATCGATGTCTTAAACAGTATTTCCAGATCAATGATAGGAATCGTAAGCCCTGAACACAGGCAGTTTGCTATGACGCTGAAAGAACTTTTCGCTGTTTATCAAGAACAGGAAGATTTAATCAATGTCGGAGGCTATCAGCGGGGGAGCAACCCGAAAATTGATATTGCTATCCAGCTTTATCCTTCTATTATCAATTTTTTAAAACAAGACATTCATGAATTTTTTACTTTTGATCAAATTTTAGCTTCCTTAAACCACATTATAAACCCGGAACCGGTTAATCAAAAAAGAAAAAGAAGATAATTGAGACAAAAATATGAAAAGATTTGTTTTCAGACTTCAGAAAGTATTAGACTACAGATTTCAGATAGAAAATAAAAAAAAATTGGCTTTGGCTGAACAAATCAGTCTTTATAATCAATTAAAGGAAAAAATTGAAGAAGGAAAATTGAAAAAAAACAGTCTTTTGAATAAAATATCAAAATTTTCAGAAGACCCGGTGCAGCTTCATTTTGTCCAGCAGTGTTTAACAGGCATCAGTCAGACTTTTATTAATTCTGAAAAAGAAATGGAAGAAGTTCAAAAAAAGATAGATATTGCCAGGCTTTCTTACCTTGAAGCAAAAAAACAAAGGGAAATCTTTGAAAAACTGAAAGAAAAAGCTTATGAAGAATTTAAATACAATCAAAAACGGGAAGAGCAGAAACAGATTGATGAATTTTCCAGAATGTTTTGGGAAGAAAGAAAGGTGAAGAAGGAAGAGGAAGAAGTGCAGTAAAAAAAATCTAGTTAACATAATCTATCTTATCCGCAGTTCTAACAAATTATTAAAAATCAAGTATATATAAATAAAAACACCTCTTTATTATTCCTTATTTTTCTTCATATTTTTTTAGTTTTTTTGTAATCTGATTTCCAGCCGGTCTAAAAACTGATTGGCTGTTTTCAGGTTTTTATAAACCTGTTCTAATTCAAATTTCCGTCCGTTGACCTCAATCGAGATCATATAAACACTAACAATTCTTTCAGTCAATGCCTGAATATACTCATCGTTTTCGCCTGAAGTGAACTCTAAAAGGTAAAAATATTTTCCCTTCAACCCTGGATAAGTCTGGATACTGATTCTCCGTTCTATCCATTTCTTTTGCCTTGCCCCTTGAATTGTTGTCAAGGCTTTTTCGTTCAGTTTTTTCAAATCTTTTTTAAAAATTGAGAATTCGTTGATATTATCAATTTTTACCCTTTTTGTTTGAGAAACTTTTAAAAACATTACTTCTCATCCTCAAGGAATCTTACAACCGTTTCCCAGTCTCTAAGAGAAAAATCAATCACAGCCTTATCAAAATTCAATAAGTCCCTGATTTCCTGAACTTTTTTCTTCTGATCCTGTTTTTTAATCCCTTTTTTCGTCATGATTTCAGAAGCTTTCGTTTTTACGATATTGATTTTTGTCTCTTCGTTGAGTTCGTTTTCAAGACTCTGATCCTGTTTCGGTTCTTCTTTTTTGGGATTGGTTTGAGTTTTCGGAGGAATCGGGTTGTCTTTCGTCTCAGTGTCTTTATCTTCCTCAGTTGGGATCATGAAAACCTGAAACAAAGCGTATTTAAAAGCCTGGCTCATTGCCTTGTTGAAAGCCTTATCTGAGTGGTCTATTGCCTCGCCTATAGTGGAAATCTCAATAAAACTTCCATCCTCAGCTATGATTTTATAGTTTCCTTGTAAAACCACGCTCCTGACAAAGCTTCCACGGTCTGTTTTGTTTAAATCATTCCCTAAAATACTATATTTAGGCTCAATCGTAATTTTTTCCTCTGCCATGGCTTTATTACAGGCGTTATAAACATCATCGATTGACCGGAAACGGTATTTTTGAGCCTGATTAATATGGTCTTTTTCTACTGCCTTGATCTTCCCCATCACAGCAGGGATAGACTGATAAATGTTTTTTAGTTTTTTCTCCTCCATTTTCTTCCCCCTACGCTGTTTTTGTCATATCAAAAAGCTTGGGTTCTCCGTTTTCACCGTTTGCGTAAGCCTCTGCGTGTGCGAAGATACGCTCTAACAGTTTGCTGTGTTTTGTTTCAGTCATTTCTCCATTTTCAAACTTCATTGTCTCAATTTTTCCGGTTTCGATTTTCAGGATATTTTTTTTGTACTGGATCATGAATTTGTGCTGATAAGAAGAGTCTGTTTTTTTTATTTCGTCTAAAGCGATTGAGCCCACACTTTCAATATCTGTCGAATAATCATTCACATCTAATCTTCCGTTTATCGGGATCATATTTCTGTAATAGGTCATAATGAGCGTTAAGAGATCGTTTTCAAAATCTTCTGTAATCTGCTCAGTTCTTTTCACCTGATATTCAACATAAAAGCCGTTTTCACTGACGATATACGAAAGATCAAGTGCATGATGTCCGTCTCTCAGCTGTTTAAATTTAATTTTATTGATTTTCACCGCAAGCCTCCTTAAACTGACTGCATATTTCCGAAACACTGCAATAATCACAGCGTTTGTATTCATTCCCTTTCACCAGTTCGAGGCGGTAGGTTTTCTTTCCCTTTCCTGCCTCGTTTAATTGAGCCAGATATTTTTCCGCCATTTCCCTGTCGGACGGGTCATAATTTTTCAGGCTGGAAGGTTTTTTGGCTGTAGACTCATTCCAGTAGATTTTTAGCATTGATTTTTCAGCCCACCGATACTCAGGCGTGCAGTAAGGGAGATTTTCATCAGAAATTTTTTCAGCGTTTTCAAAATACTCAATCCGCTCATCCAGAAAATCGGGAATTAATAGCCCGTTGATTTTTTCAAGAATAGGATGTTCTTTTACCTGAATCGGTGCAGAAATAGAGTGGACTCCCCTCTCGTAGTCTGTTTTTTTCCAGTCTCTGAGAATAAAAATATTAGCGATTTTTTCTACTTCAAAGCCTGCTTCACGGAGAAAATACGCATAAATTGAAAGCTGTTTCTGATGATCTTCAAGATTGTTGAAAACCAGAGTCCAGACGGAAGTGATTTTATAATCGTAAAGCGTTTTTGTTTTTGCGTCGTAGTAGTCAAACTTTCCTGAAACTGAACTATATTTCAGCCGTTCTTCGATAATACTGTTTTCATCCTCACCTTTCTCTAAAAAATTGTGGATAGATGAACCCAGAAAGCTCCAGAGTCTTTCTGTAATATCCTGAGTCAGCTCAGAATAGTGCCGTTGTTCAAGAATTACAGGTCTCGCCTCCTTTAAAATCTGTGTTACTGAATACCTTGTGTTCTTTGAATAATCGGACTTTGACAATGCCCTGACCAAGACTTCCGGCAGTTTGTTTTCATTTGTGATTGTCATACCGTCTCCTCCTTTTGTTTTTTCAGTTCTTGAAACTTTGCCTCGATTCGGGCTTTTGCAAGCTCTTTTTCCCGCATTTCCAGATACTTGGTTTCGATGGCGTTTCTCATCAGCTGGGAAACATTCACGGCTTGACTTGTCAGATAGGCGATCTGCCGTTTGTTTTCCTCGCTCATGCGCACCATAATGTTTTTTTTGAGTGTCATAACTCCTCCTTTTGTTTTTTATATTTTTTGAAAATTATCCCTTTTCTTTCTGCACTCATCAAGCGTTTTTCCAACGCATGAAAATAAATTTCCGTTTTGATACCTAAAATCATACTGAACAAGATTTTTTTTCACAGGAGCGCAGTAATACTCCTCATACTGCTCCTGCCCTGGTTTAAGGTTTTTTGGATTTAACATAACTCCTCCTTTTGTTTTATAGTAAATTACTAACATATAAAAGTAAATACTTTTTCGGCAAATGTCAAGAAAAATGTTAGTAAAATATTAGAAAAATATAGAAATAGTTGATTTATAATAGCATTTTTATATAAACCAGCCGTATAAAAAAGACGATAATTAAATAAAAAAACAGGTGTAATTATGGCTAAAAGACCGCAGATCAATTTTACAATGACAGAAGAAAAAAGAAGTGAAGTCATTGAAAAAGCAAAAAAACACACAGACGGAAACTTGACAATGTTTTTCTGGAAGCTTTTTAATCTGCATAAAAAACTCGAAACCCTCGCCGATAAGCACACGAAGGGCTCAATAGAAGTGCTTTTATACAAAATTGAAGAATTACTGGATAAATGACCGCTCATTGAACCCTCCTTTTGTTTTTACGCTGTTTTCATTCTCTCTGCATAATCTCTCACGATATAGGCAATCAGGCTCGCACGGGGGCGCAGCTCCTTTTTTGCCAGCTCGTCGATTTGACGGATTGTATCCTGCGGGAGTTTTACAAAAAGCCCTACTGTTTTTTCTTTTGACTCTGTCCTTGCCATATCTCCTCCTTAATTATTTTCGATAGACTTAAAAATATTTTAAAAACCATATACTAATAATATAATCCATTAAAAATATTTTGTCAAGTTTTTTTTATTTTTTCTATGGATTTTAAAATAATATCCAGTCGATAATTATTAAACAATATTCTATTTAAAGGATTTTTAATGGATAAGAAAAGAGGACGACCAAAAACAACTGATAAAAAAGATACCGCTATCAGAGCCGCCTGCACTACTGCAAGAAAAAACGAAATACTAAAAATTGCCGTCAAAAACGAAACAACAGTTTCCGAACTGGTAATGGAAGCATTAGAAGTCTGGGAGCGTGCAAAACATAATGCGGACATATACTGCAACGGAAATATTGAGACATACTTCACGCTTTCTGAAAAATTCTTTAAAAAAACATTTGAAGGTGAATAAATGAATATCAAAGAAAAACTTTTTGAAAATCTGGCAGTTAAAACAATCACAGGGCTTTTAATTTTCCTCATCGCTTTTATCGGAAAATGGCTTTCAGGGTTTTTGTCTTCCGTCTGGGATCTCGCCGTCCCGACTTTAGACAGCAAACAAACCGCAGGAGTCCTTATGATTTCCACCCTGATTTTTCTATCCATGATTGCCGTCTTATTCATCGTGAACCGCCAAAGAAAAAAAGAGATCATCAGCCTGAAAAAACAGATTGAGGACGATCAGAATAATAAACTTTACCCTAAATTCGGCATTCTCTGGGATAAGGAAGGGAATCCTTATTGTCCTAACGATGAAACTCCTTTGACAATCTGCGGGCATTGCCGAAAGTGTAAAACTGAACATTATTCTGGAGGAAAACTCCCGATGAATCTTGAAAATATGCAGGAAAAAGTAAATGAAATGATTAATAAACAGGTTTTTAAAAGAAGATACACAAAAGAGGAGCTGGACAGTTTCGATCATTAAATACATTCTAAAAAACTCTTTTTATACTATATTTTCATTAAAAGATAATATATTTTTAATATTTGTCAATATAATTTAACTTAAAATTATTATCATATTTTATTTTACACTCTGATTTTACGATATTTATAGTATGAAAAAAATTTCAGAAAAACGAAAATCATCTATTATCGCCACCTGCACCGAAGATCAGAAGGATGAGTTTTTAAGACTTGCAGGCACCGAAAACATGACGATGAGCGATTTTATCATCGCTTCCATCGAAAACAGAAAAAAACTGAAAACCCTCGCCTCTCTCTACACCGCAGGCAATATTGAGGTTTTACTCTATCAGGTATCAGAATTCTTTAAGACCGCTTTCAGGAAGTAACGATTTTAAAATCAAGGTTTATTTTAAATAAAATAGGAGTTTTTTATGGGGTTTTTCAGCAAAAAAATAGGCGGGTATATCGGATATTACCATTTAGAAGATTGGTGGAACGGACTCTCAAAAATAGAACAAGATGTTATTTTAAATAGTTTGCCGGATGATGAAAACTCTTTTTCTTTAATTAATAGGAAGTGTTTTTTAAGTGGAGACATAATATTATCATACAATGTAGTCCAATTTTTATCATCTTTAAAAAGGTGTTTTAATTTTAACGATCAGGAAATATACCGTGAAAAATTAATCCAAAAAATCAAATCATATCCTATAACAAATGATAATATTTTAGATTTTCACTTTTTATTTTCAGATCTTGTTGAAATGTATTATAAAAAAAGAGAAAATGTAAGGTATTTTGAGAAATCTATCTTTTATTGCCACGAACAAATCAATATCTCAGAATTTGCTAAAAAGGGCTTTAAAAAAGCATATCCAAGAAGCCCTATTCCATCACACAAAGGATACGAACAGCTTGCAATTATTTTATTTAAAGAAAAAAAATATGAAGATGTTATAAAAATATGCACACAAGCAAAAAAACAAGGATGGGCTGGTAATTGGAGCGATAGGATAGAAAAATCTGAAAAAAAACTTAGGGTTAAAAAATGACAGCAGTTATTATTATTATAATTATTTTTATTATTATTGGAGTAATTGGATATTTTGCTGAAATGTTTAAAAACGCTTTTTCTATTCAAAAAATAAAAAAATATAGAAAAACAAAAAAAGCCGAAACAACATGGAAAAATAATCTACAGGAAAATCACCCAGAGCACTTCGAAATGCTTAAAAAAGACAGGATAAAAAGCTTGCAGTTTCACTATAATAAAGCAAAATACTATGAAAATATAAATGATTTCGATATGGCAAGGGGTTCTTACCGAAAAGCCGTTGAAGCGGCACGGCAGAATAATATTTTAAACGACTATATTTTTGAAGATTTATATAAGAAGGTAGAAAATGATTATTTTGAGTTTGCGCTCAAAAAAGACCCGCTTTTTAATGAAATCTTAAGAAAAATTACCCCTACTATCAAAGCGACTCCTGGTATTTTACAGTCAGACCTATTTAAATATTTCAAAGAAATCCAGAAAGAAGAAATACAATATAGTTTATACATTGCTGAAAAATCTAATTTAGTAAAAAGAATAAAAAAAGGCAGGAGCTATATTTTATCTATTCCTGATTAATTCAAACTCCGAATTGCCTGCTCTATAACATAACAAGCCCTTTCTTCATCATCAAATGTAAAAGATAAGGGTTTCTTTTTTTCATCTTTAAATATAAGGATAATATCGCAGCTGTTTTGCATAATCATGAAAACATCGTCCGCTCTGATGATAAAACATGAGGTGCATATAAATAAATCCTTTTCTTTCATAGCGTACTCTCCCCTTTTTTTATAAAAGTCGGTTAAAACCGATTTTAAAATCAAGGTTTGGTTTAAGTGAGTATTGACTTTTTTATGATTTTGGATATATTTTATAAATAAAAAAAACACTTGGAGAAATAGCTATGGGATATAAATTGAAATATCTGAATAACTCAGATCAGAATTTTATTAATAAAATAGCTCAAATGAACATTCCTAATACAGATGACCCGACAGATGATAATCTCTGGATTCAAAACGCAAAAGACAGGATTGATACTGATTTAATGCTTATGGATCAGGCGATTGAAGTATTTTCGGGAAATTAATGGAAAGTTATCAGGAAGATAAAGAAAAAATACGCTTAAAAACTATTTGTGAAATAGTTGAAAATTTTAATAAAAAATTTGAAGGTGTTTTTAAATATAATTCAAAAAATATTGAAAAAATAATAAATGATTACTGGTCCAATCTTTCTAAATGGAAAAAGTATTTTAAAATCTCAACACTTGACAGACATAAAGTAGCTGCTCTTACCGTTCATTATTTTTTAAAAAATAACCCTATAGAAATAATAAAAAATACTCCTTACTCTCCTTTCCTCTGTGAATCAATAGCAATAAGTATCGCTTTTTCAAGATTAAAAACAAACGGTAAAGATATTCAGCCTGCAAAAAATACTTATACCTCTTTATTAAAACTTCTTTCAGATCATAAAAATCTTATCAAAGATAATAAATTAGAAAAAATTCAGTATAGCGTCAGAGCTATTGCAATTATTTTATGCAATATCGAAGAAAAACATCTGATTTTATCAGATCAGCCTCAATAATTTTTGTCAAATAATTTTAAAGTGTTATTTTTAAAGTAAAATCTTTGGAGGGTTTTATGAAAAAAATAATTACTGTACTTTTGCTAAGCTTCGTTCTATCTTCAATCACTTACTCGTATTCATATCAGAATAAAAATCCTGAATCTGCTATGAAAGCACTGGAATATCTTTTACAAAATCCAGATTTATTGGATAGAGTCGGGATTCGTTCTATTTATGGAAATTATTCACAATTTTTTTATTCTGGCAATAGTCAGAGCACAAAAGAAAAAGGAGCTGGATTCGGAACTGGAATTGATTTTACATTTCTTAATTTCAGAGAAGGAAAAACAAAACTTATCTTAGGCGCAAATTTTGTAAATGGAAAATCGTCTTATGAAGCAGGGAATTATTACCTTCAGGATAATTTTAAATCAGAATATCAATCAATTGATTTAAATTTTAAAGCTATGATAGGAATTTACTCTTTTCTTTATCTGACACTTTCTTCATATGAATGTTATTATAATTTGAGTCATGAGGGTTCTTCTGTTTTTATGGGTACAACCGCATTATCTGTGAATGAAAAAAAATCAGGATATTTACAGAAAATAGGATTTGGGCTTGAACTTGATGTTCAATTTATTATGCTTTTTGCTGAGTATCAAATGTGGCTTGTTGAAGGAAGTGTATATAAACTTTATTCTCTTTCTTTCGGCGGCGGGATTCTTTTTTAAGAAAAAAAAGCGGGGCTTTTATTCCCCGCCTCCCAAGGCTTTGACTATGGCGTTTTGAAAAATAACCGCCTGGCGTTTCTCATACCATTCAGCCTGTTTATATTTTTGGTAGAGTTTTTGTAGATCCATAGCCTTGATTTCAGATTCAGCAAGATGAAAAACTGCCTGAACGACAATCTCCATCTGGCTGATAAAATTATTTTCAAGCCTTAGATTTTCTTCGACAAAAAACTTTCGGTAATCCCCACATCCTCATAAAGTTTGTTGTAGAGTGCGGCATAAAGCCCAGGCTTTTCCTTCAAAATCTCGTCATACTCCAGAGGGCTTGGGTAAATCATCGCCTGCCGGACAGTGCTGTCCATAATGCTGGAAAGATTCCGCTTTTCTCCCCTCACCGAGTCCACCATCTTGGAAATATCCGCTTTGTTGGGTTTGCGGAAATAAAACTCATAATCATCGTTTCCGATGAAAACCACCTCGCCTCCGCCCGCCTTAAAATCATTGACTTCTTTTGGTATCAGTTGCATATCTCACTCCTTTTTTATATTTTTTTTTACAGATTTTCTAAAAGATTCTGCCCTGAACTGCTGATTCCGTTTTCAATCACATCTCCTGTGATCTCAAAATCCAGCTCCACCTTTACGCTTTTGTCTCCTGTTGCCGTCTTGACTGATTTTTTGGTGAAAATACAGTCTTGCAGGATAATGACCGCCGGAACCTCGTCATAATTGGCAAACATCAGCGTGATATTGAAAGGAGGCATATTGAAAACACCTGACACAGCGTTTTTAATGGTCATGGCATTGAGCAGGTTGTATTCTTCTAAAAGCATGGTCAGTTTCCCGCTTGCCTTATACTGCCCCTTGCTATACCCGATTGGTGTTCTTCCGATTCCATAGATAGACTCTTTCTGCATTTCATCGTCCCAGCTGATCTCCTGAAGCGTGGAGGATAAAGGAGAAAGCCCGATCATCATATTCAGGTCTCCCCATTCATAAAACCTTCCGTTGATTAACGCCATGATTAAGCCTCCTTATACATGTATTTCAGGAAAAGCTTGATTTTCCTTAAAATCGGCACGCCGTAAAGTTCCAGCTCAAAAGCGGCTCCATTGTTGACAATATCCTGATTGTCAGGAAAAAGCACCTGAAACCCTGTCAGTTCTCTCGGCACAGCTTTCACCATTGTATTGAGTGCGGTATTGATATTTGCCTTGAGCCTTTCAATCCCGATACTGTCCCCTGCCCCTTGCAGGCTTCCCAGTGCAGCAACTCTTGAAATCCGTATCGCCTTAAAAACCGTCCTCACTACCTCAATAAACTGATAATCTGAGATACTTTCCGCCATGGTCCGCCCGTTTGCCCAGAATAAACTTTTTAAGCCTGCATAACGGCGTAAAACCGTAAATCCTCCGTCGTCCAGTGTTTTTGAATGAGCCTCAGTCCAGCCGGAAGGCATTTTAAAAACCGTAACCGGAAAAGCATTGACCTCTCCCACCGACTGATTGACATTGGCGGAAGCGATTGTGCCGGATAAAATCCCTGCCCCGTTTCGTGCCGGCAGTTTTCCGTCTGCCCCGATGATCTCTCCGTATTGAGCACATACCACTACAAAACGGTGGGCAAATGTTGCCCTTTTTGTCATCAGATCAGAGACATAAGTATCCACATCACCGGAAGGGAGAGCGGGTTTGGTGATAAAAAACACAGGCTTATGAGCCGAATAATAGGTATCAGCCAGGCTTCCAAGCCCTGCCCATCCTGTATCGTCCATATCCTCAGCCACAAACACAAATTCAGGACTGTATAAATCAAGCCCTGCGTTCACACCCTCAATCACTTTTGCAAGCGAACTTTTGGGAGCCGTTGCCGTAAAACTGTAAGTATCTCCCAGGACAAAACTTTCTGCCGGAGTACCTCCCTCGGTGAAAGTGATCACTGCCCCGCATGGATCAATCGTAACTGCCCCGCCTACAGGGATAATAAACTCTTCCGTATAAGTGTCTCCGCCGTCAGTAGAGTATTTTGCCCTCGCCTCGTTCAAAGCTCCCGCTTTTGTGATTTCCAGAATCACTTCTGCATTACATTTTGGAGTGCCTGTCAGAGCGTTGGTTGCCGTCCCTGTGCCTGTTTTCGTTACAGTACTGAGACTTCCTGCAATATCCCCGGTAGTCGGCACCGCCACAATCACACTGTCAGCCGGAGCCGTCAGAAAGAAATCCCTGATCCCGTCCACAAGGTTTCCCTCGCCCAGCACCGATAAATCAGAGTTTTTCCCGAGAAGGTATTTTTTTCCTACCTCTCCGAGCGAACAACTCCCCACAATCTGACAAGACGGATCACCGCCTGCCGAAAGTCCTGAAACGCCGTCCACAATCGTTTCATAAACATCACCGTAAAAACTCGGCATTAGCTACCTCCCAGTCCGTATTTCTTTTCAAACTCCCGCCACTTGTCGGAAAACTCTTTTTCAGAGACCGATTTTCCCTTTATCCAGCCTGAAAACTGAGTGAAAGCAATGTTCTGCCATGCAGGTTTTTTAAGCTTTTCAATCAGTGTTTCCACCGGAAAAATGGCTTTAGAGTCTTTTTTCTCAAAACTTTTCTTTTCTTCCATTAAAAACCTCTCCAGTCGTTAAACATTTTTTCAGGGCTTTTGATGAGGGGAAGCCCCCCGCTTGAAGCGGAGTTTTTTCCCTGCTCACTAAACCCTGAGATTTTTTTCAAATACTCTATTCCGTTTTTATACCGCTCAAAAATAATCTGTTCGTTCGCCTCTTTCCCGAAACCCCGTCTGGAAACCACATTGAAAAGCGCAAAATCCACCGCTATTTTTACAACCATAGGGTAGATTTTTTCAGAAACGGAGAGAGGCACTGCATATTTCACGAGCAGATAACCGTCTATCTCAGCCGAAGCCTTTGAAATAGCCGATTCCACTCTGCCGATATACTCATCTCCGGTATCTTCCGCCTCTCCTGCGTATCTTTTCAGGCTTTCAGAGTCCATTTGGTTGAATAGATCATTGATTTGACAGTACATCTTTTCCCCTTGATTTTTTCACAACAGGTTTTTCTTCCTCTTTGATGAGAGAAACCGCACCGGCTTTGATCAGGCTTTCCGCATTATCAAAATACTCTGCCGTCTCGCCTGCCTGATAGATTTTTCCGCCCACCTTTACAGGATAGTTGACTAAAAACAAAGCCCACCCCCTTATGCGATCACCGTGGTATAAAGATACCCTGCGATATTTCCAAGGATAAGTCCGCCTAATACATCAGTTGCATTGATAATATTAGAGTGGCTTCTCTCTTCTCGGTAGGTTTCCACTCTCGGATATCCTGTCTGACGGAGCGTGTATCCGAAAGCCGGTTCATCCAGAGACGGCATATCAGGAACATACGCCACAATCACCACCTTGCCCCAGATATCTGAAAGTGTCCCGCTATTGGAATAAAGGGAGCTTGCCACCTCGATTTTTGAAACATTCAAAATCTGTTTCAAAAGATCAGTGGTTGCCACCCCTGTCATCGAATACTTAATTTTTTCAATAATCACAGGGTGTTCTTTCAGTTTTTTATACACAGACTGTCCCATCAGCACGAAATTCGGCTCAATCCCGATTTTTGACCGCACCGCGTCTTTTGCGTTTTCAATATCCACAATCGGGTTTGAATTATCATAATCGCTCCACTGAGCAGTCCCTGATAATGCTGTTTTATTCCCTGACGGATAATTTGCAGGATCGACTGCCAAGTCAGCCATTTTTTTCTCATGCCAAAGCCCGATCTGACGGAGAATTTTATTTGTCCTGGACGACTCAAGAAGCAGTTTTGCTTTAACAGGTTCCGAAGCCTCCAAAAGTTCAGCATCATCAATCCCCGATTCAAGAGAATACTCATGAAGTGCAAAATCGACCATTTCAGCCCCTTCATCCACTCTTTTAGACATCGCTCGGAGCGCCCGTTCACTGTCAATCAGTTTAAATGAATCAGCTGTCAGTTTCGTAATTTTCCCCGCTCTTTTCGGATGATTCACCAGTGGGAAAAGCTTCATAGCGGAATTATCCGCAAACTTGTAGTCAAACGCAATGTTTGACAAGATAGGGTCAACAACCCTCAAACTACTTAACCGGCTCAATTTTACCTCCTTACCTTACCAGAATCTCAGCCAGTCCGCCTGAGACTGCGCCTTTTTTCACTACAAAATATTTCACCTTGTGATCCACAGTAACCACCACATCTCCCCCAGCATCCGGAACGGTTGTCGTCTCGGTTGTTGAGTTTTTCTTCAAAGCTGTTCCGTCTGTGTCAGCCACCACCATATCACCGGCGACCACATCATCCGTCCCGACCACTACATCAGCCACACCGAGCGTGATCACTTCCGCCGCTTCCCCCGAAGCTCCGCCGAATTGCGTAACCCCGTAATTTCCTCCGAGCAGTCCGTCAACTCCCACAAATAGATTTGCCCCGACCGTTTCTGCGAGGATCACAGTATCTCTCATTACATCAATATGAGCCATATTTCCCCCTTAAATCATCTGAAGGGCTTCTGATACAGAAATCCCTTTTTCTTTCGCAAGTTTCCGAGCCTCTTCAAACTGTTTCACTCTTTCCCCCTCTTCCTCTTCAAAGGAAAGCGTTTTGCCTTCCGTGTTTCCAGCCGTCTGGGTTGTGAACTTTTCGCCCTCTACCTTGATTTCGGGCAGGCTTTCCATAAAAGACTTGAAATAATCAAAAGGATTTGACTTTTTCCCTTCAGAAAACAAGATCACCTCATCTTTATCCAGCTTTTTTGCAAACTGGATAATATTCTGATGATCCTTCGGGAGCACGCCTTTTAATCCCTTGACCCATGTTTCAAGTTCTTTCTCTTTCATCTTTTCCTGAAACTCGACAACCTCTTTTGCTTTCTTCTGATTGTCAGATTCGAGCATTTTCATCTTCGCTTCTGTCTCTTCCTGAAACTTTTTAAACTGATTGTCTTTTTCAATCAGCTGTTTTTGAAGCTCTTCCATTTTTGCCAATACTTCTTTTGGATCCATATTCTTATCCACCTCCTCATAACAAATAAAGTCGGACTCAGCCGAAAACGAAACAGGAGCCAACCCCTTGACCGCCGGAGTCTTCGCACCCAAAAAGCTTAAAGCTTTCAGATACTTCCCGACTACCTTCCCGTCATTATCCTTAAGACCTGTATAAACCTCAATACTCCTGTTTTTATATTTTCCGGCTTTCACCATGTTTTTAAAATCCTCAGAGACATCTTTCAGCTTTGCATAAAGACTTTTCCCTGAAGCTTTCAATCCTTCAACCCATCCGTAAGCCTGTCCCGCCTGCTCGTGGTCAAGCGTGATCGGAGCTTCTGAAAACTGCGGGTTATAGTTTTTCTCGATTTCCTTCAAATCCGCTTCGCTGAACTCTCCCTGCGGGTATTTCCCCGCCTTAAAGATCTCTATCCAATTCATCTCATTACTACCTCCCTGACTGTTTAATAGAAGTCGGTACCGACTTTATTTTTAAGGAGTTTCTCAATGGCACTTTTCAAAGCCCAGCTCACAGGCACCGGAGCGATCAAAGACTTTCTGTCAAAAACACTGGATCAGGTCAATGATAAAGAAAAGCTTTTGAAAAAAATAGGCGGGAGGATTGTCAATGAGGCAGTTCTCGATAATTTCATCGAAAAGGAAAACTCGGATTATGAAGCTTGGCAGGGATTGACAGAACGGTATAAAAAGAAAAAGCTGGAAAAACGGGGAACTGATAATCTTCTGGAAGATACAGGAAAGCTGAAAAAATCAGTCGGTCATAGGGTCGAAAATATGAAGCTGATTATCGGAGCAGGGAATAAAGATACGCCCTACGCCGCTTCTCACCAGTTCGGCTATGCCAAAAAAGGAATCCCAGCCAGAACCTATATCGGCAGTATTCAAAACAGTAAATTTACAACAGGCAAAAAAGAAGAGGAAATCTTAAACACTACAATTCAAAACTGGGTCAGCCGGTTTGGGAAGGGGGAAAAATGATAAAAGAATACAAGATTGAATCATTTAAACAGGCAAGGCATAAAAAAACAGGCGATATTTACAATGTGATTAATTATCTAATTATTAACGCTTCAAATAAAAATCAATATGAAAGTGATTTTATGATTCTTTACGAGAAAGACAGCGTTTTTTTTGTTAGAGATAAAGAAGAATTTTATAAAAAGTTTGAATTACTCTATCAAAAGGATAAAAAATGATCTCAGAAATTAAAGCTTATTTCAAAAATCTGATCGCACAGGAAACAGGACTGAGTGATCAATATATTTTTCTCTCTCTTAAAGATGAAGCCCAGTATAAAACAGGACGATGGGCAAGTATTTTATCGGGAGAATCTGAAATTCAAACCGTTTTCTCAAAAGAACAGGTGAAAAATCAAGACGGAACGATCAAACTGATGGTGAGAAAATACACAGTCGTTCAAAAACTCGCCGTTGCTGTCTCAGGCAAAACAGAAAAACAGGTTTCAGACTGGATTCTCTCGATACTCCAGAAAGCGGACAGAGGTTTTACGGCAGGCGGAGTATTTTTAAAAATCTCCCCGCTCACCGTTGAGTATTCAGACAACGCCTCGGTCATGTCAGACAGTTTTATTGGGAAAATCCTTTTCGAGTGCGAATATCCGGTCATCTCTGAAAATCCGATTCCTGTTATTCCAAGCGTGGATATCTCAGTCAGCGGGTTTCGATAAGTCTTTCTTAATCTTATAAACAGACACACCGACTGCGGTCAGCAGTGCCGGAATATCGGCAAGGCTGACTCCTGTCTTGGCTATCCAATACACATAAAACAAAATAAACCCCTTAAAACTGACCAGCTCCCAGAGAAGCTCAGGAAACCGGACAAAGGCAATAACATAAACTGTGTAAAAGATTTTCAATACAATATCCTTCACAATCGCCCTGATTTTTGCCGTCTCAAACTCTGCATAATCAAGGAAAGCGTTGTTTTTATTCTTCCGCCAGATCATCAAAACCCCTTAACTATTTTAATTTCGCCTGAATATTTTTCAAGAAAATACTCAGCGATTTTCTTTCGTTTTTCGCCGTAAAACCAGTTTTTTGCAGGCTTTAAGACAACCAGTTCAATTTCTCCCATATCAATGCTTTTCATAATTTCCGCTACTCTGTCAGCCATCTGATATGAATAGCTTTTAAACTCAATCCCGATCTGGATTTTTTTTCTGATTACAGAGGATATAAGCCCGAACCCTGTAATCCAGTCAACTAATTTTCCTTTATACCCTATCCGAAACGGATTCCGGAAGTGCCCCACAAACACATTTTTCAAACCGTTGACTATATCAAGTTCAAAAAATCCTTCACCGCTTCTTATCATTTCAATGATTTCAGATTTTGAATACTGATAGGCATTATGAATCATGTTTTCTCTCCCTCTGCAATACCTGATACTGCCCCTCAAGAGTTTTTTTCATATCCTGAATGTTTTTTTCTACAATCAGGAGTTTTTTATAAAAATCGAGAATGTCTTTTTCATCGATCATAAAACAGGAGTTCATATTATCCACTTCAACACCCCCTCGGTATTTCCCAGTTTTCCAAAGCTTTTTCAAGCCGTCCGTTCATTTTAATAATTTTGTGGATGTCATTGTGAGTTTCACGGAACGCCCAGAGGAAGCGGTCAAGAATCGCTGAAAACTTTTCAAGATCATCATAAAGCGGGTTCTGTAGTATTTCACGAATGCTTTCAGCCGTGTTGAGTTCAGATTTCTGATGATACTCTTCAAATATTTCACAGTATTTCTCATTTACCCCTGATTTAACAGCTTTGTCAATATACTCTAAAATACCTCTATTGAGAAAAACATGCCAGTATTCATAATCCCCCACAGTCCGTCTTTCCTTGATTTTTTCAAGCTCTTTCAAAAGCCCTTCCAGAAAAACATTAAATTTAATTTTCATATGGGTCTGAATATTCCACTGTCTTTTTTTATTCTCAATATCAATCCGCCTGATATCAAAATCAATCCATTTTTTCAAGTTATAAAAAATCTCGTGTCTTTTTAGAATACTGATTCTCGTTTCAAACGGCATTCTGGACTCGTCTTTTACTTTGGTCATTTTCGAGAAAAACAAAATCCCTACTCCGGCAATAATAAAAAGCGAGGCATAGACAGCGTAATCATTGCCTTTATTAATCACTGCCAGCAAAACAGTGGTCAGCGACCCGATAAAAGTAGCCGCAAACCCGAAACTTTCCTTCATTCACCCTCCCCGTCTGTTAAAAAAGTTTTTATCATAACATCCTGCAATTCAATTAAATAAGTCTTAGCCCTGTCTTTTTTGAAAAATATTTCCAGATAAAGCTTATCAATCATAATTTTTTCCCTAAAATGCGGTAAAACAGTCTCATCTTTTGAATCCGAAAGATTTAAGTCTATGATAGTGTTTTCAGTCTGATTTTCGTAGTCAACCAGTTGTTTTTCATACTTCAAGACTTCTGAAAACGCTTCAGAGAGTGTTTTTTGATTTTCATCTGAAAGCGACATTTTTTTTATCCTGACAGTTTCACTCGTCCCGCACCCGAAAACAAAAAAAAGAAAAACAAAAAAAAGTTTTCTCACATCCCCTCCTTTCTGATCTCATCCATATTTAGATCAGAGAGTTTTTTCACCTTATTCTTTTTCAAAGCCTCTTCATTCCGTTTCCGAAGCTGTTTCGCTTTTTCCTCAATCATTTTATTCAGCTCATCTTCCTGGTGTTTCGCCAAGGTTTCAATGATTTTTTCTTTTTTCAAAACCCCTGATTCCACGCCCTTTTTTATCAACTGCCTCACTAAAAGGACAACCCCGATAAAAACTACAACAACAATTAAAAAAACCGTCATTTCCCCTCCCGTTCTGATAAAAACCGCTTCAAAGCCTCTTCTCCTGTTTTAAAATATTCTACACCATGCTTTTTTGTACTGCACCAGAAAATATTCCGGTTTTTAATATCCGCATGAATAAAGCCCTCTTCATAGACTCCCAGCCCTGAAAAAAGACTGGATTTTAAAGCTTTTCGATAAAGTTCATCAACCGACAAGTCATCACAAAACATATCAACAGCAATCGCTTCTAAATGCGCAGAGTCTTTCGACCCGCCTATTTTTTGATTTTTAGACGGACACCTGTAAAGGTTTGTCAACCTGACAGGTTTTTTCACAACCGACTTTCTAAAATGATTTAAAATCTTCAAAAACGCCTTGCTTTTTTCAGTCAGCCAAAACATATTACAGCAGTTTTTACATTTCACTTCATCAAACCCGAAATATTTCGAGTCAACATTAAGCTCAAACTCTTCTTTTGTGATAATATACATCCCTTCCCCCTTTCTGTCTTAGAAGTCGGGACAAGGCATGGAAAACCCTTGACAAAAAAGAGATTTTGAGTAAATTTTATATTATCAGGAAGAAAAAAAAGGACAAAGCAATGAGCCAAGTTTTAGAAACTTTTAATAAGGTATCTTCCATTATCAAAGAATTATTATACTGCACTGAAAAAGAAGATATTGAAAAAGTTTTTTCAAACAATAATATCAATGATTTCTCAGACAGGATCAATATTTTAAGAAAAACTATGAAAGTCGAACAGGTTTTCTATACCGGTAAAAAGAAAATTACTTTAGAAGATGAGTATCAATATGAATTAGATATATTTGTTGAAGGCTCATGGAGACTTCTCGCTTGAGCTTTTTAGAAAACAGCCTTAAAAAAGAAATATCCGTCAGTTGGGAAATAGATATTTCTGTAATCGATACAATTTCTGATTTCTAAGCAGTAGCCAGACATTTTCATTGGAAACCCTTGACAAAAAATTCTATTTAATTATATTTAAATAGAAACAAAAGAGAAGTCCTGTGAAAAAATCAGATTATTTTATAGAAAACGCCTACGGGATGACAGTTATCTATTTAAAACATTACCACGAAGAGGAAACCTCTTTTCATCTTCCTCATTTATCTTATCATCTTCATTTTCTAATTTCAAAAGACAAGGACAATATCCTTTATATACGCTGTCTTGATACAGATGATTTGATTGATTCTTCTTCTACAGGGATTGATAATATAAATGATCTGATTATTGATCTGATAAAAAACTTTTTTGACATAGAACTCAAGTATTTTCAGGAAGGAATTTTAAAAAGAGAGTTTCTTTTTCAGAGAGCAGATGAAAAATACTGGGAAAAGTTTAACGAGATAAAGGAAACATCTTACATTAAAAGTAAAAATGCCTATCTTCAATATCTTTCTTATGGTAAAAAAGAAAAAATCACTTATGATATTCAAAGAAACAGAGAGCCGATTGAAAAACCTCTCATAAAACACTCTGAAAACGGGAGAGTAATTGAAGCTGTAAAAACAGAGGAACATTTGATTGAAGTTTTACAGCCTTGATGAAATCCTGAATAGGATAAAAAAAATTCCGGAAATTAAAATAGAAATTTCAATGACAGGTCAGAAAAGAGACATTATTTGTCTAAAAACAAAAATAATTATCCTCACTATCCGGGGTATTCCAGCAAACCCTATTCCTGAGCCTGTCTTTGACGACTATTTAAACAAACTTGAAAAGCATTTTAAAAAATGCCGTCATTAAGCCGTTGCCAGACATTTTTTTTCAAACAACAGTCTTCTCAACCACCCCTGCCCCTTGCCTGTGATATAAACACGGATATAAAGCTGGCGTTCGCCCTGTTTCTCAAAAAACTCTTCACGGATTTTAAAATATCCGGCATTCAGGTATTTTTGAAACGGAAGGTTCCGTCCGTCCTGATGGAAAAGGATTTTTTCTTTTCTCAGGATCTGAAAAAGCGTATTGGAGCCGATCCCCACCAGCTTGGCAAACTCCTGAACCGAAATCAGCCCTTTATTTTCAGCCACTGCCTCATAAAACTCCACCTTCGGCTTGTCTTCCTCGATTTTGTGTTCCAGAGCTTTTTCCCTCTGCCTTGATTCTTTCACCTGCATGGCAAGTTTTATAATTGTATCAGGATTGGTTAAAATTTCATCGATTTTATTATCTGTCAGATAAGCTCCGTCTTTTCTTATCGAAGGAATAACCTCGTTAATAATCCACTTTCTAAACTTCTTAGCCTCTGGTTTTCTACTGTCTAAAATAACATCATATAAATTAGATTCGCTTATAAATGTTGTTTTAGTATTAATATTTCCGCCTAAGTCATTATTTAAACCGCCGTCAATTATAATGACACCCTCAGAATCGAGCCTTCTTCTTACTTCTCTACTGTTTTCTAAATCAAGTATATTACAAACATCAACCAATTTAAAATAAGGCAAGTCATTAATTAAAACAGTCGCTACCTTACCAAACTCTATGTTTTCAAATATTTTTACTGCCTTATTTTCTTTTTGTGATAATGAGTCTAAATACTTTCTAACCTCCCGCCCTTTTTCAGTTCTTTCCAGCATACAGATTTCTTTTGCCTTTTCAATTGTGAGATAATAATCAATTTTTTGCTTAAATGATTGATTAAATCGTTCGTTTTTTTTGGCGTGCGGATAATCAATATTTTGATTAAATAACTGATTTTCGTTATTCACTGAATTGTGAAAAACGATATAATCAATACCTTGCTCAGATAAAGATTCCTCTAATCTCTTCTTTATCCAATGAGAATATTCAGTTTTTACTTCCAGTTCTCCCCACAATTCCCTTGCGTTGACTGTCTGAATCCCTTCTTTTTCAATAATTTTGATTTCTTTCATAGCTTCCCTCCAGTGTTTTTTTTACCGTCCTGTTTAAAGTCGGGACAAACCCCTTAAGAAAGACAAAACTTTTTTCCTGAATAAAATGAGTCTTTCCAAATCCTGAAAATCCGAGCCGTCCACGGCGATTCCCTCCACGCACGCCTTGAAATAGTCTTCCATAATATCCTTCAACTCTCTTCTTTCTCTCTTCGAGAACTTGATATTTTCCATAGACAACTCCTTTTATAGTTTAATGCCGTAATTTTACTATAATTAAATAATATTGTTTTTATGAAAACAAGTCAAGTTTTTTTCCGTAATATTTCTATAAATACCGATTATATATATTAATAATACTTGAAATTATATAGAATATTTTAATATATTTTATCAATAGTGAGCGGAACACTTTTTGCTAACATGAGGCTAATTCCTTAATAGTTTGAGAATTAAAGGGACTATCGAGCAAGCGGATTA
>Ga0154385_1017_pt1 | contig 24992 bp, 19 predicted proteins | sample RifGroB1_FD_105628 | JGI IMG/M metagenome (GOLD analysis project Ga0154385, IMG submission 105628) | Spirochaetes bacterium GWB1_36_13 | reverse complement strand
CTCTTTTTCCCCGTCCGACTTGATTTCACGGATGAAATCAAGTCGGACTCCCCCTTGTCCTTAAAGACTTAAGGATAAGGGGTTAGGGGTTTGGATTTGAAACCCGCTGGCATAGTCTTAAAATAAGCTGATTCGAGTCCAATCAAATTAAATCTTCAAGACAGTTCAAAAAAGAATGTGTAGAAAAACTTCTATTTTTTACCGGGTTATTGGCAAAGAGATAGAAAATCTTGCCAATTTCCCGCTTCTTTTTTATGATTTATGCTTTACTGTAAAGGATTTTTATACTTTTTCAGGGATGACTATGAAAGATTACATCAGAAAAGACAATTACCCTTTCTGATCAACTTACAGATATCATATGATAAAAAGATGATTGATGGAAATAGTTTTCAATAATCGACAGCCTGAATAAATGATTCACCATTCTTATTTCTCAAATAAATAATAGAAAACTGCGGATTTTACTCCGCAGTTTTGAACGATTTTTACTGTTTGATCAGAATAAATTCCACTCTTCTGTTTTTTGCCCTGTTTTTTGGGTTATTATTAGGATAAAGAGGAATTCTAGACCCATACCCTTCTGTTGAAAATTGAGAATCTAAAAGTTCTTTTTCTTCCACAAAATAAGTTTTGACCGATTCTGAGCGAAGAAGAGAAAGTTTTTCGTTCCACGCTTCAGCGCCCGTACTGTCTGCGTGCCCTTCTATTTTTACTTTATAATTCGGGAATTTTTTCAATTTTTGGGAAACCCTGTCCAGTATTTTAATGCCGGAAGGCTTCAGATTGGCTTTGTTCAAATCAAATTCAATATTACTGATTCTGATTTTATACCCACGGTCCGTCTTCAGCACCAGAATATCGGTTGTAAACGGCATTTTTTCTGTTTTGGAAATATTTCCGACACTGTCTTGCGCGACTGCATAAATAAAGAAATCTTCCGCACTGTCAGTCAATATCCCCTCGTTTGAAAAACCATCCCACTGAATATTATCCGGTATTGTTTTCACACCCTGAAAGCTTTTAAAATCTTCTTTAAAACGATCTTCAATCACAATCTGCCATTTCGAGATTCCACTCGGATCCTCCGCTTTCAGGCTGACATTAAAAACATCATTTTCTCCGTCTCCATCCGGTGAAAAAAGCTCAGGACTAAAGGCAAGGTTTAAAACCGGCCCCTCGGTATCCACACGAAAATCCGCTTTATTGCTTTCAATTTCGTCTCCGTTTGTGTAGTAAACCTTGATTTTCTGAGAATATTCCCCGTCTTTCAGATAATTTCCGCTGTCATTGTTTCCTTTATAAACCATACTCCATTTTCCATTATCAGGAATCTGCTCCACAGGAAGCGTAAAAAGTTCATCTCCCTCTTTATCCAGCATAATCACTTCAATTTTTTCACAAAGCGTGATTTCAGGAATATCCGCCTGAAACTGGATTTTATTAAAAGACTCGTGATAGGGATTCAGAATCTTTTTGTCTGAAATCAGCATAATTTTGCTTTCAAGGTTTAAAACCACTACCTGCCTGTCTTCCCGGCTCTTATTCCCCGCTTTATCCTTCGCTTTCAGATAAACAGTGTAGGTTCCATCGGAAACAGTCTGATTTTCCTGATTTTTTCCGTTCCAGTTAAACTCGCCTGAAGAAGCTGGAAGCTCTTGGGTGAAAACAGGATTATCAGAATTATCCCTGATTTCTATGGCCGCCTCATCTCCCTTTTCCACATTGACCTGAATCACAGCCTCATCTTTTTTCCCGTCGTTATTGGGAGAAAAAATAACCTGATAAACATTCATCGATAAAACCGGCGCTTCAGTATCCAAAACAAGTTGCCTTACTTCATTTTTGAAACTGTTTCCTGCTTTATCTGTAGAAGACAGCACCAGCTGATACTCTCCGTCCGGCAATACTTTGTTGTTTCTGTCTATCCCGTTTTCCTGAAGATAAGGGGGAGGATTGCCCTGCCAGTAGTAAGATTTGACAATCTGAGAGCTTTTTCCGACAATGTCGAGTTTCCAGAAATCTTCTTCCGAACTTTCTTTCATTGTGACATCCAGAAAGTCTTTTTCACCGTCATTGTTGGGAGAAAAATAAAGATCCGCCACAGAAATATCCGATTTTGGAGGTGTATTGTCAATAATAAACACTGTCATGTCTTTTTCTGTTTTGTTTCCTGACTCGTCTGTTCCTTTTAAACGGTAAGAGTATTTTCCGTCCGGCAAGACCTTGCCTTCCATATTTTTTCCGTCCCAGACCAGTTTGGCTGAAGGATAGTCTTTCCATTCATATTTTTTGACAATCTCTTTCTGGTCATTCAAGATTTCTCCCGTCCAGCTTCCCTTTTTATCGACCTGTTGTTCCAGCTCAATTGTATCTTTAATACCGTCTCCATTGGGTGAAAAATAGTTTTCCAAAGCTTTCGCCTGAACCACCGGAAGCTTTGTGTCAATTAAAATATCTGAAACCGATGTGGAAAAACTGTTGCCTGCTTTATCAGCTGCGGAAAGAAAATACTCGTACTTTCCATCAGGCAAAGTGGTTCCGTCTTCATTTTTTCCATCCCAGAGCACTTTTTCATCCGGCTTGCCATCCCAGTCTTTCCGGTAAACAGCAACTCCATTAGAACGGATCTCAGCGTGCCACTTGGCGATTTCACTTGGATTTTTATGGTCAATTTCAATCGTATCTTTTGAACCGTCCCCATTAGGTGAAAATTTCTTATCCGCAACCGCCAGCTCAAGCCGAGGCGCCACTGTATCAATCACCAGCGCCTGAGCCTGAAAATTGACAGGATTTCCAATTTTGGTAGTATTTCCTTTAAAATCAACCGCTGTGATCTCAAACAAATATTCACCATCCGGAAGCTTTTTCCCCTCTTTATCCACACACGGCCAGACGATTTGAGCCGGATAAAAAGCTCCCTGCTTTTTTTTCAGAATCTGGGAGAGGGATTGGCTCGTAAATTGAGACTCGCTTATTTTATCGCCCGTTTCATAAACCAGATCTCTATTTTTATTTTTCACGCTGAATTTCCATTCCTGCAAGACAGAAGGATCTGTGATTTCAAGCCCGAAAGTGAGATAATCGTTAATATTATCCTCATTGGGCGAAAGATATATTCTATTGTCTTTTTCAATCAGGTTATTGGGAGTAATCAGGGTTTCAGGTCCGCTTTGATCGATGCTTCCAAAAGAAAAAGAAATGCTGAAAAGGTGCTTCATCTCTTTTTTTCCGTTCAAGTCAAAATCAGCCGAGGGATAAAAAGTATAATTTCCCGAAACAGCAAAGTTTCCAAAATCTTTCAGAGCTTTCAAAGAAAGAAAAACAGAACTTTGATTTTTGTACTGATCTCCTAAAAGATCAAAAGCTACTCCTCCCGAAAGGGTCACAATCCCGATTTTCTGCGCCACTCCGGCAGAAAGAACATAACTGAAAGGATAAAATCCGCTGAATAAGCTTAAAAAAGGGGAAGTGGTTTGTTTTTCATCCAATAAAGCCAATTCCGGCTGAATTTCAGCTCTTAATCCTAAAGGGGGATAAGACTCAGCTCCCCCTTTTTTCGCTGGAAGCCCGATATTCACTAAAGCAATTCCATAATGAAAAGGAATTTTGGAGATTTCAAAAAAAGAATTGATTCCAAAATCCGCATTCAGGATAAACCCTGTTTCACTATTGACATCGATTAAAAATCCTTTTATCCCGAATCCGAAGTAAAAATCCCTCGCTATTTTCCTCGAATAAAAACCACCGAACCCAAGAAGGGATTTCATTCCCGTATCAGCCGACTGGTAAAGAAAACGGAAGCCGAATGTCCCGTAAAGGCTTGGAAACCCCATCCCCAAGCCTAAAATACTTTCAGATTCCAGAGTGCCGAAAGCAAGGTCGGCCGAGATTCTCTCATTTTCCTGAATCGAAGAAGGATTTAAAAATGGAGTATAAAAAGTTTTTTGAAAAGAAAGGGGAAAATCTCCAAATGTGAGATACTGCCCGCCCTGAGGAGAAAGCCCGTAAACGGTAAAGCTTGAAAATATTAAAAGTGAGAAAATTATCTTTTTCATGGAGACTCCTTTTAAAACTTAAAAGATTTAGAAAATATGTAATTTAAAATTTAATCATGAAAACTGTTTTTCTGTTTATCCGAATAAAATAAAGTTGAAATTTGAACTTATATGTGTAAGAAAATATAAAATCAGTTTTTTTTAATCTAAAATTGATTATATTTATAAAAACCAGGTAATAATAAATATTTATGAGTTTAATAATAGAATCCCCAGAATCAAAAGAGGAGCAGTTATTTGACCAAGATTCTTTTTACTATGATTCATTGTCTTATTTTTATTCTCATTTCTACTCAATCTTTTTCAGATCATTCATCAAAAAACAATGAATCTCTTTCTAAAAATTACGGTTCAGATAAAACAGAAATTTCCAAAGTTATCACAGTAGGGGTTTATCAGCTTGAAGTATTTAAATTTAAAAATATATTTAAAAAAATTGATTCTTTATCTAAGAAAATTAATAATAAAAAAACAAGACTGGAGGCTTCAAAAATGATTTTAATCGTGGAAGACAACGAAATCAACGCTTACGCTCTCAAAGAACTGATGAGAAGGTGGAACTATGAATTTATCCATGCCGAGGATGGGAGAAAAGCTTTGGAAATACTGGAGAAAGAAAAGGTTGATCTTATTTTGATGGATATTCAACTGCCTTACCTCAACGGAATAGAAGCAACCAGAATCTACCGCTCAAAAGAAAAAGAAGGGAAACGAGTCCCTATTATTGCTTTGACTGCTTATGTCATGAATGAAGACAGGGAAGAATGCCTGAAAGCGGGAATGGATGATTTTATTCCCAAACCTGTAAAAGCGGATACGCTTAAAAAAATGCTCCAAAAATACCTGGTCACTATTTAACCGCTAAAGCGGGATCACTTCCCAATCCATTCTTTGATTTCTTGGATTTTTTCATCGATCACTTTCTTTCCAAGCTGGAAGTAAGAAGAATGTTTGTAAAATTTTAAAAAATTTGCTTCTTTTCCCGTAAAAACAGGTTTTAAAAATTTTACTTCAGGGTCATCTTGAAATTCTACATTTTGATTCATCATAATTGATAAACTTTTAAAAAGCACATCGGATAGTCCTATTTTTATATTACTGATCCCTACTTCATTTAAACTGACCGCAATGATTTTATCAACTTTTTCTTTTAAAATACGGATTGGAAGAGATTCACAGACTCCCCCGTCCACAAGAATTTTCCCCTGATAAAGATACGGCGGAAAAACTCCTGGAATAGCAATGGAAGACATGACCCCGTCTATAAGAAATCCTTCTTGAAAGTAATAAGGTTTTCCGGTTGATAAATCCGTACTGTTGATAAAAAGAGGGATTTTAAGATCTGAAAATTTTTTCTCTTTTAAAATTTCTTTATTTAAAAACTTTTTGATTTTTTTTCCATAAAGAATAGAAGACTTTTTTCTCCCCGCAAAATCAATGAGTCTTAAAAACTTGAATTGATTGATTTTTGAAATTTCATTTTCAAAATCATCCAGATTTCCGTTTAAAGCGAGGTATGAACCAATGATTGAACCCACACTGCATCCAGAAACAGCATCAAAACGAATCCCTTCAGAAAGAAGTTTCTGAATAATAGGCACGACAGCATATCCCCTTGATCCGCCCCCTCCGATACATAATCCTATCTTCATTCTATCCTCCCCCTTTTTATCAGGTATCCATGCAGATAATACAGACATCGTCTTCCAGTTCTTCGCTTCCCCGGAATTCGATTAATTTTTCAAAAATCCGGATCAAAAACTTCTGGGGAGAACATTCTCTATATTCTTCTATGAGTTGAATTAAAGACAATGATCCAAAATCTGTATCCGGTTTATGAATATTGACCGTTTCCACCAGACCGTCCGTATAAAAAATAACCCTGCTGTTATCTAAGATTTCCATAGTATGGTTTTTATAAGATTTGTTTAAATCTTTTAATTCCAGATTGCTTAAGACAGCCAGAGGCAGACTTTTATTTTCACCTGAAAAAAAACAGACGGAATCCTTACCGATCAAAAAAGGAAGATTGTGTCCCGCATTGCTATAGATAATTTTCTTATTTTCACTGTCATAAATTCCATAAAAAGCAGTCATAAAATGACCTGATGTCTGATTATGAAGATTTTCATTCAGATACTGAAGCAATTGTGCAGGATCTTTCAGAGTTTCCCCTGCTTTCAGTAAAAAGCCTTTTATCATCGATGTAATAAAAGCCGCCGGTACGCCATGCCCGGAAACATCGCTTAAAAAAACTCCAAATTTTCCAGAATCGGTAAAAGTGATAAAATCAAAAAAATCCCCTCCCAGTTGAGACATCGGTTTATAAAGAGAGGATATTTTATGGTTCGGAGTTTTGGAAGGCATCATATTTTCCTGAATGCTTTTTGCCATATTCAGTTCCGCTGCCAAAACATCGTTTTGCTGTTTTAAAAAATTCCTTTCTTTTTCAAGCTCGCAGGATTTTAAATAACTTTTATAACGGATCTTATCCACCAGAAAAGTAAATAATAAAGAAACCAGAACAGCTGAACGAAGGTCTGAAAAGCTGTAACGGGTAAAAATATTATTAAAAGTAGTGACAAAAAAATGAGAAATAAAAAGAAAAATTCCAAACCCTCCAATAATCAATATCCAAAGAATATAAAACCTTAACGGTATTAAAATTAAAGACATAATAATAAATAAAAATCCTCCAAAATAGACCGTTCCTCCTTTTGAAAGCCCAGTCAGCGCCGCAGTAGCCAAAACAAGGTAAATCCCAAGAAAAAGAACTAGTTTGATTCCCATATTTTTGGAAATCAGCCTGAAATAAAAAACCACCGAAGAAAGAATTCCGGCAATACTCAACCCTATCCGCAGCCAAAAAACATGAGAAAAATAGGGGTGCAGAATTTTATCAATCGGGATATAAGGCAGCCATGCCAAAATAAAAATCAAATTGATAAAAGGAATAAAACGCAGGCACTGCCGGTTCAATTCATCTTGATAAGAAAAAATCTTAAGGTTATCTGAAAGCTCAGACTGTAAGATATATTTTAAAAACCAGTTTTTAAACCGAAGCATCCTGTCTCCATCTTATTATAAAGAAAGAATTGTACTCATAGAAAATAATCATATCTTTTTTATATACCAAACACTTTAGTGATTTTAGTTTTATTAAAAAAATTGGTAAAATAAATAAATTCAGTTATTATTAAAATAAATTAATATTAAAAGGGTATGCTTATGAAAAAACTGTTTTTTTCGTTTTTTATTTCGACACTTTCTCCATTTATCATAACCGCCAGCCCTTCGCTTGAAATCATTCCGATCAAAGCTCTGATTATTGGACCTGAATCGACTTCGATTACCCGGCTGACCAATCTGAAAGAAGCAGTGGAAATATTAAACAAATCTCTTTTGAAAGAAAATAAAAAAATTGAGCTGAAAGGAGAATTTTTTACGGGAACCCATGAAGATTTCAGAAGGCGCTTTATCCTTGCTTTTGAGTCCCAACAGGCTGAAGATATCCTTCTGATTGGACATGAGGATATTTCCCGCCTCGCATCCCAAGGTTTTCTTGCCGACCTTACCCCTTATTTAAAAAATGATCCAAAAAATTTTAAAGACTTTTTCCCTTCACTCTGGGATTCAGTAAAATATAAAAATAAAATATATGGGATTCCTCAGGATACAGAAGTGAGAATGTTTTATTACCGCAAAGATGTTTTAAAAGCATTGGGCTGGCCGGATTCAAAAATAAACGCTTTTCCGTCTGAGGTAGAAAAAGGGAAAATAACTCTTTTTGATATCGTCAAGATAGCTGTTGAAGCTCAAAATAAAGGATTGGTCAAATGGGGAATTTATCACCGCCCCACTCCAGGCTCCAATTTTTTTCATTTCATCACTTCTTTTCAAGGTGTTTTTGAAGATCAAAAAAACAACCATCTGGTGATCGATCAAAAAGCGCTTTTAGCTGTTTTTAATTTTTTTTACGAACTAGTGCATGTACAAAAAGTCATGCCGAAAGAAATGATTGATTTAGGCTGGGAAGTGATGGACAGAGCGATTCCCCATAAAGAAATCCTTTTTAACATAACCGGCGGCAGCTGGAATAAAATGGAATATATTAAAGATCAGGGAATGAGCGAAAAAGATTTTAATGAAAAAGTGGGTTTTTGCTTGATCCCTTCGGGAATCAAAGGGGGAAAGCCTACTACTCTTTCTCATCCGCTGGTTTATATTGTCAACAACAAAAGTCTGCAGAAAAACATTATTTTTAAACTTCTTATGAAAGCCACAGACCCAGATCACGATATAAAACATGCCTTTGCCTCTTCCCATTTAGCTGTCAGGAAATCAACCTCAAAAATGCCCTCTTATCAGAAAGACCCTTTCCTGACAAAAGCAACTCAATTTTTAAAATACACTTGTTTTATTCCTAATCATATTGATACTGTTTTTTTTCAAAATATGCTTTTTGAAGCGATCCGATCAGTAGAATCGGGGCGGCTTTCACCTCAGCAGGCGCTTGAACAATTTACCGCTGAAATGAAAAAAATGTCCGGAAAAAAAGAAATTCTTGTAAAATAGTGCTTTTTATTTTCTTAAAATTAATTAAATTATAATGAATTAAAATTTTAAATCAAGGATGAGGATTTATGGATAAAATCCGGAAAGTATCGACAAAACTGATTTTTTTCTCCCTCAGTCTTATTTTTTTTATTACCTTTTTTCTCGCTTTAATTGCCATTTCAGAACAAAGAAAAATGCTTTATGAAAATATTGAAAATGAAAGTTACGCAATAGCAAAATCTTCCACGATCAGCATTTATCAGCTTTATGCCGACACAATTGGTCTTTCCGCCTCGAGATTTTTTGATATTTTTAAAGAAAAATTTGAAAAACTTCTCCAATATAAAGACAATGTAAAAATGAAATTCATCGTACGGGTGATGATTATCGGAAAAAATGGTGTTGTTATTTTTGACTCACTGGATATTGAAAAAGCTGATTCCTATAACTATCCTTCAAAAAAAACATTTCTTTTTGTAGAAGATCCCATTCTTCTTGAAAATTTAAACACGCCAAAAATATCTTTAAGAAAAAAAATCAATCAGTCTCAGGATAATCTTTTTATCAATCCGAACTTTTATTCTGAAAATCCCAAGAAACTTTTGGGAGAAATCCTTGAAATAACCGTTCCCAAACCTGAAGTTATGGGCGAGCATTTTGTGAGTGTCTGTTATTGGGTCAGCTATAGCTCAGTTGAAAAAGCGACTTTGAAAACAATTCTTTTTTCAGCCTCCGTTTTTATTGTTTTTGCTTTGTTTGTCAGCCTTATCGCTGTTTTTTTCTCAAAAAAACTCGTCAGCCCTATTCTGAAACTCAAAAAAACAATTCTAGAAATGATTGGAGGAAACTGGAGAATCCGGGCAGCCATTTCTTCTCATGATGAGATAGGAAAAGTCGCAGAATACTTTAATCATCTTGCTGACAAGATGGATAAATATATTTCTAAAATCAAGTTTTTAAATAAAAATCTTGAAATCAAAGTTTTAGAGCGAACCCAAGAACTGGCAGGGGAAAGAAATAAATTAAAAATTCGAAACGAACAGATTGAAAAAGATATTCTGATTGCAAAAAAAATCCAGCAGCAGCTGATCCCTCTCAATTCTCCTGTTGAAAATATCAGTTTTTTTTACAAAACCATGGATGAAGTCGGAGGTGATTTTTACGACTTTATTGTTTTTAAAAACGGAAAAGAAATTGGTATTTTTTTAAGCGATGTTTCAGGGCATGGAATTCCTGCCGCTTTTATCACTTCCATGATCAAAAGTTTTATTCTTCAAGCTGGAGATATGAGAAAAGATCCCGCCTTTCTTTTTTCTTATTTAAACGATTTACTTATTAATCAGACGGCTGGAAATTTTATTACCGCTTTTTACTGCATTTTCAATCCAGAGACCCTTACTCTCACTTACTCAAACGCTGGGCATAACCTTCCCTGTATTATAAAGAATTCTCAAGAACTCTCTTTTTTCAACCCAACTCACAAATCATTTCCACTGGCTATTTTTACGAACCATGAACTGGCTGAAAAAAACAAATCCTACCAAAATTATTTTTTAAAACTTGAGCAGAATTCTAAACTTTTTCTCTACACAGACGGAATTACTGAAACTTGTAAAAATAATTCAAATTTTTGTTTTGAAGAAGAATTATTTGAAAAAACTCTTTTAGATCTTTACTCTTACGACGCTAAAAATTTCATTCATCTTTTTTACAAGCGGCTGGTTGAATACAAAGGTGATGATCATTTTTCAGATGATCTTTGCATGATCTGCATGGATATTCTTTAGATTTCTAAAACACCCCTTTTTCTGGCGATATTCTGAATCACTTGAAATTCTTTTCTATGTTGATATTCTTCAAAAATAAGATCATAGATTTCTTTAAATTCTGAAAAATATTTTTTATGGACAATTTTTTTAAAAGAATTGAGAATTTTTTTTTCGTATTTTTTGGGAGAAGCATCAAAAAGAATTTTAATTTCATCTTTGCGGGATAGAATATGGGCTTTTTCTAAAATATCCAAGATCACTCTCTCATCCCCTTCATATCCGGAAAAAAGCAAGTTCTCAAGAAAAAGCGTGTTTTTATCTCTTTGATAGCCGAAAATTGTATTCTGCCATCCTTCTTTTGCCATCACTTTTTCATCGAATAAACAACCCTTCAGTACTTCTATTTTTTTTTCTGTCAATATTTTATAAATTGTTTCCGTATCTTCTTTGCTGTGAACCTTTTCTTTTTCCAAAATAATGACAAATTCCAGATTATTGATTTTTCTTTCCAGGCTCTGTCTTCCGCCCTTATATTTAGTATATCGGTCAGTGTAAAAAGTTACTTTTCCATGTTCTTTTAAAATATTGATCATCTCATGAAAGGGAATAATGCCTTCAGTATTATAACTGATCAGAATATAAGGACTTTTAATTTTTTGAATCAAATCGGCAAATTGGCAGACAGCAGTTTTAGCATAGCAGTAATCGGACTTTGTCTTCTGCCAGTCTTTTCTGATCCCTGCTTTTCCATCCGCCTTAAAATCATTGCTGATTTTTGGTTTATCCCATAAAGCAATCGTATTTAAAAGATGATAATTGCTTCCATATTGATGCTGATTATAGGGAGGATCCAAGTAAGTAATCTTTATTTTATCCCAGTCTATCTCTCCGGCAAGCTGATTGACATCTTTTTGAAAAACAAAGTATTCCGGAGCAATTTTTGGATACAATACAGGATAAGAAAGCTGAATCGGTTTCAGTATCCTTTTTAAAGCATCCTTTCCCAATCCTCCAAAACCGTTATGAAAAGCCTTAAAAACCCCTGAAGTATTGGTATGGGTGGCTGACTGATAGAGTAGAAGCGCTGTCAGAAGATATTTTTTCTTATTCCATTCAGGATACATTGCCTCGATTTTTTCTCTCACGCTGTCAATTTTTAATCCATTTTCTCTGGTATAAAAAAGTCTTTCTTTCTTCGGATCAGGCACGCCGTCGGCTGGAGAATAATAACGAGATATATAGGGATGATTGGGGTCTTTTAAAGAGTTTAAATCGTCTAAAACGGCTTGAAATCCGCCTTCATCTTTAAAAAGTTCATCTAATTCACCCTCATGAATTGTTAAATATGCCTGATTAATCACATAAGAATAAAATTCCCAGTCATTGGAATAAACTGAAAACCCCATAGTTTTAGCAAGACGCGATACGCTGCCACTGCCGGAAAACAAATCAAGAAAAATTCCTTCAGTTTCTCCGGTAAAAATAATAGAATTTCTAATTAAAGATAAAAGAGATCTTTTATTCCCAATATAAGCAATCAACTGCTCGCTTAAATACTTTTTCTCTTTCAGTTTCAAATCCATTATAATATTTTTTTTTAAGGCTGTTTATCGATAAAATTGAAAAAAAGAAACAGCAGGATTACTGTTTCTTTTATACACAACTGAATATAAAATGCAAACCTGTCATTCCGATTTTTGTTTGCAAAAGACCGGAATCTATAACTTAATACTTATTTCAATAGATTCCCCCGTCACGGGAACGACAGAAATGAGTCTTTGCAATTTAAAATCATTTCAGTATCTATTACTCAAGTACAAGAGATTTTAACAGATCACTCGAAATCGTTCTATTATCAAAATAAGTATTTAAAGGATAGATAATAAAAAGATTGATCCGAACCGCACCTACATTCTTAGTCGTAATCAGATAATTTTCAATTCTAAATTTCTGACCTTCCATACTAGTCGCTTCAAGAACCTGAGAATAATAAAAAGGATTTCGTTCCGTCTGCATATTTTTATCCTGAGCTGTGACAGTTCCTTTTACATATTTCAAATCCTCAATTAAAAGCACTTTGTTATAGGTATATCTTAAGGAAACTACATTTCTTCCGGCTGTCTTTGATGCAATTTCATCAGACCCTTTTTTAACCATCTCGATTAAAGGCGTGTCTGATTCTTCAATAGAAACTCCAATCCGGATATCTTTATTGACTTTCCAGAACTCAACCACTTTACCGTTTACCTTGATTAAAGACATAGAATCGTCTAAAACCATCCACTCGCCATCCGGCAGTGAAAAATTGAGCTTATAAGTATCGTTGGAATAACTTGTTTTGGTCGCTTTTCCCGCATCCTTATTGGTTATGCTTTTCTTTTCCTGACTATAAGCAATATTTAAAAGAAACAAACTGAAAACAGCTATTGTTATAATTTTTCTCATACAGCCTCCTCTTTCTTGTTCAGTTGATTATATAAAAATAATAAAATTTCACTCAATTCACAAATCAATCTGTCAAACTATTGTACTTCCTGAACCATATTCTTGATTTTCATCAATCTGGAAATATTGGATCTTTCCATTTCATTCAATTTATTGCCGATATATTTTATAGTCTCTTTTAAATTCGGCACTAAAATATATTCGAGAGCATTGACTCTTCGTCTTGTATTGATAATTTCATTCGCCAGTTCAATAATCGCTTTTTCCTTTTCCGCAAGTATTAAAAGATCTCGAATCACCTGTGAAAAGATTTTCACTGAATTATCTAATTCAACAGATGTGCCTGAAAGACCAAAAGAAAGAATTTCACCTGAGGTTACTACATCAAAAGTCGGTACTTTCAAATTCATAATCTGCTGCTTTCCGTATTTGATATCTGTCGTAAGGGTAGGCATCATCACTGCTTCTTCTATTTTTTCCTCACCCATCACAGCCTTGGCAACCAGAAAACTTTTATAGGCTTTGATGAGTTTTTCTTCAACAGTTTTTCGAAGCTCTTTATTTGCTTTGATGATTTCAAAAAAGTTTCTTATTAACTGTTCTTGTTTGTCTTTTAAAAGCTTATGTCCTTTCTGAGCCAATTTTAAGCTTTTTTTCAGCTTCATCAGCTCCATTCGGTTTGGATTGACTTTTAGAACCATCTCGTCTTCCTTTTTTCTGATCTATTCTTTACAGAAAAAGGCATGCTGCCATGCCTTTCTTAGTCATTCTTTTCTTTTAAAAATTGAGGCAGAAATTCATCCAGATATTCTTGCCGGATTCTTTTCAGCTCGGATTTTGGCAGCATGGATAAGAGTTCCCATCCAAGATCCAAAGTTTCTTCAATTGTTCTGTCTTCGTTGATTCCTTGATTGGTATAGCGTTTTTCAAATTCCTTGGCAAACTTGTAATAAAGTTTGTCCATATCGCTTAATGCCGCTTCCCCCAAAATTGCTTCCAGCTCTCTGGATTCAAGACCTTTTGCATAAGCTGCAAAAAGCTGATTAAAAATATCAGAATGGTCTTTTCTTGTTTTACCTTTTCCAATCCCTTTATCTTTCAATCTTGAAAGAGACTGAAGAACATCAACCGGAGGATAAATTCCAGTATTTAAAAGAGACCTTGAAAAAACGATCTGACCTTCAGTGATATATCCTGTCAAGTCAGGAATCGGGTGGGTTTTGTCATCTTCGGGCATAGTCAGAATAGGAATCTGTGTAATCGAACCTTTTTTTCCCTTGATTCTTCCCGCTCTTTCATAAATAGTAGAAAGGTCGGTATAAAGATATCCAGGATACCCTCTTCTTCCCGGTACTTCTCTTCTTGCAGCAGAAATTTCTCTTAATGCTTCGCAGTAATTGGTCATATCAATAAGAATAACAAGAACATGCATGTCTTTTTCAAATGCAAGGTATTCTGCCGCTGTCAAGGCAAGCCGCGGAGTCGATATCCGCTCAATAGCCGGGTTATCCGCAAGGTTGATAAAAAGAACGGTTCTTTCCAGCGCTCCGGTTCTTTTAAAGTCTTCAATAAAAAACTGAGACTCTTCAAAAGTAATTCCCATCGCTGCAAAAACAACTGCAAAGTCTCCCGCACCGCTTCCCCTTACTTTAGCCTGTCTTGCAATCTGAGCCGCCAGTTGAGCGTGAGGCATACCGCTTCCAGAAAATATCGGAAGTTTTTGCCCTCTGACCAGAGTATTCAGTCCGTCTATGGTTGAAATTCCTGTCTGGATAAACTCATCAGGAAAATCTCTTTCAAAAGGATTGATCGGATTACTGTTGACATCCATTCTTTTTTCAGGAATAATCGCTTCTCCTCCGTCTATCGGACGACCTTGTCCGTCAAAGACTCTCCCGAGAATATCAGAGGAAAGACCAATTTCAACCCCCTTTCCTTGAAAAACAACGCTTGTTGTATTAATATCCAGTCCAGAACTTCCTTCAAAAAGCTGGACAACTGCCAAATCTTTATTCACTTCAAGAACTTTACCCGTTCTTACTTCACCGTTTGCCAGGTTAATTTTTACCAGTTCATCATATTTTGCGCCTTCTACACCGGAGACCACCATGATAGGACCGTATATTTCTTTTATGCTTTTATATTCCTTTACCATAATACCACTCCTCCTTATAATTTAGAAAAGGTCTCAATGATTTTATTCTTAACCTGATCAACTTCTTTATCTACATCTTCTTCCTTGACATATCTGATTCGGGCAATGTTTTCACGAACCGGAAGCCCGATAATGTCTTTGATATCGACATCAGATTTTACGGCAGAATCAGCTTCTTTATGGAAAGTATAAATCAAATCCACCATCTTATACATTTTAGAAGGAGAACAATAACTATCCACTTCATGAAATCCGTTTTGGTGCAGAAAGTCTTCACGAATCGACTTAGCGGTTTCCATAATAATACGGTTTTCAGGTGAAAGAGAATCGACTCCAATAAGCCTTGCAATTTCTTCCAGCTCAGCTTCTTTTTGAAGGATTTCCATAGTCCAGGTTCGGAGTTCTATCCAGTCTTCTCCCATTTTTTCTCTCAAAAACTCATCAATGTTTTGATAATACAAAGAATAACTTCTTAACCAGTTGATCGCTGGGAAGTGTCTTTTGTATGCTAAACTCGCTTCAAGTCCCCAAAATACTTTAACAACCCGAAGAGTCGCCTGAACAACAGGGTCAGAAAGATCTCCTCCTGGAGGAGATACCGCACCGATTGCACTGACGCTTCCAACTCTCTGAGGAGAACCCAGTGCTTCCACCCGTCCTGCTCTTTCATAGAATTCAGCAATTCGAGTTCCTAAATAAGCAGGATACCCTTCTTCACCCGGCATTTCTTCAAGACGACCTGACATTTCTCTCATCGCTTCCGCCCAGCGGGAGGTTGAGTCCGCCATAAGCGCCACATCGTATCCCATATCCCTAAAATACTCTGCAAGCGTAATTCCTGTGTAAATAGATGCTTCCCGCGCCGCAACCGGCATGTTTGAAGTATTTGCAATCAAAACAGTTCTCTTCATCAACGGCTGTCCGCTTTTCGGGTCTTCCAGTTCGGGGAATTCAATCAATACATCTGTCATCTCATTTCCCCGCTCACCGCATCCGATATAAACAACAATCTGAGCATCTGCCCATTTTGCCAGCTGGTGCTGGGTGACTGTTTTTCCTGATCCGAAAGGACCGGGAATACAAGCAGTTCCTCCCTTTACAATCGGGAAAAGAGCATCAATGACTCTCTGCCCTGTAAAAAGGGGTTCTCTTGGAAGAATCTTTTTACTATAGGGGCGGCCTTTTCGAACGGGCCATTTTTGCATCATCATCAGATTAATATCTTTTCCGTCTTCTGTTTTTAAAACAGCAACGGTTTCGGTTACTGTAAAAGATCCGCTTAAGATTTTTACTATTTTTCCTTTTAAACCGTTTGGAACCATGATTTTATGACTCACCAGAGAAGTTTCCTGCACTTCACCGATAATATCTCCTGAACTGACCGAAGCCCCTTCTTTTACAACAGGCTTAAATTCCCATTTTTTATCTCGATCCAGGCCAGGTATCATCAATCCTCTTGATATAAAAGCTCCGGACGCTTCCGCTAATTTATGAAGAGGCCTTTGAATTCCGTCATAAAAGTTTTCCATAATTCCAGGTCCCAGCTCTACCACAAGCGGTTCTCCGGTTGAAATAACTTTTTCACCCGTTCCGATTCCGGCTGTTTCTTCATAAACTTGAATAGAAGCTCTATCCCCTCTTAATTCAATAATTTCTCCAATCAGTTCTTTTTCACCGACCCGGACCATATCAAACATTTTCGCGCCGGTCATTTGTTCAGCAACAACAAGAGGTCCGGCTACTTTTATTATTTTTCCTTGTATCATCTGTCTCTTCCTCCCTCATTTTCTCCAAAAATATCAGTTCCTAAAGCTCTGATTACCAATTGTCTAATATTCTCATATCCCAGTCCCTGGCTTCCGGTAATATCAGGAATCGGAATAAAAACAGGGTAGAGTTTTCCAAAATAAAAACTCATTAATTCTTTGATATCAAGAAAAAGATTTTCTGTTACAAAAATAATCTTGCTTCCTTCATCGATATTCTGCTTTAATGCTTTTAACGATACTGTTTTTTCTTCCCAGAAAAGAGTTTTGATTCCGATTGTCTTAAAACCTAAAATACTATCTCTTTGCCCTACAACAAGTATATCCATATCAACCTCTCAATCTGCTTAAAATCCATTCTTTCTGAATGGAATTTGATTTTGCAGTGGTAATCAGACGGAGATTATTGATTTCTGCCATTTTTTTCCAATAATAGGCAATAATCCCTTCATATCCGAAAATTCGGTTAAAAGCCTGCCCGATATATTCTGAATGAAAGTCTTCCAGTTCTTTTTCCATCACAGAAAGCGAATTCTCTTTTTTAAACCCCTCAATTCCCTTTTTCATCTCTTCACTGTAATCCAAATAAACAAGTTTGCCGTGAATAATATCCATGTCTTCTTTATAAAGATCAGATAGTGTGTAAAGATCAAGTTTTCCGCCTTTGATAAAAACTTTTTGATAAACTTTATATTCCTTATCAAATGATTTTAAACGGAAAAGATTCAGAATATTAGTCAAATCTATTTTAAGAGAATGAATTTTTAAGAGAAAGTCATTATTCAGTTTCTTTGCCTGATTAAGATAAAACTGATGCAGGTACTTATCCCAAAGAACATCTATATCAAAAGGAGTCCTGTCTTCAATTTCATCGTTAAATCTTTTCATAAATTCTTTCAAAACAGGCGAAACCTGTCCCATCTCTTCTCCATCATAAAACTTCCTGAGCTGCTCAAGAGTCAGGGTTCCAAAATGATAGAGACTCAATTTTTCAAATTTTTCTTCTTTCAAAAAACCTTTAAAAAGGGTTTTTAAATTAAATAAATCATATGGGAATAAAAAGTATTCTTTCAACTCTGCATTTTCTTTGCAGAATTGAATGACATTCGATAAGAGCTTTTCCTCAGATTTTTGAAGAATCATCTCCGTGTCTTTTAAAGAAGTATCATAATCCTTTTCTGCAAGGAAAGACAAAAGAGTTTCAACATCACTTTCTAAAAGGCGTTCGTATTCAGGATAAGTACAAATACGAAGCCTCATTGCATTGGCTAAGGAAGCGGCAAAGATATAGCGGGAATCTTCTTTAAATTGGATTGATTTATAGAACATTGAGTTCCGTCCCTATCAATTTTTCCAAATCCTGTGCTTTCTGCGCAATCAGAGATTCAGTTGAAATATTATAATTAAAGCTTTTCTTTTCTATTATAATTCCTGAATCCAATCTGCCTTCTTTAAACTCCAGCTTTTTACCGCTGTCTTTCAAAAGCTCTTTGCTGAATTCAGCCATATCACTTTTTGAAAGATAAACCGTATCGCCGTCTGCCCCAAGCTTCACAAGATTTGATTTTAAAAATTGATAATACACATCTTTTCCCAAAAGTTCTTTTAAGTCTTTCTTTACTTTATCCAAAACCTGCGCAATCAACTCTCTCTTTGCTAAAAGAATTTTCTTGCGTTTCTCCAATTTAGCGGAAAGAAGGATTCCCCTTTTGACTTCTTCCACTTCCTTAGCTATTTTCTCCAGTTCGAAGTCATAAAAACTTTTTCTTTCTTCTTCCTGGTGTTTTGTAATCTCGCTTATCCTTTTTTCATAATGCTCTTTTATCTTTGCAACTTCTCTTTCGCCTTCTTCCTTGATCTTGTCAATGATATCTCTTATTCCCATAATTACACCCTTTTATTTGTTTTTCTTAAAATCTTTTTTAAAAATCTGCTTATGCTAATTTTTGTCCTAAAAGGAAAATTGAAATAACAAATCCCAAAATCGCATAAAATTCAACAAATACCCCTAAAATCAAAGCTTTTCCAGATTGATCCGGGTGTTTTACAGTCATATTGATCCCTGCTGCAGTTACTTTTCCCTGATACATTCCTGAAAATAAACCGGCAAGCGCCATTGGAAGAGTAGCAAAAAAGATAGAAAGACCATGAGTAACGCTCATTGCCGGATTAGCGGTTAATAAAGGAATTGCCATAAATCCGATAACAAATCCGTAAATCCCCTGCGTGCCTGGTAATGCTGTCAAGATCAAATATTTACCGAAGTTTTTTGGTTCTTCAATCATAGCTGCATTAGCCGCCTCTGCTGCAAAACGAATCCCTAATGCTGATCCGATCCCTGCCAGCGCGACAGAAAAAGCTATCCCTGCGATTGCAATAAACAATCCTATCATACTCTCAGTACCTGTTAAACTCATATTTCCTCCTTGTTTTCTTTACCTTTTATTGAAAAATATTTTAACCTAAGTCGAAAAGGCGTAAAGAGTTCTCCTCCGCCTTCAAAAAATTTGCCGAAAAATTCAACAAACTGGAGCCTCATAGTGTGGATAAAAGCTCCCAGCGCATTAATGGTCAGATTGAAAATATGACCAAAAACAATCAGCACAATAAACGCTATAATCCATAAAACAGATGAAATCGCTGTGCCAATGCTTGTAAAACTCATAGTCGTAATAAAGCCGCTTGCTAAAGTATTCACCACTCCCCCGATAATACCGGTAGCAAGACCTAAAGCAAATAAACGGGCATAAGAAAGAATATCTCCGAAGACTCCTGTTACTCCGTAAAGACCATAGAGTCCGTTAAAAAATCGGATTACCGGGTTTTTGCTCTCCCTTCCGGCAAAAAGAAGAATGACTCCCGCACCTGTCAAGCTGACGATGATTCCTATATTTTTAAGCAGGGAAGATTCCACTTTGAGAAGCATGGATAAAACAATCATCCCCACGCCAATCATAATAAAAATCCAGGGAAGCACATCCAGAAAACCCTGTTTTTTCATTCCGCCTTTTAATTTATAGACAAAGCTGATTAAAAAACCTACAAAGACATGAAGAAAGCCAAGCCCTAAAGAAATTCCGAGAAAAAGTTCTTTATCCTGAGCAGCGTCAAAGAGTTTTAATTTGTCAATCAATTTCATCACAAAACTGTCTTTGGCAACCACATCCGCGGTAATCCCAAAAAAACCTCCCGCAAGAAAGCCCACGACTACAGTAGTAAAACCTGAAAGAGTCATGATTTTTAAAAGCTTTTTCATGGAATCGTCAAAATGAAATTTTTTCAGTGCAAACAAACTGGTCAACCCGATTAAAAGCCCATATCCTGCATCGGTGAGACAGATGGCAAAGAAAAGCGCAAAAAAAGGCGCAAGAAACATGGTAGGATCAGGCTCTTTTTCTTTTGGATAACCAAACATATCAGTGATAAACTCAAACGCCTCTCCAAAAGAACCATTCTCCAGAAAAACAGGAGAAACTTCGCCTTTTTCAGGTTCAACCACATCATAGTCCATAAACTTAAAGTGATCTACAAACCGATCCATGTATTTTAGATTTTTTTCAGCAATCCACGCAAAACAATGAAAAGTATAATCGCCTTTCTCAACCATTTTTTCAGCTTTGATTTTTTCCCGTTCTGTTTCAATATAATCAGAAAAAAGCTTGATTCTCTGAATAAACTGAGTGTAAATATTCATATCCTGTTCTAAAATTTTAATAACATTGGTCTTTTTTTCAATTTCAGATCTTATTTCTTCGTATTCGACCGCAATGCTTTTTCCAAGTGAAGACGGGATATATTCTTCAAATCCGATTTTTTTCACTTCATCTAAAAACGCGTCTTTTTCGTTTTTAAAAACAATCGATGCAGTATAAACGCTTTCATTATCCTGATAAAGAGCATCAATTTCAGCTCCCGGATAAATGGAATCTTTTGAATTTTCAAAAAAACGAACCGGTATTTTGCCTAAAATAAAATCAGTGTAATGATTGGAACGAAGATCATTGATTGAAAAATTAATATTTTTCCAGGGTAAAAGTTCTGTCAGCAGGGCTTTTTTTTCTTCAATGGATGATTCCAGTTCTTCTTTTTGTTTGATTTTGTCCCAGATTTCATGAATAAATTCTTTATTGATTTCATAATCTTCTTTTTGTTTTTTAAAAAAATCATTTTCAGAGACATAGACAGGTTTTAAACTTTCAAAAAGACCTATTTTAACTTTTTTTTCTAAAATTCCCAAAATAATATCGGTTTGATAGATCAGAGTAGAAATTTCATCTTTTGTTTTTGCCAAATCTTTTTCTTTTTTTTCTATAATATGAAGAAGACCTCGTTTTTGAAGTTCAACCAAAATCTCTTCTTTTTTATCATCTGTTCCGAAAACTGCAATTTTTTTTACTTTCGTAACCGCCATCTTATCCTCTCTTTACCCTTTCAGCAGAAAAACCGGGTTTTTTATTTTTGATTCAGCAAAAGAGCGGCTGCCTTTTTTGCAGCTGATTGAATCTTTGCGTTCTCAACTTTAAAGCTTTCAATTTCTTTGACAGCGTCCGCCAAAAGTAATTCAGTTTCTTTCGATGCTTCATCTGTTGCCGTTTTTAATAAACTATGTCTTTTTTCCTTAATTTCGATTCTCTGTTTTTCAAGAGTTTTTTCTTCCGCTTTTTCAATTTGAACCAATTCTTCTTCGCCTTTTTTTCTTTCCCCAGCGAGCCTTTGCTTGATTTCCTCTTCTAAATCCTTAATCTCTTTAAACTTATTAACCATTTCATACTCCTTTTCAGGCTTGTCGAACCGATTTTCTCATTCACCTATTCTACTTTTGTTAAGATAATTTATACACATTCCTGTATTTTTGTCAAGTTTTTTTTAAAATTTATTGTATAAAAAAAAATTCTTGACATTTTTCAATTCTTTTTTCTTATAATATTGTTTTTTTGAATGAAAATTTATTATGTTATAATAATAAAGACAATATTATCGGGGTGATTTATGAAAAAATATTTTTTAATTTTGACACTTTTAGTTTTAGGCTTATCATTTTTTTCCGCCTGTAAAAAAAATGCTACTCCGGAGACAGTTCTTCCGGCAGCAGCCCAGCCCACATTTTCTCCTACTCCAGGCTATTATTCTACTTCAGTCAGCGTGATCATTACGACCACAACCGAAGGAGCCAGTATCCGGTACACTACCAACGGCGATACACCGACTTGTTCTACCGGGGTTGAATATACGGATGCGGTCGTGCTTTCATCCAGTACCACAGTCAAAGCTGTGGCTTGTAAAACAGGCTATTCTGTTTCTGCTGTCTCTTCAGCGTCCTACTCTTTTGCTGCGGCTCCGACTTTCAGTCCTGATCCGCGCCCTCTCACTTATCCGGAAATTACAGACCCAGAAGACCCCAATTTCGGGAAAAGAGACTCATTTCTTTCTTTTAATACCGGAGAAGCTGGTTCTCCAACTCAGCTTACCGTTGATATTTATTCAGCGACAGTCGGCGCTGCCATTATTTACACAACCGACTTCACAACTCCCGAAGCGGATTCTTCCTGTAACCCTACTACAGGAAATTTATATAGCAATTCCCTTACCATTTCCACGACTACCACTATTAAAGCCATTGCCTGTAAAAACGGAAATTTTTCTGAAATGAGCACTGCCACTTATGTCAACGGAGCCAATCCCGCTCCCTATATCCTGAAACAATCCAGCAATCCAATTGATTCGCCTATTGGAAAATGGAAATATCAGAACAATATCTTTTTTGAGTTTAAATCGGACGGGACATGGGAATATTATACCGATACCAGTACAGACGGATCTCTCAAAAGAGTTGATTTTGCCGGAAAATGGACAATCCATACCAATACAGCCCAGGACGGAAGAAAGTATCTGAAACTGGAATACACGGTAGTAGGCAAGACAAACAACAACACAGGTGCTTTTACCCCCAACCTCGCTTTCCGAAGATGGCAGATAATTGAATATTATGTGGATGACAATTATTTTGCGATGAATATTTACCGCAAAAATGATGCTACAACAGGTATCTTGGGAGAGTGGATTCATAATAATTATGACTGGATCGGAGATAATTATGTCTGGTATGATTATCCGGCAGTAATGTCTGAAACCGATTTTACAAAAAAAATATTAAATAAAATTACAACTACTTCCAGTGATCCAGATACTGGAGTTGTCACTGATACCTCTGATTCTGACAAAGCTTTTTTAACAGGAACGATTTATACTTTAAATTCCGGATATTATGTTATTAATACTGCTCAAGTCCTTTCAACCTCAACCGATCAGACCATCAAAGATAATATTTCCAGACTCGATTCTATCATGCTAAATGTGCGAAGCAATAACAACTACCCTATCATTATGTCTGAGACAGATTTTACAACCAATGTTCTTGACAAAATAACAGTTGCCACTGGAGACAGCATTCAGGACGACAAAACATTTTTAACGGGAACCATCTATACGCTGAGTAATGGGATTTATACCTTAAATAAGGCATCTATCACAACCGACACAAATGCAGAAGCCAATAAAACCCGTTATGAGGCTATTATCCAGCATGTCTGGACCAATCATACCTCCAGTTTTGACCCCAGTTACATGGGAGACTGGATCAAGATTGATCTTGTAGCCTACAACAGCGCCTACTATGTCAACCGGATTGGAAAACTCTTTTTCTTCTCCAACGGAGACTTTTCCTACAAACATGAATCCCCATTTTTCACCACTTCATCTGAAGCGTCTTTACAGACTTCTCTTCCTGATCTGACTACCCCAACTGTTAATTCTACCCTAAACGCAAGCGCGAAATACAGCATCACTTATGTCCTAACCAATGACGGTACGACTGAAGGATTGATGACCTGGTACTCGTTTAATACAACTGATCAGTATCTTTTTGCAGGAATTTCGAATTTTAATGTTGTGATTATTCAGGATAAAAATATTCTACTGACTTATCCTTTCCGAAAAATGACGAATTAATACGGTTTTACAGGGAACATCCATGGATTTTCCCTGCAAAATAAACTCTACAATCAGGTGGTTTATGAAAAAAATTGTTTTCTTTCTGCTGTTTTTGTCTTTTTTTCATCTTTCTTGTAAAAAGAACAGCGATGAACCTGTTTCCACGCCCTATACCACCCCCTCTCAAACCGGGTTTTCACAAGTCTCGTTCGGGCCTTCTAATCCCGGCAATCTGACCATGTACCGATATGTTCCCTCATCCCTTTCACTAAGCGCCCCCCTTATTGTGGTGCTTCACGGATGCACTCAGGTGGTTTCTGATTTTTCACAGGAAACCGGATGGAATACTCTGGCTGAAAAATACCATTTTCTGATCCTCTATCCTGAGCAAAAAGCACAAAATAACGACAACCTCTGTTTTAACTGGTTTATTCCTGAAGATCAGACCCGGAACTCTGGTGAAGCTCTTTCGATCAAATATATGATTGACGAGATGAAAAGCAGCTATCAGATAGACTCTGCAAAAGTTTTTGTCACAGGACTTTCAGCCGGAGGAGCCATGACACTGGTTATGCTTTCGCTTTATCCTGATATCTTTGCCGGAGGAATGCAGGTGGCAGGGGTTCCTTTTAAATCTGCCACGAATGTCAATGATGCTTACAACGCAAGAAACGGACTGGTTGATAAGACGGCCGCCGAATGGGGCGTGCTTGCAAAAAGCGGATATCCGGGATATACAGGGAGTTATCCTGTTTTAAGCGTGTTTCACGGAGATCAGGATTCTACAGTCGTGATTAAAAACCTGACAGAAATCAGCGAACAATGGACTGCGCTTCATAATACAGACCTCACAGCAGACCTTTCCGACACAGTGAAAGGCTTTAACCATGCTGTTTATAAAAACTCTCAGGGTAAAGCTGTTTTGGAAACCTACCGGCTCACAGGATTCGGACACGCCTACCCGATCGACCCAGGCACAGGCGAAGACCAGGGAGGAGCAATAGGCCTCTATACTCAGGATGCAAATCTTTTTGCTTCCTATTACGCCCTGAAGTTTTGGGGAATTATTACAAATTGATTAATTTTAACCCAATACAGAGTCGGATATTGAGCAAAGCCGAAATAGGTGTGTTTTGAGAACTCACCCCTGACCCCTCTCTTAACCCAACTTCAACACTAAATACTCTAAGTGTTTAATAAAGAATTGTATAAAAAATTCATGGGGTACCACATCTTGAATTATTGCGTTAAA
>Ga0154385_1057_pt1 | contig 25319 bp, 19 predicted proteins | sample RifGroB1_FD_105628 | JGI IMG/M metagenome (GOLD analysis project Ga0154385, IMG submission 105628) | Spirochaetes bacterium GWB1_36_13 | reverse complement strand
GACCGTACTGCTCTGATTAATAACCAAAAAAAGCTATGAAAGATTGCATAAGAAAAGACAACTGCCTTTTCTAATAAACTTACAAATATCAATGATAACAAGGTATAGTTTTCAATAATCGACAGCCTGAATATTTATTATCTCAATAATTTTTGAAAAATAAAACAAAGCCGACGATTTGAATCGCCGGCCATCAATAAACAGTTATGGAGCAGGTGAAACATCTAAACTGACAGTTGTTGTTTGCGAGGCAGTTACTGTTGTAGATGTATTACTATATAGATTTCCCATTCCAGCATGATCATATTTGTTTGTTGTTGTCGTATTTACCCATGCCAAGGCAATAACAACATATGTACCTGCAGGAACACTGGTTATAGTGTAATCCGCTGTGTTATCAGCAGCTGAACTAGTGAAAGTCCCTGTTTTAGAAGTTGTTTCGTAACTTGTTGTCGGAATATAGGCATCAGTACTACTGGCATTATTAGCAGTAGACCAATTTGAATACTGAGTCATAGTCATCACCACAACTTTATAAGTCAAATTTGTAGCAACCAGTGCCGCAGTGCTTGCATCTTTAAAAGTAAGTACTCCGCTTATGGTTCCTGTTGTAACAACTGGTGTCGTTGCTGCCGGTTCGTCTTTTTTACAGCTTGTTGTCAGTAGAGCAAAAGCGACCAGAACTAAAACTAAAATTTGTTTTTTCATAAAAAATCCTCCTGTTTTATGAATGTTTTTTTCATTCAATTTTAAAAATAACAAATAATATGATAAATCAAAAAATTATTTATTAATATTGTTGATTTGAAATTAATTTTTAGCAAGTTTTTGTTTTTAAATTATAAAACATGAGTTATATACATGACTGAATTTAAATTGCAAATGTTTTTAACCCAAAATTGTCATTGTCCGGCGCTTGTACTGAGCAAAGCCGAAGTATGACCGGACAATCCAGTAATTTGATTATCTTGCTAATAGATTCCCCGGTCAAGCCGGGGAATGACATGTTTTTTTTGCAATTTAAAATCATTTCAGTATATAAGATAAAGTTTAAAAACTAACATTAATATAACCTCTCTATTTTTTCTTCGTTTTTTATTTCTTTAACTCTGCACGAGGCAGAGTTTCCCCGTCCGACTTGATTTCACGGATGAAATCACGGAGGACTCCCCCCTTGTCCTTAAAGACTTAAGGATAAGGGGGATAGGGGGTTTGGATTTGAAACCGCAGGCAAAATCTGCAAGATAGCATATTCGAGTCAAACCAAATAAAAACCTTTACAATACCTTTTCAGGTTATTGACAAAATAGCTCATATTTTTCTGTTTATTTATTGTTTCAAAATAGACTTAATATAGATTTAACTCTTTCTCAAAAAATTTCCGGCAAGTTGTTTTTTGCTCATTGAATAGATAAAAGGTCTTCCGTGGGGGCAGGTGAGGGGAAATCTTTCTTCCAGCACTTCTTTGATCAAGGCATGTGCTTCGTTGGGGGGAACCGTTTCTCCGCTCATATAAGAACCCCGGCAGGCTTCGCGTTTTAAAAGTTCGTCTTTCAGGTTTTCAGGTTCCACGCTTTTTGAATTGAGAGTGTGAATCAGATCCTTAAAATCATTTTCCCAGTCTTTGACCTGATAAAAAGCGGGCACGCTTTCCACCACAATCGAGTTTTCACCGAAAAGGTAGAAACTGAATCCGATTTCTTTAAAAATATCTCTCTGCTCGCTGACTTTTTCTATCTCAAGACGGCTGAAATTGAGAATCCGGGGAGATAAAAGCCCCTGGGTTTCCATTTTATCCGCTCGGCTTTTCAATGCTTCGTAGCGTTTTCTTTCGTGAGCGGCGTGAAAATCGATAAATAAAAGGTTGTCATCAATCTCTGCCATCAAATAAGTCTGAAAAACTGTTCCAAGATACTTATAATCTATACTGTTACTTTGTTCTTCCGGCAGATCGGCGCCTTGAAAATCCAGAGTAAGCTCTTCTTCCTTTTCCTGCTTTTTTTCGATTTTTGTTTCAGAAGTTTCAGGAAATTTCTTGATTTGGCTCAGATCCTCCTGTTTTTTTTCAGAGGGATGAAAAACTTCTTTCAGGGCATGATAGACAAATCGGAAAAGCTGGTCCTCGATCAGAATCTTGATTTCTTTTTTGGAAGGGTGGACATTGGGATCGATGTGCGAGGGAGAGATATAAAGATAAATGGCTCCTGCAGGGTACCGTCCTTTTGGAATCAGGCTTGAAAAAACGCTATTGACCACGCCGTAGAGAAAGCGGGGGCGGACAGCACGGTTATTGATAAAAAAATAGAGGTGGGATGAAGTGTTCCATGATACATGGGGCTCGGTAATCACTCCTTTCACAGTGATATCAGGGCTTTTTCTGGCAAAAGAGATAAAATTGTCTTTCTGATCTGGAAAAACTTCTGTCATTCGGTCTTCCCAATCAGCAGCGGCAAGGCTTAAAACAGGGTTTTTGTTGATTTTTAAATAAAACGAAACTTCTGGATGACAAAGCGCTTTGACTAAAATCTCTTCTTTAATTTTTTTGATTTCCTTCACTGGGGATAAAAAATTCCTTCTGACCGGAACATTGTAAAAAAGACTGGAAACTTCAATCGAGGTTCCTTTCGGACGGGCTTCAATTCCTGATTTCAGGAGTTTTCCCCCTTCTATCACAATATAATTCGCACCCCCGCTTTCATCGGTACATGAAACGATTTTCAGCTGAGAAACCCTGGCAATGCTTGAAAGAGCCTCTCCCCTGAACCCGTTGGTTTGGAGGGCGAAAATATCCTCAAACTTCTCAATTTTTGAAGTCGTGTGCTGTTGATAAGAGATTTCGAGGTCTTCTTTTCCCATCCCCTCTCCGTCGTCTGAAAGGAGGATTTTGCCGATTCCCCCTTCTTCAATTTCCACATGAATGTTTTTGGCTTTCGCATCAATTGAATTGTCGATCAATTCCCGGATTACGGAAGACGGGTCCTCAATTACTTCGCCTGCCTTGATTTTTTCATAAACTTCAATCGGGAGTTTCTTTATTTTATTCATTGCTTTTATCCTTTTCATCAATCAAAAACTAAAATATTATCATCGGATGAATTCAAAGTCGGTCGAGGGGATAAATTGACAGCAATTTATTTATGAGTTTTTCAGGAATCATAGGAAAACAAATGCTTCAAATTCTCCGACAATAGATTTTGAAATGAAAATGTTTTTAGTTATTTTATTTTCTATAAAGGAGTTTGAGATGCAGAAACTGATGAGTTTTATTCTTTGTATTATTGCGTTTTTCTCCCGCGGGGTTTTGCAGGCTGAGTCAAAAAATCAAAAAAATAAGGAAACTTCTGGAAAAAAACAAAAGGAAAAAAAAATGGAAGAAATGAAAATTATTTTATCCCGAAGCGAGATTGCTGAAAAATTGAAAGAACTGAAAAAAAAACCGCTTCCAAAAAATCTTTCCATTGGAGCAGAATGTTATGAAATTGCCCAAAAGCCGGAACGAGTAGAATATGTCTGTCCTGTCTGCGGCAATAAAACTTTATACACCAACAGTCTGAATTTTGATCTGGTTGAGCAAATATCGTATCTGAGGGCTTTAAGCGAAACTTTAAAAAAATACGGCATCACTCTGGATGAAAGGGCTTTATGCAAAAACTGCCAGAAACAGGTATCTGAAAAATCTCTTTGCATTATGATTCCTTATCAGGAAGACGGTCAGAATATTTACCGCAGATGCGAGATCAACGAAACGGATCTTGTATTATTAAAAGAATTTTTAAGCGGCAAAGATAAACATCAGGGCTTTACCGATGAAGAAACGCCTTTAGCGGAATATATTGAACGGCTTCAGGTTTTACTGGGCGTAAAAGTGAAGTAAGTGATCAATATGCTGAAAAATAAAAAAAGTGAAAGCGTTCTGGCGGCCAGTTTTTTACCTGCTGCCGCTGTCCTTGAGATGACTTTTGAGTGCAATCATGAATGTCTTTTTTGTTCCTGCCCCTGGGAAGCGCCGGGAGAAAGTTTTTGCCGTGAAAAAGAACTATCTATAGAAGAATGGAAAAAAACTTTAACTCAACTGACCCGGATGGGAGTATCCAATTTTGCTTTTACAGGAGGCGAGCCTCTTTTAAAAGAAGGAATTCTGGATTTAATCGAATTTGCAGCCGGACTGAAAGTTTATTATACCGAAACCTATCAAGGGCAATTAAAAACAACTTTGGTTCCTCCCGCGCTTTTTCTTCTATCCAATGGAAGAAATATGAGTCAGGAAGTCTTAAACCTCTGCTTGAAACACCAGATCCATCTTTCTATGAGCCTTCCAGGGCTTTCATCTTATCAAAAACATATAGGGGGCAAGGATACGGAGGCGGGAAATATTCTTTTCTGGATCAAAGAAGCTCAAAAAAAAGGAATCGCCGTTACTGCCAATATTACTGCAACCCGCTTGAATATTCATGAACTTTATGAAACCATTGCAAATGCACTGATTGCCGGGGCTAGTAATATTCTTTTAAACCGTTTCCTTTATGGGGGAAGAGGTATTGATCATGCAGAGGAACTCACTTTGTCCCGGGAAGAAATTGTTTTTATGCTGGATACGGCAGAGGAAGTTTTAAGCGCATCGGAACGCTACGGCAGTATAGGCACAGAAATCCCTTTGTGCCTGATTCCTAAGCCCGAAAAATACTCTCATCTCCAAATCAGCACCCGATGTTCTGCCGCCAGAGATTTTTTTGTGGTCAGCCCGGACGGATATATCCGCACCTGCAACCATTCCCCCGTTAAACTTTCCCATATTTCAAATATTGAGACTTTAAAAGATCATCCTTATTGGAAACAGTTTGTTTTCAACGATTATCTTCCCAAGATGTGCTTATCCTGCGCAAATACTGACCGCTGCGACGGAGGCTGCCGCGAAGCTGCCCATATTTTAAACGGCTCGGTCAAAGCAAACGACCCTGTTTTTTCTTCTTACGAGCTTTCTGGTAAAGCTTAAAGTAGATTAACAAAAATCGGGTTTTTAGAGTGATCTCAATTTTAACAATTCAGACTGTCGATTATTATTTCAATTAACCCGGACACCGAGCGGAGTCGAGGGGGCGCTTCGGCTTTGCTCAGTGACCGTAAGCCTCCGATTAATGACCAAAGCTATGAAAGACTGCATCAGAAAAGACAATTATCCTTTCTGATAAACTTCAAAATATCAATGATAAGAAGATGATTGATGGAAATAGTTTTCAATAATCGACAGCCTGGTTTAATTCTAGTTTCATTTATCAGATTCATCTTTTCATTTTTTTTATTTTTTATTATATTTTTTGCTGTTCCGTTTTTATAGTTATTACTCTGGTATCATTCTTAAAGGAGTTTATTATGATAGAAGTAAAAAATGTCAGTAAATCTTACGGGAACTTTAAAGTTCTCAAAAACATCTCCTTTACAGTCCATCAAGGGGAAATTATCGGTCTTCTGGGTCCGAACGGGGCAGGAAAAACCACCACAATGCGTACCCTCACCGGTTTTTTATCCTACGACGAAGGAAGCATTTCCATCGCCGGGTTCAACCCTGAATCCCATCCTTTGGAGACCCGAAGATTAATCGGATATCTTCCTGAAAACCCTCTTCTTTATGAAGAGCAGACAATTTATGAATTTCTGGATTTTGTTGCCAGAATGAAGGAAATCAAGGAAATTGCTTCTGAAATTACAAGAGTAATGGAAGAAACCGATATTGCAGAAAGAAAGGATCAGCTCATCAGTTCTCTTTCCAGAGGGTTTAAACAAAGGGTCGGATTTGCAGCGGCTCTTTTGGGAAATCCGGCAATTTTGATTCTGGATGAGCCCACTTCAGGATTAGACCCCAACCAGGTGGTGGAAATCAGAAAACTGATTAAAAAAATGGGTGAAGAAAAAACCATTATTTTAAGCACCCACATTCTTCCCGAAGTAGAGGAAATCTGCCAGAAGGTCATTGTAATCGATAAAGGCAGCATCAAAGCTGTCGATACGATCGAAGAACTCAAAAACAAAACCGCTACCGAAGCTGTCTGCCTTTTAAAAACAGACGATATGGAAAAAACCCGGAGCATTCTCGCCAAACTTGATTCTGTAATAAGCTACGAAGAAATCGAAGACGGATTTTCACTGACTTTAGACACTCTTTCCAACCGGAATAAAGTTTTGAAAGAACTGGTTTCAGGCGGAGTTTACGAGTTCCAGACACCGAAGGTCTCTTTAGAGGAAGTTTTCCATGAATTAACCCTGAGCGAGGAGGAACAAGCATGAAAATGATTTTAGTGATTATGAAAAAAGAGTTAAAAGGCTATCTTTATTCTCCCATAGCCTATATTATCGGAGTTTTGTCTCTGGCGCTCTGGGGGCTTTTTTTCTACCTCGGAACTATTCAGGGCGGATTTGCCGGGCTTCAGCCCATGTTTTCCTTTCCCGCTTTCCTCCTTCTTTTTTTAGTTCCTCTCATGACCATGAAACTGATTGCGGAAGAAAAGAAAAAAGGAACCATTGAGCTTCTTTTCTCTCTCCCGGTCAAACCCAAAGATGTTGTTTTAGGAAAATACTTTGCTGTCTCCATTATTTACCTTGCGATTCTTTCCATAAGCCTTCTCCACACCCTATTCATTTTCCTGAAGGGCAGTCCTGAGGGCGGGCTGGTTTTATCCCTTTATATCGGGATGATTTTTGAGGGTCTGGCTTTGATCGCCATTGGTTTTTTTATGTCCACCCTGACCGACTCGCAGGTAATTGCAGCCATCAGTTCGCTGGGAATCAGTCTTTTTCTTCTTCTGATTACACTGATTTCAGATTCGGCAGGAGCCCCATGGGATAGCATTTTCGGTGAAATTTCTTTTATCAAACACCTTTTTGCCTTTTTCAAAGGAGTGATTGATTTAAAAGATATTGCATTCTTTATCCTGATGATTGCCACCGGATTGACCCTCTCCATCAACTATCTTGAAAATGAAAAATGGAGAAAATAAGGAGGAAAAAATGAACCCATTTAAACAAATCTTAAAATACCTGACACCGGCGCTGCTTTTTGTTGTCTTTGCCTTTTACTTTTTCCAGGGAAGCACACTTATTTTCTGGCTTCTGACAGGCGCTTTCATACTTTCGCTTGCCGCTCAAATTTATTTTTCAATTCAGGAAGGAACCCAGAAAACGAAAAAAAATCTCTCTTCCGTTCTCTACTTTTTTCTGGTTTTATCCCTGGCTGTTATCGTCTATCTCCTGTTTTTAAAATACCCGGTCAGTTTTGACATGACTTCTGCCAAACGCTACACCCTCACGCCAAAATCGGAAGAAGTGGTAAAAAACCTCTCTTTTGATGTTAAAATCGTGGTTTTTCAAGATGACAACACGCCTGATTTCGGCGGGCAGACTGGTTCTATGATTTATGACAACCTGAAAAACACGCTTGAAATGTATAAAAGACTCAACCCAAGAATCACAGTCGAGTTTTTAAACCCCGAAAAAGATAAACTGAGAATTAAATCCTACGAGCAGCTCAAAAAAATGCGGGTCAACATCGGAGACTTAGTCATTGAAACTCCATCCGGCAAACGCTATATCGAAAAACAGGAACTGGCGAAGTGGACATTCCGTCAGGATCAGTTTGGTCAGCCTAATCGCGTGATTGAAGCTTTTTTATCTGAGGAAAAAGTGACCTCTGCCCTGATTTCACTGATGGAAACTGGAAAATCCGTTATTTTATGGCTCACGGGAGACGGAGAAGTGGATATTGATGAATCACAGGAATCCGCTTTCTTTATCAAACAGGAACTTGAAAACAACAATTTTGAAGTAAAAAAAATCTCATCATTTGAAAAATTTGAAGGAAACGGTGACCTTTTGGTGATTGCAGGTCCTTCCAAAACAATTCCGAAAGAAACCATAGCAGGTATTGAAGAATTTTTAAAAAAAGGCAAAATATTGATTTTTATGAAAGACCCTTCGTTAGATGAGATTTCTTCCGGGCTTGAAACCTTTCTGAAAGAAAAATACGGAATCGAACCCGTCAACCAGATTGTCGTTGATTTAAAACACGCTTACCAGTCTCCGATCAATATTATCCCTGAAGTGGAAAACCACCCTCTGACCGATTTTTTAAGGAGCCAGAATCTGGGACTTGTTTTTTCTCTTTCAAGCTATTTCAACATTACCGATAAAGCTGTCAGCCTTATTAAAAATTATCCGGGAGCCTGGGCTGAAAAAGATTTGAAAAAAATCAAACAGACAGGTCAGATTGATGTGGCAAACGCTCCAAAAACAGACGCAAAAATGGTGATTGCCGCCCTTTCTGAAAACAAGGAAGACAAATCAAAAGTTTTAGCGCTTGGCGACTCCGATTTTATCAGAAATCAAATGACCGCATTGGGCGGAAACAAAGATTTTTTTATCAACTCGGTCAACTATCTGCTGAATAAAAAAGCTCCTCTTTCTATCAGCAAACCGCTTGAACAGCCCAGACAGATGAAAATGCTTTCAGACGGCGAGAAAAAGTTTTACTTTTTCGTCTTTGTGATTTTCCTGCCGCTTCTGGTGATTGTGATGGGAATCCTGGTTTTTATGAAACGGAAAAAATTAAGAAATTTTGGAGCTTCAAAATGAAAAAAAACCTGATTCTTCTGGGAGCAGCTTTTGTTCTTTTGATTCTGGTGTTTGTTTTACCCGATAAAAAAGAAACTCTGCCGGTCAAAGATAAAAATGATCCAGAGCAGATGATCAGCATTGTCGAACCTGAATTAAAGTCTTTGAATTTCAAGACTCAGAAAGAAACCATTCAGGCTTCAAAAACTGAGAAAGGCTATCTTCTTTCCCCATCCGGAAAGACGGGGGGATCAAACGAAATGATGAGCCTTATTGCCGATATCAATTCTTTAGAAGGATTTAAAATCGATGCGAAAGATGTGCCTGAAACAGACCCAAGAAAAATTGAAGCGTCTTTTGGTGAAAACAAAAAGAAATTCCTTCAGGTTCTTTCGAAAAGAGAAATCGGGGAGCCTGCCTATTATGTGAAATCGGATAAAGGGATTTTTGTGATCGAAGAAAAGAAAATAGACGACCTTTTTTCAAAAACAAGCGCTGATTTAAGAAATCACAATCTCACTCAGTATTCCTCAGCCGATTTTTCTGATTTTACGATTAACAAAACCCGTTTTTACCAGAAAGAAGAAGCAAAATGGTTTATAGAAAGCCTCAAAGAGGAAGAAACAGATACGGCAAAAGTCTTTACTGTTTTTTCAGTTGTTTCAGGAATGCGGATCAAGGGTTTTACTGATTCTTTCAGTTTAAAATTCTACGGACTCGATAAACCGGTTTATACAGTGGCGCTCAAACTGAAAGACAAACCTGAAATAAAACTCTTTTTCTCAAAACAAAAAGATAAATACTACGCTTATCGAAGCGACCAGAAAGAAATTTTTGAGATCCATGAAACCGATTTTAAAGAAATTTCAAAACCAGTTGAAAGCTTTAAAACTCCAAAAAAAGAAGAAGCGAAAAAATAAAATTCCATGTTCCCTGCCCCCTTGTCTTCCTCTGGGAGATAAGGGGCGGGGGGTTTGTGGGCAAAAAATATTTAAAGTTTTTTAACTCGAAAATTGACTTTTTCAGGGTCGGCTATTTATTGTTTTTAAAATAGACTTAATATAAGATTCCGGTCTTTTTCAAGGCGAAAAACTTTATTTCGGCTTGTTTAAGGCTAAAAAATCATGTAAAAACTCTTTGACCTGGCTTTCTTGTTCTTCGATCAGCATATGGGAGCCGTTTTTGATCAGTTCCAACTGAGCATGGGGAATCTGAGCCGCAAGTTTTTCAGAGTGGGAAGATGCCACCAGCCTGTCTTTTTCACCATGAAGTAAAAGAACCTGGCATCGAATCTGAGAATAGCTTTCAGAAGAAAATCCCTTGTAAAAATGGTTTTTCATCAATGAAAAAATACTTTGCTGAAATCCATTGATTTTGATATGATAAAGTAGAATATCCAGTTTGTTGTCCTGCATAAAATTGACTTTACCGTTATAAACTTTTTTCATCACTGTATTCAAAAGAAATGAAACAGTCATAGGATTGATAAAAGGAAACATCATATCCAGAAACTGGTTCCCAATCTGGGTTCCGGCATCGTTGATAAAATGATCGTAATCAATTGAGCTGAGCATAATGAGTTTCGATAATTTTTCAGGGTAAAGGGAAGCTAAAATCCCCCCTATCATTCCTCCCAAAGAATGCCCGATGATGATCGGATTTTTCAGATTCAGTTTTTCGATAAAAACATTCACTTCTTCCACCAAATCCATCAAGTTTAAATCTTTCTTTTTGCTGGAAAGACCATGCCCCAAAAAATCAAGCGCGTAAACTGAAAAGAAAGGGCTGAACTCTTTCATGTAAGAATGCCAGATATTGGAATTGATCATGATTCCATGGAGAAAAATCAAAGGAGGTTTCTTTGAGTCTTCCATGGAAAGATAATGGTATTTTAAATTCCCGTTTTCAAGGTATTTTCCGTCTGGAAAATAAAACTCATTTTCATTGTATCGTTCCATTGCCTCAGTCAGATTAATAGAATAGGCAAAGTTCATAAAATCATTCAGCATAGCGCCTCCTTCAGGTTTGAGCTGCCGTTGATCGGACAAAAAAGTATTTTTTATTTTTGAGAATCCCCAGGAATTCTCCTTTTATGGATTTTAACACATAAAAATCATCTGTATAAGATAGAGGATCGGCTAAAAATGAAGAATTGAAAGGGATTCCATGCCGCATTGGTTCAATTTTATCGTCTTTGACAGTGAGACAGGGGATAAAATCGACCGCATGATCCGGGCTTAAAATCTTTTCCGGGCTGATTTGAGAAGTCTTATAAGCACGGTCAATAGAAAAGTCTCCTATACTCGTTCTTTTCAGCTCTTTGACATACGCTGCAGTTCCCATGTTTTCAGCCAGATCTCTTGCCAGCGCACGGATATAAGTACCGGTAGAGCATTTTATTTTAACTTTTAAAAAAGGGGGAGTGTAATCTATTATTTCGTAATGAAAAATAGTGATCTCTCGGGGTTCAAGATTGACTTTCTGCCCGCTTCTTGCCAGATGATAGGCGCGCACCCCTTTAATTTTAAGAGCTGAGTAGTCTGAGGGAATTTGGGAGATCCTGCCTGTAAATGACGGGATTTGTCGTTTGATTTCGTCCAGAGTTGGAATTCTGGCTCCTGATAAAACTGTTTCGCCGGTAATATCATCTGAAAGTTTTTTTTCTCCAAAAACAAAAACAGCTTCGTATTCTTTGGGAAGAAGATGAAAAATTTCCATCAGGCGTGCCGATTGGTTCAAAAGAACAATAAGAAGACCAGTCGCGAAAGGGTCAAGGGTTCCGGCATGCCCCGCTTTTTTAAGAGAAAGCTGTTTTCTGACTTTGAAAACAACATCAAAAGATGTTTCACCTGCCTCTTTATCAATGAGCAGTAAACCGTCCAATTTATTTTCCTCACTTTTCCTAATATAAATTTATCAGATTTTAAAGTTAAAAACAATATTTCTTTTAAAGAAATATTTATTGATAATAAATATTTTCAGTTTTTAAAACAAGTTCAAAAAAAGAATTATTCCGGTTTTTTGGATGGTTTTTCAGCTTTTTCCTTAAAATCGGAAAAAAGATAAAATGATCCGGTCAGGCAGTAATTCTGGTTGTCTGAAAAAGAAAAAGTTTTAGGATCAATTCTTTGAAAAGAAAGTTTTTGTTCTTTCAGAAAACTTAAAATATTTTCAGTCGCAAAACCTTCTTTTTCAGGAACCAAAAAAGAAAGGGCATTGGTTTTTAAAATTAAGATCATTTTTTTAAAGTCTTTATCAGGAAAAGTATTCAATAAATAGATCCATTTTTTTTCAGGATAGTCTTTTTGAATGCTTTCTATCAGTTTTCGAGCAGCCAGCGGATTATGAGCGCCGTCAAAAATAATAACGCCTTTCCCGTTTGGAAAAATCTGAAAACGCCCTGGAACCTGATGAGAATAAGAAAAAGAAAAAGGAAGGGAAATTTCTAAGGCAAGCAGGACAGAAAGAGCAAAAGAGAAATTGAGAGCGCCAAAATAAGGTCCCTGAAAAGTAATTTGATGGGAATGATTAGAGATAAGATAAAATTGATTCAGTGACTTTATTTTAAAAGAAGGCAGAGGTGTATAAAGAGCTTTTTTAAAAAGAAAATTATAAAGGCGGGCAAAAAGCGCAATGGATTTTTTTTGTTCGGAAAGAAAGAAAGGGGTGTTTTTTTTTAAGATCCCCAGTTTTTCATAGGCTATTTTAAAAAGATTTTTTCCAAGCACTCTTGTATGGTCCTTGTCAATTCGAGTAATCAGGGAGGCTTCTGGAAAAACTGTATTGGTAGCATCCAGCCGTCCGCCCAGACCTGTTTCAAGAACCACCCAGTCTGTTTCAGATTCGGCAAAATAAAGGAAGGCGGCGGCTGTTAAAGTTTCAAAATAGGTGATTTCAAGGGAGTTTTTTAAGGCTGCGGCATGAATTTTTTCTATCAGCTCTTCCAGTTTGGAAGAAGAAATTTTTTTACCTGATATTTGAATTCTTTCTTCCGGGTGATAAAGGTGAGGGGAGGTGTAAAGCCCCACTTTTTTACTTCCGGATAAGACCAGAAGATCCGCTAAATAATGAGAGATGGAAGTCTTGCCTTTAGTTCCGGCAATGTGAAGAAATTTTAATTTTTTTTCAGGATTTCCAAGGAGAATTAGAATTTTTTTCATAGAATCCAGAGAAAAATCTTTGAGTGAAATATTTCTTTGTTTTTCAAAATCTCTCATTTTTCTTCTAACGGCTCTTCGTTTTGAATAAAGTGACGGATTTTTCTGACCAGCTCTTCTCTGCTTTCAGATAAAGTTTTTTGAAAGATTTTATTGATATGTTTTTTGACAGTGCTGATAGATATAAAAAGAATATCAGCAATACTCTGGTTTGCCTTTCCTCTGATAATATGTTCTAAAACTTCTTTTTCCCGCTCGCTGATTTCGTATTTTAATAAAAATGTTTCCGGAATTTCAAGCTGCTTGTTTTTTTTTCTAGCGGGATGGCTCAAGGTTTCTTCCAGAAGCTGGATCTCTTTTTTCAAATTCTCCTTATCCTGCCAGATACGGTAAACAACCAATAAAGCGGTAAATAATGCCAGGGAAAGGAGAGGGAGAAAAAGAATGAAAATCAGTTGAAAAATCAGAAAAGCCAAAAAAACTAAAAAAGTATAAAAAGCAAATAAAGAAAAAGAGACAGATAAGAAAAACTGAAGTCTTTTTTTCTTTATAAAAAGAAACAAAAGAGGCAAAAAGACTGACAGGAAAAAAAGAACTGTGTTTACAAATGGAGAGACGGAATAATAAAAATTCTTTTCTAAAAGCATTTTTAAAACGGCTGCATTGATTTCGATGCCTGGCATTTTCTTTTTTTCTGAGACGGGAGTAAAATAGTAGTCATTGACATCTGTCAGGTAGGGGCCTAAAAGAACTATTTTGTCTTTAAAAAAGTCTTTCGGCATTTCTCCATTGAAAACCTGAAAAAAAGGGATCCGGGTAAATTGATAAGAATCTTCTTCATAGCTTATGAGAATGCTGTCTCTTTTATCCAGCCGGATGCTGCCCAAATAAGAGTTTTCCAGTTTTAAAAAAGAAGTGTAGTGAAAGTCTTTTTCTTTCAGGTTTTTATATTTTTGAAAAATTTTCAAGGGAAAAGAAAGAAAGATTTTCTCATGGTATTGTTTAGCCAGGTAAGCTCTCCTGATTTTTAAATCTGAATCCAGAGGAATATTGATAAATCCATAGTCAGCGTCAAAAAGAGGGGTATTGATTCCTTTTTCAAAAAGAGTAACGGTTTCTCTGTTCAGATTTTCCTTTGAGCTTTCAGTATGAAAATTCATGGCTAAAACAACAGGGATTTTTATTTGAATTGTTTCTAAAGCAGTTGAAAGAGCTTTATCATCTTCTTCAATGCCCTTATCCAGAAAAAGAAAATCCAGAGCAATCAGAGCCGGCGATTGAGAAGCAATTTGATTCAAAGACTGAGCAAACATTTGTCTTGAAAGCGGCCATTTCTTTTTTAGAACCTGAAGCGATGTGTCGTCAATAGATACAATGACAATAGGGTCAGAATGTTTTTTTGTTGTTTTGAAGTGAAAAAGAATATCATAAATTTTATTTTCAAAAATTTGAAAAGAATTGTTTGATACCAAGAAAACATAAAACATAAAAAAAAGAAGTGAAAAAGAAAATAATAGTTTATTTTCTTTAAAAAAATTACGATGCATTCGGGTAAACTAAATTGATTTTCTCAATTAATCCGGACTTACCGAATTTTTTTTCAATCGAGTCATAAACTTCTTTTGTTTTTTCGGTATTTTTAAGCCGGATATAGGAAAGAAAAAGACCTATGTATGCCGCTTCCCGGTATTCGTAATTCCCAAGATCGGCAAGTCTTTTAAAATAATCCGCGCTTTTTTCTTCCATACCGCTTTTCAAATATGAAAAGCCTGCTTTATAAATAAGATCTGAAGTTTTCAGCTCTAAAGCTGTTTCCTCAATCAGGGAGAGCACATTCCAGTATTCTTTCTGATTGAAAAACTGGTTGATTTTGTCAATGGTTTCTGTTTCTTCATCGACCCAGAGAGTTTTATTGTTCCCTGCTTTGGTTCCTGCGAGGACGCTCATTTCTTCAATCAGGGATTCAGTTTCTTGATAGAGTTTTAAATCATTTTCTTTAATCAGGTAAATTTCCGTTTCAGGCGGGAGGTATTTAAAAATTCCATTGTTAAATTCAATCACCGCGTTGCTGTTTTTTTCAGTTTTGATTTTAATGCCTTCGACCAGAAGAGAGTCTTTTTCTAAAAGATGCTTTTTTTTACTCTTGACATCTGTCAGGTAAACTTTACCCTTGACCTCTTTGACCTTGGCAATTACTTTCATCTCTTCGGCGAAAAGAACCTGAAAGGCTGAAAATAATAAAAAGGAAAACAATAAAAGAACAAGTCCTTTTTTCATGATGATTTACCTCTTTTTTTGATTTTACTGCAGTGTGCTATTAAAATAAAACCAATTATAAATTTACTCTATTATCTTCGGTAATTTAAAATAATAAGAAAAAAAAATTAAAAAACAAAAAAAAATATTCTTTTATTTAAAAATAAAGTTAAATTTTTATATATTTATCTTATTATTAGAATTAAATTGAAATTGTTTTACTTATTTTATATAAAAGGTTTATTAAAAGATATATACAAATGAAACTGAGAAAAATCCTGTTTTTAATTTTTTTCCTTTTTTTTTCAAAAAAAATTTTTTCAGAAGAAATTATTGACCTGATTGAAAAAAAATATCCTTACTATCCCTTCAGCACAACCCTTGATGCCGGTTACTTTGTCCCTGTCGGGTATTATCAGGATCTTCTTTCCCCCGGGTTTTTATTCCAGTTTTCATTTTCCTACAATCCAGAACTTTTTAATTATTTTCTTTTGAATTTTGAGACCGGATTTTTTTCTTCCCAGTTTAAAAATGCTAAAAATCAAAACTACCAGTTGGTTCCTTTCGGTCTTCTTCTTCATTTTAAATATCCTTTGGGTAAAGATTTTTCTCTTTCAGCAAAATTGGGAGGAGGGTATTATCTTCTTTCCCTTGCTTCAAAAACTTATCAGAATCTTTTTGCAAAAGCATCACTATCAATAAATTATGATATTACGAGTCATTTAGCGGTTTCTTTATCCGGCGAGCCTTTTTATTTTCATGATCCTCAGGAAGGGATTCAGGCTTTGAACGCTTCTTTAGGATTCAGCTATATTTTCGGGGAAGCTCTGGCAGAAAAAGATATTGAAGTGGTTTCTCTGACAATGAATTCTCTTTTCAGCGCGCTCTATTCCACTTATTATAAAGAGCCGGTTGGATTTATTAAAATCAAAAACACCTCAGGGGAAGCTCTTTCCGGTATTCAGATCACTCTTTTTATTAAGCAGTATATGGAGTCAGAAACCCGTTCTTCTATTCCTTTTGATGTCTTAAAACCAGGTGAAACCGCCATGGTGCCTCTTTCTCTTTTTTTTAACGATAATATCAGGCTTTTAGAAAATGATCTTCTGACAACCGGAGTAATAGAAATCAGCTATATTAAACCCGGGGAAAGACTTTTTAAGAAGAGGGATCTGTTTCAACTCAAAATTTTTCAAAAAAATTCTCTTGTATGGGATAATCTCAATAAACTGGGTTCTTTTATTTCTTATTCAGACAAAACGATTCAGGATTTCGCAAGAAAAATCCTTTCTTTTCCCTTGAGTGAGAGTGTTTCCGGAATCAGTCCTGAAATGGCTCAGCTGGTTAAAATCTTTCAGGGGCTTTCGCTTTATGGAATATTTTATGTCAAGGATCCTTCGACTCCTTACAAAAGTTTTGGGGCACAGAAAGTTCTTCCTGATACGATTCAGTATCCCAGAGAAACCCTCTTAAAAAAAACAGGGGATTGTGATGATTTAAGTGTTTTAGCGTCGGCTGTTTTAGAAAGTATTGGTATTCGAACCGCTTTTGTTACAATTCCCGGGCATATTTTTCTTCTGGTTGAGGCACAGACCTTGGTTTCTGATAAACTGGTGGTCTATCAGGATAAAAAATGGATACCGGTTGAAACGACGCTTTTGGGTGAAGGGTTAGTCAAAGCATGGCAGGAAGGCTATAAAAACTTTATCAGCGAAAAGCCGGAAGAAATAAAAACTGCTTATGAGGCTTTTTCGTCTTATCACCCTGTGCTTTTCGAAAATTTTCCTGAAATTGATTTTAATCCTGAACTTGAAACTTATCAAATCTCTTATGATCAGGCGGTCAGGGATTTTAAAACGATGCTTGCTTTGAAAAAGTTTTCTGACAATGAATTGAAATCTTTTTCTCCTGCCCGTCTGAACAAAGAAGGGATTATTTTTGCCCAATCCGGCGATTATGAAGAGGCTTTAAAACTTTTTGAAATGGCTTTAGAAAAAGATAAAAAGTATAAATACTCCTATTATAATCTGGTTCAATTATGTCTTTTCAAAAAAGACTTCAAAAAAGGAGAAGAGACGATTCGCACTTTTCTGTCAATTTTTTCTGAAGACGAAAGAATAAAAGGATTGAAAGAAGAATTAGAAAATTTAAAAAAGAAATCGAAAGACAGAGAAAATGCTCCAATTTATTTTAGAGGTTTTTAAAAATGCTGAAACTGCTTTGGATATTGTTTTTCCTTTCAGCCTGCAGCGGTAGTTTTGAATCAGATTTCAGGGAAATCGATAATACAGGGCGGGAGTTAACCGTTTCGATCACATCTCCGGAAGATACTCTTTTTACTGGAGACGAATCTGCTTTGATCAAAGGAACCGCTTATGACCTTTATCAAATTCGAAGCGTTGTGATTCAGAATAACCAGAATGCCCCGACCTTAGCTACAGCAAAATGGAAAGATTACCGGGATTGGGAAAAATCAATTAATTTAGAAGATGGAACCAATCAAGTTTGTGCTGAAGTAGAAAATGATACGGGAGGGAAAAGAAAAACCTGTATCCGGATTGAAAAAAGAATCCGGACAAAAGCCTCCCTTCCTCTTGAAATAACAGATGGTATCAAGGCTCCGTCGTGTACAGCCGTGGAAGCAAAAATTTATTGTCTGGGGGGCACTCTTCCTGATTTAAGCGGCTATTCAGAAATGATTATTTTCAATACTGTTTCAAATGAATGGGAAGCTCCGGTTGTTTTACAGGTAGGCAGCGTTTCAGAGCCGAGGCAGTATGCTGTTTTGGCTGCTTTTGAGAGTAAAGTTTATGTTGTCGGCGGGACAAAAAATCAAAACTATGCCGTTCAAAATCTTGTTTATGACACTGTTTCTGGAATATGGAATTATTTTCCTGTTTTGAATCAGCCCAGAGGAGGGCATCAGCTGGCTGTTGTAAACAATTCTCTCTATGCTGTAGGCGGCGTTTTTATCAATCTTGCCAATTCTGACATCAGTTTTCTGACAAGCGTGGAAAAATATGATTTTTCAAATCCGGGTTCCGGCTGGCAGATTGCTGCTCCCATGCAATCCCCAAGGGCAGGTTTTCATCTCTGGGTTAAAACTTCAGGTCAGATTGTTGTTTCAGGGGGCTTTACAACAGACAGCCGTATCCTTTCTTCAAGCGAGTCGTACAATGAAATTGAAGGGTGGAGCGCTTTTCCCTCAATTCAGACTCCCAGATTCTGGGGCTGCGGGTTTAACCTTTCTGATTCACTTTATCTTTTTGGAGGACTTGATTTTGAAGGCAATCTTCTTTCGGTTGAAAAGTATTATTCTGATTCGGAAGGATGGGAAAAAGCCGGCGTAGAAACCAGCAGTCTGAAAGAGGCCGGATGCGCTTCTATCGGAAAAAGCCTCTACTTTGTTGGAGGAGTGGATGCAAGTGGAAATTATTCGAAAAAAGTTTTGGAGTACCGCTTTTGAGTAAAAAAGGGGCAGTATTTCTATTTTTGTTTTTTTTCTCCTGCTCTCCTTCCTTTCAGGAACAAAGTGAGAGTATTGACGATACGGGAAGAAATTCTTCATTGGTGATTACTTCGCCTCAAAATGACTATACGGCAGAAAACCAAACTGTAACGGTCAAAGGCTATGCTTATGATGAAGGGGGGATTGATTCGGTCGAGATCAAAGTCAATAGCGGCATTTATGAGAAAGCGGATGGAAAAACAGTCTGGGAAAAAACAGTTTCTTTGACTCCCGGGGAAAACAGGATCATGGTGCGGATGATTAACACTAAGATGGGTGTGATTAAAACCGATCCAATTTATATTTATGCTCTTTGGACCCGGAAGGCGGAGCTTCCCATTCCTTTTTCCCATTCAAATGCGGTTTATCTGGGAGGTCAGTTTTTAATTTTCGGCGGAAAAATCTATGATGCTTCATTGATAGGCGCCAGCAAAGATTTTATAAAATATGATGCATCTCTTAATACTGCCTCAAAAATAGGAGTGATTCCAAAAAACAGCTATTCTGCCAATACGGTGGTTTATCAAAATTTGATCTATTCATTGGGAGCAATCTATTACAATTATCAGGTTTCCTCTCCTACGCTGCTTATTTATCAGCCGGACAGTACGGTTACATATTCTCTTTCTACCCCGTCTCCCTATGATCGGGGAGGAGCCGCAACCGCGCTAATCGGAAATAAAGCCTATCTGATTGGAGGGTTAGAGTGGAACCGGAATCCCCTTTCTCCTGTTCTGACCCCTGTTTCAACTATTCTGGAACATGATCTGGATACCCATACCTGGGCAGTAAAGTCTCCCTTAAATCTTGATAAAATTCCTTCTTTCGCCTATGCCTCGGCAGTCAGCTATCAGAACCAGATTTTTATTTTTGGAGGGGTGGACTCAAATGGGGTTTATCAGAAAAATATTTATCTCTACCGACCTATCGACAACACCATTGAGGTTCTTGAAAACAGGCTGGCGTATAAAAGAGCTGGATTTCAGGCTGTTTTGATAGGGAACAAAGCTTATTTGATCGGAGGAAAAGGGTATTCTTTGGAGGATGAGACAAAAAGTGTAGTACTGGATGCGGTTGAAGTCTTCCAGCTGGATGAGATGAGAGGTTTTGAGATTCATAAGATGCCTAAAAAACTTGCTTACTCTGCTGTTTCCACTGACGGAGAAAAAATCTATCTTTTCGGCGGACAGAATGAAAACAGTATCCCTCTTAATTCCATCTATGAATACACGCCTCTTTTAGATCCGATGAATCAGTAGGGAATGTTCCCGGCGGGGAAGGAGTATGAGGACAGCTGAAACAGAAAACCCGGTATAAATGTGGGGTATGATAAAAATGGGTTCCGTTTCCCTTCCCGCCGGAGCAGAGGCTTTTTTAAAAGGTCCTCTTTGGGTTTGAAAGGGAGAAATGATAATCGCTGATATCAATTTCCTTGTATAATAAAAAATATATATTGTAAATAAACGGTTTTTTTAATAAAAAAGAAATAGAACCATGGGTGAATTTGAGAAAACAAGCAATAGAACCTAGGGTTCTATTGCTTGTTTTATATATTGCTTATCAATATAATAAGTAAATTATTATAATTTTTATAAAATAATAAAAAATGTTTTTTTGATTAAAGGTAAAATTCTTAATAACTTTATTTTGATCATTGAGCGAAGCTGAAGTACGAATAGACTCATTGGCTATTGTATTTTTAATTCTGAATTCAGCTTGAAAATTCTTTATCTCTTTTTTTACTTTTCTGATTTATCTTGAAATTTTTTTTAAAATTTACTTTCTATAAAAAAATTTATTAATTTTAATAATGACTAAGAGTCATTAAATGAACGGGAGTCAAAATGAGACTGAAAGAAAAAGAAAAAGAGGCAAAAAAAGAAGAAATTCTACAGGCTGCCCGAAAATTCTTTTCTGAAAAAGGGTTTGAACACACTTCAATGGACGAGATCGCCAAAAAAGTAAAAATAGCTAAAGGCACGATCTATCTTTATTTTGATTCTAAACAAGCTCTTCTTCTTGAAATCCTCAATTTCGCAAAAAAAATCACCATTGAAAAACATAGAGGAATCATTGATTCCAAACTCCCTTATATTCAAAAATTAAAGGAAATGATTCAAATCTCTTTGGATTTCACAAGAGATTATCCTGAATACGGAAGAATCTTCCACAGCCTGATTCATCAGCTTGATATGGACTCAAAAGAAGAAATTGCAAAGTTTTTTCATACAGATGATGAAGAGAATTTATTTTTTTTAATCAAAAAAGTACTTGTTTTAGGTGTCAAAGAAAAAGAGTTTAAGCAGGATTTAAATATTGCTGAAGAATCTTTTAGGATTTGGGCGCTTTCAGTTTCACACACAATTCTGAATACTATTGTCCGGAGTGTCCCGCCCGCTTTTAAAAAACTCTGGGATAAAGACGGTTTAATCGATTTAGAAAAAGTTTTATCGGACACAATAGACAAAATTTTAAATACATATCTGAAATAATGGAGGAATTATGGCACAGTACGATTATTCTAAGTATTTAGATGAAAACAAGAAAATGAACAAAAAATTGAAATGGGGACTGATTATTGGAATCAGCTTTCTTCTGATTTTCTTAGTCGGAAGAGGAATTAAGAAAGCAGGGATTGCGAAGGCAGAAAAAGCAAAAATGGCTTTAGAAGCCGCAAAGAAAGCGGCGGTACCTGTGGAAGTGCAAAAAATTACAAAAGAAACAGTACAAATACTGATTGATACCAACGGAGATATTGAAGGAACTGAAAAAATCACCCTTTACTCCGACTATCCTGGAAAACTCCTGGATGTTTATGTGAGAGAAGGGCAGAGTGTTTCTAAAAACCAGACGGTAGCTGTAATGAACCGGGATGTGGTGGTGCAGCGGTTTGAAAACTCTCCGATTAAAACCCTGATAAGCGGAGTGGTTGGAAAAGTTTTTCTGGATCCAGGTGAAACCCTGAGCACGGTCACCCCTGTGATGACGGTTGAGAACACCTATCAGGTAAACTGTATAGCTCAGATTGTGGATAAGGATCTGGCTAAAATCTCAAAAAAAGATAAAGCTCTCCTCACGGTTGACTCTTATCCCGATACAGTGTTTGAAGGAACAATCGAAGAAATTTCTCCCGTCCTTGACCCTCTTTCCCGTTCAGGACAAGTGAAAATCCTTGTTCCCAATTATAAATATAAAAACACCCCTCTCAAACCAGGAATGTTTGCCAGCGTGAAAATCATTGTCGGAGAAATGAAAAATACTTTACTGGTACCTTATTCGTCTGTTATAGAAGGTGAGAATAATGATTTTTTTATTTTTATCCATGAAGACGGAAAATCGGTCAAGAAAAAAGTGATTCCGGGAATTGTAAAGCATTACGGGAACGATACTCAGAATGACCGGATCACGGTTACCGGAGATATCAAGGAAAACGACCTTGTGGTCTATATCGGACAGCAGTTTCTAAATGACAATGAAAAAATCAGATTCACCTTTGAAGGGAAAAAATACGAGCCTGCTGTTGAGGAAGAGAGTAAAGATAACCAAGAAAATACACAGGGGACTTCAAAAGAGGAGCCAAAAAAATGAAAATCACTGAAGTTTCTGTCAAAAAACCTGTTTCTATGAGCATGATTTTTTCAGCGATCATGGCTGTCGCTATAGTCGCTTTTTTAAAACTTCCTATTGATCTTCTTCCGGATGTCAGTTTTCCAACCGTAACTGTTGTCACCATGAGCTCAGGCACCAACCCTGAAGAAGTGGAAGCTAAAATCACCCAGCCGATTGAAGAGTCCGTTGGAACGGTTAATAATATTAAAAAAGTCAAGTCTTCTTCTGTGGAAGGGATGTCAATTGTTTCTATTGAATTTGTATGGGGCACCGATATGGGGGAAGCCGCCTCCGATGTGCGTGAAAAACTGGATCTGGTTACCGGAAGACTTCCTGATTCAGCTGAAAAACCGATTACTTTCAAACTGGATACTTCTATGTTTCCCGTTTACGGATTTGTCTTGGGAGGAGTACCCCTTTCTGTTTCTAAAAAATTCGCAGAAGATATTTTAAAACCCGAACTGGAACAGATTGAAGGGGTCTCTATGGCAAGAATTGAAGGGGGAAGGGATGAACAGGTTCAGATACTGATTGACCGGACCCGCCTTAAAGCCTACGGTCTCTCATTCGATGAAGTTGCAAAAACATTGGCTCTTGAAAACATCAACCAGCCTGCTGGAAATGTAAAAGTCGGGTTTAACGACTTTACCATCCGGACAGAGGGAGAGTTTAAGTCGCTGGATGACATTAAAAAAATAGTCATCGGAGTTAAAGGAAAAAATATCAAAAAACCGGTTTTCCTTCAAGATATTGCCAGTGTGGTCAAAGGCTACGCCGACCAGAATGAAGCAAGAATTGTTGGAGATGGGGAAGCAGTTGCCGTGATCTGCCAGAAACAGTCTGGAAGCAACACGGTAGAAGTTGTGAATCGTATTCTAGACAAATTATCTAAAATGGAAACCCGTATGCCGAAAGGTATGTATCATAAAGAAATTATGAACGGCGGAAACTATATTGAAAGATCGATTGGAAATATATCCAGTTCAGCTTTCTATGCCTTTTTACTGGCGGTTTTAGTTGTTCTTTTCTTTTTAAAAAATCTCCGCTCCACCTTTATTATTGCTTTGGCAATCCCGATTTCAATTATTGTAACATTTCTATTGATGTATTTAGGAAATATTACTTTAAATATGATGTCTTTCGGAGGTCTTGCATTGGGCGTCGGAATGCTGGTGGACAACGCAATTGTTGTTCTTGAAAATATTTACCGCCACCGGCAGTTGGGTGAAGACCGTATTCACTCGGCAATCAAAGGAACCAAAGAAGTGGCAATGCCCATTACAGCAGGAACCTTGACAACTATCTGCGTTTTTCTCCCTCTTCTTTTTGTAAAAGGCGTTGCGGGAGTCTTTTTTAAAGAAATGGCTCTCACCGTTACCTTTTCCCTTATGGGATCGCTCATGGTCGCATTGACCCTGATTCCGATGCTTTCATCTAAATTAATACAAGCAATGCAAATTGGGGAAGTGAAACAATTTCGAATTAAACCTCTTGGATTTTTCTATAAAATAGGAGAATTAATACTGGTAAAATTAGAGAGCCGCTATACCCGGATTATTCAATGGAGTTTAGACCATCGTAAAACAGTTCTCTTTTCAACCATTGGATTATTTATTCTTTCAATCATGGTTTCTGGACTTCTACAAAAAGGGTTTATGCCTGAATCGAATCAGGATAGAATGAATGTGGATATTGAACTGAAAGAGGGAACCCGTCTTGAACTGACTAAAACTCTTGCTTACCAGATTTCTGAAAAAATATCTCAGGTAGAAGGAGTTCAGACTTTTACAGCAGTAGCTGGAACCGGTAATAACTTTTTTGCCGTCATGCAGGGCAAAACAGGTTCTCACCGGATTACGGGAAGCATTGTTTTGGAAAAAGTAGAAACAGGGCGTCCTCATGTCTCGGTGATTCGTGAAAAAATCAGAAAAATTCTGGTGGATATACCTGGAATTAAAGTCACTTTTTATGTGGGAAGTTTAATGAGTAGCAATACCCTTCCTGTAGAAATTCAGGTGCGGGGAAAGAATGTAGATGAAATTTATCAGACTGCCAAGAAAGTAAAAGCCATTATTGACAAAGACTTTACAAAAGAACTCAAGGATACCCAGATTTCCAGAAGTGATGGGAAGGAAGAACTGGTTATTAAAATTGACCGGGTCAAAGCTTCCACCATGGGATTTAATGTCTATACCATCGCTGATACGGTACAAAACAATTTTGTAGGAAAAACAGCGACCCGTTTCAGAGCAAAGGGAGACGAGGTGGATATTGTAGTCCGTCTTCAAGAAGATCAGCGTCTGACTGAAAAAGATTTAAAAAACATTATTCTTAAATCCCCTTTAGGATTTTCCATTCCTCTTTCCCAGCTGGCTGAAATCAAAAAAGGCTTTGCGCCGGTTAAGATTGAGCGGAACGCTCAGGAAAAAGTAGTTTATGTCAGTGCCAACAATGCACCAGAAGTAGGAGTAGCCAATGTTGTTGAAACCCTCCAGCAAAAAATTTCCAATGAAATCGTTCTTCCTGAAGGGGTCAGTATTATTTATGGAGGGTCATATGCGGATACACAAGAATCTTTTCAAGATTTATTAGGGGCTTTTGGGTTAGCAGTTCTTCTTATTTTTATGATTATGGCAGCTCAGTTTGAATCGTTTTTGAGTCCCTTTCTCATTCTTTTTGCAATTCCGCTTTCTTTAATAGGTGTTTTTTTCATCTTGTTTTTAACTGGAACTGAATTTACAGTTGTAGTAGGAATAGGAATTATTATTCTAGCAGGTATTGTAGTCAATAACGGAATCGTCTTGCTCGACTATATCCGTCAGCTCCGGGAAGAGCACGGACATGACCTTTTTTCTTCAATCATCCATGCTGGGAAAATCCGTCTCCGACCTATTTTAATGACCACTCTAACAACCGTTATCGGAATGTGTCCTTTAGCCTTTGGAGGGGGAGCGGGAAGTGAAACTCAGGCTCCTATGGCGCTGGCTATTATCGGGGGACTTTCTATTTCGACACTTTTCACTTTAATTTTTACACCAATTCTTTATTCATATTTTCAAGGTTTTATTATTAAACGACGAAAACGAAAAATCAAAAAAAAACAATTCAAACTTTCAAAACAAGGAGGGCTCAATGGACTTTAGAAAAAAAATAAACCACTGTTTTTCCTGCAATACTCCTATGAATAC
>Ga0154385_1059_pt1 | contig 27753 bp, 19 predicted proteins | sample RifGroB1_FD_105628 | JGI IMG/M metagenome (GOLD analysis project Ga0154385, IMG submission 105628) | Spirochaetes bacterium GWB1_36_13 | reverse complement strand
ATTTTCATCAAATAATTAAAATATTATAAGAGAGGACTCTATGTATGGATTATCAAGAAGCAAGAAGCAAGAAGCAAGAAGCAAGAAGCAAGAAGCAAGAAGCAAGAAGCAAGAAATCTAAAACTCTTTAAATTTTTTTTATTGATTTTTATTGTTTTCTTTATAGGTTTAACCGAAAGTGGATGTACAAGTCCTGAAAAGACGGAATGTTGGGGAGAACCTTTAAAGGATTATTGTTTATATAAAAAAATGCCAAAAGATGACTGGTGTAAAATTCCTCCGGCAGAAGAGCTTGAAGATGACTGCGAAATGGCAATTAATGGTTATAAACCTTCTGTAACCAATCAAAATCTCTGTGAAGGGATTTCTGTTAAGATTAATTCAATAGCTAATAGTACCGTTACTTCCGGAGTAAGTACAGATTATAATAATTCCGGTAGTAGTTGTAGTTTTGAAATAGAACCGGGATATTGGTCGTATCTTGGGAAACCGGGGAGAAACGATAAATACAGGAATGATGTGTTGTCAGAAACCCCTGATACCGATGTTTATCCGCTCCGATTTGCTGAAATTACATTTAAAGTTCTTCCAAAAGATGTTGAAAAATATCAGGATAGCTATACATCCGTTCTGGTGAAGTATGCAATTTCTGAAACCGATGACAATAATAATGCGGCTAATAATCAGGTTTATATATATTCGCAGAAATATTTCGATAGTTCGCTTTTTAAATGGAAAGAGCCTAATACGAATGCACCTTCTCAATCACCTTATAACAAAGGGATTAATGATTGGGATTATAAAATTACAGATGCTGAACTGAAAAAAAGAATGACTGCCTATATCAGCGAATGGCTTGTCAGCATATCCTATTCTGAACCTTCCAGAGGGTATGAGACAGCAACAGAAAGCACCCCCGAAGAAAAAATTATTCCTCGTTTTTTAGGCGTATTAGTTGACCCTGATCCTTCCAAAACAGCCTCTATTGTTAATTTTAATACTTCTCTTGAAAATATGCGCACACAACAATATTTTAAATATAATGAAATTATTTCGAAAAAAGCGGATAATACCTATGAAACAAAAATTCTTTATTTACCCCCCAATATATCGGGAGTTTATAGGATCGTAGCAGAAATCTATGTTACTACCGGAACCAGCGCACAAGAATTCCTTGTCAAAAGAAAATCAATTCTGGTCGATGTCAAACTTAATGGACTGGCAGAGGTTCCTTTAAAAAAAGATTACTCATTTTCTGATCCAGACCTTCCTCCTTATTACCTGATTGCCGGGTACAGAGGGTTTGAATATCAAAACGGAAGAACTGATTTGATTCATACGAAGAATAACTATCTACTCTTTACTGTTTCCAATGCCTTTGTATTTGCAATACAGCAATTTCGTCAAGAGCTTAATTTGGCTGCTGAAAGCGGTTATGATGTTGAACCTGTCGGAATTTTAATTACAGAAATGAATCTGCCCTGGGGAGGGCGGTTTTGGATCGGGGACAAAAAAACAACGCCGGCAGATGAGTTTTATATCCGGATCAAAGGAGACGGGACTCTGGTCAAAATTAAGTATTCAGAAAATACCTACGGAATGTATGCCCGCCTTCACACTACGCACGACGACGGGAGGCAGATCGACATCAGCACCCGTCTGATCAAAAGAATCAGCGAGTCTTCTAAAAACTTATATTTTATTAATTTTGACGATATCGCGACTAAAACCGCCAGAACTGACGGGGGGTATAATGTAAGTAATATAACTGGTTATTATGATTATTACAATGTATTAAAAAGAAAATTAGAGTCCAGCGGATTTAGAGTCTATATTCACAATCCGGGTCCGCATTTTCACATTGAATATAGCAGATAAAACAAGGAGTTGAATAAATGAAAAAAATGACTGTTTTGATTTTAAGCATTATTTTTCTGAATACCTACGGGATTGAGAAAGATTCTCTGGGGAGGTATTATGAGCCTACCGATCTCTTTGATCTGAGCCTCTCCAGTGTAGAAATCCGGATGCAGGACAGAGAAACCATCGTTTTCACCTACCGGGTGAAAAACCTCGAATCCAGCCAGCAGCAGGTGGAATGGGTGGATTTTTTCTATCCGGATGCAACGCCAACCTACGAGGTCTATCCCCAAAAAAAATCTGCGGAGGATGAACAGAAGATGGTCTGGCATTTTACATGGACAGACGCCAGATTCCAGCCTATGCCCAATCCCGGAGCCCCGACCAGGCTTGCCGTTGGATTTTTTGCTGCAAATACTGGAAAATACTCTGAAAAAAGATTAGATTCTTATATGTATGTGGAAAGTTGGGACGATCATCTTTTCCCGGGAGAAACCCTGACCGTTACCCTGACTCAGGCACTCAAAACCACCCTTCCCGGAATCATTACCTTGACTGCCAAGGGAGTAAGCGCATCGCCGGTTATTGAAGATGTAGGAGAAATGAAATTTATCCCGGGATTTAAAAATCAAATAAAATACAAATACTATCCCACCCTCGGAATTATCCCGAGGGAAGAAAATGCGGAAAAAGAAATCAGCCGCACCCTTCAGACCCTGATTGCCTGCCGGCAGAATCACTGGATTCCAAAACTCGAAGCCTATCTGAGTCTGAAAGAAAAACTGGAATCGGCAGAAAAACAGATTGTTTCTTCCCCCTCCGGAGCAAAAAAGACGATTCAGGATTTCCTTGCCCTGCTGGAAAAAGAGAAAGACTCGGCTTTCAAGTTTCAGGGAGTTTACATGATGTTTAAAATCAGGGGGGAAGATATTTTAAAAAGGATCAATTAGAATCAGCCAGACCACCAGAGCCGAAGTTTGATAATCTTGATTTGACTTCGGCATGAAATTTTAAATAACTCTTTATTTATAAATGAATCATATCAAGGATAAGAAAAATGAAAATCAAAACAATATTCGCTTTAATGATGATCTCCCTGATCTTTTCCTGCACCAGCAGAAACCTGCCGGACTCTCTGCAGGATGAAAAAGTTGTCAACAATACCACATGGAGTTATATGGGCGGTGCGGGAATCAGCGATTACCCCGTATGGGACAGCTCGCTTGTGATTTATGAATCCACTCCCTATCTTGCTTATATTGATGAAGACTCCCATTACAGTATATCGGTCAAAAAATTTAACGGAACCGAGTGGACGCTTCTGGGAGAAAAAGGCTTTGCTCAAATGACCCGCTCTCCCTATGTTTATCCTGTCCGGCTTGCCGTGGACAAGGGAGTCCCTTATGTTGCCTTTTCCGATGATAAAAAAGACGGAAGAATCAGTGTGATGAGTTTTGACGGAGAGAAATGGAACTATGTGGGGGGCACTGCCTCGCAGACCGGAGTATCCAGCAGTTATTCGCTTTATATTTTTAATGATGTTTTATATGTGATTTATGCCCTCGCTTCTCCATGGGACGGCGGACCCTCCGATATTTCAATTTCCAAGCTGGATATAAATCAGGGAGGGCAATGGGAGTATCTGGGCAGCCCGAAATTTACCAGCGCTAAAGTAGGGACAATGGGACTGTCTTATTATCAGAACAATCTTTATCTGATTTACTCTGATTTTGATTATACCGTTACCAATGAAGCCAGTCATTTCAAAACAGTTTTCCAGAAATACAACGGCAGCGTATGGGAAACGCTGGCTGCAATAGACGGGACATCTTCGGGCAATTCCTGTTTTCAGCCTGCTTTCAATACAGTATATCAGGATACTCCTTTTCTCATTACCCCTATATGCCAAGGATCTGAATCTTCCGAAAAAGACTATTTTCTTTTGAAATGGACAAGTGGACAGTGGGAAAAAGTGGGAAATAAAAAAATCCACCCGGATAATTATGTGACCCGCTCTAGTTTTGATTTATTTATCGATAACAATAATTACTATCTCAGTTATTCCTTTAAAGAAATTAATAATACTGTCATAAAAGATTCTTTTGTTGCTTATAACGGTTCTCAGTGGAGTTATGTCGGAAATAAAATGAAAGTTTTTGACGGCAGCATTCAAAGTTTCTTTGTTTATAAAAATGTGCCGGTTGTTGCCTTTAGAGATGCTTATCAGGGTGGTAAACTTTCTGTTATGATTGAAGGAAAATCCTTTATCGATACTTTCCGCCGCCTCACACCCCCTGTTTTCAGCCTCAAAAGCGGCCTCTATCAAAACACCCAGACTTTGACTCTTACTGCGGAAGAGGGCACCGTGATCCGCTACACCACAGACGGGACTTTCCCCACCCGGCAGAACGGGGTTGTTTATCAGGAGCCGGTTATAGTTAAAAATACCATGAAGGTCAGAGCGTTTGCCATGAAGGCAGACTGGGGCGATTCAGACATTGCCGAGGCAAACTACACCATAGCCGATACACTCGCTTCTCCCGTCTTCACCCCGAAGACCGGAAGCTTCGCCGATACCCAGTCAGTGGTTCTTTCTGTTTCAGAACCCGGCGTTTTTATCCGATATACGACAGACGGAAGCGCTCCCTCCTGTACCGGGGGGATTTTATATTCTTCTCCGGTTCAAGTCAGTTCTACTTCGCTGATTTCCGCCATAGCGTGCAAAAGCGAAACTGTCCGCTCCGAGGTTTCTTCCGCTTCTTATACGATCCTCCAGAGCGTTTCCGCCCCTTATTTTACTCCCGTCCCCGGAAACTACAACAATCCGCTTCAGATTTCCCTCTCCACCCTCACAGACGGAGCGATGATTTACTATACTCTCAACGGCACTGCTCCTTCAAGGGAAAATGGGAACCTTTATACGGGGCACTTTACCCTTTCTTCCACTTCTCAAGTTAAAGCCGTAACCTTCAAGGGGGAAAAATACTCGGAAACCGTATCCGGCGCTTATGTGATCGCAGGAACCACTCCGGTTCCCGTTATCGGGCTTGCCGGAGGGCATTACGATTCTCCCCAGACAGTGAGCATCACGGCTGAAAATGGGGCTGAAATCCGCTACACGATAGACGGAAGTGAGCCCGGAATCAATATCGGAAATATCTATACAGCTCCGGTTTTGGTCAGTAAAAGCCTGACTTTAAAAGCAGCCGCGTTTTTAAACGGAAAAAAATCAGATACAGTCTCGGCTGTCTATTCTTTTGACCTGCCGAAACTGGGAAAACCTGTTGTTTCCCCAGACGGAGGAAATTTTGCCGATCCTCAGACTGTCAGCCTGAGCGCTTCCGGGGGAGCAAAAATCTATTCTACGATAGACGGAAGCACTCCTTCAGCCTCAAACGGAAGTCTTTACACCTCTCCGTTTCTTGTCAATAAATCTCAGACAGTCAAAGCGATAGCCATTCAATCCGGTTATCAGGACTCTGATATTGCCGAAGCGTATTTCTCTATTGGGGGCACTCTGGACAATCCTGTTTTTTCAGTTTCAGGGGGAGTCTATTACACTTCTTTTCAGCTCAAACTCACTACCCGGACCCAGGCTGTCATCCGCTATACCACAGACGGATCAGACCCTTCCAAAACTCACGGGGAAATTTACCTTTTCCCGTTTAGCGTTTCCGCCTCCGTCACAGTCAAAGCAATAGCCGTGAGAGACGGCTGGACAGACTCGCAGATTGCTGCCAGTACCTATACAGTGACCGGAAAACTTTCTTCTCCTTCTCTTCTGCCTGAAAGCGGAAATTTCACCACTCCTCAGATGGTCATGATTTCCTGCCCGGATGAAGGCGCCTCTGTCCGATATACGATAGACGGCAGTATCCCTTCCCTTTCCAATGGAAAAGCTTATTTTTCACCCTTTACACTCGGAAAAAGCACTGAAGTCAGGGCTTCCTGTTTTAAAGAAAACTGGCAGGCTTCCGACCCTGTGCAGGCTGTTTATCAGATAGAAGGCACAATCACGCCTCCCGTTTTCAGTTTGGAGGAAGGTGTCTATGAGTCCGTCAAGACTCTTTCTCTTTCTTCTGCATCCTCAGGCATAGTGATCCGATATACGATAGACGGCAGTATCCCCTCCGCTTCCTCAGGAAGCGTTTACACCTCGCCGATCACTATTTCCAAAGGCACGACAGTCAAAGCAGTTTCCTATAAAGAAGGATACGGAGAATCCCTTGTTGTCTCAAAAACCTACCGCCTCAAACTTCCTCTTCCCGTTATCGATACAGCAGGCGGAGTTTACATTGATTCAAAGACAATTCATCTTTCCAATCTTTCTGCCCCCTCAGGCGCTGTTTTAAAATATAAAATCTGCAAAGGGAATTCATTCCTCTGCACTTGGGAGAGTCTGCCGGAAACAGTTTACAGCGGAAGCATTCCCGTTCAAAACTCTCTTTATCCTTCCAAAGAAGAAATCACCACGGTTCAGGCGGGAAGCTATAAAGAAGGCTGGGAAACCTCAGACAGTGTTTCAGCCGTTTATACGGTTACGGGAAAAACAGCGCTTCCTTCTTTTGATCTTTCAGCCGGTATTTATTCATCTTCAAAAATCCTTCACTTATCCAGCCAGACTGAAAATTCAGCTTTCCAATATCAAAAATGCCTTTACTATGAAGGAAGCCCCGCCTGCGACTGGAACACAATCCCATTTGAAACTTATTCAGGGTATATCGAAATATTCAATCCTACAGCTGATTTAAAAACAGCATATTACACTTTCAGAAGCAAAGCTTTGAAAACAGGCTGGCAGGATTCAGATACCCGGGAAATCACCTATACCCTCACAGGCAAAGTCAAAACCCCGGTCATCACCCCTGATGCAGGCACCTACCGGACGCCTCAGACGCTCAGTATCTCAAGCCAGACTGAAGGAGCAGTGATCCGCTATACCACAGACGGAAGCATGCCTTCCTGCCAGACAGGCACAGTCTATCAGGGCAGTATTTCAGATATCAAAACCAATACGGTCAAAGCGATAGCATGCAAAGAAAACTGGGAAGCCAGCACGATTTCTTCCTCGTCTTTTATTCTCAACTACGGAAAATTAAAAATCAAAGCCTCCCATCCCGGAAGCGACTCGATGGGGCAGCCTTACACCAATGTCTTTAATCTGGAACTCTGGGCGCAGTCTCTTGAAACCGGAGAAAGAATTCCTGCAGCTATCCGCTATACCACAGACGGAAGCGAGCCTTCCTGTACAGCCGGATTGCTTTATCAGTCACCGGTATCGATTTCCAGAAATATGCGCTTTAAAGCCATTGCCTGCCTTGATTATTGGAGTCAATCCGATCCGCTTTCCAGTCAATATGATTTCAAACCGTTAAAACCGGAATTCACAGACCCTTATCCCGGTCTATTCCTCTTAAAAACAAGTTCTTATATCACTCAGGGGCAGATGACGGTCAGAATTACCAACTCAAATCAGGATACTCAAATCCGCTACACGACAGACGGAAATATTCCAAACTGTCAGACAGGAAGTCTTTATTCAGAGGGAGTTTCCTTCAGCCGTTCCACTACGGTTCAGGCAATTGTCTGCCGGGAAGGATGGAATCCTTCCGATCTCTCTTCAGCGGTATTTCAGCTAAAAGTCGATGCTCCTCAGATTAGTGTTTCCACAGGAGGATATGCCGATCCCCAGCAGGTTTCTCTCTATTCTGCCACAAATGAAGCTGTTATCCGTTATACCGTCAATGAATCTGTCCCGCTGGGAAATGGGGGTGTTTACACCATTCCTCTGACTGTATCTCAATTATCAAATCATCTTCAAACGGTTGCCTTTAAAGAAGGCTGTATTCCAAGCGATCCTGTTTCAGCTCACTATAGTATTGGTCTGATTGCTTTTATTGATTCATCCGGAAAATTATCCACCATGTTTCCAGACGGTTCAGGCGTAAAAGTTCTTTCGGATGACAATCTGGCATCAAATAACTATTTAGGTATTGCAAGACAGCCCAACTGGTCTCCGGACGGCAACTGGATTGCTTATTTTGGAAGCGGAAGCAATGGTTCAGGTCTTTATATTATAGACTACAACGGAAATAACAGGCAAATAATCTATAATACAGACTCAGGATTGGATACTCCAGTCTGGGATAGCAGGGATAATCAGACTCTTGTTTTTGCAAGACCTACAGGATTAAGAACAAGATCGATAGATGATTTTTCCTACTCTCTCTCAAATGTAAATATAACCACGGGCACTTTAAAAGACTCTGTCATTCAAAATGATATCGATACAATTTCGCCGGGATTTTTTTGGGAATTCTATCAGGCTTTTCTTTTCCTGTATAGAAATTTTTTTGATACAACTGGTGGAAGAATCGCATGGGTGTCAAGAAATTTAACTACTCCCGCAACCACAGTAAATAAATTCCTGACTCCGATCAATCTAAAAGTTAATGCTTTTAAAACCAAACCAGTTTATCCTGAATTAATCTATAGCGCTTTTAATTCAACAACAAGCAGCTATGAAATCCGTGGAATTTACAATCTTCACGCAATGATCCCCGTTGGAGACAGTCTTGTTGATCTTGTTGATTTTAAACTGGCAAATTTAAGCTGTCCGGCAAAGGAGTTTTCTTTTCATCCGAATTTCAGGAACAACGATAGTTTAGTCGTTTTTGAATGCAATCGCGAAATTTACACTCTTAAATTCTTTTCAGGTGGTATGATAGATATACATTGGTCTGATATGACTGGAATAAGCAATCTGACGAAAATAGGGACTGGCATGCAGCCAAGATGGTCTCCTCAGGGAGATAAAATTATCTTTACCCGTTTTGAAGATGGAATTTATCTCATGGATTCAAATGGAGAAAATGTTATAAAAATAAACGACGGCGGTTATTCTCCTATGTTCAGAGGAACTACTTGGTAAAATGAAAAAGATTTTAATATTTTTAGGGCTGTTTCTCCTGCCTTTATGGGTTTTTTCCGGAGAAAAAATCGGGCTGATAGCGCTCAATCAGGGAGGAGGCGTCCTCCTTTCCGGTTTTTTGAATGATTTATCGCTGGCTTTTGAGAAACCTTCTTTTTTTGTGATTGAGGATCCCGATTTTCCGGAGCAAAAAATGGAGTTACAGGAGCTGAAGAAAATTCTGAAGGAAAAATATGATTTAACAGGTCTGTCTTCTTTCTTTTTCCTGAAAAAGGAAGGGTCTGTTTATCAGATTTTTTTTCTTGATTTACAATCAGACACTGAAAAAACACTTTTAATTCAGGAAAATGAAATTTTATTACGCTGCATTTCTTTCGAAGCAGTTCAGAAAATTTATAACATTGATCTTTATGAAAAAAGCTGGAAAAAAAAGATTCTTCTACCCGGATTATTCAATACTTCCCTGATTGAAAAGTATGATTTTCTGATGCAGTTATTTCCAGCATCGCTTGCCTTGAATCTGGAAAAAGAAAAAAAAGCGGTTCCGGAAAGAAGCTCTCTCATCAGCCGATCCAAAAAATGGGAAATCTTTTCTGAAATCATGCAGGAAAATGAAATTGATCTCTTTTTGGAAGGGAGTTTTGAAGTCATTGATCAGGAAATTGTTTTTCATTTCAGGCTTTTAAACCAAAAACAGGAAGAAATCAAAAGTTTTGATGAAAAAATTTTAAAGCAGGAAAATTCCACTGAACTTGATTTTTATATCTCGATAGAAAAAACAGCTGAATCGGTAAAAGAAAAAATGAAAAACGAGTTATTTCCTACAATCCCTGAAATCCCTATATCTCAATACACCAAGCTGAAAATCATTTCAAATACCAAAGAAAAAATTGTTATTCAGGAAAAACCGGTTATCCGGACCAAAACAATTGTACAGGAAAAATGGCTTGAAAAAATTTATGAGAAATCTCTTTTTATCGGAAGTAATTTTGTGCTTCCCAAAAAAAGCAGTTTACCTGAAATGGGTGAATTTTCATCTTCAGCAGGGCTTCTTTTATCAGCTGAATATTTTATTTTAAAAGACTTAGGAATTCTCTTCCGCTTCAACGCCCTTTTAAACCGCAAAGCGGATCTTTTATACAACCACCACGCCTATGCTGTTTTGGAAAACAGGAAAAACTTAGATTTTCTTTCAGGTCTTGATTATTATTTTTTCAATTCTGAATTGATCAGAATCGGAATTGAATTAAACGGCGGATTGAATGTCGCGGCTTTTCAGTTTAAAGGATCAGATTCTTCTGAAAAATATTATTCAGGCTATAAATTTCAGGGCGGGCTGTTTTTTGAGACCAGTATTCTTCCTCTCCGCCTGGAAGTTTTCTGGGAATACGGACAGACCGAACGGCTTCTTCATAATGGACTGACTATGGCATTATTAGTCAAAGCGTTGGAATTTTAGGAGACAACATGAGAAGTAAAATTATATTATTGTTTTTCATTACTTTATCTTTTTCCTGTGAGAGAACCATGCTTCCTTCCCCTCAAGTTCCAAAAGACTTATTGGTTCCCTATTCTCCCGGGCAGCCGTCAATCCAAGCGGTTTCTCCGGAACTGGCGGTTATTTCATGGGAAAAAACTTTGGATCAGGACGGAACAGTTACTTCTTATCTGGTTTATCAGGAGGAGAATGAAACCTTTACTCCTGTGAAAAAGACAAGCAGCCTGAGCGCTGTCATAGGAAGCCTGACTCCAAATACCAGATACCGTTTTTTAGTCAAATCCATTGATAACGAAGGAAATCTTTCGAAATCGAGCGAAATATCAGAAATTACCATGCCGGACTACCATATTTCCATATTGACGCCCTATTCCGGAAAGGTTTATGCAGCCGGAGGAAAAATAGATATTTCATGGAGCATGAATTATTCTGCAGCAGTAAAAATAGAACTTTTGAAAGAAAATGAAGCAATACAGGCAATCTCTTCCGGATTGTCTTCAGAGACTTTTTCTTATCAATGGGATATACCTGAAAATCTGGACGAAAGCTGGCAGTATAAAATAAGAATTTCTACCCTTTCCTCCAATTCGATAAAAGAAAGCCCTTCCTTCGGAATAGCAAGAACCATGGCTGTTTTAAGCCCCAACGGGGGAGAAGTTTATTCTCCGGGGGAAGAAGTTGAAATCCAGTGGATCGCTATCGGAGGCGGGAGCGTATCCATTGAGTTGATCAAAAATAATGAAATTGTTCCCATTGTTTCCTTTACAGAAAACGACGGAAGCTGTCTGTGGAAAATCCCGAATACCCTTACCGAAGGAAACGGATATAAAATAAAAATCAGTACCCTGACTTCGCCTTCTCTTTCAGATTCAAGCGATACTTCTTTCTCGATTTTAAAAACAGTTACCTTATTGTCTCCCAATGGAAATGAAATTTATGGAAAAAACGCCCAGGTCAATATTCAATGGCAGGCAGTTTATGAAGGAAATGTCAAAATTGAATTATTGAAAAACAATGATTTTCTTCTCAATATCACAGAATCAACTCTCAATAACGGAAGTTTCTTATGGGATATACCTTCCTCTTTAGAAAACAGCAGCGAGTACAAGATTAAAATTGTCAGCTTGAATAACAGCTCTGTTTTTGATTCAAGCGATCTTCCCTTTTCACTGGTTCAATCTCTCACTCTCCAGACTCCAAACGGAGCTGAATCTTACCAGACAGGAGAAACAGCCGATATCCGCTGGCAGCCCGCTTACGGAGGAAATGTCAAAATAGAATTGCTGAAAAATCACTTGGTTTTATCCGTTTTAGAAACATCTTATCCCAATACAGGCATTTACCAGTGGAATATTTCATCTTCTTTTCAACCCGGAAATGATTACCAAATCAGAATTACCCTTCTTGTCCAGCCTGAAACAAAAATAGAAAGCGCCGGGTTATTTTCTTTAAAAGATTTAAACATTCCGCAGATAATCAATACTTCGCCTTCCCCGCAGTCTTTTTTAAAACATACCGAGCCTATTAGGATCACTTTTAATAAACCAGTTCTTCCCGATAGTTTAATATTAAGCGGATTCATCGTGCAGGCTCCCTATTCCCTCCAATGGGCAAAAACGGTTTATTCCAATGACACCCTGATCATAACACCTCAAAACGCCTGGAGTGTTGGCAGCGGTAAAAATATTTCTTTACAATGCAGCGATTTATATGGCAATGTTTTTTCATCTTCTCCCTGGAATTATGATATTCTGGATGGGATTTTATATGTGAAAACAGACGGCGATGACCTCAATCCCGGAACTTTTGACAAACCTAAAAAAACAATCCAAAAAGCTCTGGAAACAGCTTCTTCGCTTTATTCAAAGGCAGAGATTCATATTGCTGAAGGTATCTACTATATTCATTCTCTCAACAATCCTCTTGTTTTAAAAGAAGGATTCTCTCTTTATGGAGGTTATTCTTTTTCAAGCTGGCAGAATAGAAATCCCCTCAATTATAAAACGGTTATTCAGGATATCAACGATTCGGGAGGAACCTGGGATAACCCCAACGCTGCCCTTTACTGCGGGAATGTGTCTGTCAGCACAATAATAGACGGTTTTTATTTTTATGGCGGGACAGGAGATTTTTCAGCCGCTGTCTCTATCAATAACTCTTCGCCTGTTTTTCAGAATAATGTGATAAGAGGGGGTGAAGCTTCTTACACTTTCGGCATAAAAATAAAAAATACTTCAATGCCTCAATTTATCAATAATATTATCAAAGGAAGCAGCCATTCTGATTATTCTTACGGAATTTACAATGAATCAAACACTACAGTATTATTGCAGGGAAATAAAATCAGCGGAGAGAACAGTTTAAATGGAAGCTATGCAATTTATAACAAACGCAATACGCTTCCAGGCAGAATTGAAAACAATATTATTTTCGGAGGCACTTCAGCGGTTTCCTTTGGAATTATGAACGAATCTTCCTCCCCGGTCATTCAGAATAATGTGATCAATGGAGGTAATGGAGATACTGCCTATGGTATCGGAATTCAAAATGGAAGTCCTCTTATTGAAAATAATGTGATTTTTACTTCCACCTCCACTGTCAACAGTTATGGAGTCATTGAATTTTCATCTGATTCCGATCCTGATTCTTTCACAAACAACAATATTTATTATTGCCAGGCTGGTTTATACTCTGATGCCGACGGGAATGGAAATTTAACACTGGAATCTGATCTGAATCAATATCTGAAAACAAATCAGAAAGAAGGATTTTCCACAGACAATGCCTCTATTGAACTGGTTTCGTTTTTTAATGAGGTTTCTTTTTGAAATCAATGTCAGAGTCTGATTTTTTTTACCTCAAAGTAATGATTTCAAAGTAAAACCGCCCATTATCCGTCTTATGAATCTGAACCGCTTTCTTCTCAGGATAATCTTTTTGAATCGTTTCCAGTTCGCCTTTTTTTAAATCCCGCGTCAATATCAGTGAATTGTCTGATTCAGACATTTTTGCGACTTTAAATACCTGAATAAAAAGCTTTTCCACCTCTTCGCATTGAAAATCCCCTTCACCGTTTACAAAAGATGGTTCTATGATGATCAAGTCATTTAAAATATTGTATAAAGTATCAGGATGAATCCGCTCCACCATGCCGTAGGAATAAGAAGAGTTTAAAGAAAGATAAAGATAGCGGGTCATCTGGGGTGAAGCGTTTTCATACTGTTCGCTCTCATCCAGATATTCCGCATAAGGCTTTTTTTTCTGAAGCACAACCGAGGGTTTTGTAAAAATAAGTTTAAAACCAACCGATTTTTTATCTTCTTTCCAGAGATAAGGAGCTTTCCCCTGAAAAACCTCGACCCTCACCTTCCAGCCTGCCGGAATTTTTTCCTGAAAAATTTTTTCATAAGACAAAGCTTTTTCTCTTACTTCTTTCATTTTTTGCTCCTGAACTGTTCCAAACATTGGAAATGAAAAATTAAAAAAAACAAAGAAAAAAATCAGCGTTTTTATCAAATGCCCCCTGTTACTATTTTCATACGATTACATTACCATAAGTCTCCAAATTGAAAGCCAACCAGTATTCCATGATATGAATTTTTAGCATTTAAATTTGCAAAATAACTGAGCCCAATTCCAAAATAGGGAAATCTTAAATATAGCTGCGCTTCGATAGGAAATCCAATGACCGTATATTGCTTATCCTGATAATAAGTTGTCCAATCCTCAGTTCTAATTGCTTTTTCATGAAGAATCCCGCTGACCACACTGACTCCTCCCGATAAAGAAACCATGATAAATGATCCAGGATAGCTGATTCCGTATAACACCCCAATGTCATAAGTTTTTTCATTTGTATTAGAAAACATTTCAAATCTCGGAAGATAAAGGAAACGGAAGGAAAAAAGATGGAAGTTTTTCTGAAAAGAAGTGGTAAGCCCCATAGCAATTAAAAGAGGGTCTTCATCTAAATCTTGCGTATCTTCAGAAAAAAAAGAAGAAGTAATTTTTCCTCCAAATCCCATATTTAGATTGACCCAAAAAAACTCGTCTTTTTCTTTCTTTACATTTTCCTGATCATTCTCAGCTGAGAAAGCTACAGAAGAAATGAATAAAGCCGTTAAAAAAGCAAGGAAAAGATTTTTTAGTTTACAGTAATTCATTCTACACCTCAATAATAAAATATGATGAATATAATATTAACAAGTTTTTTTTAAAAACAAAACTTATTTTATTGGAATTTTAATAATTTTCCCACTCGGTTTGATGAGGAAAATTGATCCATTTTTCAAGGTCTTTCAGGATTTTTTCACGGTCTCTGGATAGGATTCCTTCCAGAGGGAAAGGATTGGAAGCATGATTGCTTCGGAAAATAATATTTTCACCCTGAATATTTTCAATGATGGTTTTTAGTTCGAGGTAGGTTTCTTCTTCGTTCAGTATTTCAAACTGCCCGCTTTGTATATCGCGCATCAAAGGGATTCCCTGAGTTGCCATCAGGCTTAGGGTTGAAAAAAAATTGGGAGACATTTGAGAGACCGCCTCTGCGGTTGCCAAACCATGCTCCCGGCTCCTTCGCCTTCCTCCCAGCCCTAAAACAGCCGTCACCGAGGTTTTGATCCCGTTTTTCTTTGCTTTCAAGACTGCCTGAATATTTTCTTCAGGCATGCTGCCTTTATTCATATCTTTTAAAATCTGAGGGTCGCCGCTTTCAAGCCCCAGATAGAAAAGAGAAAGTTTTGCCTTTTTTAAAGCTTTCAGTTCTTCATCTGATTTTGATAAAATCCCTTGAGCCCCTGAATAGGAAGAAATTCTTCTCACATCCGGAAATACTTTCCCGATTTCTACTAAAACGCTCATCAGAAAATCAAAAGGCAGACACATAGCATCCCCGTCTGCCAGAAAAATTTTTAAAGGTGTAGGGTAATAAGCTGAAAAAAATTTCAATTCTTCAACAATCAATGACAAAGGTTTCACCTGAAACTGCTTTGTCTTATACATTTCACAAAAACGGCATCCATTGTGAGAACATCCAAGCGTAATCTGAAGAATCAGGCTTTTTGCCTCGCTGGGAGGTCTGAAAAGAGGGTAATCGTAGTTCATCCCCATTCATCACTTAAAAGCAGTTTTTTGAGAGCAAGGGTATAAATTTCATGCGCCTCAAAAAGCGTGTGGATATTAATCGATTCGTTATTTTGATGCGCTGATTCTTCTTCGCCCGGAAAAACAGCGCCGAAAGCCACCGCATTTTTAAAAGCCCTGGCAAGAGTCCCCCCTCCGATTGCAATCGGCTGGTCTTTTTTGCCTGTGATTTCCTGATACGCTTCCAGTAAAAGCGCTATCTCTTTATTTTCTGTTTTTTTATAGATCGGCGGGTTGTGATTGAGGATTTTTATAACAGGAAGTTTATTTTGAATTTGTTTCAGCAATTCTTCATATTTCATGGTGACAGGATAACGGATATCTATTGTAAAAACTATTTTATTTTCTCTTTTTTCCACTTTCCCGAGATTCAGAGTCAAAGCGCCTGAAACTTCATCCTGAAAGTCAATTTCCAGTCCTTTCCCGCCTGTTGAGGAAAATAAAGAATAAAGATTTCGGAAAAAAACGCCTTTTTTGATTTCTTTTTCAATGCCTTCAAGAGCTTTCAAAGCTTTTACCGCTGCATTGTCGCCCTTTTCCGGCATACTAGCATGAGCGCTTTTCCCCTGATAAAAAACCTTTAAATTTTCCAGCCTGTCATTGGGATCAATCAAATCTTTTACCGAAGGGTCTAGTTCTAGAAAAACCGTATCGGGAACCACATTCGCCCTGGTGCCTCCCTGAAAATCGATAAGCCAGCCATCTTCAAGAACAATTTCCGCCTCAAACTGTAAAATTCCTTTCTCAGCATATACCATAGGAAAATCCGCATCGGGAGTAAATGCGAAATCCGGCTGTTTTTCATATTGATGATAATAATCAATATCTTTCCATCCGCTTTCTTCGTCCAATGAAAAAATGATCCGGATTCTTTTGTTCCAATCCTTTATTTCATCCATCAGCCTTTTGACAGCAAAAACTGCGGCAACCGCAGGTCCTTTATCGTCCTGAGCGCCTCTGCCGTAGATTCTGTCATCTGCCACAATCCCCTGAAAAGGAGGGTATTTCCATTTTTCTTCAACTACCGGCACTACATCCAGATGCACCAGCACTGCTATTTCTTTCTCACCCTCTCCGTATTCAGCATACCCGATCCAGTTATTCAGGTTTTTTGTCTTCATTCCCATTTCTTTACAAAGCGAGAGCATGTGTTCCAGCGCTTTTTGAATATTTTTCCCGAAAGGACAGCTTTCAGTCGCATTTTCTTTCACGCTTGGAATTTGAATCAACTGAATCGTTTCATTTAAAATCTGTTTTGCATACTTAGTCGTCTGAATCATAACCAACCTTCTTTCCGATACCATTGAAAAGTTTCTTTGAAACCTTCCTGAGGCAGTATTTTAGGCTCAAAATTTAAATCTTTTTTTATCTTTGATGAATCAAAAACCCAATAAGGGCATAGCATTTCACGAATTTTTTCTTTATTCAGGAGAAAGGGTTTCCGTAAAATTTCCGCAAAAAACGAAACCAGAAATCCGAAAACAACCGCTGTCCACTTGGGAAGCTTTATTTTAAAAGTCTTCTTCCCGACTGCTTCTTCAGCAAACCGGTTGACATCTTTCCATGAATACTCGCCGTCACCCGCAACAAAATAAACTTGACGGGAAATCGGGGTCCGGACCGCTTGAACAACGGCGTCTGCCATATCTTTGACATGAATCAAATTCACCTGATTATTTCCTTTTCCTACAAAAAATGAAATTTTCTTTTTTGCCAGTTTAAAAAGAGGAAAAAATTCGTGATCCCCTGGCCCGTAAATAGAACAGGGTCTTAAAACAAGATAAGGCAGTCCGCTGGCTTCCAGCTTTTTCTCCGCTTCCAGTTTTGAAATTCCGTAAAATGTAAAAGGATTATCCAGTTCGCCTTCTTTTTTTAAACTTCCATTCTCTGCCGATGGACCGCTGGCGGCCTGGGAACTGATCAAAATAAATTTGTTTATTTTTCCATATTTTTTTGCTGCCTGAATCAGGTTTTCCGTATAAAGCACATTGCCCTTATAATAGTCTTGATAGGAAATCCCTTTGGTGACTCCGGCACAGTGAATAATCGTCTCAACTCCGTCAAAAGTTTCCTGAAGAGAGTCAATCGAAAAAGGATTGCCAAGTACTTTTTCTACCGGCAGATCCTTTAAAGATGATAATTGACTATTGGGTCTGACCAAGACCTTGAATGGTATTTTTTCCTGTAAAAGTTTCCCGGCAATATGAGTGCCGAGAAACCCTGTTGCACCTGTTAAAAGAACCATATTAATCTCTTAATTCAGGCTGAACTCAACTTGGTATTTTTTATTCAATTGATTGGTTACATCAATGATTTTTGTTTGAATCGCTCTGGAAATAAATTCCTGTTTTACCCATTCTTCAGCTTTGTCAAACTCAATTTGTTTTCCCTTATCCTGAAACTGGGTTTTATTTTGTTCATAAAACTTTTTCAAATCGTCTTTGGTCAAAGATTTTTGAATTTCTTCAGCCGCTTTATTTCTGATTTCTTCTTTATAAAGTGTGCTTTTAAAAGCAGTTAATTCAAATAAAAGTTTTTTATTAAAAACTGGGTCTTTGTCAAATCCTTTTTCAACCCCTTCCAGATATCTGACATCCGTATCCGTGTATTCTTTTTGAATATAGCTTTTGACATTCGGCATCATTTTCTCGTAATCTTTTGTCTTATCGCCCAGCCACTGCATGACAAGCCCGACTTTTACCGATGCTCCTCCGTCAAAAGTATAAAAATCTTTATCCTGATTTTTTTTCATATCTTTTAAAAGTTCAGGATAATAATGAATTCTTGATTCATACTTTTTTCTCAAAAAGCTCATATAAGGCTCGACGAGTCCTCCGGCTTTTTTCTTTTTCAGATCATCTGTGACTTTTTTATCATTTTTCAATTCATCCAATGATGAGATTTTTTCATCTTTAATATAAATCAGGTGATAACCGAAATCTGTTTTCACAGGTCCTAAAATTTCACCCTTTTTTCCAGCAAAAGCAGCTTGCTTAAAAGCTTCAACAAACGCTGTATTTTGGTCAATCCAACCTAAATCAAATCCTCCCGGGTCTTCGGTTTTTTCTTTTGCGATTTTATCAAAATTTTCAACTGTCAGTGTTTTTTTAATCTCATCCGCAAGAGCTAAAGCTTCCTTATCGCTTCTTTTTTCAGTCATGATAAGAATATGCTCAAGATAAAGCTTTCTGGCAAAAACCATAAGATCAGCGTCTTCTATTTTCAGATTCGGCTCAATATCATTTTTCCAGAGATAATACCCCATAAATTTCTTTTTCATATCCAGCTCATAAGCGGCTATTTTTTCCTTTACTTCAGGCTTTTCAAAAAATTGAACCGATTCGCCTTCTTGTACGAAAGGAAGCTTGGAATAATATTCTCTAAAAAGAGTTTTTACATTTTCATCAGTGAGTTTATCTTCTTCAAAAGCGAATTTTTCAATTAAATCCTTTTTAAAATCGCTGACTGTCATAGATTTTCCTAAAACGGTTCCCAAGACAACATTTCCCTCTTTCGAACCTTTAGAACATGAAATGACTGCGGCAACGGATAAGATTACTAAAAGTGCCAATACTTTTTTCATTCAGTTTTCTCCCTTTTTCTTTAACAATACAATCTGAAAAGTCTTTCGAGTTTGTATTTTTTATTATTCAAAATTTAATCTAATTTTTGATATATTTTAAATAAATATTTAATAAAAAAATAAGATTTTTTGAAGATAAAATCAAATTGCATGATTTATAGAAAAAATAAAGCAAGAGGAATCGATGAAACTTCTTTTAGTCAATGGACCGAATCTTAACCTTTTAGGCACTCGGGAACCTGAAAAATACGGTAAAACCACTCTTCAGGATATCGAAAAGCAAATGACGCAAAAAGCCTCTCTAGACCAGCACTCACTCCTCTGCTTCCAATCCAATTCAGAGGGCGCCTTGATTGATTTTATTCATAATGAGGCTAAAACATCAAAAGCAATGATTTTAAACCCGGGAGCCTATACCCATACATCAATTGCCCTGCGCGATGCGATTTTATCTGTGGCGCTGCCTTTTATCGAGGTTCATATCACCAATGTCTATCAACGGGAAGCTTTTCGCCATCATTCTTATTTTAAAGACATTGCAATAGGACAGATCATTGGTCTGGGAATTGACGGATATTTTCTTGCTTATCAAGCGCTAGCTTCAAAACTGCAAAGAGGAGAATTATAACCGTGAGGAAAAAAATTTTACCCGCTTTTTTGATTTTTTTCTTTTCTGTTTTTTTATATGGGCAGACCATTTATGAAGAATTTGACCGATTTGAAAAACTGATTCAGGAAAAAAAACCGAGAGAAGCAGCAGAAATTTTAGAGAAATCAATCGCATCCGGGAAAAAAGAATTCCTGGATAAAAAAATCTATCTTTTAGCGTGGGCCTACAGCCTGGAAAAAAACTATTCCCAGACACTTCTCAACGCAAAAAAAATTATTACCAGTTTTCAGGATTCATCTTATTTTTATCCCTCGCTCTTTCTCTACGCTTATATTTCTTATCGGAATCAGGATAAGGAAGGCGCTTTGAAAGTTTTGGAATGGGCATCTAAAAAGAATCCAGTTCAGGAAGATCATCTTTTCACACTTGCCTTTCTGCGTTATATTATAAGCGGGCAGTATGAAGAAAACCCCTATCTTCTTTACTCTTTTTCGCCTTTAAAACTCTGCTGGATTTCTCTTTCAGGAAAAGAAAAATATTCTGTCCCGGATGAAAAAAAGCCAGAAGTAAAGGAAGAGAAAAAAGAAGAAATCAAGGAAAAGATAGAGGAAACGAAAAAAGAGCCTGAAAAGAAAAAAGAAGTGAAAGAAGAAGTGAAAGAAGAAAAAAAACAGATTAATGATGAAAAACAAAAAAAAGAAGAGGCAAAAACACCGGAAGAAATAGACATCTTAAAAATAAAAAAAGAACTGGAACGCAAAGAAAAAGAATTAAAACTTTTCGAAGCGCTGCTTTTTGAGAAAAAAAGGCTTCTTACCCTTAAAGAAGAATTTTTAAAACAAAAAGAAATGATTGAGAAAAAAATAAAATAGGAGAATCCAATGCACTCTAAAAAAGAAAATCTCGACAAGATCGTCAAATCTCTGGAAGAAAAAGTTCACATTATTACAACAGAAGACAGAGAAGGTGTTTTTCTGGTTGAAAACAGCGGAAAAAAAATTACCTTAATCTTCCAAAACAAAGAAGAAATCTCTGGAGAACTATTAGATATCGATAAAAACCGGATTCTAATTAAAATCAATGAAAGAGAATACTATTACTATAAACACGCCATCACCGGCTATTACAGAAATTGAAAGGAACCCAATAATGAGCGCTTCTATTTTTATTATTACCCTGATTATTAAAATACTGCAAATCTATCAGTGGATTTTCATTATCCGGGCCATCAGCTCTTTTTTTGTTCAGGATTTTTCATCCAATCCTCTTTTATACTGGCTTTACCGCCTGACTGAGCCGGTTCTCGCCTTCCTCAGGGAACGCATGCCTTTTCTGATTGTCGGTATGCTAGACCTCTCGATACTTGCAGTTTATTTTCTGATTTACATTATTCAGGTTTTCCTACAGAAAGTATTAGTCAAAATAGCCTATGGATTTTAAGGAGAGAGACAAAAGGATAAAAAATGAGGAAAAGAACTCAAAAAAAAACAGATAAAGATTCTATTTCTATTTTTTATCCTGCTTTACGCTGATTTTATTTTTGCTCAAACCAGTACTCCAGATCAACTCTTACCGGAACTGGAAAATTTTATTGAAGAGATAAAACATTCTAAGATCAATACTCAACCCTGAAAAAGTCAAAAAATCCTTTACAGTAAAGAATAAATCATAAAAAAGAAGCAGTAAATTTGTAAGGGTTGGTATCTTTTTGTCAATAAACTGCTAAAAAGCGAAGTTTTTTCAACACAATATTATCTTGAGTTGTCTTATTGATCTGTTTCTTGTTTTACTCGAATATTCCATATTTCAGATTTTCCTGAGGGGGTGCAAATCCAAACCCCCTTATTCTTAAGACTTTAAGGATAAGGGGGAAATCCTCCGTGATTTCATCCGTCAAATCAAGTCGGACGGGGAAAAAGAGCATCTTGCAGGGGTAAAACCAATAAAATAAAAAAGTTTTGACTGTAAAAAAAAGTTTGACTAATAAAACAAAACATATTAATTTTATAAATATAAAAAAGTTGTTTTGAGGAGGCGGGATGGTGTTGAGTCAATTAAAAAATCAAGATCGTTTTCGAGTAATAAAGGTGACATTGGATAAAGAAATTGGCAAAAGGCTGGTTGATATGGGTTTTAGTCAGGGGACTGAGGGAATTGTTGTTCGTTCAGCTCTTTTAGGGGATCCGCTGCAGATCAATCTTCTTTCATATAATGTTTCAATTAGAAAAAAAGAAGCGTCTGGAATCGAAGTAGAACTGATTAAGGAGAAAGAGGATGGAAAATAAAAAAATCAGGATAGCTTTAGCCGGAAATCCAAATTCAGGAAAGACAACTCTTTTTAATGCTCTTACTGGCGCTCGTCAAAAAACAGGGAACTATGCCGGGGTAACAGTTGAAAAAAAAGAAGGATTTAAAAAATACAAAGGTTTTGATTTGATTATTAATGATCTGCCGGGTATTTATAGTTTGACTGCCTATTCTTTAGACGAAGTTGTCGCCAGAGATTTTATTCTGGAAGAAAAACCGGATGTAATTGTAGATGTGTTGGATTCCACTAATATTGAACGGAATCTTTTTTTGTGTCTTCAGTTTCAGGAATTAGGGCTTCCGGTTGTAGCGGCGCTTAATATTTCCGATCAGGCTGAGGCAAGAGGGATTGAGATTGATGCTGAAAAACTTTCAGAATTGCTGGGAATCCCTATGGTGAAAACAATTGGAAGTAAAAATGAAGGCTTGGAAGCCCTTCTGGACGCTGTTTTGGAAACAGTAAAAAATTGCGGAAGTTTTCAGAAGAAAATTTCTTACGGGTATGAGCTTGAAATCGAAATTGAAAAATGTGCTCAGGTAATTTTAAGTGATCCGGAGTTTGCTAAAAAATATCCTATGCGATGGCTTGCAATAAAATTACTGGAAAAAGACTCCCATGCGGTGAAAAAGATCGAAGAAAGCGGGAAAGCGGAAGAAATAAAAAAATGTTTGGCTGAATCAATCAGCAGAATTGAAAATCACTTTGGGAGAGATTCTGAAATCGCTCTTTCAGAACAAAGATACGCTTATGTCCATGGAGCGTGTAAGGAAGCGGTTCAAAAAAAGAATAAAGACAATATTTTTATTACGGAAAAAGTTGATAAATTGCTGTTGAATCGGGTGTTAGCGCTTCCTATTTTTATTTTTATCCTCTGGGGAATTTTTCAAGCGACTTTTAGCCTGGGCGAATATCCGATGCAGCTTCTTGAAGGTTTTTTTTCAGGAATATCTTCTTTTTTGCTCAATCATATGGAAGAAAACCTTCTCCGGTCGGTTGTGGTTGACGGTATTATCGGAGGATTAGGAGGTGTGCTTTCTTTTGTGCCGTTGATTATCCTTCTTTTTCTTTTTATTTCTCTTTTAGAAGATTCCGGTTATATGTCCCGGGCAGCTTTTATTATGGATAAATATCTTCATTATTTTGGTCTGCATGGGCAGTCATTTCTTCCTATGCTGATTGGATTTGGATGTTCTGTTCCCGCTATTATGGCAACTCGAACCTTAAAAAATCCGAGAGACAGAATTATCACTATTTTAGTGATCCCTTTTATGACCTGCGGAGCAAAACTCCCTGTCCATATTCTTCTGGCAGGTACTTTTTTCCCGGAAAATGCGGGAAATATGGTTTTTCTCATCTATATAACAGGGGTAGCTTTAGCGCTTGTTTCAGCAAAAATATTCAGAAAAACAGTTTTAAAAGGAAATGAAACTCCTTTTGTCATGGAGCTTCCTCCTTATAGAGTCCCGACATTGAAAGGTATTTTCTGGCATATCTGGGATAAGACAGGGTTGTATTTGAAAAAAGCAGGGACTGTTCTACTGGCTGCATCAATTTTAATCTGGGCAATGATTACTTTTCCAAGAACGCAAGCCGATGAAAAAAAATATGAATCTCTGGCTTTAAATTATCAAAGCAATGAAATTGACCGGGAAATTATAAAAAAAGATCTTTTGGAACAGTTGGATGACAATTTTTCTCTCGAAAATCGAGGTAAAGATGAAGTCCAGAGAATCAATGAACTGAAAGAGAAAGTAAAATCCGGGACAAGTACTGTTGATCAAATTATTGAAGAAGTAATACAAAATAAAACAGATCAATATATTGAAGTATTAAAGGCTGAAGAAAGCCTTTCCAATAGTTTTGCAGGAAAAATCGGGAAAATCATGGAGCCTTTTTTCAGCCCTCTCGGCTTTGACTGGAAAGTTTCAATTTCTGCAATTACGGGTTTTGCGGCTAAAGAAGTCATTGTTTCAACATTGGGAGTTCTTTATAAAGTGGGGAGTGAGGAAAATGAAGAGAGTGAAAGTTTGAGGACAGCGCTTAAAAAAGATGTTTCCTTTAATTCTCTTACTGCTATTTGTTTAATGCTTTTTACTTTGATTATAGCGCCTTGCTTAGCTGCAATGGCAACGATAAAAGCTGAAATCGGCTGGAAGTGGCTTGGTTTTTATGTTGTTTTTTCAATAGCGCTTTCTTGGTTAGCGGTATTTGGAGTTTACAGGATTGGAAAACTTTTAATTTAAAATAAATCCCGCTGAATAAGCGGGATTTTTCAAAAGGCGGTAAAATATGAAAACAATGGAAATGTGGGTGATTGGAATCTTGATAGCAGGAGCGGTTCTCTTTGTATTATTGAAAATAAAAAAATTTTTTACTCAACCAAAGAATTTTTGTGGAAACTGCAGCGGCTGTGGGAAGGGGAAAATAGAAAAAAAATGATGAAAAATCAGCTCAATAACTAAAATTTCCCATACCCTCAATGAGTCGATCATTGTGAAAAAAACAAACGAACGGCTTTCTTATCATCTAGGTAAAAAAGACCTCTATAAAACTACTCTCTTTCAATCTCACCTTCATACAATCGCTCCTCAAATCTCAGATGGGAGGGATTTTTTTCTGTGGCAGTATTTTTTGGGTTATTTTATTTGCAAGTTTTTCTAACCTATCGCTGTCCGAGTTAATTTCAATAATAATCGACAGCCTGATTAATCCATTTCTCGTTTTAATCGAATATTCTTTATTTCAGATTTTCCTGAGGGTGGCAAATCCAAACCCCCTAACCCCCTTATCCTTAAGTCTTTAAGGACAAGGGGGGAGTCCTCCGTGATTTCATCCATGAAATCAAGTCGGACGGGGAAACCCTGCATCGTGCAGGGTTAAAGAAATGAAAATCAATAAAATGATTTATAGTAAATAAATGATTTCAAACGCAAATCAGGATGATTTGCAAACCGGAATTTTAAATAGAAATAAAAATTTCCCGACCTTCGGCAGGAAGCCGAACGGAGGGGCAGATTGATACTCAAAGGAAAATAGAATTCAAAACCTGAATAGAATCAATTTTGGAATCTAATCCTTTTATTACCGTCAGGTACCGTGAAAAAAAATATTGAAACATAACAGAGATTTATCTTAAAAACTCCCCTTGTCTTCCTCTGGGAGATAAGGGGCTGGGGGTTTGTGGGTAAAAAATCTTTAGGGTTTTCCAGGGTTGACAAACAGATTGATAGAACAAAGATTCCTAATCCTTGCCACAAAAAAAAATTGCTACCATCTCAGATTGCCGATTCATTATTTTTGAAAAAACCTTGATTTATAAAAGAAAACACTTTATTTTTAATGTCTTAATTTATTAAAACAGAATATAAAAAACAGGAAAAAAAATGATTCAAAAAAAACCGGGAGCCAGAAGAAAAGCAAGAGAATTGGCTGTTCAGGCTCTTTATCAATACGATGTCGGAAATATGAAAAAAGAAGAACTTGAAAACAAAGACTGGATGGAAAAAAATCCGATCATTGAAAAAGCTTATTCTTATTTTAAAGAAATTCTTGCCGGCTGTCTCCAGAATCTGGAACTGTTGGACGATAATATCAAAGAATTCGCAACAAAATATGATTTTAAAGAAATCATGCCGATCGACCGTGCCATCCTGAGAATGGGAGCTTATCTCATCCTTTTTGAAAAAACAACACCGGCAGTCATTCTCATCAATGAAGCGGTTGAAATTGCAAAGTCTTTCAGCGGAACAGATGCTCATAAGTTCATCAATGGAGTTTTGGATGGGATCAAAGCAAAGCTTATTCAAAAAGGGGAAAGAACTTCTCACGAATAAGAAATTTCTTTTCGTGTTCATTATCTGCCTGTTTTTAGGGATATTGGTCTCAATCAAATTATTGTTTTTCCAAAAAACAAAGAATTTTTCTTTTTACCCTGAAAGTACTCATCTCCAGATTAAACCGATTTTAAAGCTTTTTTCACAAAAACAGTATATGAATATCACTTCCTATGTTGAAACCATTCTTCCCTCTTTGGAGGGCGAAGCAAAGGCTGTTGCCCTTTTTTATAAAGGAGAAAGCTATTTTAAAGAAAAAAAATACTCAGAAGCATGGAATGTGTTTTTTCCGCTATCCAGAAGCAATCCCGAAATTTGGCAGGCTCTTTTTCGTCTGGGATGCCTTCACGCTCTTCGGAATGAACTTTTAGAATCTGAAATTATTTTTGATAAAATCAAGGCTGATTTTGAGGAAGTCCATTATTGGAAAGGATTTGTTTTTTATCAGCAGAATATGAAAAAAGAAGCCAAGGGTGAGTTTTTAAAAGCCCTTTCCTATCCGGAATCCATTCATAGCCTCGCTCTCATTCTGCATAGCGAGGGAGACGAAAAACAGGCTTCCGCTTACTATTTGATGCTTTTAAAACAATATCCTGATTATCACGAAGAAGCTTTGAAATACCTGATTGCCTATTATGATAAAAATAAAGACTATCATGAACTGCTGAAATATTTAAATGAATGGGAGAAAATTTATCCTTACAATCTGAAAAACAGAGAAAAAAAAGCCCATACGCTTTATTCTCTGGGAAAAAAACAGGAAGCTTTTGACATTTTAAACCCGATCGCCTCTTCGTTGAACAGTCAGGAGTCCTATAGAATACTCGCTGAAATAACCTTTGATTTAAAAAATTATCCTCTTGCAATTCAATTCTTCTCCAAAATCAACCAACCCAATAAGGAAGACAAAAAAAAACTGATTACCGCTTTGATTCAGACTTATCAATATAGCGATGCTATACAGCTTATCAATAGTTTGACCGGATCTCAGACGCTTAACGAAGATGAAATCGTCTTTTTTTATAAAAAACTGATCCAATGCCACACAGGGCTTGAAGAATGGCAGGAAGCCTTAAAATACGCCGGCATCCTTATATCGATTGAAGATAAAGCGGAAAACTATCTTCTGATTGCCGAGATTTTCAAAATGCAGAAAAATAAATCCGGCTACCTTTCCGCTTTAAAGGAAGCCGCAAACCGCAATCCCGCTTATCTCTCTCATTTTTTTAACGAACTGCTTGAAACGGGAGAAACAGATGAAGGATTAACGGTTTTAAACACTATTTTACAATCCACTCCGAATCACGAAGAAGCCCTCTACTTCAAAGGCAAATTTCTTGCCGCTCAAAACAAAAAAGAAGACGCGAAAATCGCTCTTTACCGACTCATTTATCTGCCTCCAAAGAACAAAGAACTGGAAGCGGAGGGATTTTATCTTCTTGGTACAATTCTTTTCGATGAAGATAAAAAAGAAGAAGCCGCTGTTTTTTTTGAAAACGCACTGAAAGTCAAGCCTGATTCTCCAAAAGTTATTTTAAAACTTTCTCTGATCTATCTTGCTTCAAAAAAATACCGCCAGGCGCTGGAAATATTGAATATTTTAAAAAAAGACGAGACTCTCCCAAGAGAAACTCAAATTATCCTTTATGATTTTCTTTCCCGGGCAGAACAAGGCGCTGGAAATATCCAAACAGCCGCATTCTATAAAAAAAGAATGGAAAGCTTGAAAAACATGAAATAAGATTTTTATTGATATACTCAACAAAATATAAATTGTCTGTTTTTTCATTCACTTTATCATTCCCGCGAAGGTTATAATCTATTGAAAATAAATATTTTAAATTACAGCTTTCGATCTTTTACAAGTAAAAACCAGAATGACAGCCGGTCATTTTATAATCAGTTTACTATACATAGTCGACCCTGAAAAAGTCATTTTTCAAATAAAAAATCTGAAAATTTTTTGCCCACAAACCCCCAGCCCCTTA
>Ga0154385_1056_pt1 | contig 29010 bp, 30 predicted proteins | sample RifGroB1_FD_105628 | JGI IMG/M metagenome (GOLD analysis project Ga0154385, IMG submission 105628) | Spirochaetes bacterium GWB1_36_13 | reverse complement strand
AAAAGGGCAACCCTCCTTTAAGAGAAAAATAGATAGAATCATTTGAAAACGCTTTTTTTTCTTCCGCAGTCAAAGAATAAGGAAAAGTAAAGAGTAAAACAAAAAGAATAATAATTAAACGCATTTATATCAACTCCTTATATTTATGAGTGGATACTAAAATGATTTTAACTTCTATTGCCCTGTTTTCTGAAATTCTACGATCTACCATAGTTTCCCTCTGATATGAAGGTAAGGGGCGATAAAAAAACTTTTTAAGGCATTATTTGAGAAAAAACGGTTTCTAAAAAACTGGGCTTCTATTCCAATCTGAAAAATACCGTCTTCATGATGGGATGAGGAAGATAATACATAGGAATACCCGCCCCCAAATTTTATGGAATACCCCTGATTGGTTTTTTCCTGATAATCTGTTTCACAAATACCTGTTCCAAAACTAAGAAACCATCCTCTTTTATTGTTATCAAAATAATATTCTGCCGACACTAAGAGAAAGAGAGCTAAAAGAGAAGATTTTTCTATAAGCTGGTTATCTTTTTTTTCTTCAAAAGAATATATATGATAGGAAGTTTCACCTCCTATGAGCCAGTTATCCAAGGGGAAAAAAAAGAGCCCTTTAAAATAATAAAATCCTTCTCTTTCTTTGCCTTCTTCTATATTAATATTATTGTAGTATAAAGGAATAGGCAGCGATGCTCCAATATAAAAGGGGAAAATTTTTTTTGGGTAGAAAGAAAAAAGAGATAAAAAAATAAATAGAATATAAATTTTATTTTTGAACATATTATTCTCCATATCTAAAAAACAACGGAAAAAATCCGTTGTTTCATTAAATTAATAAGATGTTGAAAGTTTGCATTTGAAAGTTATTTTTATCCAATTACTTACCATAATACTCCAATATAAACTGCTCCCGACAACACTTTCCATTTTTCAGCGCCCTGTTTTGATGAAAGGAAAAAAACATCCAGCCCAAGAAGCAGAGAATTTTCAAACTGAAAATATTCAAAAGCATAACCTATTCCGCCTCTGGCGAATAATCCGAAATCGGATTCTTTGGAAAACGAGTTTTTCTTATCGACAGAAATAAAGCCGCTACCCAATCCCCCCTGGATAAAAAACCCGTTTCCGATTTTATTAAAAAAAACCTGTGTACAAATATCGACCGAATCAAAAGAAAAATCAATATCAGGCGTATCAAAAGCAACAGGAAGAATATAAGTATATTTTATCCCAATAAGCCAATTCTTATTCAAAGAAAAATAAACCCCGAATCCGTTATAAAACGAATTTTCTTTCCGGTCTTTTACCTGCTGATACAGAGGTTCCGATAAACCGTAAAAAACAGGATATCCTGCTGTGACCGTAAAATAATAGGAATCGGGTTTGTTTTTTGCATCAGATGCAAAAAAAGAGGCAAAAGAAAAATTATAAATAAAAAAAAATAAAATCCATATAATTTTTTTCATATTTTTCTCCCGAGAAATTTTTAATTTTTAAAAAATAACGGAGTTCAACCCGTTATTTTTTTATGGATACAAATAGATTTTAAAAAGGCATTGCAAAGTCTAATTTAGCTGAAACATCTCCTTTTCCTGCAACGATAGCGATTCCGATAGAAACAACTGTTCCGCCTGCGGCATAACAACCTCCAATATTACCATTCAGGCTGTCGATTATTATTTAAATTAATTCGGACACCGAGCGGAGTTGAGGTGTCATTTCGGCTCCGCTCAATGACCCATTTATTATTTTTACAGAAGTTTTAAGAATTTTTCAGGAAGCTCGGAAACGCCCAGAGCCTGCTGAAAAACTTCTTTTCTGGGGATAATGTAAGTTCCGGCAGCGCGGCAAAGGATATTGCCTGATTCATCTTCGATTGTTCCTTCGGTTTTAAAAATCCGTGTTGAAGATTTGAGAAGCCTGCCTTTAATCAGATAAGAGGATTCCGTCTGAACCGCTTTTTCGTATTTTACCTGTAAATCAGCGCTGACTGTCATTTTTTTTTCAAGCTGATAGACCGCCCAGAACATAATTTCATCTAGAAGCATTGCCTGAAATCCTCCATGGAGAATCCCCGGAAATCCGTTGAAATCTTTTTTGACCTGATTTAATGGACTCACCACGCAGTTTTCCTGTGTATCATGAAAAAACTCAAGCCTGAACCCGTAATCATGATGGGGGGCACAGACAAAACAGTTGTAATTTGGAAATTCATGAAAAATATTGGGTATTTTATGCCAGTGCTTTTTCATAGGCTTCACTCTTTGAAAATATTTGATTTAAAATAGATTCCCAATCCGGGGCAAGCTCTTTCAGTTCTTCGTGGAGAAAGTGCCCAAGACGAAGCCCGGGTTTATTATCACCGTGAAAATCACTCCCGCCAACCGGAATTAAACTGAATTTTCTGGTCAGTTCCAGATAAAAATCGATAAAACGGGGACTGTGTTCAGGATAATAAACTTCCAGAGCATCCAGACCGCAGTTTTCCTTTAAATACTTTACAAACATTTCAAGCTGGACATTGTTGAGTTTTAAAGTATAAGGATGCGCAAGGGCGGCAATCCCTGAAATAGAATGCACTAAAGCGATCGCTTCCTCGATACTGAATCTTTTTTTATTCACATAGGCTTTCTCGCCTTTTTTTAAAAAATTTTCAAAAGCTTCATTGACTGAAGATACAAAACCTTTCTCATACATTTTGCGGGCAATATGCGCCCTTCCTAAATTGTATAAGGAGATTCCCGGAAAATCTTCAGGAATGATTTTAAAACCCAATTTCTGGAGTTTTTTAAACATTTTCAGGTTCCGTTCTTTACGGTATTCTTTAAAAGTAGTAATATGCTGTTTGATTTTTTCGGATTTATAATTGATATTAATGCCTAACAAATGGATAGAGCCCGGGATTCCCGGATAATTAACCGATAATTCAATCCCTGCGATCACCTGAATTCCATGTTTTCTTCCTTCTTCTTCAGCTTCCTCAATGCCTTCCAGAGTATCATGATCCGTTACAGCAATGTATTTTATTCCTTCTTTTTCAGCCAGGCGGATGAGGTCAATAGGAGGACAGCTCCCGTCAGAAGCTGTCGTATGAGAATGAAGATCTACTGTTTGAGATAACAAATTAACTCGCCTCGTCTAAAATATTAAGCTCGGCCAGTTCTTCCTTGATTTTTTCAGGTGTGATCACTATTTTTTTGTTCTTTTCGCTTTGTCCGGGAAGCTCAAACATAATATCCATCAGAATCTCTTCTACAATAGCCCGAAGCCCTCTCGCCCCGATTCTTCTCTTATAGGCAAGATGTGCAATATATTTCATCGCTTCTTCTTCGAAAACCAGTTCAGCGCCGTCAATTTTGAAAAGAGTCTGATACTGTTTGATAATAGCATCTTTCGGCTGGGTTAAAATCTGAATATAAGCTTCTTCATTCAACTCATCCAATGTAGCCAGCATAGGAAGACGACCTACAAATTCAGGAATCAGCCCATAACGGATTAAGTCATCCGGAGTCACATTTTTCATCAGTTTAGCGTAATTATTATTATCTGAACTTGGAGTAATCAGCTTGGAATTAAATCCGAGCGACTTTCCCCCGATCCTGTCAGAAATACTTTTCTCAAGACCGACAAAAGCTCCGCCGCAGATAAAAAGAATATTTTTCGTCTCAATAGGAATGGTAGGCTGCTGAGGATGTTTTCTTCCGCCTTGCGGAGGCACATAAGCCGTTGTCCCTTCTACAATTTTCAAAAGAGCCTGCTGAACTCCTTCACCTGCCACATCGCGGGTAATAGAAGGATTTTCGCTTTTCCGGGTGATTTTATCAATTTCATCGATATAAATAATTCCTATTTCAGCCCGTTTAATGCTTTCAGGATCATTGACATCGCCAGCGTTCTGTATCAGACGAAGAAGAATATTTTCCACATCTTCACCCACATAGCCCGCCTGCGTCAGCGTGGTTGCGTCAGCAATTGCGAAAGGCACATTGAGTAATTTTGCCAGCGTTCTAGCCATCAGGGTTTTCCCGCTTCCAGAAGGGCCTATTAAAAGAATATTGCTTTTTTCCAGCTCCACATCCTGTTCAGGAGTTTTAGACTGCGAACGATAAAGGATTCTTTTATAATGATTATAAACAGCGACTGATAGAACTTTTTTTGACTGATCCTGTCCAATAATATAAGTATCCAGAAATCCTTTAATATCTTTAGGAGAAGGCAGATTTTCAAGGGAAAGATGTGTTTTTTCTTTGCTCTTAGGCGCTTTCCTGTTGATCAGATCAAAAGAGATCCGGATACACTCATCACAGATATATGCCTCTTCGCCTGAAATCAGATTATTGACCTGATTAAACATTTTACCGCAGAACGAGCAGAAAGGAATCTCGGATTGAGGCGGTAAATCGCTGTTTTTTTTTCTTTGCATAGCGGTTCCTTTTTATGGTCTTTTTGTGATAACTTCGTCAATAAGACCGTATTCTTTAGCTTCCTGTCCGGACATAAAAAAATCACGGTCAGTGTCTTTGACTATTTCTTTAATATTTTTTCCGGAATGGAAAGCCAGCATTTCATTTAAATTCTTTTTCAGCCTTAAGATTTCCTTAGTCTGGATTTCTATATCCGTTGCCTGCCCCTGAGCTCCTCCAAGAGGTTGGTGGATCATGATTCTTGAATTAGGTAAAGAATATCTTTTTCCTTTGGCTCCAGCGGCTAGTAGAACAGCTCCCATACTGGCTGCCTGACCGATACAAATTGTAGATACATCCGGCTTGATAAACTGCATCGTATCATAGATTGCGAGTCCCGCTGTTACCACTCCTCCAGGGGAATTGATATAAAGAGAAATATCTTTTTCAGGATCTTCCGATTCTAAAAAAAGAAGCTGGGCAATAATCAGATTCGCCAATCCATCATAAATTTCTTCGCCCAGAAAGATAATCCGGTCTTTTAAAAGTCTTGAGTAAATATCGTAGGAGCGCTCTCCCCGACCTGTCTGCTCAATAACATAAGGTATCAGTGCCATCCTATTCTCCTTCGAGTTTTTTCTTTTCAGTTCCAGAAATTTTCACTTTTCCTAAAAGCCATTCGGCAGTCTTTATTTCAGTCAGTTTTGTTTCAAGATTTTTCTTTGCCTGTTCATTTTTACTGTAATAATCTTTCAGTTTATCCTGATTGACATATTCAATCTGAATCATATGATCGATATAGCTGTTTAAAGCTTTTTCATCCGGGATCAGATTATTGCTCTCCCCGATTTTATGCATGAGAAGGTATTTTTTAATATTATCAACAGCCTGTTTTTTTGATTTTTCAATAAAAGATTCCTGAGTCAGCCCCTCTTCTTCAAAATACTGATCAACCGTTTTTCCGCTTCGAACCACTCCGTTAATAATGTTTGAAAGCTCTGCCTGAGCTTGATTGAGAATCACGGAGTCAGTGATTGTAAACTTTGATTTTTCAAGAAGCAGTGTATAAATCTTGTCTGCTGTCAAAAGAAGTTCTTCTTCTTTTAATTTTTCCTTAAAATTCGCCACAATCGCTTCTTTTAAAAGATCCAGAGTATCAAAATTAATTTTTTTGGCAAACTCATCATTCAGTTCAGGATAAATAATTCTTTTCCCTTCCTGAATCAGGATTTCCATTTTGACTTTTTTCCCGGCAATCGTTTTATCAGGATAAGTATCGGGAAGTTCTGCCTCAATCACTGCTTTTTCATCCAGATTTTTTCCGATAAAGTTTTTTGCAAGCGCATAGTGAGGTTCGTTTTCTTTGACAACAAAATAAGAAGTTTTTTCTTCCTGATTTTCTGCTTCCAAAACTTTAAAAGAAGCTTTCACAAAGTCGTTTTCCTGTACGCTTCCTTCTATTTTGCCTGTCTGCGCATAAGTTTCTTTTAAAATATTCATTTCTTTTTCAACAATCTTATTCAGATCATACTCATACTCGATTTTTTGAACTTCAACTTCTTCGTAAGAAGCCATTTCTTCCACTTCAGGCGCTGTTTCGATGGTGAATGAAAAATCCAGATGCTGGTCTTTCTCCATTTTTTCATAGCCTTCAAACTGAGGCATTGTGATCGGTTTTAAATTGTGTTCTTTCACAATTTTTTCATAAACTTCCGGAAGAGCCTTATTTAAGGCATCGTATTTAATCTGCCCATCATAGACTTTTTTGATCATATTCAGAGGTGTTTTGCCTTTTCTAAAGCCTTTCAAGCTGGCATTTGCCTGAATATTTAAAGTAATTTCGTTCATTATTTTTGCAAGATAATCTTTATCGATTTTACACTTGACTTCCAAGAGCCCATTCTCTTTTTTTTCTATAGAGGTTTCTAAAATCATTGACCTTTCCTTTCAAATTTTAGTAAATTAGTGTTAAAATTTAATATAAATTTTATTATTTTTGAAGAGAAATTTAAATATTTACACAGGATGACCAATGGAAGTGACCGCTAGAAAATGGAGACCCGCCCGTTTTGAAGACTTTGTGGGACAAGAACATGTCATTACAGCTTTGAAAAATGCCGTAAACCAGGACGCTTTTGGGCACGCTTATCTTTTTTCAGGCCCCAGAGGAGTGGGAAAAACTTCCTGCGCCCGCGTTTTTGCGAAAGCTCTCAACTGCATTGAGAAAGGGACAGGATCGGATTTTTGCGGAAAATGCAAAAACTGTCTTGAAATCACAGCCGGAAATTCGGTCGATGTCATTGAAGTGGACGGAGCTTCCAACCGGGGTATTGATAAAATCAGGGAACTCAAAGATAATATCCAGTTTCTCCCTTCTTCCTCAAAGTACAAAATTTACATTATCGATGAAGTCCATATGCTCACAACAGAAGCTTTCAACGCTCTTTTGAAAACCCTAGAAGAACCTCCAAGCCATGTTCTTTTTCTATTTGCAACCACAGAGCCTCATAAGGTTAAAATTACCATCCGTTCCCGCTGCCAGCATTTCCGTTTCAGGAGAATGAGCCTTTCTGAAATCGCAGGACAGCTTGAAAAAATTCTTTCCGCTTATAAAATTGATTATGAAAAAGAAGCTTTAGCCTATATAGCAAAAGCAGGCGACGGTTCGATGAGAGATTCGCAAAGCCTTTTAGATCAGGCGATTATTTACTGCAACGATAAAATCACGATTGAAAAAGTCAAAGAAATTCTGGGGAGTATTTCATTTGAAGTTTTTATTGATTTTGCTGAAATTCTTATTTCAGAAGACCCTGGAAAACTTTTTTCTTTTATTGAGAAAATTTACTTGGATGGGGAAGACACGGTTTATTTTGTTGAAAATCTGATTGTTCAGTTCCGCTATCTTCTTCTTGCCAAAAACGGCGTTCAGAAATTTGAGGAAATTGAAGACTCTTATTTTTTAAAACTCAAACAGCTTGCCGACAATTTTACAAACCATCAAATTCATAGAATCATCGAGCTTTTCCTTTCACTCCATAAAGAATTAAAAACCGCTGAAAATGAAAGAGTCTTAATTGACCACTTTTTTTATCAGGCCTTGGATTATAAGAATTTTATCAATCTCCCCCTTTTGGTTCGCAAAATTGCCGAACTGGAAAAAAAACTTGCCGGAGAAACCGGGGGAAATTTTCAAGAAAGAGAAGATTTGCTTAAAAAAAAAAAACTGGAACCGGTTTTAATTGAAAAAGAAGAAAAACTGCTTGAACCAAATGACACCATTCAGGAAGAAAAAGAAGATTTAAAAACTCCCGACGAAATATGGAAAAGTTTTAAAACAAAAGTTGCAGAGAGATCTCCCAAATGGATGATGATGATAGTGAATATTAAAACTGTTTTTTATGAGCCCCCTGTTTTGAAACTTGAGTTTCTTTCTACTTATGATGAAGGTTTTTTTCAGGATGATTCAAAGCTTATTTCACAGATTAAAGATTATTTTAATAAATTTAATATGCCGGTTCAAAAAATTGAGACTTATGTCAAAAATGCAGATTTAAGCAGCATAGAAAATCCGGTTCTTTATATCAAAGAAATTTTTAAAGGAGAAGAGATATGAACTCTCAAGGCGGAATGTTTGATTTCGGAAATATTATGAAACAGGTCAAAGGGTTTAAAGACTCGATTGATACAATGAAAAAATCTATGGAAGACAAGACAGTGGAAGGAAGCTCAGGCGGAGGAATGGTCAAGGCGGTCATCACGGGTGCTCAGAAAGTGAAAAAAATCATTCTTTCTGATGAAATACTGGCTGAAAATGACAAAGAAATGCTTGAGGCGATGATCACGGCAGCTGTCAATGACGGTCTTTCCAGAGCAGATGAAATGGTTAAAACAGAAATGGGCAGTCTTGCCAGCTCTATGGGGCTTCCTCTCAATGGACTTTTATAAATGATGGTTTACCCCCAAGCTCTGGAAAAACTGATTAAAAATCTTAAGAAAATACCGGGAATAGGTCCGAAAAGCGCTGAAAGGATTGCGTTTTTCTTCTTATCCTCAAATCAAGAATATATTCAGGAGCTTTCAGAAAATCTTTCAGATTTAAAAGACCATCTGAAAAAATGCCCTCAATGTTTTTCTTTGACATCTCAAGAAGGGCTTTGCTCTGTCTGTTCTTCTGAAGAAAGGGACAGAAGCCTTATCTGCGTGGTTGAATCTTACCGTGATTTGATTGTCATTGAAAACACAGGCGATTATAAAGGACTTTACCACATTCTGGAAGGCAGACTCTCCCCTTTGGACGGCATGATGCCGGATAAAATTAAAATCATGGAACTGATCGAACGGGTAAAAAAAGAAAAACCCAAAGAAATTATTATGGCTACCAACCCCAATGTAGAGGGAGACTCAACTGCTTTTTATATTTCAAAACTTTTAAAAGACTTTCCTGTAAAAATCACACGGCTTGCCAAAGGACTTCCAGTAGGAAGCGATTTAGAATTTGCCGATATGATGAGCTTAATGAATTCTTTTAAAAACCGAGAAATAATGTAATTAATTTTGAAACAGGTGAAAAAAATGATCAATAAAATTCTTTTCTTTCTTTTTCTTTCTGCTTTTTTCTGGGGGTGCGGCAAAATAGACCCTATGAAGCAGGAGATTGTTAATATTGTCAACATGGACGAGATTTATCTTGCAGAAAAAGGAGAATCCAAGAATTCTGAAACAGTGCCTGCGGATTTTTATTACGCAAAAGATACTCTTTATATCTCGGATCAAAAAAACAACCGTGTTCTCGGTATTGATGAAGAGAATGAAATCTTTATTGAAATTGGAAATGTGATTGAAGGACAGGCAGTCCAGGCAAATGAGTACTGGGAAAAGGAATTGGAAGAATTTTTATCCAGTTTTCAATCCAGTGAAGAATTTGAAAAAAAGAAGAAAGTCAGAACTCAACCGAGAAAGAAAGTAAAGGAAAAATACGCTTTTGTGAAAATCGGAAAAATCATTACAGACTTTCAGGAAAATGTTTATGTATCTCATTTTAATGAAAAAGGGCTGGAAATCCTGAAATTTAACTCTGACGGAAAATTTATTTACCGCATTGGAGAAGAAGGAAAAGACAACCCTTATTTTAAGCCCGACACCCTCATTATTGATATGATGGTTTCAAAAGAAAACGGACTCTGGATCAAATATCAGGATCAGGAAAACCTGAAAATCCGTTACTATAACGACTTTGGTAAAAATCTCCTTTATTATAATATAGAAGCAGTTAAAGAAGCGGTCAATGGATTTCTCGAAAAAAAGGAAAATCAATACTATAAAATAGAAGATATCTTTCCTCTCTCTGCCTCAAATGAAATTGCTTCAATCATCAATGTTTATGAAAAAGACAGCGGCAGTTACCGGGTCAGTAAAAAATATTTTTTTGAGATCAACCGGGATTATAATGTGATTAATTATTGGGATTTTGAAAGCAAAAACCAGCAGGTCTTTAATCTGGACGCTGATGACAATATTCTTTGCTTTTCCTATTTCAGCGATGAAAAAGCCCCTATCCTTTTAACTTACAATTCAAAAGGAAATAAAACTTTAGAAAAGAAAATATCTCTTCAGAAATTTAACTATAAAAGAATCTATGTTTCGATGACTCAGGAAGGAAACATTATTGGGGCTTTTATGAAAAAAAATAAGATTTATTTTGTTTTATGGAAATAGTCCTTACTTCCCGCGAAGCGCTCGATTTAGACCGGGACACTACCCTTTTATACGGGATTCCCGATCTTCTTTTAATGGAAAACGCTGCTGAAAGAATTTTTCAGGCAATTAAAAACAAATATTCTCCTTCTCAGATCCATTTTTTAGCAGGACGGGGAAATAACGGCGGTGATGCTCTCGCTATTGCCAGAAAATTCTTTCAGAACAATATTTCAATCCGTATTTATCTTTTTACAGACTCTCAGGACAATCTCTCGCCTCTTTCAATCCTTCAGACCGAAATTCTCCAAAAATTAAACATTCCCCTTTTTTTGATAGGAAATGAAAGGGATTACCAGAGTCAAAAAGAACAAATCTTAAAGGCTCCTTTTTTGATAGACGGACTTTTAGGGATCGGGCTTCATTCTCCTTTAAAAGGATTATTAAAAACAGTGGTAGAAGATATCAATGCGGATTATCAGGGTGAAATACTGGCTATTGATGTCCCTTCCGGACTTTCAGGAAATTTTGATTTTTTTGAGCCTGTCTTGAAAGCATCCGCCACTTTTACTGTTGAAACTCCTAAAATCAACATGCTGGATTATCCCGGAAAATCTTTTTGCGGAGAAATTATTTCAGTCCCCATAGGATTTCCAGCCCCTCTTCTTATCAAAAACAGGCATGTTTTTAAGGTAGAAGAAAAAGACCTCATCCTTCCTGAAAGGAAAAGGGATTCTCATAAAGGCGCTTATGGAAAAACCCTGATTCTCTCAGGCTCAAAAAACTATCCGGGAGCAGCCCTCCTGGCTTCAGGAGCGGCATTAAAATCGGGAACAGGTCTTCTTTATTATTATGGGGAAGTCTGTCAAGAAATTTTAATCAAATACCCGGAAATCATTTTATTGGATAAAATAGAAAATCTTGACCTTTTTGATTCTATCCTTGCGGGACCCGGATGGGGCGAAGGAAATGAAACCCTTTTAAAAAAACTGCTTTCTGATTTTTCTCATTCTCTGATTCTGGACGCGGATGCCTTAAATCTGATATCCCGCAACCCCAAACTTTTAAAAAACAGAAAAAATACGCTTCTGACCCCTCATTTAAAAGAATTTTCAAGACTGACCGGAAAAGACACGGACTGGATTAAAAAAAACAAGCTTCAAGCTCTCTCTGACTTTGCCGTCAACTATCCCGATGTCAGCGTCTTATTAAAAGACAGTGTTTCCATTTTAAAAGATGGATCTTCTTTTTATTATCTGGAATGGGGAAGCGATGCCCTTGCCCGTGGAGGAAGCGGAGACCTTCTGGCAGGGCTGTGCAGCGGCTTTGCTGCTCAACTTCCTTTAAAAGAAAGCGTTTTTCTCTCTTCTTTTCTCAATGGAAAAACTGCCGATCTTCTAGCCGAATTAAAAAAAAGCCCTTCAGTTCACCCTTCTGTCATTTTAGAAAACTATCAACTGGCATGGAACGAACTGGAAAAAATAAAATGCAGAAAAATAAATCAGGAATAACCATGCTTTTTCTTTCTAAGATAAAAATTTTTTTTACTCAAAACTTCATTACCCTTTTTTTTATTTTTATTTATTCGGTTTTACTCATTCTTGTTTATAGATTTGAAACTTATTATGAATTGAAAAATATTTATTCTGATTTCTCGTATTTTCATTTTCTTTTTTATTTAAAACTTTGTTTATTGGAAGACAGCCAGACGCTTCTCATTCTTTTTTCTTCTTTTTTATTGATTTTCATTCTTCTTTTTAAACTTCCAAAATTGCGTTCTTTCATTTTATTTCTTTTTTTATTCCTGATTTCAATTCTCTTTTTTATTTTCATTGATTTTTTTAAAATTTATGAGACTGCTTTTCAAAAAGGCTTTATCGGGCAGGAACAGGCAACCGCTTTAGGAGAAATGCTTTCTTCTTTCTGGGCTGAAACTTCTTTTTCCCTTCTTTTAAAAACCGGTATTTCTTTTTTGATTCTTATTGTTTTTTTTAATTTCAAAAAGAAAGAAGTGAAATCGAAATTTTTTATTTTTTTATCCTCCTTTCCATTACTCCTGGCTTTCTTTTTTGCTTTAGCAAACCCTTTTTCATCCCTCGTCCACCAGACAGCAGTAGAACTTTCAGTCAAAGTATCTTATAAAAAAACAATTTCCCTTCTCAATGAATTGATTTCAAATCCTTTTTTAAATTTTATAAAAAACGACCCTCCCGTTGTGCCTCTTGCCTCTCCAGTTCCAGAAACTACTCTGCCGTCAAAACATTCAAAGATCAGTTTTGATACCTCATCCCTTGAATCGATTAAGCGGTACCCAAAAAATATGCTTATCCCGAAAAACAAGAAATACAATATTATTTTTTACTTTTTTGAATCTACGCCGAAAGAGTATTTAAAACTGAAAATAAATGGTAAAGAAGTGACCCCAAACTGGAACCGGCTCTCAAAAAACAGCCTTGTTTTTGAAAACCACTATACCAATTACCCTCTTTCAGTCAATGCCCTTCTGTCTGTTTTTACATCGCTTTATCCCATGACAGGGAAAAAATCACTCATAGAAACACTGCCGGATGTTCAACTGGAATCAGTTTCCCAAATCCTCTTTGAAAACGATTATAAAACGATGCTGATTCACACAGGCGGGCTCGGCTATGCAGGACAGATTCATTTTCTCAAACACCGCCGTTTCGATTCTATCATGGATTACAAACAGCTTTCTAAGCTTCCCCCTTACTATTCCCAAAAAATCGGGTGGGGTGTTGATGAAAGGGCAATGGAAAATCCAATTCACGATTTTATAAAAAAAAGCCAGGGGCACCCTTTTTTTATTTCTATTCATCCTGTCAATCCCCATCATCCCTACGCTTATCCCGGAAAAGATTTTGAGATAGCGGGAAATGCCGATTCTTTTGGAAATAAAAAAGAAAAAACATGGATCAATTATTTAAATTCTCTTTATTTTGCGGATTTCGCGCTGGGAGAGCTGATCAAAAGACTTGAAGAAAATAACGAGCTGGATAATACTTTGATTTTTATTTTCGCGGATCATGGAGAAGCTTTCTATCAACATAAAATGAACTACAATCATCCTTTTTATCTTTATGAGGAAAATATTCATGTCCCTTTTATGATTTATAATCCCAAACTTTTCAAAAAAAGCTTTCATTTTCAAGGTATTTCAAGACACATTGATCTCTTACCGACCCTTTTAGATATTTTGGGGATCAAAAAAGAACTTCCAGCAACCGGCATTTCAATTCTTTCAGAACATAAAGAACAGATGGCTCTCTCTTACACTTACTGGAAAGATGAATATTACTCTATCCGCGATGAAAAATGGAAATACATTCTCCGCTTTCAAGATAAAATGGAAGAACTCTATGACCTCGACCAAGACCCGGGAGAAAAAAACAACCTCTGTGAAATATTTCCCGATATCAGTCAACGATATTACCAATTTATCATAAAATCAAGAGAAAATAATGTTCTTTTTTATAAACAGCTTCTTGACAAGAAAAAATAATAGTTTATAAATCATCCTGATTTACATTTAAAATCATTTCTCTACTAAAAAATATTTTTTTATTTTATTGGTTTTAACCCCGCAGGACGCGGGGGTTCCCCGTCCGACTTGATTTCAAGGATGAAATCACGGAGGACTCCCCCCTTGTCCTTAAAGATTTAAGGATAAGGGGGTTAGGGGGTTTGGATTTGCACCCCTCAGGAAAATCTGAAATATGGAATATTCGAGTAAAACAAGAAACAGATCAATAAGACAACTTTTTTTACCAGTTTATTGACAAAAGGATACCAAACCTTGCAAATTTACTGTTTCTTTTTTTTCATTTTTCTTTACTGTAAAGCCTTTATTGACTTTTTCAGGGACGACTCGTTATTCTTCCAGTTCTAAAATTTCTTTGACATAAAGAACGGGTCCAATGCAATTTCCCATAATCCGGTAAACTTTTTTATTTTTTCTGTCTTTAATGACAGTAAAACGATTACTTTCAAGCATAGCTTGCTGATTTTTAATCATTTCTTTAAAAAGCATCCCGTCATTTTCAAAAACAGGCTTTAAAAATTGAATTGCTTTTTCCATTTCTTCCGGTTTTAGAAGGTCCTTTCTCATAAAATTAATTTCTTTAGACATCGTTGACCCCTTATTTCAATAATTTTTCATTGAAGTTCTTTTTTAAATTTTCAATTTTATTAAATTTAATTTGTCTAGCTGAATAAACCAAAAAGGATTCTTTATGTCTTCTACTGCTATCGTTCTTTTAAGCGGAGGATTAGACTCCGCTACCGTATCCGCCATTGCCAAATCCGAAGGAAAACGCATTCTTGCGCTGACTTTTGATTACGGGCAAAAACATAAAATAGAAATAGAAAGAGCGCTGGCAATAGGAAAAATGATGGGTGTTGCCGAGCATCAGGTGATTAAAATAGATCTAAAAGTTTTCGGAGGCTCAAGCCTGACGGAAGATTCTATTGAAGTTCAAAAAAACAGAAGCGAGAAAGAAATGGGCAGCGGCATTCCATTAACTTATGTTCCCGCAAGAAATACAATTTTTATTTCCTATGCCTTGGCGTTCGCAGAAGTCAGAAACGCGGATTCTATTTATATCGGCGTCAATGCGTTGGACTACAGCGGATACCCTGACTGCCGCCCTGAATATATTGACGCATTCAACCATTTAGCCTCTCTTGCTTTGAAAAAAACAGTCGAAAATAAACCTGTGGTGATCAAGACCCCGATTATTCATATGACAAAAGCTCAAATTATCAAGAAAGGATTGGAGCTGGGCATTGATTATTCCAAAACCCATTCCTGCTATGACCCGATTGAAGATAAAGCCTGCGGCGCATGCGACAGCTGCCTCCTCAGGAAAAAAGGATTTCAGGAAGCAGGAATGGAAGATCCGACCCTTTATTATCACCCCTCTTAAGGAAATATTTTTATGATTGCGGTTCTTTCAGATATTCATTCCAATTTTGAAGCTTTCTCTTCAGCTATCAAAGACATGCAGCAGTTTCCAATACAAGAGATTTATATTTTGGGAGACATTATCGGCTACGGTCCAGACCCAAATGAATGTGTGGAAAAAGCAATTGAAATCAAGGCAAAGTCAATTCAAGGGAACCATGAGAGGGCTTTATTCGACTCTGTTTTTTTGATGGATTTCAATTCAATCGCAGCCCAGATCATTCTCTGGACCAAAAAAAAACTTTTTCGTAAAAACCGGCATTATCTTGAAAATCTGCCTGATTCCTTTATTGAGAAAAATGTTTCTTTCGTACACGGAAGCTTTTTAGAGCCCGATCAATACCTTCTCAAACCGGAATCAATTTATTCTGAAATCCGTGAACTTAAAAAAAGAAATATTAATCTTGAATTTTTTGGTCATACCCATATGAAAGCTGTTTTTGAGAATGAAAACAAAAAAGAACTCCCGACCGAAAACTGGCTTTCCCTAAGCGAACATAAAACCTATCTGGTAAACCCGGGATCAATCGGACAGCCCAGGGATGAAACAGCTCTGGCTTCCTATATTCTTTTTGATCCATCCAATCATTCTATTTTATTCAGAAAATTTTCCTATGATATAGAAACCACAATAAAAAAAATGAGGGATTATAAATTTCCGCCTTTCACATTCAACCGTTTGAAAATAGGGATTTAAATTACTGCTCTACTTTCTCGAGAATAGACAGTTTATCCTGAATCAATTTCCGTGTCGGTTCTGAAATTGTATTGTCTTTCAGGACATCGCTCCAAAACTTGATTGCATTGTCTTTTTCTCCGGCTAAAAGATAAATATCCCCCGGATCACTGATCATGAGAGTCTTTTCCTTATTTCTCTGATAAAGCAGAAGACTGCTGGATAAAGCTTCGGAATAACTTTCCTTTTTTAAAAGAATTTCGGTTTTTTTAAGAAGAATATCTGTTAAAATATTATTTTCAAAATCATAAGTATTTTCAAGAGCTTTTTCAACAAATTCCAAAGCCTTGCCGTATTCTTTTTTCTCTTCATAAAGAGTGGAAAGCATCAGATAAGGCCAGGGGGCTTCACTCCAGTTTTTTGCCAGCAGAAGATAGCCTGCCGCCAAGCCTTGAGTCTCTTTAAAAATATCTGAATGAATCGTTTTTTGTTCGGGAAAAAGCTCGGATGAAATAATTTTTTTGACTTCGTCGTTTTGCGTCAAAGGCAGAAAAAAATATGAAACACCTATAAAATAGGCAATCACAGGGGTATCTTGATACTTCATCTGCTTTAAAAATTTAACTGCATAAATGTAGCTGTTTTTTTCAAATTCCAGCATGCCTTTATAAAAATATTTATATTCAGAATTGAGATAGTAATCTTCAATATCTGAAATATGACCTGAGAAAAAGGCGGATTCAATCAATAAAAAATGAATGAAGAAATCATTGACGCCTTTCATCTCAATAACCGGCAAAAGAAGTTTGTAGAGTTCGCTGTAATTTTTCACATCATAAAGTTTTCTCAAGTCTTTATAAGTAACTACTTTTTCATTCTGCCCTTCATACCCTTCGCCTTTTGTTTCAAAGACCAGCCTTTTGCTCCCGCAGGAAAAAAAAGTAAAAAGTAAAAATAATAGTAAAAAAAATTGAATGGTTTTTTTAAAAAAATAAGATTGTTTTAAAGACATTTTTCTTCCAATTCTTTTTTTGTATGGACAACGCTTAAAAAATTTTTAAGATTTGAAATTTGAAAGAGTTCCTCAATAAATTCTTTTGGCTTGAAAAAAAAGAGTTTTCCCTTCCCTTTTTCCACAATTTCACGGTAAAGTCTGACAAAAGCCCCTATCGCTGAAGAATCCAAATATTCCAGCTCAGAGATATCCAAAACCAGTAAACAGGTCTGCCAGTCTCCTCCTTCCCTTCCGATCAGAGAAAGAAGTTTTTTTTCAAAAAAATTGACTTCATTCAGGTCAAATTCACCTATCAGTTTTACAATATCATATTTTCCGATAGTTCCATTTTTCTGCATACTGAAATACAAATCTTCCAATTGCCCTTTCCTTGAATTATTATTTTAATTTTTTTGCCTTATTTCTCTCTAAAAAATCTAAAACCGGCTGATTAAATTCATTAAACTTTTCAATAAAAAACATATGCCCTGATTTGGGAATAACAACCAGTTCTGAATTCTTGATATGATTATGAAGATAAAGAGCATTCTTAAGCGGCCAGACCAAATCATCTTCCCCATGAATCACAAGAACCGGAACTTTAATATCTTTTAATCGGGAAGAATTATATTTCTTTACCACACAAGCTTCCAGCTGCCTCATATAAGCATGGGGAGGTTGTTTGGGAAGTTTTTTTTGATTTTCAATTATTTTCTCTGTCAAATGAGGAATTTTATTTCGATAATCTTCATGATAAAAAATCTCTGTCATTTTATCGGCAATTTCAAATTCTTTATCCGGATTTCTTTCCATAACAAGCGTATCCATTACTTTTTTATCCGGGTAAATATAAAAAGGATCCCCTGCTCCCACGCCTGTGCAGCCTAAAATCAGTCCTTTCACTTTTGAAGGGTATCGGTGATAAAATTCCTGAGCGATTAAACCGCCCATTGACAAGCCTAATACAAAAGCCTGCTCAATTCCCGCCGCAATAAACACAGCATTCAGATCATCCGCAAAATCATCCATCGTATAAGGAACATCCGGCTTATCTGATTGCCCTGCGCCCCTGTTGTCAACAGTTATTACTTTGAAACGGGCATTGTAAAATGGAAGATGATAATTCCAAGCTTCATGGGTTCCGCCAAGACCCATCAGAAGAACTAAAGGCTCTCCCTCGCCTGATACCTCATAAAATATTTTGGTTCCGTTATTTTCTGCAAACGGCATTTTTCCAACCTTTTTATCACAATTCATAGGAATATAAAATATACTACAATCTTTTTCTTTATAAAAAAAAATTGATAATTTTAATAAAGAAAAAAATATTACTTTTTAGTCAGGCTGTCGATTATTGAAAACTATACCTTGTTATCATTGATATTTGTAAGTTTATTAGAAAAGGTAGTTGTCTTTTCTTATGCAATCTTTCATAGAGTTTTTCTATGAATCAAAGCAGTATGGTCACTGAGCGGAGTCGAAGTGACATCTCGGCTCCGCTCGGTGTCCGAGTTAATTTAAACAATAATCGACAGCCTGAGTGAATTTTAATCATTTTAAAGAATGAGAAATCTTAATAGACTTCTCATTCTTCTATGTGAATGATCACCTTGATTTTATAAATTTCCGGTTATGGTTTGAAAAATTTTATCAGCAAATCCTATTCCATCATTTTCTACCAGCTCAGCTTTTACTTTAAAAGCGCCAGTTATATGGGTCAGATTATGAGAAAGATAATAAGTAATGATATAAAAATCATTTCCTCCGTCTTTTAAGCTGACTTTAATGAGAAAAGATTTTTCATAAACTATTTTCTTCATTTCTTTCTGATATTTTTCTTCTAATATCTTTGCGAATTTCATAGCCAGTTTTGCTTTTGCTTTTTCATTTAAAACTTTCTGATATTTTTCTTCTGCCAGCTGTTCTTCTGTTTTTTGGGCATTTTCATTTGTAACCGCTGTTTTCAAAAGGGCGGCTTCTTTTTTAATTTCTTCTTTTAACGCTTTATCCACATTGAGTTCATTTTTCATTGCATTTAAAACAGAAGTAATTTCAGGAATAGCCAAAAAATTGACTTTCTCAATCAAAGCATCTACTAATGAAGAAGTTTCCATTACTTCATAAGAATCAATTTTTGATTTTAATGCAATAAAATCATTTAATGCTTTCGCTGAATCAGGATCAGAGCTCTCTAAATTTTTTACAAGATAGTATTCTGTTCTTTTTTCTGAATTCGCTTCAATTTCTTCTAAAAGCAAAAGATTTTCTTCAATCAAACTTTCAGCTTTTTCCAATTCTTCTTTATTGAAATTAGTTTTTAATTTTTCAAGCTGTTTTTTGATAGCGCTGTTTTTCATCTCAACAGATCCCATATCAGCTACACTGAAAAACTTGTCGGTTCCGGAAAACTGCTCCAGTTCTTTTAAAGCTTCCTCAAATTGAAGCCCTTCTGTTTTTTTCATGACTTTTTTAAGGACATCTTCCATTTTTCCGATAACATCTTTATTACCTTCGATAACTTCAGTATTTTTTATGCTTTCAATAAAACGGACAACAACATTTTTCGGATCTCCTTCCTTGAATTTTAAGTTTTTACCGCATCCTATGAATGAGAATATGAAAAACACGAGTATTCCAACCCGAAAAAAAAGTTTCATAAAATCCTCCTGATTGAATTAATTTTTTAATACAATTCAATATAAAATAAATTCACTCATAAAGTCAAGTCAAAAAGGAAAAAAAATGGAATTATTAGATTTAAAAGGAATCAGCTATCAGAGAAAAAAACTTTTAGAAAGAATTAATATATTTAAAATAAACGATTTAATAACTTTTTTTCCTAAAAAATACAAAGACCTCTCAATCATTAAAAATTTAGAAGATACAGTTTTTTCAGAAGACGAAGAATTTATGGTCAGGGCAAAAATTATCGAAATAGAAAAACTCATTTCAGCAAAAAAAAAGCCCTATCTGAAAATTAAAATTCAAGATGAAACAGCCAATGCTTATCTTCTGGCATTTAATCAAAATTATTTGAAAGAAACGCTTAAAATAAATGAAACCTATACGATTATCGGAAAATTCGTCTTTGAATACGGAATGATTCAAAGCACAGCTTTCCAGATTGAAAATCTGAATAGTGAATCGATTCACTATGGAAGAATTGTCCCTTATTATGCATTGACAGAAGGATTATCTCAAAAAATTCTCCGCAATACCGTTTCAGAGGCTCTCACCCTTCTTCTTCCCAAGATTCATGAAAATCTTCCCTCTTCAATCATAAAAAAAAGATACCTGATGGGAAGGACTGAAGCTTTGCAAAACATTCATTTCCCTGAAAACTTTGATAATCTTGCAAAAGCCCAAAAAAGATTGAAATATTACGAATTTTTCAAGATTCAAATTCAGCTTGCTTTTAAAAAAAATCTTTATTCCCAGCACAAAAAACACCGTTATAAAATTCAAAGCAGCCTACTTCCCGAATTTTTAAAATCCCTTCCCTTCCAACTGACCGAGGGACAAAAAAAAGCCTTTGAAGAAATTCAAAATGACCTTTATTCTGAAAAACCCATGCACCGTCTCCTCCAAGGAGATGTAGGAGCAGGTAAAACCATGGCGGCTCTTCTTTGCGCCCTCCTTTCTTTTGAAAGCGGATTTCAGACAGCTTTTATTGTTCCTACAGAAGTCCTTGCTTATCAGCATTATAAAAAAATATCTGCTCTTTTTTCTCCTTTTGGAATAAAAACAGCTCTTTTAACCGGAAGTATCAAAGGAAAGGAAAGAAATGAAGTTTATCAGGGGCTTGAAGACGGACAAATCCATCTTGTAGTCGGCACTCACGCTATTTTCAGCGAAACGGTTCAATACCGCGCACTTTCCCTTCTTATTATCGATGAACAGCATAAATTCGGCGTTATGCAGCGGGCGAAAGCAGTCTCAAAAGGAGATAATCCCGATATTCTGGTCATGAGCGCTACCCCTATCCCCCGTACGCTTGGAATTACACTTTTCGGAGATATGGATTTCTCCATTATTCCCGATAAACCCGGAAATCGACAAAATATTAAAACTTATTGGGTAAAAGAAGACAAGCTGAAAAAAGTATTTGATTTTGCTGAAAAAGAAATTGAGAAAGGCAATCAGGGTTTTGTTGTTTATCCCTTGATTGACGATTCAGAAAAAGTAGATTTAAAATCAGCTACAGCGATGTTTGAAGAAATTAAGCAAAAATACCTCCCAGGACGACGCCTCGCCCTCCTTCATGGGAGAATCGGGGATGACGAAAAAAAAGAAGCCATGGACCTTTTTTTAAACAAAAAAATCGATGTTTTGATCAGCACTACTGTCATTGAAGTAGGAGTAGATGTAGCAGACGCTACTTTTATTATTATTGAAAACGCTTACCGTTTCGGCCTCTCTACTCTCCATCAGCTCCGCGGACGGGTGGGAAGAAGCGCTAAAGAGAGTTTTTGCTTTCTCATTACGCCTTCTGATTTAAACCCCGAAAGCCAGGAGAGAATGAAGGCAATGACAGAGCTTGACGATGGTTTTGTTTTGGCTCAAAAAGATTTGGAAATCAGAGGAGCAGGTGAATTTCTGGGCACCAGTCAAAAAGGATTTAAAGGGCTTCAGATCGCGTCCCTGATTCATGACCGCGACCTCCTTGAATCAGCCAGAAAAGACGCTTTCGAACTGGTAGCAAAAGACCCTGGGCTGGAAAAACCTGAAAATCAGATTTTGAAAAAGGCATTTGAAGAATTTAAGAAAAAATATGAAGCTTTATTGAAAACATGAGAAAAGTAGAAAGCAAACTGCCCTTCCTGACAAAATTTTTAACGATAAAGACACAACTGAATATAAAATCCAACCCTGTTATTCCGGTTTTTGCTTCTAAAAGACCAGAATCTAAATTTAAAACATTTATTGTCAATAGATTCCCGCCTTCGCGGGAATGACCGGAAGGGGGCGTTTTTTGCAATTTAAAATTATTTCAGTATACTTGTTTCCAACAGACTGCCGCATTTTGGGAATAACAGAATAGAGTCAGTTTTTTTGCAATTTCAATTCAGTTGCGTATAAAATCAAAAATCACAGCCTCAGCTTTTTCTAAGGAAGCATGACCGGTTTATTTTCTTTCGGCTTTTCAACTACAGCTTCTTTTAAGTCTTTGAGCTCTTCATTAAAAAGCTTGGTGAGAGCAAGAATGGCCACACTGGCGCCGATTGCCCCGATACTGACTACCCCTGTGATCACCCATGAAGTAACCGTGGCATTCTGAATATTCAGATAGGCAAAAATAAAAAGGCTGGTAGGAATTCCGGCTCCCACAGCAATTGCCGCTATAATAGCAAAGATAGCCTTGATTTCCTTAACCACCATCACACCGGATGAGATTCTTGAATGATTATTATCTGTAAGCATTTGAACTCCTTTTTTAAAACTTGATTTTTGAATTATAAAATATACTCAAAAATCGATTCAGAGTCTTCAGTGTTTTCTTTTTTCTTTTTTTTCATTAAATTTCTTTATGAACAAGAAAAATTGAATAAAGGTAAAAATGAGCCAGTTTGTTTTTTTTAATCCGACCCGCATTGTTTTTGGAAACGCTGTTATCAATAAACTTGAAAAAGAAATAAAAAAATTGGGGTTTCATAAACCTTTGCTTGTGATTGGTAAAGGAAGTGTAAAAAGAAATCAGATCTTTGAAAAAGTGGTTTCACAGCTTGAGAAATTAAATCTGAAATGGGAAATATTTGAGGGGATTGCACCCAATCCTTATGATAAAAAAATTGAAGAAGGAGCCCAAAAAGCTCGTGAAAAAGGAGTTGACTCGATTATTGCTCTTGGCGGAGGCAGCGTGATGGATGCTGCAAAACTGATCGCTTTAAACACAGTAGAAAAAGGAAAAATTTGGGACTACGCGGGAAGTTTCCAGAAAAAAGGAAAAAAACCTGAAAAAGCCCTTCCTGTGATAACTATTCCGACCGTTGCTGCTACAGGCTCCGAGGCAAACCCTTCAGCCGTATTGTCCAACCCCGAAACAAAAGAAAAAACGAGTATTTCCGGTCTGGCTCTTTACCCAAAACTGGCTTTGGTTGACCCGGAACTCACCCTTTCCGTTTCCCTCGCCACAACGATTGACGGAATTATTGATATATTCTGCCATGTCAGCGAAACCTATTTTTCAACCGAATTAAAGACCCCTATTCCGGACGGATTCACCGAAATCATCGCCAAAACGATTCTGGAAAATGGTAAAAAGCTGATTGACAATAATTTTGATATCGAAGCCAGAACTCAGGTTTCATGGGCAAGCACCACTGCAATGGCAGGATTTCTGGGAGGAAGGGAAGGCGGATGGCCCATGCACGCCATCGAACATCAGATCAGCGGATTTTACCCTCATATTTCACATGGACAGGGACTTGCGGCTATTTTAATACCTCTTTTGGAATGGAACATTCATCATCACGGACTGGGGAAAATAAAAATTTTTATAAAAAATGTTTTTGGACAAGACATTCACACCGGAGAATCTGCCATGAAAGTCTTTCACCAGATGCTTTGCGGCCTAAATGCGGCAGTTTCTTTAAAAACGCTCGGGGTCAAAGAAAACGATCTCCCGATTATCACTGAAAATATTCTGAAACTCAAAGGCAATAAAGAAAATAAACTTTTAAATATCGTTCCGATGGCATATGACGATATTTTGTCTGTCTTAAAAAAAGCTTTTTGATTTTTGAACAAATGGAGGTAGAAAATGAAATTCCAGGTTTTTAAACATGCTCATTTTGAAGGTCCTGCCAATCTTTCTGAATGGATCGTTTCCAAGCATCATCATTTTGAAGTGACTCATTTTTATCAAAATGATCCTCTCCCTTCAATCCATGATTTTGATATTCTGATTGTGATGGGAGGACCGATGAGCGTCAATGATGAAGAAACTTATCCCTGGCTGAAAGATGAAAAAAAACTCATCAAGGAAGCGGCTGAGGCGGGTAAAAAGATTCTCGGCATCTGTCTGGGCGCCCAGCTGATTGCAAGCGCTCTGGGCTCAAAAGTTTATCGGAACAGGGAAAAAGAAATTGGCTGGTTTCCCGTTTCTTTGACAGAAGAAGCCATAAAAAATAAGTTTCTTGCTTCTTTTCCTGAAACTTTTGAGACTTTTCACTGGCATGGAGAAACTTTTGACATTCCGGAAAATGCAATCCGTATTGGAGAAAGTCCTGCAACGCTCAATCAGGGCTTTGTTTATAAAAATACCATTGCCCTTCAGTTTCATCCGGAGACATCGTTTGAATCAGCAAAAGACTTTATCAGAAACTGCAAGAAAGAACTGGTTAAAAATACTTTTATCCAGAGCGGGGAAGAAATTTTACAGAATAAGGAAAAATTTCAAGAATTAAAGAAAACGCTTTATACTTTTCTTGACATTTTTTTCAATCATCCTTAAAAAAGTCTCTTGAGCGTTTTTTTCCTTTCCCAGAGGCAGTTTTTTTCTTAAATTTATAAACCTGTATCTTAAATAAGACTTTTCAAGGACAGTATGAAACCTTTTCCAAAGGAGCTACGGCGCATATTCTGACTTTACTTGCTCAGAATAGAAATTTAAGACAAAAATTATCAAAAACGGGGATTTTATGAAAGTACTCCTTGGAATGAGCGGCGGAATCGATTCTTCTCTTTCAGCGTTTCTTTTAAAAAAAGAAGGCTGGGAAGTGACAGGCGTCACATTTCAAATGATCGATAAAAAAAATACAAAAGATCTGGATGACGCAAAAGCAATGGCAGAAACAATTGGCATTCCTCATTTTGTTTTAGATGTCAGAAAAGAATTTCAAACTCTGATCATGGATTATTTTGCCGGCGAATACTTTGAAGGCAGAACCCCAAACCCCTGTGCGGTTTGTAATCTGAATATCAAATTCAAGCTTCTGGCTGAAAAAGCGGATGAGCTTGGAATTCAGAAAATCGCTACAGGCCACTACGCAAAAATCATAGAAACACCAGAAGGATTTCGCCTGACTCAAAGCAAGGACGAAAAAAAGACTCAGGAATATTTTCTGGGACTCCTCCCGCCCTCCTCACTTCAAAGAATTCTTTTCCCCCTCTCGGATTACACCAAAGAAGAAATCAGGGCGCTGGCTGAAAAAGAAGGTTTTTCCCGTGTCTCAAACAAATCAGAAAGCCAGGAAGTCTGCTTTATCCCTGATAATGACTATATTTCTTTTATCAAGGATTATAAAGGACAAGAAGATCAGAAAGGCGACATCCTTTCGCTCAGCGGCAAAAAGGTAGGGGAACATTCCGGTTTTTTTAAATACACAATCGGTCAAAGACGGGGAATTGGAGTCGGACTGGGAACTCCTCATTTCGTAGTATCGGTTGATGCTGAAAAAAATCAGGTTGTTGTCGGAGAAAAAACAGCCGTTGAGAAAAAACAGATGAAAGTCTTTCTTCAAAACAGTTTTGAACCGCTGAATCTTTCAAACCAATATTTTGTCAAGATCCGCTACCGTTCCAAGACCGCTCCTTGTAAAATCATTTTATTTGAAAACAATATCCTGACAGTTGAGGCTGAAACAAGTTTTAACGCTCCTGCCCCCGGTCAGCTTGCCGTTTTTTACGATAATCAGAAAACAATTGTCCATGCAGGAACGATTCTCGCCTTTTTTGAAGAAAAGGAGATGAAATGAGCTTAAAAGGTTTTGTCATTGATATTAACGGAGTATTAACCGCAGGGGAACAACCGATTTCAAATGCGGCTGAAACCCTCCAGAAAATGAAAGAAAAATACATGATCAGACTGATCACCAATTCGACTTCTAAAAACAAGGTTGAAGCAGCTGAAAAATTAAACAAGCATGGTTTTTCCGTTGAACCGGATGAAATTTTTTCTCCTATCGAAGCAATTAAAAATTATTTAAAAAAAAGGGGCGGAGGCGCTTTTTTTCTTTCCACGCAAAAAACACAAAAGGATTTTTCTGAAATTCCGAAAACACCTGTTCAAGCTGTCGTTTTGACTCATGCCCATGAAGATTTTTCTTTTGAAAATATGAACCGCGCTTTTCGATATCTTTTAGACGGAGCCGTTTTTATTGCGTCTGGAATCAGTAAATACTATAAAGAAAAAGACGGGCTTCTTTATCTTGATCCCGGTCCCTATGTCAAAGCTCTTGAATATGCCACGGGAAAAGAAGCTCTTATTCTCGGGAAACCGAGCAGAGATTTTTTTCTTTCCGCTGTTTCCGATATGGGAATCTTGCCTTCGGAAGCTGCTGTCATTGGCGACGATATAGAAACAGATGTCCGCGGAGGGATGGAAGCCGGATTAAAAGGGATATTGGTCAAAACCGGAAAATTCAGGAGAAGTGATCTTGAGAAAAATATCCATCCTGATTTTATTTTGGAAAATATAGGGGAAGTATTAGAAAATAAATTATTTTTATAGGAGGTCTTTATGATTCAGATAGACAAAAATTTCGCTCTGAAAAAATTCTTTCAAAACTCTGTCAAAATAACGATTTACCGTTCTTCTATCAATGAAGAAGCCAAAAAACTCAAATCATTTTTTGAAGATTATTTTGAAATAATTTTAACCGACAAAATCGAAGAAATTAACTCAACCGATATTTTAAACATTGAGCAAGAGTCTGACGAGTCAATTCAAGGTCTTTCGTATCGCTACCTCTGGATAGAAAATAACCAAGAACTTTTTTTGGCAGATCATACTAAAGGATACGGTTCCATGAAAAAATTTTATATTTCCAATTTTTTAGATTCCTGCTCGGCTTAAAACAATGAAACAGCAAAGACAAATTCTTATTTTTGAAGAAGGGAAAGTTTCTGTAAAACCGTTAAAAATCGCTCAGATTGAAAATTACAAAGATGCTTTTCTTGAAATGATCAAAGAAGGTCTTGAAACTTCCTTTCGGATTTTAAAATCCCGCCCCCGCTCTGAATACGAAATAAAAAGCAATCTGGTAAGAAAAAATTTTCTGGAATCTGAAATAGAACTTATTGTGGAAGAATTAAAGAAAATGAAACTGGTCAACGATGCGCAATTTGTTGATTTTTTTCTGGAAGGATATCAGAAAAACAAACCTTACGGCGAGTTTGCCTTAAGACAAAAACTTTATGAAAAAGGAATTGTAAAAGATCTCATTGAAGAAAAACTCACTGAATATTATTTTTCCAACAGCGCAGAAGAAGAAGCTTACGGACTTATGATAAAACGAATAGATAAATACAAGAATCTTTCAAAAATGGAAAAGATAAAAAAAATGACCGCTTATCTTTTTTCAAGAGGCTATGAGTATTCTGTGATTGAATCAGTCCTTTCCCGAGCGGGCGTTTTAGATGACTTGGACTAATTTCTTAAAATGCCACTGTTTCCTGAAATGAGCCGAATGCTTCTCTGCCCAGACTTCAATGGCTTCTTCAACCGTATATTCCCTGCCTTCCATTTCTTCAAGCCTGGCTTTCAGTTTTTTAATTTCCACAATCTGAGAATGATTATATTCTCTTAATTCTTCCGAAGTCATCTGATAATGCTTACAGTCAAAACTATTTGAAAAAAGACAGGAAAGTTCGAATGGTTTTTTCATCTGATGAGACATAGCTTTACGGATTCTATCAATAACAGATTGATTTTCTTTATAAAGAACATTATTATATTCCACAAAGTATTCTATAGTTGATACAAACATAAAATTCTGAAGGTAGTTTGAAAAATCATAATAGAGATTAAAAATATAACTATCCATAGTTCTTTCTCCTTGATACTTCTGAAGATAAGTTCCACTTAACATTTTAAATCCCCTTTTTTTGATTATCGGTTCTTTTTTCCATTTTATCAAGTTTATTATCAAGGATACTAATTTTTTAGATATGTTTTTATTTTAACTAATTATAGCAAATTATAATTTAACAAAAAAAAACAAGGAACCAAAATTTTTTTTTAAAATTCAGATAAAAAAACACTCTCTATTTTTTGGAATAATTCAAATGATTTCAAGGGTTTAATTAAAACTTCATTCATTCCCGATTCTAAATATTTCTGCCTCTCCTGAGCAGAAAAATAAGCGGTATAAGCAATGATTTTAATTTTAGAATTCTTTTCCCTGATTTTTCGAACCGCTTCAATTCCATTCATCAGCGGCATCTGAATATCCATTAAAATGAGATCGAATTTTTCCTCTTCTAATTTCGAAAGGCAGTTTTCCCCGTTTGCTGAAAAACTAAAACTGCAGTTTCTCTGACTCAGGATAATGCCTGCAATCTGCCTGCTGATATCGTTGTCATCCACAATTAAAACCTTGAGATTTTCTAAAATACCCTTTCGTTCCCTTTTTTCTTCTTTTCCCTCATTTTCTCCATTACGAAAAAGATTAAAGGGGAGAACAAACATAAAAACGCTTCCTTTTCCTTCTTCACTCTGAACACTCATCGCACCTTTCATTTTCTTTATCAGCGCTCTCGCGATGGAAAGTCCGAGTCCTGTACCCTGATATTTTTTCGAGAGGCTTAAATCTCCCTGATAAAATTCTTCAAAGATTTTTTTCTGAATCTTTTCGTTCATTCCAATTCCGCTGTCTTCAATTTTAAAACAGATTTCCGCATAAAAATGATCCCGTTTTACGAGTAAGACCGAAAGTTTCACAAATCCCTTTTCCGTAAACTTAAAAGCATTACTCAAAAGATTCATCAGTATTTTTTTAAGAAAAATTTCGTCGCTTTCTACTTCCAAGGGAATATTTTCCTGAATTTCTATGATAAAATCAATATTTTTGCTTAGATTTCTGTTTTTAATCACATCTTCTATTTTTAAAATCAATTCTCTTAAATTAATTTTCTGGGATTCAAAACCAATATTGCCGGACTCAATCTTGCTGAAATCAAGGATATCCTGAATAATTTCAGACAAGAATTTACTTGAATAATCAATGGATTTCAACATTTCTATCTTACTTTTCTCCTCTTCATTTAAAAGAAGGATTTCCGTAAATCCCATAATCCCATTCAAAGGCGTCCGGATTTCATGACTCATATTCATCAGAAAAATGTCTTTCGCCCGGCCGGCCTCCAAAGCCTGATCCCTTGCCAGCTTAAGATTTGCTTCCGATTCTTTTGATTCGGTTATTTCTTTTAAAATCCCAAAAAGATACTTTGGTTTTCTTTGGGAATCTGAAACTAAGGTAAACAAAAAAGCAACCCAGATTTTTTTTTGATCGTTTTCTAGCTGTTGCTCAAAAAAACC
>Ga0154385_1142_pt1 | contig 30270 bp, 25 predicted proteins | sample RifGroB1_FD_105628 | JGI IMG/M metagenome (GOLD analysis project Ga0154385, IMG submission 105628) | Spirochaetes bacterium GWB1_36_13 | reverse complement strand
ATGGTGAAGCTCAATCCTAAGGTAGTGGGTCTGAAAACAGCCAAAAACACCGCTTTACTCGCCTTAACTGCAGCAGAGAAGTATCTGGAAGTGGTAAAAGTAGCCCAAAGGGAAACTCTGGAAGCTTTTCAGGCTGTCAATGACGGAATTGTAAAAGGTGCTGACTTTATCACCAGCGGCGGACTTTTCAATCTGAACAAAGCTTCTTTTGAAGGCGAGATCGGAAAGATGGCAGGGGGAGCTGAAATAGAAGTTCAGGCCGACTTTGTCTTCCTCAAAAAACACTACAATAAGAAATTTAAAGCTTCAATAAAGGATCCTGTCAAAATGGCAAAAGACCTGGCAAAGAAAATCTTTGAAGACATCAAGGATAAAATACTCTAAAAAATCTAAAAAAGTAGGGGACAACGATTGTTGTTCCCTACCCCCTTCCTTTTTTCAAATTATTTTACATTCTTTCTCTCTTTCAGTATTTTTATCTTGAATGAAGCATAAAATTTTTCAGGAAAAAACAATGGGAAAAACAAAAAATCAGCTCCGCAGATGGCTTTATATCGACAAACGAATCCGTTCGGGGGATTATCCCAATACCACTCATTTTATCAAAGGATTTTTAGAAGAAGAGGGAGAAGAAATCAGTATCCGCACTATTATGCGTGATCTGGAATTTCTGAAAACTGAATTCAATGCTCCTATTGAATACGACCCTTATCAATTGGGGTATTTTTATTCTAAAAAAAACTACCGCCTCTCGATTCTCAATCTCAAGGAAAGCGAACTCTTTGCGCTGATGATTGCGGAAAAAGCTCTGGAGCAGTATAAAAATACCCCTGTCCATAGAAAACTCATGAAAATTTTTGATAAAATACACCGGATACTGGATGAAAAAATTGAAATCAAGGCTTCCTGGCTCAATTTCAAATACACTTTCCTCTATCCCGGAGCCAGCATTGTGGAAGATGAAGTCTGGGAAACCGTATTCAGAGGGCTGGAAGAAAACAGGGAAATGGAAATCCTTTACACCAAACCCGGAGAAGAGGCTGAAAAAAGGCTGATTCACCCTTACCACATTGTCAATAATAACGGCACATCCTATTTGATTGCTTACTGTATGACACGGCAGGGAATTAGAGTCTTTGCGCTTTCAAGGATTCAAAATCCCCGGCTGACTGAAAGACAGTTTGAAATTTCAAAAGATTTTCAAATTGAAGAGTTTCTTCAGAAAAAATTCGGAGTGCTGCCGGAAGAAGAAGAAAAGGAGATTAAAATCCGTTTCAATCCCGATGCCGCTTTTTATATTAAAGAAAGAATCTGGTTTCCGGAACAAAAACTCTCTGAAGAAAAAGACGGGAGCCTCACCCTTTCTTTTCAGACCCGTTCTCTTCCTGAAGTCAAACGCTGGGTCATGAACTGGGGAAAAAACGCAAAAGTATTGGCGCCTGAAATATTAATTTCTGATATCAAAAATGAATTAAAAGCCATGTCAGCGCTTTATTAGAACAAGGTATAACAGTCATCCAGAGATGAACCCGAAGTTAAAGCTCTTTTCAGGTTTGCCTCATTGGTGTTTTTTGAATAAAGGCTTTTTCCAGCACAGGTGATAAAATATTTTGCCCTTTTTAAAACCACCCCGATTTTTTTCAAACCTTCAAAAGTCAACGCGGTTTGTTTTCTGGCTTTGACAATCCTTAAAGCTGACTTGACTCCAACCCCAGGCACCCTGAGAAGTGTCTCGTAATCGGCCTTATTGATTTCTACCGGAAAAAGATGAAAATTCCGGATTGCCCAGGCTTCTTTCGGGTCAAGCTCCAGATCTAAAAAATTATGGTCGGGGTCTAAAATTTCATCCGCTTGGAATCCATAAAACCGAAGGAGCCAGTCTGCCTGATAAAGCCTATTTTCCCTCACCAGCGGAGGTTTGACGAGCATAGGAAGTTTATTATCCTGATTGACTGGCACATAGGCTGAGTAGTAAACTCTTTTCAGGCTGAATTTCTGATAGAGGTTTTCAGAAAGCGTCAAAATATGAAAATCACTTTCAGGGCTTGCCCCGACAATAAGCTGGGTACTCTGCCCCGCCGGCGCGAAGGGAGCGAGCTTTCTTCTGGTTTTTTTCTGCTCCTCTGAAATAACCTTAATTTCATTCCCGATCCAAGACATGGGTTTTAAAATATCGGTCTTGCTTTTATCCGGGGCGAGTTTTTGGAGTGAATTTTCTGAGGGAAGTTCAATATTGACACTCAAACGGTCGGCATAAAGCCCTGCCTTGTGAATCAGCCGGGGATCGGCGCCCGGAATGGCTTTCATGTGGATGTAGCCGTTGAAATGATGAACCTCGCGGAGTTTTTGAACCGCTTCCACCAGTCTTTCCATTGTAAAATCCGGACTCTTAATAATCCCTGAACTGAGAAAAAGCCCTTCAATGTAGTTTCTTTGATAGAATTGGATGGTAAGAAGCGCAATCTCGTCTGGCGTAAAAACAGCGCGGGGCACATCGTTGCTTTTACGGTTTAAACAATACGAGCAGTCATAAATGCAGACATTGGTCATTAAAATCTTTAAAAGGGAAATACACCTCCCGTCATCGGCAAAGCTGTGGCAGATTCCGGCCAAAGCGGCATTCCCGATACCTTTCCCTTGATTTAAACGCTGGCTTCCGCTGGATGAACACGATACATCGTATTTTGCAGCGTCAGAAAGAATTTGAAGTTTTTTTAAAAGTTCCATACTATTAAAGATAATACCGGCAGGGTGTCAAAATAGGTCAGGGGGTTTATTTTTTTAAAGATATACCCAGATGTTGTAAATATTTTCAACCCAAAATTGTTATTGTCCGGCGCTTGTACTGAGCAGAGTCGAAGTATGAGCGGACAATCCAGCTAAATCAAAATATTTAGATATTCAAATTATATTTATTATATTTATTTATAGTGAACAAATTAGATTAAGGAGTTGTCTATGAAAAAGAATATGGGAACTATTGACAGAATTATCAGGGCTGTATTAGCGGCGGTTGTGGCTGTACTTTACTTTACTGGTCAGCTGACCGGCATTGCGGCAATCGTACTCGGCATTCTGGCAGTTATTTTTCTTTTGACCTCGCTGATCGGATTCTGCCCGCTTTATCTGCCTATTAAACTCAACACAGGCAAAAAAAAGGAATAGAAAAAAGATGATTCTTTCAGGTTGTTAAAGCAGAGTCGAGACAACCTGATTTTTTTATTATTTGAAAACGATTTTTTTCTTAAAAGCAGTCGTATTGCCGCTGTTATCCGTTATTTTCACATTGATCGTATAAGCTGATTTTCTCTCTTTCTTTTCCCATTTCCCAAGAATCATCAGGACTTCATTCCAGAATTTATCATAAACTTCCAGAAAATACTGTTTTCCATTCAGCTTTCCGTTTTCTATAAAATCAAAACTCAGCTCTTTTGAAAAAACGACTTCATGATCATCATAAATCTGCACCTGAACTTTTCGGACAGCACGGGTCAGATTTCTGCCTTCAATAGGATCGTATGTATTTAAAAGAATTTCAAAATTTTCCCGGAGAGGAAGCTGAACCACATCAAAATTCTCTAGATTATTTAATCTTTTCTGATAATACCCGCTTTTAAAGACCAGGGTTTCCGCAACCGGATTATTGTTATTTTTAATCACCGGAAGAAAATCAACCGGATTCACCAGTTTTCCGTCTTTTCTAATACTGAAGTGAAGATGCGCCCCGCTGGAACGGCCGGAATCCCCTACTGTCCCGATGCTGATTTCCCGTGTCACAAGCGTTCCCTTATTTTCAAACTGTTTTAAATGCATATAATAGGAACGGACTTTGGAATGCTGAACCACAATCGTTTTTCCCATGCCCCACTCTTGAGGGATAATTTCATTTTCAGGATGATAGTAAAAAATAATCTCTCCATTCAACACAGGATAAACCAAGGCTTCTTTTTTTGCAATATCAATCCCATTATGAAAATGGTCATCCCGGCTCTCTCCAAAAAACGAGGTAATATCCGAATCTTTCATGTCTTTAATAGGCCATTGATAGTTTTCTTCCGCAAAATTGACAATTCCAAACAAGAAAACAAAGCTCAAAACCAAAGTTTTCCTTTTCATAACCGAATCACCCCTTTATCCCAGAAAATAAACATTTTCGAACCTTCCGAATAAATGACAGGAACCCCGATCTTTTCTAAAGTAATGGAATAAAGAAAACGGTTTTCAATAAACAAATCAGCCGAAATTCTTGATTTTTTAAAACTCATTAAAAGCAGGTAATTTTTGTTCTGATAAAAAAATTCTTTCCCTCCATAAAGTTGCCCGCCGTTTCGAAACTCAGAGATTTTTTTTCTTTTCTTGTCAAAAATAAAAAACCCGCTTTCTTTTTCTATGACCGCAAATCTTGAAAAATCCAGTATCAGCCTCTTGCTTCTACCTGTGGGAGGAAACTGATAAAAATCTTTTTTTTCTTCGTGAATATTTCCCACAACCAGCATCTCAGGATAAAGCGAACCTTCGACCAGATAGCCCCCCGCTTCATTGATTGAAACACCCTTAATATAATTAATCCGGCTTTTTTCCATCGACTTCTGGTAAAGTTTAGTATTTTTAAAATCATAGATAAAATAAGTGCCGCTCAAGTCTCCCAGAATAAAAAGATTTCCTTTTTCAGATACGGCCCACGATGTAAACATATCCTTACTATAAAGAGTCTGAACAGTTTTTTTAAAATCTTTGGCATCAACGCGGAAAACTTCTGCCTTGCTCATGTCGCTTGAAAAAAGAAAAAGATAAGGATAGACAAGGCGGGGATAGTTGTATTTTTTCACCCATTCCTGAAGAAGGGTTTCCTGATAAAAAAGACTGATTTTCATTCCCATTTTATCATATTTGACATAATAGCCTTGATCAGAAAAATCGGCGAATTCTTCAATCGGAACGACAAAAGATTTTTTTCCGAAAAAATTAAGTGTTTTAATATCAGAAAGACTGAGGTAAGAATTATTTTTAAAATACCCGTTTGCTTTTTCCAGTGAAAAATAATTAAACATGGGTGTTCTCAATGGAGTCAGGTTATTGACGAAAATCAGAAAAACAAAAAGAATGAGAGTCATTATTTTTTTTATCATTTTCCGGCCGTTTTAGAGTGTTAATATTTTCAGTTGATTTATTTTTCTTGTTATTTATCGGCTAATTCAATAAATTTATTACAATTTTTTTAACTATTTTAGATATTTCGGGGGAAATATGGAGTCTCATTTTTTAGAAATAAAAGGATTAAAATACCACTATCTTGAACTTCCTAATCCAGGAAAACCTAAACTCCTTCTTATTCACGGAATTATCGTTGAATCTCACTACTGGCAGAAAGCAATGACTTTTCTTGAAAAAGATTATCATATTTTTGCCATTGATTTGAAAGGGCACGGACAAACCGGAGACGGGGAAAGTTATATCAAAGACTATTCTCCTGAATCTGTGGCAGAAGATTTTCATATTTTCTATGAAAAAGTGATTCAGGAACCTTTTTATCTTGCAGGGTATTCTTTGGGCGGTCAGTTTGCTTTAAAATACGCTTCTTTACATCAAAATACCTTAAAAGGTTTTATGATTATCGACAGTGCGCCGTCGCTTCCTTTAAAAGGCGTTTTTACTTTTTTGATCGCTGATATGGTCACTCCGAAAAGTTTTAAAACGATTTTTGAGGTCAAAGACTTTTATGGAAAAAAAGGAAACCATGAAATGGCGGAATATATGGCAGAATATGCTTTTAAACAAACTGAGAGTAATAATTTCCAGCTCCGGTACGACAAGAAAAACATCGCTCCCGCCACTCTAATGGAAGGAATGAGAAGAAATAAAAGCTTATGGGACTCTGCCAAAAAAATCAAGATCCCTACCATTTTCATCAAAGCAGGCAAAAGTAAACTGATCAACAGCCGGATTGTTATGTTTTTTAAAAGCGCGATTCCCCATATGGAATTTGTAGAAATACCGGATGTGGGACATGAGTTTGTCTTTACGGCGCCGGAACCTCTGGCAAAAGCTATGGACGAATTTATCAAGAAATTGATTTAAATGAATACGGAGATATACGATGCTTGACCTAAAAATGATCGAGAAAGAAAGCGCCCTTGTTCTTGAAAACTGTCTCAAAAGGCAGATGAAAAAAGAAAATGCACAAGAACTGATTCACACTATCCTTTCTTTCAATACCAAAAGAAAAAATCTTGTCACAGAAACCGATGCTTTAAAAAATGAACGGAATCAAATTTCGAGCGAATTTGGGAAAATTAAACAAAAAGGCGGGGATACCTCTCATCTTACCGAAAAAATTCAAGATATAAAAAAAATTCTGGAAGAAAAAGACAAAGAACTTGCTGATATCGAAAAAGAACTCAACCATCTTCTTTTGATCCTCCCCAATATGCTGGCGCCCGAAGTACCAGTTGGCAAAAACGATACCGAAAACCAGAAAGTAAAAGAGTGGGGAATTCCCAGAAATTTCGACTTTACTCCCCTCGCCCACTGGGAAATCGGGAAAAAACTGGAGATTCTGGATCTGGAAAGAGGCGCAAAGCTCACCGGAAGCCGTTTTTATGTCCTTTTAAGAGACGGGGCAAGACTGGAGAGGGCTTTAATTAATTTTTTCCTTGATTTTTATTCCGCAAAAGGTTATCAGGAATTCTGGAGCCCATTGATGGTCAACCGGAAAACCATGACCGGCACAGGGCAGCTTCCAAAGTTTGAGGAAGATCTTTTTAAAATAGAAGGAGAAGACTATTTCCTGATCCCCACTGCAGAAGTTCCGGTCACTAATTTTTATTCTGACGAGACAATCGACTCTATGCCTCAGAAATTTGCCTGCTTTACCCAGTGTTTCAGAAAAGAAGCCGGGTCTTACGGAAAAGACACGCGGGGAATTATCCGTGTCCATCAGTTCAGTAAAGTAGAACTGGTCAAACTGGTAGAAGAGGATCGCTCGGAAGAAGAGCATGAAAAACTTCTGGCTGACATTACAGAAAGCTTACAAGTACTGAATCTGCCTTATCAGGTGGTTCTTCTTTGCAGCGGCGATGTCGGATTTTCAGCAAGAAAATGTTATGATATAGAAGTTTGGATTCCGTCCGAAAATAAATACAGAGAAATCTCATCTGTGAGTAATTTCTGGGATTTTCAGGCAAGAAGAGCCAATATTAAATACAAATCCGCTGACGGAAAAAAGAAACTGGTTCACACTTTAAACGGTTCGGGTCTGGCTGTCGGAAGAACCATGGTAGCGATTCTTGAAAACTACCAGAACGAAGACGGCACTGTCACTGTACCGGAAGCCCTGATCCCATATATGAACGGAAAAAGAACAATCGGGGGAAAAGAATGAAAAAAAAGATTTTAGGACTTTTATTTTTTTTGACTGCATCTCAAGTTTTTGCAGGATTGGAGGAAGCTAAAAGTTTTTATACTGCCGGAAATTATGAACAGGCGGTAGAACAGTTAAACTTGATTCTGACCGACTCGCCCAGCAATATGGAAGCGCTGAAAATTCTGACGGATATTTATAAAAAAACGGATTTAAAAAAATACATTACGACTGCCAAAAATTATTTAAAGTCAGGCGGAAAACTCGGTTTTGACGATATCTGGAACTTGGCGAATATGAGTTATGAAAACTTTAAAGATCTGGATTCTGCCCTTTATTTTACCTCAAAATGCAATCAGATTGCCCCCAACCGGGCAGAAGTCTATAATCTGATCGGGGTTCTTTACTATCATAAAGAAAATTTAAAACTTTCCATTATTGCTTTAAAAACTTCTGTTTATCTTTCGGGAAGCTCCGCTCTCTACGCTTCCAATCTAGCCAGAAGCTATGAAAAAATACAAAATTTCAAGAAAGCCTCTGCTTATTATAAAATGTCTGTGAAAAACGACCCGAATTTCACGCGATCCGTCAACGCCCTCAAAAGGCTGGAAGGCAACTGATGGATAAACTGATTTTCAAAGCTTCCATTTTAATTGAGGCATTGCCCTATATCAAAGAATTCTACAACCAGACCGTTGTCATCAAGTACGGCGGCGCTGCCATGGAAGACGATAAACTCAAGGAAATGGTTTTGACTGACATTGCTTTGATGAAATATGTGGGCATCAAACCGGTTATTGTCCATGGGGGCGGAAAAGATATTACCAGCCTGGCGGACAAACTGGGGCAGAAAACAGAATTTTTGAACGGTTATAGAGTGACTGACAAAAACATGATGGAAATTACAGAGATGGTTCTGACCGGAAAACTGAATAAAGACATTGTTTCTCATTTAAACCGTCATAAAGTCAAAGCGATCGGGATTTCAGGCAGAGATTCAGACTTGATCATTGCAAAAAGCAAAGGGCCTGAATACGGATATGTGGGAGATATTGTAAAAATCAATCCTAAAATTATCTTTGACCTTGAAAACAACGGTTATGTTCCCGTTATTTCCCCTATCGCTACCAATGAAAACGGCGAAGCGATGAATATCAACGCGGATATTGCCGCATCTGAAATAGCCAAAGCGCTGAAAGCCAAAAAACTGGTTTTACTGACAGATGTGGATGGTATTTATCTGGATATCAAAAAGCCGGAAACCCTTTTTTCTACTTTGAAAGTTTCTGAAGCCAGAAGAATGATCGATGAAAAAATTATTGTCTCAGGCATGCTCCCGAAAATCAGCGCCTGTATGACCGCTTTGGAAGAAGGGGTAGAAAAAATCCACATTATTAATGGAAAGATTATTCACTCTCTCTTACTGGAAGTATTTACCACTCATGGAATCGGCACTCAGATTATTCATGATTAAAACAACTCGGCAGGGTAAAGAAAAAAACAGTCCCTTTCTGTTTTTCCGACTCTGCCCAAATCTCTCCTTCATAGCGTTCCACGATTTTTTTACATAAAGCAAGCCCGATTCCCGATCCCGGAATATCTTGATAAGCATGCAGCCTTTGAAAAATCATAAAAATCTTTTTCAGGTTCTCCCCTTCTATTCCCATCCCGTTATCTTTGATAGAAAACAGATGCTGATTTTCTTTTTTTGTTACTTCAATAGAAATTTTCAAAGGGATTTCAGGAGCTGAATATTTCAAAGCATTGGAAATAAGGTTTTGAAAAAGCTGGAACATATGATTTTTATCCGCCTGAATAACAGGAAGATTTTTATAAATAACATCCGCTTTCTTTTCCTGAAGCGGTATCTGAAGATAAAATAAAACCTGCGTCATGAGTTTGTTTAAGTCGATTTCTTCCTGTTTGATAGGAGCGTTTGCCCTGGAATAATAAAGAATCCCGTCAATAAATTCTTCCATTCTTTTTAAAGCATCGAGAGCAAAAAAAGAAAATTCATCGAGTTTGGGATCTTTCCCGTAAGTTTTACCGATATGCCTTTGAATAAGGCGTAAAAAATTATTGATCATTCGAAGAGGTTCTTTCAGATCATGAGAAGCCGCATAAGCAAACTGTTTTAATTCCGCATTGGATTCTTCCAGTTTTTTAAGAAGAATAGTTTGTTTCTCTTCATTCTCTTTCAGCTTTTTATTTTCAATCTCAATCAGTTTTTGATTTTCTTGATTCTTTTCCGTTAAATCATGACAACGGCATCCAAAATAACTTAAGGTCTGAATCGACTCATTTAAAAAAAAATGAATCTTTTTAAATTCTTCTTCCGCAAAATAAGGAACGGTTTTTAAAGCGCCTGTAAACTCTTCAAACGGAATATTTAATTTTTTTTGATATTCCAAAACCTTTTCATCTGAGAGCTCTTTTTCGAAAACCTGTCCTGAAATCCAGCTGGCAAGATGTTTTCCATGAAGAATAATTGGAATAAAAGCAAAAAGCATTTCTTCAAAAAACGGATGGCGGAAAAATACCGGGGTGCTTTGATCCGGAAAAGAAAGTGTTTGATCAATCATTTTTCGGTAAAAATCCTGATTTTTACTTGAATGACGGACCAGACGGCAAAAATCATGCGCATGTGCTTCTTCAGTAATAGGATTTCCATTAAGGTCAATAATTAAAGAAGACATCCTGAAAGTATCTGAAAATTGTTTTTGAAAAGACTGGAGTTTCTCAATCGGGATAATCTCAGTTATTTTTTGAATACTCATTTTTTTTCCTGTCTCGTGATTTAACCTTTCAATAAAAATAAAAAAAAGTTTTCAAAAAATTAAATTTTAAAATTTTATTCTCCCATCTGAATCAATTTTTCCTGGGCATTGATTTTTTTTGAGTCAGGTTTCGGCTTCAGATAAAAACCATTGGACTGAATTCTGGCCTGCTGATTATCCTTTAGATTCAGCAAAAGGATTTTCATAAGCTTTTCTTTTAATTCAGCATTTTCCACCGGAAACATGAGCTCAATTCTTTTTTCAAGATTCCTGGGCATCCAGTCTGCGCTGGAAAGAAAAAACCGTTCATCACCCGCGTTTTTAAAATAAAAAATCCGGCTGTGCTCCAGAAAACGCCCCACAATGCTCCTGACTTTAATATTTTCAGAAAGCCCCTCCACTCCTGCTGAAAGGCAGCATATTCCACGGATAATCAAATCTATTTCCACCCCTTTACAAGAAGCTTCATAGAGTTTCTCAATGATTTCAGGATGAACCAGGGAATTCATTTTCGCGATAATTCTTCCGGGATTATTGGGGGTATGCGTTCTCATTTCATTTTCTATTAAGCTGATAATCTTTTTTTTGAGTCCTTTGGGCGCAATCGATATTTTTTTCCATTCAGGCTCGATCGAATACCCTGTCAAAAAATTGAAAAAAGAAGACATGTCTAAAGCCAGATCATCATTGGACGAAAAAAAACTGAGATCGGTATAAACAGACGCTGTTTTCTCGTTATAATTTCCGGTTCCAAGGTGCATATAGCGTTTAATGGTGCCGTTCGGCTCTTTCCTGACGACCAAAAGAGCTTTGGCATGGGTTTTATAGTCTTTCAGCCCGTAAATGACATGACACCCTGCCTCTTCCAGTTTTTTTGCCCAGCTGATATTTTTCTCTTCGTCAAACCGCGCCCGGAGTTCCAGCAATACCGTAACTTGTTTATTATTTCCAGCCGCTTTCACCAGTTCAGAGACCACCTTTGAATTTTCCCCGCTGCTCCTGTAAAGAGTCTGTTTGATAGCCAGTACGAGAGGATCCTCGGCAGCCGCTTTTAAAAAATCAATCACAGGCTCGAAACTCTCGTAGGGGTGATGAAGAAGGATTTCTTTTTTCTTTAAAACCTCAAAAATATTTTCATGGGATTTATAATAAGGTTTAAAAGCAGGATAAATCTCTTCCGGCATAAACTTCGCAAGATCGTCATAGAGCTTAAAACCAAAAGTCAGATCCAGAGGGCCATCAATAAAATAAATGTCTTTTTCATCAATTTCCAGCCTGTCTGAAAGGATTTTCAAAACTTCATGCTTCGCCGAATGCGTCACTGCCAGACGAACCACAGCGCCTTTTCTCCGTTCTTTGAGCTGGGTCTCAATTTCTTTTAAAAGGTCTTCCGCTTCCTCTTCATCCACGCTCAGATCCCCGTTTCTCGTGATCCTGAAAACATAGGAAGATTCAACCAAATAGCCGTTAAAAAAAACAGGCGCAAAAAAACTGATCAGGTCTTCAATAAAAAAAAAGAAGTGTTTTTTTTCCCACTGGATATAAAAATATCGGGGAAGGATTCCGGGAACCGGAAGAATGGCGTATTTTTTTTCTCCAGAGCCTGCGTTTAAAACCAGCAATATATTCAGTGTTTTATTATAGATGAAAGGAAAAGGATGGGTCGGGTCGATTGCCATCGGTGTAATGACAGGCAGAATCTGGTTTTCAAACCATTTTTTCAGATATTCCTGAAGTCCGGCTTGAGCATCTTTTATATTCTGAAAGAAAAAACCTTTTTCAGAAAGAAACTGTTTAATTTCTTCCCATTGATGATAAAGTCTTTTTTTCAGCTCATGGACCTTTTTTGAGATTGCTTCAATCTGGGCGCGGGCATTGAGTCCGGAAGGATCAGATGCTTCATATCCTAAATCAACCTGATCTTGAAGCCCCGCCACCCTCACCATAAAAAATTCATCCAGATTTGAGCTATAGATGGAAAGAAATTTCAGCCTTTCCAAAACCGGATTTTTTGGATTTTCCGCTTCTTCCAACACCCTCTCATTAAAAGCGAGCCAGGAAAGTTCACGGTTTAAATACCCTTTCATTCAAAAACCTCTATCAGTTCCAAATCGATCCCGAATATTCTTAAAAATAAGTCTTTTTTTTTTTGAAAATAAGTTTTTTCAAGCCATCCGTCTTCTTTAAAATTAACTATAACATCGATTTGCTTTTTTTGAAGGACTATATTGATTTTTTTTAAAATCTGGCTGTGGCTCCTATCCAGAGCATCGGCGATCCTTAAAAGGGCGGAAAGTTTGCTGACCATGACTTTTTCGCGGGAATTTAAAATCTGGTACTCAGGATGGTATTTATGCGGAGGACTCTTTCGGTGATAACGGGCAGTAAGGGCAATAATCTGAATGTCTTTCCGGGAAAGCCCTGCCAGCTCGATATTTGAAATCAGATAAAAAGAATGTTTATGGTGTTCGGAATTCTGTATAAAAAAACCGATATCATGCCAGAGTGCGGCGAGTTTTAGTAAAAACCGGCACCGGGGATTTAAGTTATGAATCGGTTTTAATTCATCAAAAATTTTTAAAGCAATCTTGGAGACTTCCATGGCATGCTTCCGGTCAAAATGATATTTTTCTCCGATTCGCACCGCCGATTTCCAGATTTTTCTTGAAAAGAAACGGTCTTTTAAAAATCCCGCTTTTTCCATTAAAAGCGATTCTGAAAAAGAAAGGTTTTCAAAAAGGATTTTGTCCGCTTTGGTCAAAGAAAGGAATTTCTGGTAAGTAAAAACTGTGGGCAGTAAAAGATCTGCGTATTCAAAGGGCAGGGCATATTTTTCAGCTATCTGGGAAATCGAAAGATTTTTGATTTTTTTATAAAGAATTCCCAGATCTTCTGCCTGAATCGATTTCTTTTTTGAGCCGGTAATATCATAAATTGTTTTTAAAAGAGTGCCGGCGCCGATAAAATAGTTTGCCTTGACAATCGGCGAGTTTTGCAAAAACATTTTAATGTCGCTTTCAATATATTTTTCCATCAGATCGGCAAAATCTTTTTCAGGCACATTTTTAAAGTTTTCCCTCATTCTAAGCCCCCCGATCGGGATCGATCTTGAAAAAAGGATTTCATCTGATTTCATTAAAGAAATTTCTACATTTCCGCTCCCTACTTTTGCCAGCAGAATCCCTTTTTTCGCGATTGAATCAAAATTGGAAACCTGTTTTTTCAATGCCAGAAAAATAATCCGTTCTTCCTCGGTTCTTTCAATGATTTTCACCTGAAATCCGCTTTTGATCCGAAGCTGTTCCAGAAAAAAATCCTTGTTATTCGCTTCCCGGATAGCCGATGTGCCCACCACAATGAAGTTTTTGACATCATACTCTTCCAGTTTCAATCGAAATCCTTTCAGCGTCTGAATCACTTCATTCAAAGTCTGGGGAGAAATAAAACCCTTGATAAAAGTATCTTTTCCAATCCGCAGAGGATGCACCAATTTTTCAACCACTTGAATATTTTTTTTGTCTGTCTTTTTTTCCCCGATCATCATACGGATCGCATTGGCGCCGATATCAATTGCCGCTAAAAGGCTCATTGTACTTTCCCGAGTGCTATTTCTTTTTTAAACAATTGATAAAAAAGATCTCTTTTTTTCTTGAGCCCCTCTTCTTCTAATGACAAATCTTCGCCACTATCAATAGGATGAATGATAAAATTCTCATTTGTTTCCTCAACGGTAAAATCTTTAATGCAAGCCGTGTGGCTCCTATCCAGCGCATCGGCAATCTTTAAAAGAGAGGCCATTTTAACGACCGCTTCTTTATCTAAAATAGAAAGCTCTCTAAATTCTACATGGGATATTTTCGGGATCGATTTCCGGTGATAACGGGCAATATTGGCAATAATATCGATCTCCTGTTCCTCAAAACCCACCAGTTCCGAGTTTTTAATCAGATAAAGGCTGTGTTTATGGTGCTTGGAATAGGAGATATGATAACCGATATCATGAAGCATGGCAGCAGCCTTAAGATATTCCCTCCAGACAGGCTTAAAAGAAAGTGTCCCGCTTAAAGCGTCAAAAAGTTTTAAGGCAAGGAAAGTCACCTGTACGGCATGTTTTTCATCAAACGCATACTTGTGGGCTATTTCCCAGATCCTTCTTTCTCGGATATGGGTGATATCCGAAAGATAAACCGGTTCTAAGCCAAGCCGTGTGATGGTATCGATCGTCAGACCGTCTCGAAGACCTTTGTCAAGCGAAATAAAAGAATCTTTTTGATAGAATTTCATGATTTTTTCCATCACAATCCCTGCCGCAAGAATGATATCAGCCCTTTTTTCTTCCAGACCGGGTAAAAGAAGCCTTGATTTATAGGTTCTTTTCATCAGTTCCTGATTTAAATCCATGGTTTCTTTTAAAGAAACCTCGCGGCTCAATGAATTGGTGTTTTTTTTATTGAGCCGGTAAATCACATCGGTTATATTGTTGACACTCCCTCCGGTGGCAATGATAAAATCAAAAGGATGCCGTTCCAATGAGGTTTTGACCTTAGTGAACACAGAATCAATATAATGTTCTAAAAGATAAATTTCATACTGGGTAACCGGGTTGTTTTTCAGATAAAGCTTGGTCAGCCGAGTGCCTCCCAGCGCAAAACTTTTCATATCGTCAATATTTTGATAATCTCCGATAATCATCTCGCAGCTTCCCCCGCCGATATCGACCACCAAAACTTTTTTTCCCTGAAAATCATAATTGGAAGAAACACCTTGAAAAATCAGTCTGGCTTCCTCAATTCCTGAAATAATCTCGATTTTAATCCCGGTCATTTCATAAATTTTTAATACTGCCTCTTTCTGATTGGAAGCTTCCCTGAATCCTGCCGTTGCTACGGCTCGTATATGAGCCACTTCCTGATTGTCTATAATTTTTTTATATTTACTTAAAGTTTCCGCCGCTTTCTCAATATTTTTCTGCGTGACAATCCCTGTCTCAAAAACTTCTTCCCCTAAGCGGATATTATCTTTTTCTTCCAATAAAATCCGAAACCTTTTTCTTTCCCTGATTTCGGATATCTGGAGCCGGACAGAATTACTTCCAATGTCGATGACCGCAATTTTTTTAATCATCTAAAAATTCCATCATTTTATTTAAATTTTCAAAACTTCTTTTCAGGCCTATTTTCTGGTTTTCAATTTTTTGAATCATCTTTTCTATTCTTAAAGGATATTTCTCATTAATATAATTCAGTATTTTCGTCTGTTTCACATCCAGATTCTCCGACGCGGTCAATTTATCGCTGATTTTTCTCCTGATTTCCTGATTTTTTTCCTGAAACTGGTTTGCTTTCAGAGTGAGAAGCTTGATAAATCCTTCTTCCCATTGATTCAGCAGATGAATCATCCTGACAGTTTCCTCTTTTGGGTTTCTCGGACTTTTCTTTTTCTTCAATTTTTTTTCTGTCATCTTTTCTCCAGCCTGTTTTTTCTTGCTTATTAAAATTAAACAAAAACAAATGACGAAAACTTTACTTTTTTAAAGATAAAACCGGACAATAAAATTAAAAGTCGCCCAGAAAGCAGCGGATGCAACCAAAAAAATACAAAAAATCCACAAAGGCGTCAGAAATCTTTCAAAATACAATTTTCCGCTTGCTTTCTGATAAAGACCTCCCAACAGGAATCCCATCACAAATCCCCCGATATGCCCGGATAAATCAATATTCGGGACAATGAGTCCAAGCAAAAGGTTTAAAAGAAAAATAAACCCTATCTGCTTCATCATATAAAGCCTGTTTTGAGGCGCAAGGTTTTTATTCCAGAGAAAAAAAGCAAGAAGAGCTCCCATCAGCCCAAAAACTCCCCCCGAAGCCCCGGCGCTGTTTCCTTTTACAATCAAAAAGCTCACAATATTGGCTCCGATTCCGCTTAAAAGAAAAAGGATAAAAACCACTCTTTTGTTCCAGAATTTTTCCAGAAGTCCGCCCAAAACATAGGCGCCCCATACATTAAAACCCAGATGAAAAATTCCAAAATGAAGAAAATTCGCTGTAATCCAGCGGTAGTAATCATAAGGGAAAAAACTGCTGATAAATAAAGCCACATTGCTTCCCCAAAGCGTCAACACCTCATACCCCGATGGAAGACTTATGGCAAAACTCATTTGCGGCATAGGAAGAAGAAAAATAAAAAGATAAAAGAAAACAGAAAGTCCGGTAATTGCTTTCCATCCCCCGTATTTTTCTGAAAAAACAGTGATTTTACTCAATAAAATACCGATAAAAGTCGGCTTTTCTATGATTATTTCATAATCTTCGGGTTTAATCTCGATTTCCATTGATTCCTCCAATTTAAAATTTAGCAAACAGGAAGAGAAATGCAAACCCTGTATTCAAATCACTGAATTCCTTTTTTATTGAAAAAATGAGAGTACTTTTTATCAATAATCATAATATGATTCACCAGCCAGTCTTTTAAGAAAGTAAGAAGCCCCGCTGAAAGATTTTCAGCTTCGTTATTTTCAAATTGATTTTGAGCTTCTGAGATTTTTTCCACAAATTTGTCATGCTGCTTTTTATGCGCCGTAAAATCAGGATAACCGTTTTTTTTCATCAATTCTTCTTCTTTTCCAAAATGAAACTGGGTGTATTGAATCAGCTCCCTGATAATTTTAGAAAGAACGCTTCTTGTTTTTCCTTCTTTTAAAGCCTGATGAAGAGCGTTCATCAAAGAAATCAGTTTTTTATGGTGAGCATCCAGTTCCTCCACTTTCACAGAATAACCGGAATTCCAGCTGACTAAAATGTCCTGTTCCAGGATTTTATTTTTTCTGACAGAAAATTCTTCATGCTCAAAATGATCTATCTGGAAATTACGGAGGATTTCTAAAATTGTTTTTGCCTTTTCTTCCAGGTTACTGGCAACATCAAGATTTTCATTTACCTGAAAAGTATTATTTTGAATCAATTGATCAATATGGGAAACCGCCTGGCTGATCTGCTCCACTCCCTCTGCCTGTTCTGAAGAGGATTGGGCTACTTCTTCGATTACTTTGGCTGTATTATTGATCTGTTCTTTAATTTTCAAGAATTTTGATTCGGATTCTAAAGAAAATTGATTCCCGTTTTCAATCACACGGATAATTTTTTCAATCATCAAAGAGATATTTTTTGCGTTTTCTCCCGATTTTTGGGCAAGGTTCCTGACTTCATTAGCCACAACGGCAAAGCCTTTTCCGTGTTCTTTAGCTCTGGCGGCCTCCACCGCGGCATTCAACGCTAAAATATTGGTTTGAAATGAAATTGTTTCAATAATACGCACCACATCTTTTATTTTTGAAGTTTCTCCGATAATTTCCTTCATAGAAGAAACTGTCTGATGAATAGAGTTTTCTCCCTCTGTGGCCGTTCCCTCTGTTTCTCTGGCTATGTTTTTCGCGGTATGCGAATTACTTGAGTTTTCCCTTACATTCTCTGATAAAGAATAAATCGCTGAAACAGTTTCTTCCAATGCAGATGCCTGTGAATCAATTTTTCCCGAAAGCTCCTGGTTGTTTTCTGAAAATTCCCTGAGGGAGGAAAATATTTCATAAGACTGCCTGTATATGTTTTGAATCATATTTTTTGTATTTAAAATATATTGATTTAAATTTTTTTCCAGTTTCCCAAATTCATCGTGGTTTTTCGTTTCTGAAAGAAATTGAAAATTACCCGAAGACAATTCTTTTATTCCTTTTAAAAGACGGTTGACAGAAAAACTGATGCGTCTGGAAAAAATCCAGGAATTCAAAAAAAAAATCAGAATAAAAACCACTCCGAAAACAATCAAGGGAAAAAGCTGATCATAAAAAAAAGAAAGAATAAAAAGAGCACTGACAAGGATAAAGCTCATTATAGACGCTGATAAATAAAATTTCGCCCTCATTACAAATCCTTCAAAATTATTATTATATACGAAACTGAATGTAAAATGCAAAAAATCCATGTCATTCCCCGGCTTGACCGGGGAATCTATTGATTAAGATAATTAATTTACTAGATTGTCCGGTCAAGCCGGACAATGACAAATTCGAGCTGAAAATATTTGCAATTTAAATTCAGTTTCGTATAATTAAAACCCTCCTTATTATTTTCGACAAAAAAATGCGTTTTATTTCAATTTTTTCAATTTTATTTCCGCTTTAAAAACACTTCCTTTCCCCAAATTGCTTTTCACAGAAATAACTCCGCCCATCATATCCGTCAGTTTTTTGGCAATGGAGAGCCCCAGACCGGTGCCCGGATAATGCTTACTGGCAGAAGAATCAATTTGAGAAAAACTTTCAAAAATATAGTCTTGTTTATCTTCTGGAATCCCTATACCCGTATCACTGACCTCAAATTCAAAGACAGTGTAATCAGAAAATTCATGAAGAATTTTAACAAAAAAATCAATATCTCCTCCTTTGGGAGTGAATTTTACAGCATTGCTTAAAAAATTATTTAAAATCTGAGTTATTTTCAAGGAATCCCCAAAAAAATAAGGATTTATGCTGGAAGTAAAGGAATAAGAAAACCGGAGATTTTTATTTTCCGCGATCAGCTTATATTGAGAAGCGGTGTCTTCTATCAGGCTGATTAAATTAAATTCTTTTTCTTTTAAACCCTCTTTTCCAGCCTCGATTTTTGAAATATCGAGAATATCATTAATAACTTCAAGGAGATGATCAGAAGAAATTTTAATAATGTCGATGTATTCTTTTTGTTCCTTATCTAAATAAGTCAGCCCCAAAATAGAAAGCCCTCCTACGATCCCGTTCATAGGAGTTCGAAGCTCATGGCTCATATTGGCAAGAAATTCATTTTTTGTCCTGCTGGCTTTTTCAGCTGTTTCTTTTGCCTGGATCAATTCCTTTTCCGTTTTTTTCTTTTCCTCAAGCTCACGGTCCAGTTCTTTTGTCCGGAGAGCTACCAGCTTTTTTAAAGACCGGTTCCAGATCAAAAAAAGAATCAACAGGGCAAGAATCGCCAGAAAAACAATAATGAAAACTTTCAAAACTTGTTTCGGGATGCTTTCACCGTGTTTTAAACTAAGCCATTTCTGCATGACGGCTTTTTTTTCGCTTTCAGGAATAGCCTGAATCGTTTTATTTAAGATTGAAACGAGAATGAACCAGTCTTTCCGGACCCCGTAGCCCGATATATTATGAGGCTCAATCTCTTTTCCTATCTTCAGATTGACAATTTTTTCCGTTTCAATATAATAACTGGCAGTAGCCAAATCGCCTATAAAAGCGTCAGTTTCACCAAAAGAAACCTGTCTTAACGCATTTTTTAAATTAGCATTGTAATGAAGAATAAAATTGGGATATTTTTTTTTAATAATATCTACATAACCATACCCCTGCACAATGGAAACCTTGAAATTAGAAATCTCTTTCAAGTCCTCAGGGAGTTTGGTATTGCTTCTCACTAAGACAACGGAAGGAATCACTAAATACGGCTCTGAAAATAAAAGAAATTCTTTTCTTTCCTCTGTTTGTATGACCGAAGATAAAACATCCGCTTCCTTATTTTTAATTTTCTCGATGACCTCGTTCCATGAAGAAAAATGAACAATTTGAAAGGCATGGTTTAATTTTTCACTGATAAGCTCCGTAAAATCTGCTGAAATTCCTTTATAATCCGCGTTTTCATCAAAAAATTCAACCGGGAAAAATTCAGGGTCCGGCGCAATCCGGATCACCGGGTGTTCGGAAAGCCATTTTTTTTCAGTTTCAGAAAGATAATCAGGATATTGATTATCAGAAAAGATAAAAAGAGGGAAAAGTAAAAAAAAACAAACAAATATATTCTTCATTTCTTTTTCCTCTTATTTTATTGAGTGTTTTTTAATTTAAAATTATTTACTATTGCAAGAATTAATATAAATAAAAATAAAAAAAAAATCAATAAAAAGTTTATCGAAATAGGAATTAAAAAACAACCGGTAAAACAGATTCAGCGCTTTTTATTTCATAAGAAAAAGAATTATTTTTCATAAAATGGCAGATAAATAAAAAAAAATTGAGTAAATTTTGTATCTAAATAATATGCTTCCAGGAAAAACCGATGAAAATAAATTACCAGCTTATATTTGAAAATGACGATTTTCTGGTAGTCAATAAAATGCCCGGGGTTTTGATTATTCCGGATCGTTTTGATCCTGAAATCATGACTTTACAGGAAATGATCGAAGAAAAAACAGGAAAACCGGTCTTTGTTGTCCACAGAATCGATAAAAACACTTCAGGACTGACCGTTTTTGCTAAGAACAAGAAAAGCCATGCCTCTCTCAATAAACTTTTTATGGAAAAAGATATTCAGAAAACTTACCTCGCTCTTGTAAAAGGCTATTTTGCACATGAGCATTTTGAAGCTTCCTATCCATTGAGGGAACTGAAATCAGGGAAAACCATAGTGGATTTGAAAGACGGAAAAGAAGCGGTCACTTCTTTTTCTCTCCTTGAAAAATTCAGGGATTACTCTCTTGTGCAGGCAGAACCTAAAACCGGAAAAATGCACCAGATCAGGGTTCATCTTTCTTTTATGGGCACCCCGATTCTCTGTGACGATCTTTACGGATTTAAAAAACCCCTTCTTCTCTCTTCTTTGAAAAAGAAAAACTTTAAACTTCAGGATGAAGAAGAGGAAAAGCCTCTGATTGCCAGAACCGCCCTTCATGCTTATAAAATTGCGTTTCACTGGAAGGGGAAAAAAGATTTTTCTTTTGAAGCCCCTTTGCCCAAAGACTTTAAAGCTGTCTTAACGCAGCTTTCGAAATACAATAAAGAAATTTTTTAAGGAGGTTAAAAAATGTCCCGGCTGATAGTTTTTGAAGGCATAGACGGAGCTGGAACCACTACCCAGTCCAGACTTCTTTTTGAAGCCTTAAATAAAGGGAAAAAAGCTTTTTGGGATAAGGAACCCACAGACGGTGAAATCGGGAAAATGATCCGGGACATACTGTTCAATCATCTTGAAGTCCATCCCCTAACCTTTCTCCAGCTTTTTCTGGCAGACAGGGCTCACCATCAGGAGATTATTAAAGATCGTCTTGCTTCCAGCCATGACTTTATCCTGGACCGTTATATTTTATCCACCATGGCTTATCAGGGAGAAATTTTTGAAATTGAAGATCTTTATCAACTCAATAAAAATTTTCAAATCCCCGACATTGTTTTCTTTATTGATGTTCCTGTGAAAACCGGACTATCCAGAAAAACCGGGAAAAAAGAACTTTTTGAAAAAGAAGAAATTTTAATTAAAGTCAGAGAAAGGTATTTAAAATCTATTGATTACCTCAAAAACAAGAATTGGAATATTATTATGCTTGATGGAGAAAAAACTCAAGATGAACTACATAAGGAAATTTTAAACTACATCGATTAAGGAGACACTCTATGGACGGCAACAAAAGAGGCGGAGACAGGCAGATTCTTCCAGAACCAAGAGTCATTATCAATGGAAAAGTACAAGGTTATGTGGAAGATATTTCTAAAAGCGGCGCAGGCCTTATTTTAAATAAAGACGCTGCCAAAGAAGCCGGAGAAAAAATCAGTTTTATGATGGATTTTGGAAAAGGGATTTTTTTCAGATCAGTTTTCATTCAGGAAGCTTTAATAAAATGGAACACTCCGAAACACTATCTGGATTTTTGTAAAATCGGGGTTGAATTTATCAAAATATCGGATGAAGAATCTCATAAACTCAACGAATTCCTCAACTTCTGGGAACAGGATGAGGAAAAAATTATCAATCATGTCAACAACCTCTTGAAAATTGTTGAAAATCCTGAAATTTTATCTTTAAAAGAACTCCAGAAAATTCTTTTACAGTTTTCATACCTTCGCATTATTCCCCTTTCTTATAAAATCACGGAGCTGATTAAAAATATCAATGTCTGCAAAAAAATGATCGGGACCTTTGAAAAGATTTCCGAGTTTGGCACAGATGAGCTTAAAAATCTTGAAGATACAATTGTTGCCTATGAGTCTGCCCAGCATCTGACCACGCAGGAACTCCAGCAAAAGGAAGAAGTGATTGATGCTTACGAAAAACTTCAGGACTTTATGAGAAGAGAGCTTAAAGAAAAAGAAGCTTTATTGCAGGCAACCCAGAAAGTGCTTGAAATCGCCGACGCGGAAAAAAAAGAAAAGGATAAAACGATCGAAGCCCTTCAAATCATTGAAGAATTAATGAGAAATGAGCAGATCGATAAAGACAAGATGATTTTGGCTCATGAAGCGCTTCAGGGGCGTTACCGGGAAGAAATCCTTGAAAAGGAAGCTTTGATTACAGCCTATGAAGAACTTCAGTCTCTTTACCAAAAGGAAATTTTAGATAAAAACAGCATTCTTGACATGCACACGATTCTGGAAAAACTGACTCAAAAAGAACTGATTGAAAAAGACAAGGAAATTAAAGTCAGGGATATGATTTCAGAACTTTCCAGAAATGAAATCGTGGAACGCCAGAAAGTCATTGATGCTTATGACCAGTTTGCAAGTGTCATGAAAGAAGAAATTATTCATAAAGATTTGCTTTTGAAAAAAATTGAAAAAACGAATAAGGAAATTTCAAATGAAAGTGAGTAAACTGTTTCTCCCCACTCTGAAAGAGACGCCGAAAGACGCTGTGATTAAAAGCCATATTCTGATGTTGCGCTCAGGAATGATCCGAAAAAGCGCGAGCGGACTCTATTCTTACCTGCCGCTGGGATTTAAAGTTTTAAAAAAAGTAATTCAAATAGCTGAAGAAGAAATGGATAAAATCGGAGCTCAGGAATTTCTGCCTCCGATTCTGACTTCCCGCGAACTCTGGGAAGAGACCGGCCGTTATTCTTTGATGGGTCCCCAGATGTGGAGAATTAAAGACCGGCATCAGCAGGATTTCGTACTGGGTCCTACCCATGAGGAAAGTTTTACTGATCTGGTAAGAAGAGAACTCAGTTCTTACAAACAGCTTCCTTTGATTGTTTACCAAGTTTATAAAAAATTCAGGGATGAGATCCGCCCCCGCTACGGTGTGATGAGGGGACGGGAATTTACGATGAAAGACGCTTATTCCTACCACGCCGACGAGACCGATCTTTCGAAAACTTATGAAGATATGAGAAAAGCTTACCGCCAGTTTTTTAAAAGATGCGGGCTGGATACGGTTCCGGTTCAGGCGGATTCAGGCTCTATGGGAGGAAAGACCAGCGAGGAATTTATGGTCAGGAGCCATATCGGGGAAGACACAATTATAGAATGCCCTGCCTGCGGATATGTCGCCAATGCTGAAAGAGCAGAATGCACTTTGGATTATGAAAAAAAAGAAGAAGCTTTCAAAACACTTGAAACCAAAGATACTCCTAATATTAAAACAATAGAAGCGCTCACAGCATTTTTCCAGTGTTCTCCAAAACAGTTTATTAAAACTCTGATTTACGAGGCTTTGGATCAGGAAAAAGTTGTCGTCCTGATTCGGGGCGATCTTGAGGTCAATCAGGTCAAACTCACCAATGCCATGATGGGAAAAGAATTTCAGCTGGCGAAAGATGAAACGGTTGTCACACTGACCCAGGCTCCTGTAGGATTTGCCGGCCCCGTGGGTTTAAAAAATGTAAAAATCATTGCGGATGAATCGGTTCGGTACATTGTCAACGGGATTACCGGAGCCAATCAAAAAGACCAGCATCTGGTCAATGTGAATTTTGAAAGAGATTTCCGGGTTGATGAGTTTTTCAATCTCCGTCTCACAAAAAAAGGAGATTCCTGCCCGCAATGCAAAAAAGAACTTCACTCATTTGAAGGAATTGAAGTGGGACATATTTTCAAACTGGGATATAAATACACTCAGGATATGAAAGCTGTCTTTTTAGACGCATCAGGAAAAGAACAGCATCCGATTATGGGGTGTTACGGAATCGGAATCGACAGAACCATTGCCACGGTCATTGAACAAAATCACGACGAAGACGGAATTATCTTTCCAATGTCCATTGCACCCTATCAGGTTTCCATTCTTCCGCTTTCAGAAGAAGCTTTTGAGCCGGCTGAAAAACTTTACAATGAACTTTGGAAAAAAGGAATCGAAACTCTTTTAGACGATCGGGATCTGCGCCCCGGATTCAAGTTTAAAGACGCCGATCTGATCGGTATTCCTATCAGGGTTACGCTGGGTAAAAAAACTCTTGCTGAAGGAAAAGCCGAATTAAAACTCAGAAAAGAAAAAACCAATACTCTGGTTTTACTGGATGAACTTTCCGAAAAAATTGAGCAGATGATAAAAACTGAGATGGAAATTTTAAACAGCTAGTCTGTTTATTCCAGCGAAGGATAGAATTTATTGGATTGATTATCTAGTTATGGATTCCCCGGTCAAGCCGGAGAATGACACAGTTTTTGTTTTAATTTTTGCTATTTATATTAAAATTTTGTTATATATACTCAATCAGGCTGTCGATTATTGTTTAAATTAACTCGGACACCGAGCGGAGTCGAGGTGTCACTTCGGCTCCGCTCAGTGACCGTACGGCTGTGCTCAGTGACCGTACGGCTCCGATTAATGAGCAAAACAAAGCTATTAAAGAAAAGACAATTGAACTTTCTGATCAACTTACAAAATATCAATGATAAGAAGATGATTGATGGAAATGGGTTTCAATAATCGACGGCCAGATTGAAGCAGTTTAAAATTATTTTCTAAATAAATGCTCTGATTTTTCAGGAAGTGATGATTTTTAGTTAAATTTAAAAATTATGAGTAAAGAAGAATGATTTCATTTAAGGAAAGAGGAATAAATGAATATTAGCGTGATTGGGACCGGATATGTCGGTCTGGTAACAGGAGTCGGTCTAGCCAACTCTGGAAATGAAGTTTTATGCATGGATGTGGATGAAAAAAAAGTAGCCATGCTCCGTTTGGGAAAAAGCCCTATTTATGAAGCAGGTCTTGAAGATTTAATAGAAAGAAATATGAGAGAAGAAAGACTTTTCTTTACGACCAGTATGAAAGAAGCCGTTGATTTTGCTGAAATTATTTTTATCGCGGTCGGAACGCCCCAGCAGGAAGATAATTCCGCCGATTTGTCTTATGTCAAAAAAGTTGCCGAATCGATCGGCGAGCATATTGAAAATTATAAAGTAATCGTCAATAAATCCACTGTTCCGGTCGGTACAATTTACATTGTCAAAGAAATCATTACTCAGGCAGTTGAAAAAAGAGGAAAAAAAATCTCTTTTGATATTGTTTCCAACCCTGAGTTTTTAAGGGAAGGAGCCGCTGTAGAAGATTTTCTAAAACCGGATAGAATTATTATCGGCTCTGAAAGTGAAAAGGCAACGCGCATCATGAAAAGGATTTATACCCCTTTTCTTCCAAGTCCTGAAAAGCTTCTGATTATGGATCCATTATCTTCAGAAATGTCCAAATATGCCGCCAACTGCATGCTGGCGGTTAAAATCTCTTTCATGAATGAAATCGCAAATATCTGCGAAAAAACAGGCGCCGATATTACGAAAGTGAAAGCCGGCATCGGATCAGACCCCAGAATAGGCCCCTATTTTATCAATGCGGGACTAGGATACGGGGGCTCTTGTTTTCCAAAAGATGTCAATGCCCTGATTCATATTGCCCAAGATAAAAACTACGAGCCCGCTATCTTAAAAGCGGCTGATAAAGTCAATCAGGAACAAAGAGAAGTTTTTTTCCAGAAAATCAGATCTTTTTATCACAATGATTTAAAAGGAAAGGTTTTCGGTATCTGGGGAGGAGCTTTTAAGCCTGAAACAGATGATATCCGGGAAGCTCCGGCTTTAAATATTATAGAAAATCTTTTAGACTGCAAAGCTTCGGTTAAAATATACGATCCTAAAGCTCTTGAAAGAATAAAAGAAATTTTCGGAGATAAAATTGAATATCAGGAAGAAAACATGTATCAGGCTGTGAAGGGAACCGATGCTCTTTTGATTGTGACTGAATGGCAGGAATTTCACAGCCCCAATTTTTCTAAAATAAAAAAATTGATGAAAGCTCCCGTGATTTTTGACGGAAGAAATATTTTTTCCCCTCTGGATATGCAGGAAGCCGGTTTTAAATATTTTTCAATAGGAAGAACTTCCATATGCTGAAATTAAAGTATATCATATTTGCTGTATTAGGCTTTTTAGCTGTTTTCGGATTTTTCAATTTTTATGAATTTCAAAAAACAACCAGCCAGGATAATGAAAAAGAGATTGTCTGGATTGAAAAACCTTCTTTTATGCTTTTAAAAGACTTGAAATCCCAGAATCCGGTTTTAAGACGGGAAGCAATCGTAAAACTCGGTGAAAAACGGGTGAAAAATGCCGTTAAACCTCTTTTTGAAATCCTTTTCAGCGCCAGCTACCCCCTTTATGAAAAACAGCTTGCCGCCAAATCAATTGCCATGATCAGCGGAGAAGAAATTATCTCTTTGTGCCTTAAAATTCTTACGCATTATAAAGATAATTCTTCAAAAGAAGTTATTTTAAGCATGCTCTCTATTCTCAAAAATTTAGAAATAAAAGATTTAAATCTTGCAGAATATGATTTTTCAATTCTTTCCACCATACTTTCAAGCGCCGGCAGCAATGATATTATTTTAACCACTATAGAAGCGGTGGAAAATTTAAAATATGTCAAAGCTTTTTATCAGCTTGAAAAGATTTATAACAGAAACCTTCTTTATAAAGTTTCAGTTTTAAAAGCTATGACACGATTGGTATTGACAGAGCCTCAGCTTGAAAACTGGTTTGAAAAATTCCTCTCTAAAATTATTGCGGTTGAAACCCATGACGAGGTCAAGAAAACAATCCGGGAAGCTCTCTTTACCTTGATATTTGACCGTTATGCGGATAAAAAGGAAAAAGTATTAATCGGACTTATTTCCGACCTTACCTCTTCTTCTTTTAAAACAGTTCTTGAAACTGAATTAAAAATGAAAGAGCTGAACTTTATTAAAACTGAAAAAGATATTATCAAATTCTTTTTAAAAGACTCAGATCCTGTTTTAGTCAATCGGCTGACCGGTATTTTAGCTGATAAAAAAATCACAGGCATTTCTGAAGAACTGATCGATGTTATTAAAAACAGATTTTCAGGTCCGAAAGAAACGAGAGACATTGCCATTGATTCCGCAAAGAAAGCTTTACTGACGCTTGGAAAAACTGCCATTTCCCAGGAAGAGGTCAGTTTTATTCTCTCCTATTTTCAAGATTACTATCTGGGAGACAGCGCTTTAGAGGCAACGCTTTTTCTTTACGAAAGAGGCAGGGAAATCGACCTGATTGAAAAAAAACTTGCTTCTTATCAAATATCCAGTCTTCCTCATAACCAAAAAAATCAGTTTTTTTCTTATTTTAAACTTTTAATAGAGAGTAAAAATAAAGATAAAATTGAAAAGATACTCAGATACTCAGAACCTTATATACGATACAACGCTCTTAATATATGTCTGAATGAAAATATTTTAGGAAAAGAAGAAATAAAAAGTTATTTTAAAAATAAAGATACTCTTGCGGCTAAAATAATAGAACATTACGAATAGGAATAAAATGTGACTCATGATATTGTCCAGTCTCTTATTCTCTTTTTAAGCGTTATCAATTTTGTTTTGTTGATTATCAGCCATATCTTTTTCCATTGGAAAAAATTCTCGGTTTTTCATATTCTTTCTTTTATTTTTCTCTGGCTTTTTCTTCAGTTTGAACTTCCGCTTCTGAGCTTTTTCTTCTTCTTTCTCAATTTTCTTTTTTTATATTATTTTCTTATCCGGACAACAGGAGAAATGAAAAAGAAAAAGATTTATCTGATTTTAATTTTTGAATCTGTTTCTGTTATTCTTTTCCCTCTTCTTCTCACCCGTTTCATTACCGGCGAATTGACACTTTTCCCTCCAATATCGGGTCTTTTTTTATGGTTTTTTAATTTTTTAAATACTGTGTTTTTCGGATTTCTTGAAAAAAAGTATCGGCAGAGAAAAAAAATTCTCATCGTTATTTTCCTGCAATTGATTAACATCAGCTTAATTAGCAATTTGTTTTTTCATAACCTTTATCTTGAAATTCTATTTCTTACCGTCTTTACTTTTTATTTTTTTGATAATATTTATTATATCTACAATCAGATTGATATATTAAGAAAACTCAATATCAAGTTTAAAGAAAAATTGATGGTTTCAGAAAAAGAATATATTAAAATTTTTGAAAACTCTCCTGCCATGTATGTTTTTTTGGACTCATCTTTTAAAATCATCGAATGTAATAAAAAATTCTCGGAAGCAGTCGGCTTGACTGTTGAAAACATTCTTTTCAGAAACTTTCTGGATTTTATTCCCGATATTTTCAAGGCAAAGATCAAACTTTTAAAAAATTATTTAAAATACCATTCCAGCGCTTCAGGGGAATTTGCCCTGATTAATCAGAGAAAAAAAGATTCAATTGATGTTTTTATCAGCGTGATCAAAGAAAAAGAAAGAAGCTTTATCATCATGCAGGATATTACCGCTATTAAGTGGATGCAGAATTCTTTGACCAGCTATGTCGAACAGCTGAAAACTGAAATGGAGCATTCAAAAATTGCCGATAAGATGAAAAGCGTCTTTCTGGCAAACATGTCTCATGAAATCCGCACACCTTTGACCTCTATCATCGGGTTTTCCACTCTTTTAAAAGAAACACCTCTTTCCAGCCTCCAGCTGGATTATATCAGTAAAGTCATCGGAAGCGGAGAACACCTCCTTCAGATCATCAATGACATTATCGATTTGTCGAAGATCGAGGCCGGAAAAATGGACATTGAAATCGAATCTGTCAATCTCAATAAACTCTTTCAAGAAGTTTATAACATTATCTATCCTCAGGTTTTTAAGAAAAAACTGGATTTCAGCATTGATATCCAAGAAGAAATCCAAAAACACTATGTTCTTTTGGATGGATTTCGCATGAAACAGGTATTGATCAATTTATTGTCCAATTCTGTTAAATTTACTGAGACGGGGTTTATTTCAGTTAAAATATATATATTTGATGATGAATTGATTTTTGAGATTGAAGATACCGGCATTGGAATAGCGAAAGAAAAACAGCAGAGAGTCTTTGAACCCTTTGTTCAGGCAGAAGACACTCTGGATAGAAAATACGGAGGAACCGGCTTGGGACTTGCTATTACACAAAGACTGGTTAACCTGATGGAAGGAAAAATTGAACTTTTTTCAACAGAAGGCAAAGGCACCCGAATCAGGGTCATTTTTTCAGATTCAGTTCTGTCTCAAGAAATTGAAGATCCTACTTATATTCAATTCGGGGCGCTCGAAGAAGAAATCAGCGAAAAAACCATTGAAGAAATCAAAAAAGAAGTTAAACCTTATTCAAACAATAAACCGATCTTGCTTGTAGGAGAAGATGACGATTCGGTTTATATGCTTCTTGATTTTATTCTGAAAAAAAATAACATTACAGTGGTCAGAGCAGCCAATGGGAATGAGGTTCTTTCCCTTTTTGAAGCCAACCGGGAAAGCCTGAAAATGATTTTACTGGATATTAATCTTCCTGAAATAGACGGGATTACCCTTGCGCGAAAAATCAAAGAAAGAAGCGTCGGCTACAAGGTAGTCGGATTTTCTGCCTATTATTATGAAGAAGTCAAGGACAAAGTTCAAGGGGTCATGGACGGATATATAAAAAAACCATTTAAAGTCGATGAAATTTATGATCTCATTCGAAAATACCTGCAGTAAAAAAAAATTTAAATAGAAAATGGAGAATCTTAGCAATGCTAAAAGTGAATGAATATTTTGACGGCGCTGTCAAATCAATCGGATTTCAGAGTGAAACTTATCCTGCCACAGTAGGAGTCATGAAAAAAGGCGATTACGAGTTTGGAACCAACCAGCCGGAAGCGATGACCGTGATATCCGGAAGCCTTTTGGTTCAGCTTCCAGGTGAAAAAGATTTTAAAAAATATAACGCCAATGAGACTTTTCATGTCCCCGGAAATGTAAAGTTTAAAGTAAAAGCGGAATCAGCTGCCGCTTATCTTTGCCTCTATCAGTAAAAACAACCGCAATCTAAATAGTCGACCCTGAAAAACTCATTTTTCAAGTTCAAAAACCTCAAAG
>Ga0154385_1140_pt1 | contig 30432 bp, 46 predicted proteins | sample RifGroB1_FD_105628 | JGI IMG/M metagenome (GOLD analysis project Ga0154385, IMG submission 105628) | Spirochaetes bacterium GWB1_36_13 | reverse complement strand
CCCCTCCCTATATTCCCTATATATGGTAAGAATAATGAGAATTTTTTTTATTTCAATTTTTTAGCAATTTCTGTTCCGCTCACTATTGATATTTTATAGTAGGAGAATCTTATGAGCGCAAAAAGAAAACCTCAAATCAATCTTTCTGTAAACGATGAAGAAAAAATAGAAATTCAATCCTTGGCTGATAAATTCGCAAGAGGAAATATTACCGCTTTTATCTTCAAAGCGATTGAGTATTTTAAACAAAACAATAAAGTAGATTAAATATGACTGAAGAAAAAACTAAATTAACAATTGTAATAACTCAGGAAGAAAAAGAAAAAATAAGAAAACTTGCTAAAAAATATGAAAGAGGAAATATGACCGCTTTTATTATTAGAATGTTGGAAGAATTTGAAAAGAAGCATGATGATGTGTGAAAAATAACTATTTTTACCAAAGATTCGGTTTTTTTATTAAAGTTCCATCTAATTTATTTATCATTTCAGGAAATTGATTGTTAATTAAATGATTTTCATTTAATTTTATATTATAATCTGCTGTTTTCTTCAATTCATCAGACCTGCTAAAAGGAGGAAGGATGATTGTTATTTTCTTTTCTGAAAATTCTTTTTTTACATTTTTTATCGCTGGGATTAAATCACTATCTCCACTTAATATAAATGCTCCGTGATATTCTTCTTTATAAGCTAAGTTTAATAAATGTAATGCAATATTAACATCTGTCTGTTTTTCTTCATGAGTTTTAAAATCTTTTTTACAATTTGAACATCGCCTAGTTTTTTCTTTAAATTTTCCAAATATCACCTTAACACCTGAATTCTCTAAAGCTTTAATATATTCCTTATGTCTATCTATTTTATTTTTATAATTATCCCAATGATATGATGTAAAATAATAGATATCTGAAACTATTTGAGTTTTTTTCATAATAAGATTATTTGCCAGAGATTTTAAATCCAACCATTTATATTTTTTTAAATGCGAATATTTTTTATTAATTAAAGAATGATAAAGATTATATCCATCGATAAAAAAATGAATTTTTTCCAATTATTTCTCTTAAAACCCAGTAACCGAAATTACTGGGGACATAGTTTCCTATGCGGTTGTTTTTATAAAATCCCCGATACCTAAATACCGGGGGAGGTAGAAAATTAATCTACCTGATTGTTAACATTAAAAATAATAATTTTAATACATACAAGTCAATATTTATTTTAACTCACCGTTCCTGTCCCGCTTGCCGATCCAGTGCAGGGACCTGTGGGAGCAAGTAGCCCCAGTGCCGGCACGGTTACCGTTACCGTTGCGGTTTTGATATAACTGTCAATGGCATCTGCAAGTTCTCCAGCCAGCCAGTCTTCGTCTTTCGGGGTTGTCTCTGCGCTGGTTTTCATCGTGTCAAAAATCGTTTTGATCGCTGTTTTCAAGTTTGCTTTTACAAGCGCCATGATTCCTCCTTATTCAAAAACCTTTCCGATTTCTGAGTCTTTTATTGTGTTGAATTCTGTAATCGTGGACGGGTCAAGGACATGATTTGCCGGGCTTCCGGCGGTTTTAATCGCTATGATTTTCTCAACCAGCTTTGTAATCAATGCTTTTAAATCGCCTTCCTTGGATTTTACCGTCAGTTTATCCTTGATTGTGATTTCAGAATCTTTGTATTTCACTGAAACCTTTTCTTTTTCCACCCTGATTTCAGCCTGATCGAGGGCAATGATCAGCGTGTCTTCATTGTGCGCTGTGTCGTGCTTCGACCCCATAATATTGATGATATAAGGAAAATGAATATTGCCCTCGTAAAACCCGATACTTACCTCTGTATTTTTTGACGGCATGGCAAAGATTCCGGCTTTTTCACCTCCCCAGAGTTTCGGGATAGCCACCTTGGGATAGATTGTTTTTCCGTCTGAGCCGTCCAGGTTGATTTTTTTACAGTCAATATAATACTTCCCGCTTTCCGTATAGGTTTTAATCACCTTTGCCCTGACAGGAGCCTGAAACCGTTTCACAATTGCTTCAATATAGCTTTCAAAATCAGATAGATTCATCCCCTCACCCCGCTGCAGACCATGATTGACCCGAAATTATGGATTTTTGAAACCTGATGAGCCTCGCCGTTGAAAAGAAGCGTATCGCCCAGTTTTAGATTTGGGTTGCCGATGATCCTGATTATCTTCCCTGTCTCGATCGCCTCCAGGCTGATATCCCACTCTCTTTTTTTGATTTCATTTGTAATCACAATCTGATCATAATCAATATAACAATAGATTTTCTTTCCTGTGATCTCTTCTGCCGTCCGGATTATTTTTTTGACAATATCTATTTTCTTTCCGTCTGCGATCAAAGTTTTCAGCTTCAGCGGAGGCAGTGAATAATCCAGTTTGTTTAAAAGTTCATTCAAAACCGTTTTAATTTCAATCTCTTCATAGGTTTTCTTCATTGTCTCAGAGAGTTCTGAAAAGTTTCTGGCAAATAAAATGATATGAGTTTTGTTTTCGCTCCCCCTCTCTATTTTACCCTGAAACTGCTCGTAAATTGACTCTTTGTCGTACCCGAATGAGATTTTCACCTCGTCCCCTGCCGATACAGAGAGGGCGGACTGATAATAATAGTTTTTCAAGATTCTGATTTCAGCCGTTTCAAAAAAACTCCCCATTTCGCTCACGATTTCAAACTCAAAATGATGGGAAAGGCTTTTCCCGCCGATTTCAAGACTCTGAAAATACCGTCTCATTCTTCCTCCCTATTTCGGAAACTTGATTAAATCCTTCACAAACTTATCCGCCTTGTCCGCTAAATTTCTTTGAGCGTTTTCATACACGCCCTTAAAATACTCTTCATCCGTCTGCACTTCGTCCCCGATACCCACAACTGCAATCTCTTCTTTTTTCTTCGTCTTCACCTCTTCCGCTTTTTTCGGCGGATCGTATTCTATAAAGGCAAGCTCCACGGTAATATGCCCTGATTCGCTGTCTTCCATAGATGAAAACCCCGAAAAAACAACGGTCTTGATTTTCCTGTTTTCAAGGTGCGGGCTTGAAATCCGAAACGAGACTGGGAGTTCTTTCCATGAAAGCCTGGAAAAAGCCTCAATAATTTTCAACTTATCGTATTTATTTTTATACTCTTCCATTTTCAGTTCTTTCCGCTTGTAGGCATTGACTGACCGTTTTTGTCTCCAGAGATTGGTATCAAAAGTATCTTCTACGCCTAATCTATTATACCGGACGGCATTATACCCGATTCTCTCAAAATATCCGAATATCCCGCTCCCGGGGTCTGCCGTGTCGTAGTAATTCGGATAAGGGCGTTTATTATTGGTTCCCTCTTCCCAACGGTCGTCCAGGATTACGCCTGATATATTGATTTCCTTATCCTTATACCCTTTCACAATCATATCAGACTTACCCGTCTGCTTAATCGGAGCCTCCTCAAAAATCAGTTCTCCAGCCACCGAGACAGACTGAACCGCTATCGGGAGCATGAAGATATTTTCCTTGATCTTATACCGTTTCGGCAATAATTCAAGCTGTTTTTTGACATCCGCCTCCATTTTCTTGGTTGTGACAGGGCTGATAAAAAGATAGGGTTCGTTTTGCTGATTAATAATCATGACACCCCCGCCGCGGTTTGAAGCATTTTAAAAAATCCTGAAATACTTTCAATATCATCTGCATTTACGCTCAGATTTTCAATTTTTATGCTGTAATTTTTTGTCTCGCTCACCTTTGAAACCTGATTGGAGTTGTTTTGAACATTTTTTAAAAGCCTGTTGGTTTCAGGGTTGCTTCTGATACTCGTTCCCCGGGGCATGGTCATAATTTCGGGTCCATGCTCGCCCACCAGTGCCACACCACCTGAAAAAAAGTCAGTCCCCTTCGCATATCCTTCTATTTCAGGGATTTTCACCCCTGTTATCGTGCTATAGACTTTTGAAATACTGTTATAAGTTTCAACCCTTTTTTTCGTCTGCCCTGCCTTATCTACCTTTCCTACCGCACCACCCCAGAGCACACCGGCAATCTCCTCTCCTATGCCTGAAAACATTTTTTTGACCGACTCCCAAAGATCAGTAAAAAAACCCTTCACCTTATCAATCGCCGAGTTCCAGAGATCGACAAAAAACTTACCGATACTGGAAAACAAAGATTTTATTTTTTGAATCGCATTATAAAACATTGTGAAAAACTTAGCCTTAAGCATAGTATCCAGCCCCTTAAACCCGCCGATTTTATCAAACCAGTCCAGAAACTCGGAGATTTTATCAATCAGCCAGCTGAACCCCTCCACCAATAACTGAATCGGCAGAAGCATGGCTTGAAGCATAGGCGACTCGTCATAAAGCTTCCTGAACCACTGGATCACAGAATCAATATTTTTAATCAAAAGATAAATTCCGGCTATGACCAGCCCGATAATCCCCACAATCCAAACCAGAGGATTGGCATACAATGCCCCGTTTAAAGCCCAGACCACACCGATCAGGATCCCCAGACCGACCACCACCCCTTTGGTAGCATCCGACCACTCGTCCCATTTTACAATCAATAAAACAATAATCCCGATAAAGCTAAACTTCATGATATTGGAAAGATTAAAAAACTCTTTCCCGAAAAACTTCAATTTCTGCATACTCGACATCACCGAGCCGTCAAACTTTCCAAGCATAGAGGCGTTATTCTGCATAAACTCGCTCATGGCTTTAGTTTTTGCCAAAGCCTCTGTAATCCCGATAAACTTGATTAATTTCATCCCAGCACCCGCAATTCCCAGCCCGAACTTTTTCATAAGGCTAATCCCCTTCATCACAGGTTCCGACAATTTGCCGACCACATACCCCAAAGACCCAAACACCGCCAGCACGCCTGAAACAGCCGTAAAAACTTGAATCAGGGTTGCCGACAACCGCGGGTTTTCCTGTGCAAACCGTGAAAAAATATTTACAACAGCCGATATTTTATCCGCTATCTGGGTCATTACAGGCAATAACGCATTCCCAAGCGTAACCGCGAAATTGAAAAAACTATTTTTCATTTTCTGGACAATTGAATTATAGGAGTTTTCCATTTTACGAACCGAGTCAGATAGTGTTCCGCCTGCGGTCTGAATAGTTCCGTAAGCCTTTTTTAATTCATCTACTTTATTGATTAATAAAGATATTCCCCTTGCTCCTTCAATTCCAAACGCCCTATTCAGGTCATCCATGGAAGTTTTACCAGTATTTTTAATATTTTCAAGAGTTTCAATAAAATCCATACTTCCGTCCACATTCCTGCTGATAGAAAAACCAAGAGTTTTTGAAGCTTTTGTTATATTTGCCAAGCTCTGCTGAAATGCCGATCCAGCCAACGACCCCTGCAATCCGACCGTATTCAGCATACCAATAACAGTATTCATTTGCTCAAAACTGATTTTTGCAGACAAAGCTGTTGATGAGGCATATTTCAATCCTTCGTCCAACTGCTGTAAATTCGCAATCTGAAATAACTGCTGGGTTTTCGCCAGTGTATCTCCAAGCCGAACCATTTCAGTATTAACATTTGCCGTCCTGTCTCCAAAATTATTATACATCTTTGCCACGAGATTGGCAGCATCAACTCCGTTTCCCATTGTAGCAGTCGCAAGTGCAAGTGCAGTTTTTGTACCCTCAATCGCTTCAATACTATTGAGCCCTGCCGAACTCATCATATATGAAGCCTGTAAAAACTCTTTCGCAGTCTGTTTATGTGAAAGACTCCATTCTTCAGATGCTTTTTTTGTTTTTTCAATCGATTCTTCCATTGTGCCGTATGCCGGAGTGATAACTGTCCGAAGCGAGGTTGTAGCCTCCTCGATATCCGCCGCCGATTTCAAAAAACTGTTTGAAATAGCAAGCCCCGCACCGCCCGCCACTGCCATTTTTTTGGAAATCTCAGCCGTTTTTTCCATCACCGAGTTCATATTTTTCAGAGGCTGGGTCATCCGATCCACCATATCCACAATTAAAGCAACTTTAAAAACAGTATCCATGCCACCTCCAAAACTGTATTTAGAGTCGGGACAAGAATAAAAAATCCTTTTTTCAAGCTTTGTTTTTAGGTATATTTTTATAAAAGCAAAACAAAAAAAAGGAGGAGTTTATGACCTCTGTTTTACAACCATTAAAAATAAACTCTATCAGCCTTGCAAGAAATGAATTAGCCAAAAGAAAATCCTTTTATCCCTCCATGGTTCATAAAGTATCTATTGAAAATAAATCGCTTTTACTTGAGTCTCTTTCGGTAGAAGATTATTTGGAACAAAAAAAAAGATTAGTTTTCCATAAAAAATAAGTTATATTCTAAATCATGCTGATTAAAAAAATAGTTTTCGCACTCATCCTTTTTATCATTGTTTCCGCCGTGTTTTTTCCGTCTGTTTTCCATCAGTTCTTCGTTTATTTTTTCAGTTACGGATTTTTCATCCTTGCTTTCATGGTTCCTGTAATGATTCTTCTGATTGTTTTCAGGGTGATGAAGAGGCGGTGAAATAAAAGGTATTGACAAAAATAAGGTTTTTTCGTAAATTTTATTTATCTGAATAAACAAAAAAAGGAATCAAATATGAAAGCTCAATCAATTTTCAATTCCTTCTCAATCAAAACCCCATCATTTTTAAGCGGTTTTTTTTATTTTCCATCTATTGATTATCATATTAGTATTAACAATAGAAAAACAGACTCAGAAAATATTTACAGCGATTTTCAGGCAGTCGGAAACGACATAAGAACAGCGATCAATAAATATGCACAAACAAAATAAACAATCAGTCAGTCATTACAGCCAACATATCTCTATAAAGCCGATTCCAGACCCAAGCGACTTGGAGCAGTATAATAAGATTTGCCCGGGTGCAGCTGAAAAAATTATTCAAATGGCTATTGACGAACAGTCTCACAGACATTCTATAGAAACAAGAATTGTAAAATCAAGTTTTATTAATGAGAGAATAGGAATTTTAGCCTCTTTCTTACTGACTGCCCTTTTCGGCTTTTTGTCTGTTTATACAGCAATAAGCGGGGTTCCATCAGTAGGAGCGGTTTTAGGCGGTTCTTCTATTATTGCTATCTTATCAGGTTTTTTAAAGAAAAATAATAAAACAGATAAAGAATAACCGCCCTCGATTAATCGAGTTTTTCGATGACGACACGCACATCGCTTAAATTTCCGCCAGAAGAACTCAGAGCAAAACGATAAAGACCTTGAGTAGATACAGTAATAACCCCCTCTCCTGATATTATATGAGAACCTGTATTAATCATTCCAGGCGTTCTAAATACCTCGGTTAATGCTGGATATGTCATCATCCAAACACTCCCGTTAATACTATTCGCTGTTGCATGTATGGAAATTTTATAAACTCCAACAGGCAGAGTAAAATCATAATTTGTCCCGCCGTTCATCGCCAATCCAGTAATACCATTATACTCTATTGCAAGTAAAATATTTGGATCTGAGCATACTCCGTTATATTTCAGATACGCCACCGGAGTCGTGCCGGGGGTTACTTTTTTCCACGCACCCCATGTTCCGCTTATTTTTCCTCGTATATACATTTCATTCGCAAAATAACTATATTTAATTTGTTTAACATGTCCTCCAGAATGACTCAGTATGTTTTGATAAAAAAAATAATCTCCATCCTCAGCAACTCCTGTATCAAAAAAACCTGTTAGATATGTGTCGTTTGGGTTATCGTATCTCGCTGAGCTACCATCGTCAGCAACATCTATTATTTTTTTATTTAAAGGATGATACGCTAAATCCGACTCACTCTTGCTATAACTATTCTGTGCATTGACTGCCGTATGCGGTTTCAATGTCCCGTCTGTGAGCTGGCTCACGAGAAGCCCGAAAGCCTCGCTGACTGCCATTGTATAGCCTGTCTGGATATCTGCTAAATGCCATCCGTCCAGTTTATCGGCATTGGTCATTTTCAGTTCTACCCAGTTTTCGATTTTCGAGTAGTCGTCTGTTCGCAGAATATAAGTTTTTGAGTTTCCTTCCCCATCGTCAGCCACTACTCCGACATCTCCCCTCCGTGCATTTCCGCTGGAAAGCATATCTGAAATATCTGTAAACGGATAGACCTCATTCATTAAGATTTTCGGGTTTAAAAACTGTCTTCTGGCATAGTTATAAGTATTGCTCACAAATCCAGCACTGCCTAAAACTGCATCTCCGTCAAAGAGTAAAACAGTTCCGTAAATATCATAAAAAGGATAATTACTGTCAGATGAAACGCTCAAAAACGCCTCAGCGTATTCTTTTTCTTCAAAATACTCCGTCTCTCCCTGATAGTTTTCTTCAGGAGTCTCATATTTTCTCTTGATTCTCACAAAAACGCTGTATTTGATTGTCTGCCCTGCATAAGCTGAAAAATCAACCGTCAGAGTTTCGTTAGGCGGAAGAGAGATTCTTCGTCCGTAGCCGTCATACGCATAGCCTCCATTCCCGTAAGCCGGAGCGGTAAGGGTTAGAGTCAATCCGTTGATAGACGGTTGAAATGATTCAGCTTGTCCTATCCCGTAGCCGAGTATTTCTTTCACGATATTTCTATCACCCTCTTGAATATTGTCTTGAAGCTTTGCCATATCCACGGTTTTAACGACTTTCCCTTCGTAAAAATTAAGTAAATTCATAACACCTCCACCCTCACGCCCACTCCGGCAGTAATAATTTTTTTCAATACTGTTTCCAAATTAAACCTTTCATTCTCTGTAATAGTGTCTGAAAACCGGACAATAATCCCCTGAAACCCATCACTATGATTGATCACGGCAAACCCTATTTTTGAAAACCCGATGATAAAACCGTCCAGCATAGACTCAATGATCTCAAAGTTTTTCTCAGGCACGATATTTTTAATAAGCGTTTCAATCTCTTTTTTTGTCATCGACCGCTTGATCTGAAAAGCGTTTTCAATCCGTTTCCTGTAAATATCAGGAAGTTCATTCAAAAAAGGCTCCACACCCCGCTCAAAGGCATAATTGGTAAGATTTTGATCACAAAGATAAGCGAAAAACTCGTTTAAAAGAGTCAAAGAATCTGAAAATAAATCATCATACGGCTTTGAAATCACTTGAATCAAGCTGTCCAGAGCCGGATAAATCAAAGGAAAACCTAAATCGTTTTTTAAATACTCATAAAACATCAGATTTCACCCGCCTGAGTGCCGTTGACTGTGATTGTCCCTATTTTGCCGATTTTCATCTTTGCCACCGTGATATTACTGACAGGCTCATTTAAAACAATATCTTTCACTCCGTCCACTGTCCCCGCCTGAGTGATAATCCTATTCCGGATCACATCTTCCCCGATTTTTAACGCATTGGCATAATTTGAAAGTTTTTCAATCACACTATCAATCACAGTTCCTGTATGATATCCCGGGTAAATCACAATATCAGCATTGATATTAAACGGTTCTTCATCAGGAGCCTTCACCTGCACGCTGATTCCAAGCGGCTTATTTTCATCCACTACCGCCTGCACCTCGTCCAAAAGCTCCTGACTCGGACTCCCAGCCGTGGAAGTGATAAAAATATCCACGGTTCCAAATCCTCGATTTAAAGGGATGATAATCTTCTGATCAATCCCCGATATTCCTGAAATCCAATTCAGATAAGCCGTTTCATTGGCACCGGCAAGGCTTCCCCATTTTAATAAGAACCTATTTTTTAAGCTTTCATCTGTTTCAGAATCAGCCCCATACTGACTGATCCACCCTATGCGGTTTTCTACTCCGTCGATTCCGTCAATCGGAGTCTGGAGCTCTGTAATCCGGTCTATCCCCACATTATAAGACACACCTTCCAGCTCTGACTCGATTTCCGCCTCGATTTCCGTTATATCCGCTTCCAAAACCGCTTCCGCAGTCGTCAAATAACGATATTCCTTCCCATAGACATCGATTTTTGTTTTCACCATCGTTCCAGCAGGGATCACAATATTAGATGAATCCGCCGTATTTCTGTAAAAAAACACCGTTCCCTTCGTTTTGACTGCCTCCGTCCTATAAATCCCTATCTCCGCACACTTCAAATCCAGCCACGACCCCGAAGCAGTCATGATAAAAGCGTTCTCAAACACCTGATTCAAAAGCTGGTAAAACCGATACTTATACTCTGCCGTGATTTCAAGGATATTCCTGAGGTCTCCACCCTCTACAAACTCAGTGATTCCGAGTTTTTCAGAAGCTTCGGAAAAAACCTCAGCCAGCACTTCATCTTTTGTCTTCTCAAAAAAAGCCATTACAAAACCTCCGCCGACACTTCCCGTCCGATCACAATCCCGAGCCGGACTAAATCATCCAATCCGTAAAAATAAAAACTGACTTCCGCCGTGATAATATCCGGCACCTGATAAGAAACACTGCATTTCACAGTTTCAGGCACCACACTGTTAAAAGATTCCACTGTCTCAATGATTTCAGCCTTCACGCTATCCAGCACCAGAGAATCTATCCCAGCCTGAATAAACTGATAGAGACGGCTTCCAAACTCGGGAGCATAAAAAAGGCTTCCCTTTACCGTCATCAGCCGTCTGACCAAGGATTGAACTAAAAGGTCTTTCCCTTCCACGCTTGCAAAATCGCTATAATTAAAAACGAGATCATTCTCGCCGACCCTGATATCCCTCATAAACTCTCCTAAAATAAGATTTTACGCACGGGGACAAACTTTCTTTGGAGGAGAAAAAACCCCGTGCGCAAACTGAAAAAAAAACAACCAAAAAAGGAGTTACGGATTTAAAGTCGGAACGAGAAAAAAAATAAATTGATAATTTTAGAAAGAATAAAAAACCTGAATTATATCAGGCTTTTAATGTAAAACAAGATTTTTTTGAGATTTTTCATATTTTTTAGCAAATTTTGAAGCGATTTTAACAATAGACTCTAAAAACTCTATACTAAAACATTTATAGTCTTCATTACTATTTTTATTTTCATGATAAAGTTCTATTGCTTTTTTATCTATTTCATATAATTTCTTTTTATCTTCTTCTGATAACCATTTCTCATTCTTTTCTATTTTTTCTCTTTTTATTAATGCAATTGTAGCCTCTGAATCATCGTAAAAATCAAAAAAATCAATTTCAGTTTGATATCGTTTCAAATACTCTTTTATATCGATCGTTTTCTTGTTTTTTGATTGAATATAATTCATAACTATTCTCCTGCTTTTTTAAATATTCTTTATACGCTTCGTCTAAAGGAAAACTGGTTATAATCTTACCATTTTCTCCTACAATAACAGCCCACTGGCTCTCTTTATTATAAACAATCTTATGCCAGTCTCTAACAGTATTTTTCTTAGGCTTCTCATATATAATATTAACACTTTTCTCAAGAGTTTCAAATGTTTTTTTTATGTAATCTATTTCAGGTGAATTAGAATTAATTTGTCTGTCATTAAGTCGTTTAGCAATATGTTTTTTTAATTCTTTATTAGAATTCCAAAGTAATGGAAATGTTTCGACCAGTTTTTCTTTTGACGATAAATCCAGTTTTCACAGATTTTCTTCAAAGTTTTTCTGGATTTCAGAGGCTTTTTCTATATCTTTATTTTTCATTTTTAAAGAATCGGTATTTTTTTCAATCTTTTGATTCTTATTTTTCTTCCAGTAATCAAGGCTTTTCCCCACATTCCCCTCAAATCCCTTGTCGGGTTTCAAGTCTTTAAAAGCTGATCCTTTCTCCACCTGATATTTTTTCCGCTCCAGATACTCAGGAGAAAGGCTTCGCACCATACAACGGCACCCGAAACCGTTTTTAGGGTACCAAATATCCCAAATCGGGTCATCATATCTAAAAACTTTCATATTCATTGCTGCATGACTTGGTCTTGTTGAATCGTCCATTTCCGCTAAATACTGCCAATAGGGAGCGATATCAATATCATCCATCATCTGAGCATACCGCCCAGCTTCTTGACAATTTCCCACATTTTGCCAATAAACCAGCGGGTGAACCGCTTTTTCAAGGTTTAAAGACTGGATTTCCTTTTCAAAATCCTTAAAACCGCCTCCGCTTTCCTTCACGCTGATAAGTTTCTGCTTAATTGCCTCAATTATTTCTTCCTTCGTCTGCCCTGCCACTGTGAAAAAATAGTCTTTCAGAGACTGCTCAATCGTTTTCCATTTTTCTTTTGTCATCGGAACCTTCATTTTCAGGAAGTCGATATCAAGGTAATAATCAAACTCTGAAAATGCCTTGGCACCCGAACGGCTTTGAAGCCTGGCATAAATCCGCCCGATCATGTGAGCAATCATAAATAATTTTGAATTGTCTTCGATTTCAACCGATTTAATTTTTGATAAGTTTTTCAAGGATTCGTCAAAACTGTTTTTGATAGATTTTTTGATTTTTTCTAAAAGAAACCGGAATGAATTATTAAACTCATCTTTGGTTTCCAAAACAAACCGTTCAATCTTGCCCGCTTCCTCAAAAACTCCTTCCAGTTCATCAGAAAAGCTTATAAAATCACCGTTTTTTTTTTACTCTCGCTAAACTGCGGAGTGTTTTCAGGGAAAAGAGGAGTCTCGGAAACCTCAAAATCCGTTTCCTTCATATTGTAGTTTTCGATAAAATACTGTTTTGTGAACGATACCCCCACCTGTTTGAGTTTCGTATCCCGCTCTGCCCTGTCGTTTTGAATATCCTCTTCCTCGTAGAAAGTGAAAACAGGGTATTCAGATAAGTTAAAGTTTTTTGATAAAATATCCCAAATCAGCCGGTTCATCACTGCGGTAACCATTTTCTTATCAGCATCCAAAATCTCTTTTCTCACTTCCTGATGAACCTTTGCCTGGGCATAAGTGCCTGTTTTTCCATCTGTCTGAGTGGTAAGAGTCTGCCCCAGAATCGCTTTTGAGATTTCAGCATTGCAGAAAGCGATCAAATCCTGAAATACGGCATTTCCTGAACGGTCAAAATTAAGGGTTTCGATCTCATCCCCCACACCGAAAACACCCACAGCACTATTCACCATATCATCGAGCATTTGTAAAGTGTTATACTTTTTTTTATCAATATCTTCCGTAGTGCCTGATACTCTTGCATACATGAAAACCGAGCCGTATTTTTCAGCAAACTGGAGCCACCACTTCATCCCGCCTTTTTTCATAGCCACTGTCCAGAAAATCCGGGCGAGTTTTCTCTCTCCGTATGGATTCCGGTAACTTGAACGGTATCTCACAAGCTCCACCTTCTGCATATCCACTATCTCGCCTTCCAGCATATTGGATTTTGAGAGAAACCGGAGCCGTCCTTCCGTGTCAAACCGAAACCACTCTTGAGGCTTGCCGACAATATCTTCAAAAACAATCGAACCACCGTCCCGCTTATATTTCTTCTCTAATACCGCATATCCGAAATACACAGCTTCAAGGATTTCACGGAAAACCCTCTCTATGTCTATGTTTTTGAAAATCTCTGTAATAAAATCAACTGCCTTTCTATTCTGCCCCCTGTTTGATACAGGCTCAACAATCCATTCATTTTGAAGCACTCCTGCCTCACGGCTGGTCATACACGCTTCCACATGGGGATCATAAGACAAATCACGGTAAACCGAAATATCCAGCCCTCTTTCAGTCAAAACCTTATCAGGGTCAGGCAGGCTTTTAAAAAAATTAAGATAACTGTTATATGCCGTTTCTCTACTATATAAATCTTTCATATCCGCTCCTATTCGCAAATAGAAGTCGGCACCGGATTTTAACTATTGATTTAAATTTCTTAAAAACAATATCACTTTTTTCCTGAATAAAACCAGTCTCTCTAAATCCTGAAAATCCGAGCCGTCTAAAGCGATTCCCTCCACGCACGCCTTAAAATACTCTTCCATAATGCTTTTTAAATCCTTTCTCTCTCTTTTTGTGAACTTGATATTTTCCATAGATAGCTCCTTTTAAAATTATAATTTAATTTACATTTTATTGTAATATAATTATAATTTTTAATAAAGGAAAGTATTTTATTGTAATTTTATTATATTTTAATTAGACTAATATTATAAAGGGTTTTTATGGAAAAGAAAGAAAGAGTTACAGTCTTAATGACATCTTTAGAAAAAAAAGAGCTTCAAAACCTTGCCGATAAATACGGTAGAGGAAGTATGACCGCTTTTATCTTCAAAGCGATTGAGTATTTTAAGCAAAATAATAAAGTAGATTAAATATGAGTAACGAAAAAACGAAATTAATTATGGAAATTACTCAAGAAGAAAAAGAAAAAATAAGAGAATTGTCAAAAATTCATTCCAGAGGAAATATGACCGCTTTTATTATTAGAGCTATTGATTATTTTGAAAAAAATCATAACGAGCAATAAATGGAAAAAGAATTAAAAACAGAAACAGTTTCCTTTAAACTGACAAAAGAAGAAAAAGAGGAAGTTGCTAAACTTTCAAAAAAATACACATCAGGGAATATTAGTTCTTTATATGCTTTTGCGTTAGCAGAATTCAAAAAGAACCACGGAGAGGTTAATTAAATGGAAAGAGAGTTAAAAACTGAAAAAATCATCATAAAAATAACAAAATCAGAGAAATCGGAAATACAGTTATTAGCTGATAAATACACTCGATATAATATGACAGCATTAATTTTAAAAGCGATTGAAGAGTTTAAACAAAACCACGGCGAGGTTTGATTAAAACCCTCTTAAAATATTGTCGCTCTGCATTCTTCGCCCACCGGTGAAACTAATCTGATTGACAGTTTTCAGATAATAAGAATAAACTCCATAGCGCAGGGCATCTAGCGAGTCATCGTTATTTTTAACAGGCTCCTCTTTCAAGGCTTTTTCGTTCCACTGATACTCGTAGATTTCACTTAAAATCCGCTTCGCATTCCTTGAAATAAAAATACGGTTTTTTGAAAAAAGACTGGAAACAAAGCTGATCCCCTCGACAACTTCTTTTTTTGCTTCCAAGCCTCCAAACTGCATGACATATTCAGGTCTTGCCGAGTCGCAGAAAGAAAGCCCTGTCCATTGCCTATAATACCGCCCGATCACACGGTTTTTTATTTCTATCCACCAGTCAATCGTTTTTTCCCGCTCGGCTATCTCTTCCAAAAGGTAAAAAGCCCCGTCATCGTCTCTTCCGATTACATTGATGACTCCGTGATGCTCAAAACCCCAGTCCACACCCAGAAAAACTTCTTTTATCCTGTTTATTACAGTAGAATCAATATCAATCACATGAATATCAGGGTTGAAATCCTTATAAATCATTCCCTCAGCCGATACCCAAAGCCCTAAAACATCCCTGTCGTAAAGGTGCCCTTTTGGGATAGATTTTTTTAAAGACTCCTTATACTCTTCAGACAGGAAAATATTGTCATCCATAATAAAATGCCAGCTTTTCAGCCATATTCTGCCGTCAGAGAGCTTTTCGCCCGAGCGGTCTATGTATTCTGTTTTGATCTGATGCTTTGGATAGCTGGGGTTTGTGTCCCAAAAAACCCTTGCTCCCAGTCCTGATATCCGTTTAAAACACTGGTCAACCGCTGTTTTATGCTGTTCCGTCATCTCGTTTCCAAGCCATCCGTAAGCGGTCAGCCCTTTAATCGCCTTATAACTATCCGCCTTATCGGTGCCGAAGCAGACAATTTTATTGCCAAAAAGCTGAAACTCGTTTTGCTGATTCAGGGTTGTATCAATCCCGAATATTGCCGTCATCTCATCCAGCACATTTTTTTTCACGGTGCCGATTGTGTAGCCGGTGATGATAAACTTTTTTTTCTGATTTTTAAACTGATGAATATGATTGATAAAAAGCCATAAAAGAACGGTTGTTTTTCCGCTCCTGACCGCTCCTTCGCAGATTGTAATCACCGGACTATTTTTATTATCATACCGGATCACTTCAATCTGTTTCGGTGAAAATAATTTAGAGTTTTTTGAGTTCATCCAGAATATCGTCCAGTTTGTCTTTTTTAGGATTGTCCAGGTCAAGAAAGTTTTTTAGCCTATCCAGTGTCTGATTGAGAATATACGACAAATCCTTCACAGGAACATCTTTCAAAAAGTTTTTATCAGCCTTCCTTTTGATAAACTCTCCGGCAATCGATTTAAAAACCTCGTTCAATGCCTGATACTTCTCTGCCACCTCGTCAGACTTCCTGTCTATGATAGCCGATTCCTTATCCAGTTTCTCATTAATCGCTTTTTCCATGCCGAGATTTTTTGAATCCTGAAACAGTCTTTCCCAGTCGTTTTTTTTCGCCCAGTTCTGGATTGTGTTGTATTTTTTTTGAACACCAAGCTCTTTGTTCAGGATTTGTTCAATTTCCCGAAAAGAATACTTATGTCCGCCCTCTTCATTCACAGTCAGATAAAGGTCTTTAGCGTGTTCAATAATTTCATCGTCAGAAACCTTATTTTTCTTTTTTACAGTCTTTTTTTTACTCTTTTTAGGATTCTTTTGAACAGTCTTTTGAACACTTTTTTCAGGCACCGATAAAACCTCTCTCTTTCATATTTTCAATAACCTGTTTTTTTAAAAATACCGTTAATTTTTCTTTTGTATCAAGCCTGTATTTTTCACCGATATCAAAAATATAATTCATAATAAATTCAGGAGTGCCGTCGATAATGACATAAAAAGATGAGTAATGCCCTCTATCCCTATAAAACAAGGTCAAATTATACTCATTCCCGATACTCCATAAAATAGAGTCAAGTGTTTCCCGAAACTCATAACTGTTAATCCATGCCTGGTAAAAAAGCCCATAATAAAAATCTTTCAACATCTCAAACGCTTTTGTATTAAAAATCATTCTTCCCCCTTTAAAACGGCAGATAGTTTTTTTCATAATCCGCCCAAAAACTGCTGGTATCTACTCCGTATTCTATAGCCGTCAGATTGCATTTATCAAGATACTGAGTAAACTCAAAGCTGTCTAAGTCAGCCGTGCTTTGAAAAGTCTCAAACCGTTTTCCGTTTCTCTCTTCTGTTTTCTTTAAGTGAAGCGATTTAAATCCTTCGTGGATTTCATCCCGGGTCATACAAAGCTCATTTCCTGTAAACTCGCAAAAAAGCCAGTAAAGTGCATTTTGAGAAAGTGATCGGATTTTCTTTTCCTTTTTGATCTCAAAAAACTGTTCTTCTTTCAGTCCAACCCAGCCGTAAATTTGAAAAAGGACAAGGTTTTTAGCTTTATCCAGTTTTATAACCTTGCCCTTCATATCTCTTTTACCAGTATTTTATATTTTTCATACATCAGCTTCTGCTTGATCTTAAAAAGCTGGTAAGCTTGACCCCGCCGATACCCTTTCACATCCTCAATAACCTGCTGTCCGTTTTCAGTATAAACAAAGTCGGCAATGTATTTGACAGAGCGGAAAAACGGATTTTTATCAATCAGGAGAAACGGTTTTTGAGTTTCAAGGTTTGAGATTTTGCCTTTTTTCTCCCTGTCTTTCAACACCATAAACCGTTCAAACTCTTTTTTTGAGTCGAATCCGCCTGTTTTTCTTGCCCTGTATTTTGTCATTTTTGATAATACCCCTCTTCTATCCGCTTGAAAGTCCGGTCAATTTTTTTACAAACTGCCTTTTCAACCGTTTCTATCCCGAAAATAAGGGAAAGCTGTTCAATCATGATTTTAACATCAGCGATTTCATTAAGCACTCTGGCTTCAAATTCCCTGCCCTCTATCCACTTATCCAAAACCGCCAAAAGCTCAATCAATTCTTCCCTTGTTTTTTTCAGCTGCTTCTCTATTCCGAAATGTTTTAATAGTTTGATATAGTCAAACTGAATATTTCGCTCCATCTCTCCCCCTAAAACGGCAGACCGCCTTCCTCTTCGTAATAATGATCTTCTGAAATATTGTTTTTTTCAGGTTTTGCCTGATTCTGTTTCCTGTTTTCGTCTTTTTGAACCGGCTGGAGAAAATGAACCATCTCGGCAAGGACAGTTGCCTTGCTTCTTTTTCCGCCTTCCTTTGATTCCCAGCGCTCCTGTGTAAGTTTCCCAGTGATCCCGATCATACTTCCTTTCCTGACCCATTTTTGAACATTCTCAGCCGTTTTTCCAAAAGTTTTGATTTCAAAAAAATAGGCTGTTTTCTCATTTTTTACAAAATCATCCACTGCGATTGTAAAAACCGCAACACTCATTCCGCTTCCGGTTACTTTTATCTCCGGATCAGCCGTCAGCCTTCCGGTCAAAACCACTTGATTAATACTCATTTCTCCTCCAATTGTTTTTTAAGCTCTCAGCAAATCAACCGATTCTTCCCTGTAAAATTTCACAGGCATGAGACATCCTTCCATAAACCAGCAAACCAAATGATAAACCAGTCCTTTTTTAATATTTACCTCCGTCTGCCAGCTCACCCCTTCTTTTTTTTTCACCTGGTAAAGTTCTAAATCAACCTTCTGATTCCCGTTTTCGCTGATGGTCCTCAGTTCAATTATTTTTTTTAATTCCTCTTTCAGTTTCATATTTCATCACCGCTTAAGATAGTGGTAAAAAACGGAGTCCCTCTTTTACAAATCTGGAGCATCAGAAATCCTGATTCAAAAAACTCATTTTTCCTGAGTTTCAAAACTGCAGAAAGCTTTTTCATATCCAAGCATTCAGTCCGTCCGAGTCTTTTCAGCCGTTTCGTTTTTTTTACACCGTCAACCGAAATCATACTGATATTTAGATACGCCGAAGTCTCGCTTCCTTTCGCCCTCTCATCCTTAATCCGTTTCTCAATCTCTTTCAGTTTATCTTCGTTTGATAATTTCACCCTTTTTTTAGGGTCAAACGACAGATCCTTCCCCAGTATCACATCTTTCATTTTTCAGTTCCTCCCTTTGTTTTTCTAATAAAAAAGTTTTTCTTTTTAAAAATTCCTGCTTTTTCCCCTTGTTCCAAAGCTTTGTAGGTCTATAAAACCCGACCATACGACTATAAACCTCAGTCTCTCTATTGCATTTGGAGTTTTTCTGATCCAAGTTTCCACCCTGTTATTGTTTTTTCATTTATTTTTCTCTTAAACTCAAGATATTCTTCTATTTGTTTTTTTCTATTTTCATCTTTATTCCGAATCGATTTTATTGTTTCCTGTAGTTTAAAACAAACTCCCATTCAGTTTCTCCTTTATTTTTTCAGCGTTTTTCTTTATTTCAGCCCATAATAAAACCTTTCCGGCTTTTTCTTCAAGCTGATCACTCCAATGACTCCCATATTTTCTCACCATCCGTTTCTCAATCTCTTTTTTCCCGATTTTTCCTGCATGAATAAGCGTATGACACTCACGGCAGACAGATACCAAATTCATCTCTTCAAACCGGACAGACTTAAAAGCCCTTGTAAAAATATGATGAGCCTCATCAGCAGGACGGAGGCAGAACTGACAAGTGTTTTGATCTCGTTCGAGAATAAACTTTGTCATAAAAACATCATATTCAGAAAATTCATCTTTTTTCATGCTCCCGCTCCGCAGTAAAGTTTCATATCAAATAAAGTCGGTTCTTCAATCCTTTCAGCCTTTTTTCTGGCAAGATAATTTTCTAGATAATCCACTTCCACAGTAAGAGTATCTTCCATGGCTGAAAAATAAATACTGTCTTTTCTGACAGCCGATTCTTTGTTTTTTGTCTTCCCTCTCGCCCTGGTCCCGGGTCTTTTTTCCTGCCGGAGCTTGTCAATGAGATAATAATTCAGTTTCATCTTTAAAAAACCAATAAAATGAGGGTTTTTTTCAGGGTTATATTTTTCCCTGCACTCCTCAAAACCTTCCCAAGCGTACCCTTGGAGTTCGCAAAACGGCACCTGATATTTTTTTGCCACCGCATGCGCCACTTTATAACAGAATTTTTCATACTGAGCCCAATTGATGGATTCAAGGTTTTGTTTTTTAATTTCTTCAACCTGATTCATTTTTTCACCCCGCAATCGTGATTTTTTTCACTGCCCGTTTATCTGATCCTTGAAAATTACAGATTATCCCGCGCTGATAAATCCGAGAAAGACTTCGAAACCCGATATATTTTTCAAGCCCCGATTCATCCAGATTAGAAATGATAATCGTTTTCCCCTTTCTATTCCGATAGCGATCATCAATCAATCGGTTAAAAATATTTTCCTCAGTTTCGGTGCCGTAAGACACGCCCACTTCGTCAATGATAAGAAACTTGAAATTGTTTTGAAACTTGATATAATACTCTGTATCTTCCCCATGCTTCCACATATTTTTAATCGTTTCGATAAAATCCGATGCCCTGAAGTAATTGACTTCCGAAAGAGTCTGCTCGATAGACTTTCCAGAGTTAATCGATTTTGTCACAAACCGATAAATCAATGCAGCTGCCAGATGCGTTTTTCCTGTCCCTGGCTTTCCGTTGAAAACGATAAAATCCCTGTCTTGATTTTCAAGAAAATTGACCGCCTGTTTTCTGATATCCTCAGTTTGAAACTCAAACCCGTTAAAAACCTTACCGACAAACTCAAGCCCGATTTTCCGCTCGATAAAAGCGTTTGTCCGTTTAATCGATTCCTTTTTCCGGTCTTCCTCTTCAGAAATCTTCAATTTTTCAAGCTCTTCCTGAGTCGGTTTCTCAAAATGAAAGCCTATTAAATCTTTTAACGCCGTCATTTCAAGCCCTCCGCAAACATATCGTCGTTAAAATCCCCGCTGTTATCGTCTTCTATAAAAGGGTTTTTCTCGTCATACTCCCGCTTGTTTTTTTCGCTGATAAGCGCCCATTCTTCAGGCGTTTTTGAATGGACAGTAGAATATTTTTCAGGCTTTTTTTTCTTTAAAATCCGCTCTCTATCCTCAAGGCATCGGATCGCCCAGTTTCGGACTGCCGCTTTCCAGTCTTTCATCTTGTTTTTCCCGACAAACCAGTTTTTTGAGTCATAAAAGTTTAGAAATTTTTCAGATTGAATCAGTGCCGACTCTTGAACAAAGCCTTTTTCGGCAAAATGCTGAATAAAGTATTTTTCGAGTTCTTCTTTTGAAGGTTTTTGAAATTGAGTTTTTAAATGTGTGGCGGACGGTTTTTTAAAACCGTTCCCCTCTTCTTCTTCTTTAATATTAAATTTAGTATTAAATTCTTTAATATTCTCCTTGACTTTTTCGTCAATAGGGTTTTTGACTTTTTTATCAAGAGGGTCTTGACTTTTTTCGGGGTAGGTATTGTTTTTTCTGTCAATAGCTATTGATAAAAAAATCCGTCTTTCAGTAATTTGTTTGTCTTTTTTGATAATTTGAGTAGAAATATATCCATTTTTTTCAAGCTGAGAAATACACCGAGAAATGCTCTCTTTTGTTAATCCGTACATCTCGGCAATATACTGATTAGTAGCCCAGCAATAGCCCTTCGCATTCACAAGTGATGAAATTTCAGCGTAGATTAATTTTGATTGAGCAGAAAGCTCTTTATCATACCGCACATTTGCCGGAATGACAGCGTAATACCCCGGTTTATCGATCTGATCCACTTTACACTCTCCCCGAAGAAAAAAGGAGAGGTATTTTATTCATATACTAAGAGTTATTAATAATTTATAAAGAAGTTTACACTATCTATCTTATCCGCAGTTCTAAGAATGTATCAGCATGCAAATTGTTTTCATCACACTCCCAATTCTTTGAGAAGTTTATTAAACTCTGTTTTAACATTGCTGTCTTGAATCATTTCAACTTCTTGGGTAAGTTTTTCTTTTTCTTCCTGAGTGATGTTTTTTTTCTCTTTTTTGAGAAGATAGAGTTTTCCCATTAAAATTGCATGTTTTTCATCCATGCTTTCTTCTAAAATAAAATCCGGTTTATTTTCTTCCATGATTTTTTCCTTATTTTTCTTAAAAACTCTTATAGAATATATTAAGCAGAATTTAAAAAAAATCAATGTTTTTTTTATTTTTTTCTTAAAATGAGTAATCAGATATAAAATTTTCGTTTTTATAGTGTTTTTTGAGTTTTTTAATAAAAGACTTAAAAAAAGGTTTAAAATTATTTTCCTGAATTAAAATAAGCATTTTTAATAAAATCGTTTCTTTATTTATATCATTCAAATCACGGTTTTCATAGAGTTTTTGAATTTTGAAAAGAAACTGTAAAAGATTTTCCTTAAAAAAAAGCTTTGAATAAATTTCTAAAAAAATCGGCAGTAACTCGCTGTTATTTCCCATTTGAAATGAAAGATTGTCTGCCAATAACCCTACTTTATCAAGATAGTTTTTTATTTCTTTTTCTAAAATCCAGGTTAAAAGAGGCTTATAAAACTGTTTAAATTTAAAAAAACGCTCTAAATAAGGGATAAATTCTTCTTTTTTCTCTTCGAAGACCAGCTCTCCCAATCCGATTTCCTGCTCCATAGTCAATTTTTTAGATTCAAATATTTTTAAAAGGAATGCTGTTTTTCTTTTATCAGGAAGGAGCTTAACTGCCTCAAGAGTTTTTTTAAACTCCGGTTTTTCAGGGGAAGAATTAAAAAAAAGTTCCATTAAGGAAGCTTCTTCAATCTTTTGACTGTTCAAATCCGCAAATTCTTTATTCTGTTCTTTTAATTCCTCATAAACCTTTAATTTGATTTTAAGTCTGAATTCCTGATTTTCAAGTTCTTTTTTCATCGCTAAAAGTTCTTCTTCTTTTTCTTTTAGCAAATTTTTCTCAGCAAGATAGGGTCTTGATTTCACCTCATGAACAATCACTGACTGTTTTTTATATTTTTGATATTCCTGATCGTAATCATTTCTTTTTTTACCGTCTTTTAATATTTCATAGGCCTGATTGAGCTCTCGAATTATTTTCCCATCATCCTGAATCGAAACATCAGGATGATATTTTTTCATAAGAAGATGATAAACTTTTTGAATAATTTCTTTATCCGCTTCAGGGTCAACTTGAAGAATTTTGTAATAGTCTTTAAAACCTGAATTCAATTGAGGCATAATGTGAAAAATTCCTGATATGATTTTTAGGAAAAACAATCGCGTAATCCAGTTTCAATCCCCACAAAAGAAGAGTGAGACCGCCTGAAAAATTCGCTCCATGGTAACTTTCAGCGCCGACATTTAAATAAAGAGAATTACTCTCTGTTTTCTTTTTTTCAAAATAATCCTCAATTTCTTCAGACTGCCCAAACATGCGGATATAGGCTCCAAGACCTATTTTAGCGCTGTCAGAAGGAAGATCAAGCCCCTTATTGACCGCTAAGCTCAGTCCGAAAATTTTATTATCCTGTTCATCTTTTTTTACATAACTGAAAGCAAAATCTAAAGAAGGATCAATAAACTGATATTTATTATCATTGTTATCTAAAGAGTAACCCATATTTTCAAGACCAAAAACCAACTGAAAATAAAGAATATTAATCATCATTCCAAGATTTCCGGCTAAAACATAATACTGATGATCTTCCAAATTACGGTATCCGGTTTTAAAAGAAAAACCAATTGAAGAAAAATCACTTAAAAGAAAGGAAAAGGCTAAAACCCCGTATCCCTGCATATTGAATAAATTAGCGCTTTCATTTCCGGAAGCATCATATTTTTTAATCCCTGTATAATAAAAACCCGATGCCCCTACTCCCCATCCGAAATTCTCCTGCTTGGCTACAAGGGAAAAATCAGCGGAGACAGTATTGTAATTTACCAAACCGCTTCCTATTCTTATAGTATTATAGGGAAGAGTCACAATAGCTGCCGGATTCCAGAATATAATTCCAGCGTCATCCAAAAAACCCATATAAGCAATTCCAAGCGCATTGGATCTTGCGCCATTTTTTAAATTTATGAAATTGCTTCCGTGATAGGCATCTCCTTCATAAGCATCTGCTGAAAAAGAAAGAGCGTGGGTAAATGAAAAAAACAAACCAATAAGTAAAAAAGTTTTTTTAATATTCAAATTACTACCCTTTTTTCTTTTCAGAAATAATAACATAAAATATAAAAAAAAAATCTATAAAATGATATTACTTTTTATTTTGAGAGATTTTAATGTCATCGTACCGATTTTTGAAATCAAAAACCGGCAGATCTGCATTTGGATATTTTGTATTACAATTTAAAACTTATAATCCTTATCTTCCGATATTTCTTAGAAAAGTCGGTGTATCGATGTCATCAAAGAAATTTTTATTTTCATAATCATCTTCAAAGAAATTTTTCATTTCTTCTTTTTTAATGAGTTTGTTTTCAGGAAATAAATCTTCCTGTTGATTGAAAAGAGAGTCTGATTTGAATTTGTTTTGAGAAGCAGGCTGATAGACAGCTTCTTCTTTTAAAATGGCTGCAGGCTGTTTTTTTTCTTCTTTTAAGGGTTCTTGATGATGGATCAAATGAGGTTGTCTTTTTTCTTCTGTTTTTTCAACTGACACAGTTTCATGAATTTTAGCTGCCGAATCAAAACTGGTTGCAATAAGAGTTACACTGACTTGGTCTTTTAAAGACTCGTCAATTAAGGCGCCTGCAATAATATTTGCCTCAGGATGGGCATTTGAAGTAATATAACTGACAATTTTATTGTATTCGGACAAAGAAAGGTCTTTTCCTCCGCTGACATTAACTAGAATTCCTTTTGCCCCGCTGATATTGATATCTAAAAGAGGATTGTGCACTGCCCTTTCAGCAGCATCAATCGCCCTATTTTTTCCTGTTCCGATACCGATGCCCATTAAAGCATTTCCAGCCCCTTTCATGATTGACTGGACATCTGCAAAATCAACATTAATCACACCGGGTTTATTGATAATTTCCGCAATTCCCTGAATTCCATAACCTAGAATATCATCTACTTTTAAAAAAGCATCGATCAAGCTGAAATTATCATCATTATAAATCTCAACTAATCTTTGATTCGGGATAACAATCACAGAATCCACATTTTTTTCAAGCTTTTTAATTCCTTCCTCAGCTTGATTCATCCTTCTCTTGCCTTCAAACTGAAAAGGCTTGGTTACTACTGCAATTGTCAGGATTCCCATTTCTTTGGCAATCTGAGCCACAACAGGCGATGCCCCTGTTCCCGTGCCTCCGCCCATTCCGCTGGCGATAAAAACCATATTCGCATCTTTTAAACATTCTTTAATGGCATCTTTACTTTCGGTTGCAGCTTTTTCGCCGATTTCAGGATTAGCCCCTGCTCCCAGTCCCCGGGTCAGCTGATTTCCAATTTTAAATTTCTGCCCCTGATTCCCCTCGCCCGCTTTATTGCTGCTTAAAGCCTGCGCATCTGTATTTAAAGCGATAAACTCAACATTATTAAAACCTTTTTCTATCATGCGGTTGATTGCGTTGCATCCGCCCCCGCCTATACCAACTACTTTAATATTCGTAGGATTCAAATACTCATCCTTCATAATAATATTCACAACACCCCCCCCAAAAAATTATATGAATTTAAAAAATATTATTTTTATTATTTAACATTAACCCAGTATTTCTTTAAAAAAATCTTTTACCTTTGTTTTAAATCCGCTGGAAGACTGTGAAAGAAGACCTGAATTTTTGCCCGTGCTTTCATCGAGATAATTTTTTTCCCCAAGACAAAGACCAATTGCTGTACTGTAAGCAGGATCTTTGATTTCCTCGTCCACTACTCCGCTTACTTTTTGAGGAAGCCCTATTCTGGTATGAAGCCCAAGAACTTTTTCTGCCAGTTCCGTGATACCGGATAGGTTTGCTACACCGCCCGTAATAATGCAGCCGTTGGTTAATTCTTCAAGATTAATGTTTTTTTCATTCAGCTTGTTTTTGACCATCAAAAGGATTTCTTCGGCACGGGGCTCTAAATAAGAATTAATTTGAATCTTTGTAATTCTCTGGACATGATTTTTACCATAAATAGGCACTTCAATTTCTTCATAAGGATCAACGAGATCAGAATAAACACAGCCGAATCTTTTTTTAATCTTTTCAGCCGTCCCTTCTGCCACTTTAATCCCCATACTGAGGTCTTTCGTCAGATTGTTTCCGCCTACTAAAAAAGAAAAAGATAAAGAAGGAGAGCCGTCCTGATAAACAATCATATCTGTAGTCCCTGCTCCGATGTCCAGAAGAAGCACGCCGGAAAGCCTGTCGTCTTCTGTAAGAACCGCATTTGAAGAAGCATAAGCATTGGCAAGGGCAATTTTCGGAACAAACCCTGATCGTTCTACACATCTTTTAATATTGGTAATATTAATTTTTGGAGAAGTAATCAGATGAACCTTTCCTTCAAGCCTGAATCCGGTCATTCCTATCGGATCCTTGATAAAATCCTGTTCATCCAGCTTGAAATGCTGAGGAAAAACATGAACAATTCTTTTATCGTGCCCAATATCGTTATGAGTGGCAAGGTCAATGACTCTTTGCACATCTTTTGAAGAAACTTCACGGTCTTTTCTGGCAATACCTACAATTCCCTGAGAATTGATACTGCTGATTTCTCCCTGAATATTCACATTAACCTGATTAAAATCAAGTCCTGCCATAAGGACTGCCTGCTCTGCCGCTTTTTTGATAGAATGAATAGTGTGTTCGATATTGATAATTTTCCCTTTCCGCACACCTGTATTTTCAGCTTTTCCAAGCCCTAAAACTAAAAGCTGATCCTCAAATTCGTCATTCTGGGAAATAACTACTACTGTCTTACTACTGCCGATATCTATACCTACTTGAATATCAGACATATCTATCATTCGATCCCCTCCCAAAAAACATCAGCTTTCTTTTGTCAAAATATATTTTCCCCGTAAATCATAAACCCGATAACTTAAATTCAAGCTATCAAGATAACGCATTTTTAAAAAGTCCTCAAATTGAAGATTCCAGTTGAAAATATATTTTTTAAAATTACAAATAATAAAAATATCTGAATTCTCGATTCCCTCAAAAGAAATTTCACTGATTTTGAAGAAAAAGTTCTTGTCATAAAATTTCATTAACGCAAGATGATAGGAAAGTAAAATTAATCTCTGGGAATCAATCTTTTTTTTCAAATTTATTTCCGGAAAATTATATTTATAAATATAACTTTTCTCTGATAATAAGAGACCTTTTGAGGTTAAATAATATTTTTTATCTTGATAAATAATCCTGGCTACAATTTCTTTTTCTTTGATTTGTATTACTAATTTGTTTAGAAGTTTTACTGAAATATTGACTTCATCTACAAAACCTAAGCTGAATATTTTACTCGTTAAATCTTCTTTATCTATGGATAAAAGAGATTCATTAATTTGAACCATTTTAGCAATTTCTTCTTTATTTATAAGAAAGAGACCATTAATTTCCAATTTTTCTATTGGTAAAATACTTTTATGAAAAACAAAAAAAAAGACTGCTGTTAAAAAAAAAATTCCAAAAACAAGGATTTTTTTAGGGTTTATTTTTTTTTCTTGAGCGCGGACGCTAAAATTCTTTCGCATAATTCCAACTCACTCATACCGTATGATTTTGCTTCTGCCGGAATATCACTGGTATCAGTCATTCCCGGATTTGTATTAATTTCCAGAAAATAGGTTTTTTCTCCGTCAATAATAAAATCGCTTCTTGTTGCCCCTGAACATCCTAATGCCTGATGAGCCTTTAAAGCTTCATTTTGAACCTGCTGATAAATTTTTGAATCTATTTGAGCCGGAAGGATAAAATCAGTCATCCCTTTCGTATATTTTGCTTCAAAATCATAAAATTCGTTTTTAGGAATTAACTGTAGTACAGGAAGAACTAAAAATTCCTTTCCGTCATCCAAAACCCCTACTGTCACTTCCGTTCCCTTAATATACTTTTCAACAAAAAATTGTTTTTCAGAATAAGGAAAATCAGGAATTTTATTTTTATCTTTAATAATTTCAACATGAATACTGGAGCCCTCAGCAACAGGTTTTACGATCCAGGGAAGATCAAATTGAACTTTTTTATAATCTTCTTTTTTTTCAATAAGCTGAAAAGACGCTGTATTGACTCCATAAAGAGCCGCAATCTGCTTTGAAAGGATTTTATTCATCCCGATACTGCTAGACTCCACTCCTGAGCCTGTATAAAGAATATTCATATGTTCCAAAATACTTTGAACCCTTCCGTCTTCTCCGAAAAAACCATGGAGAACATTAAAAGCAATCTCGATTTTATTGTTTTTTAATTCTTCAATAAAATTTTCTTTTACATCGATTGAGACAACATCATAACCCGCTTTTTCCAGAATAGCAGTAACATTTTTCCCGGATCTTAATGATATTTCCCTTTCTGAAGAAAAACCGCCCATTAACACGCCGATTTTTTTATTTTTTAAAGTCATCTAAAACCTCTTCATAAATTCTTGCCAAAGCATTTTTAAAACTGATTTCCTGTTTTTTATTTTCGTCATTTTCGAGTTTTTGTATAGTATCGATCAATCGGTTTTCTTTTAAATCCTTTTCTTCAATCAGGATACAGTTTAAATACTCTGATGCAAATAAAGCATTGTAATACTGATGATTATCACTGGCATAAGGATAAGGGATAAAGACTGCTTTTTTATTAAGGTAAAGAAGCTCGCTGATAGTGGATGCCCCAGAGCGGCAGATAATATAATCCGATAATTCATAAAAAGCGCCCATTTCTCTCACAAAATCAAAAATAAATATATTTTTATCCGTTATTTTTTCACGGATTTTAGAATAATTTTTAGCTCCGGTTGAAATCAGAAAAGAATAACCTTTTTGAATCAACTCTTCAGAATTTTCTAAAATCCAGCGGTTGACCGCTTCCGCTCCCTGACTTCCGCCTAAAACACCAATCCATTTTCTTTCTTTTGTATATGGAATATTTAAGATTTCAGCTCCTTGTTCTTTTGAATAAGGGGTTTTTATCACCATAGGATTACCGGTAACAATTTTTTTACCTTTCAGCCTTCCGCTGAAATCTTTCATTGAAAGAAAGATTTTTTGAGCTTTTTTTGAAGCAATCCGGGCTACCAATCCAGGATAAGAATTCTGTTCGCAGATATAGTATTTTTTTCTAAAAACCCATGCCCAGAAAAAAAACGGAAAACTCATGAATCCGCCTGTGAGAATCAGTAATTGAGGCCGTATTTTAATAAAATAAAACAAGCTTTTTATCATTGAAAGAAATAACTGAAAAAAGAAAAGAAAAAACAAAAAAGGATTTTTACTTCTTGGAAGACCGGAAAGCCAGAGAGTATAAAGATTGCTTTCATTTTTAAAAAAAGGAAATTTTTTATCCCTTGCCGCACAAAAATAATAAACTTTTTTTCCTTCTTCCGTAAATTTTTTCTTCAATGCCAAGGCAGGGGCAATATGGCCAAAAGTCCCCCCCCCTGCAATAATGAGTTTTGATATCATGATTTTACCTTTTTTTAGATTTCTACAGGAAGCTGAATCAAGAAAATAGTGTTCCAGTCATTTTCCTTGTTTTTGAGCTCAATGCTGCCCTGATGTTTCTCAATAATGGCTTTTGCGATGGGAAGCCCCAAACCGGTTCCCTTTGCCTTATTTTGAGTAAAAAAAGGCTCGAAAATATGTTCTTTAATATCTTCAGGGATTCCTTTCCCTTTATCTTTGATATAAAGATGAAGCATTTTATCTTTAAAATCAATTTGAATTTGAACCTGACCGTTTAAATTGTCAGTTTCAACCGCTTCAATTGAATTAAAAACAATATTGCTCAGAGCTCTTTCAATTTTTTTTACATCAATATTCAAGTGTTTTATTTTTACAACTTCAGGATATATTTGAAGTCCAATTTCAGCATTAAAAGTATTGTTGATTTTTTCAAGAAACTGAAGAAGATAAGATTCAAAGTCCTGAAAAGTAAATTTTTCAGGAAAAACCTCTACTTCTCCTTTAGAAAAATGGAGGATCTCCTGAATAATGGAGAGAATCCTTTCAATTTCGCTTCGGATAATTTCAAAATACTGCTCATTTTCTCCTTTCTTATCACAATCATCGATCAATTGAAGATAGCCTTTGATAATAAAAAGAGGATTTTTGATATCATGAAAAATCTGACTGCTCATTTTTCCAAGGATTGACATTCTTTCTTCAAGCGCTTTCTTTTGATTAAAAATGACTTTTTCAGTTACATCAGTGGCTAAAATAACCCAGCCTACTTTTTTTTCATTAATATCTGTCAAATCTGAAATATCGATATGATAATAGTTTTGCCGGATTTTTAAATCAGTTCCCTGAAGAGATAAATTTTCAATCCTGTCAAAAATCGCTTTATGAATTTCCCGAATATTCTTTTTTTCAATATCATAATCCAGTTTAAATATTTCAAGGTATTTTTTATTAAAATCCTGAACAACATATTGGTTATCAATAATTAATATGCCGGCATTAAAATTTTCAATAAGAAGGCTGTTTTTTTCTTTGATCATGCTTTTTTCATCTGCTATTTTAGCCTGTTCAATCGCAATGGCCGCCACAGGAGCAAAACAGTTTAACTTTTCAAGATCCTCATTTTTATTA
>Ga0154385_1038_pt1 | contig 30710 bp, 31 predicted proteins | sample RifGroB1_FD_105628 | JGI IMG/M metagenome (GOLD analysis project Ga0154385, IMG submission 105628) | Spirochaetes bacterium GWB1_36_13 | reverse complement strand
TACAGTCCATACTTTCCCGCTCACAGTTTCAGTCAGATTACCAGCTGTTCCATTGACTACACTTATATCTGTGATATCAAAACCGCTGACCGTTTCACTGAATGTGACCGTTACAGGAATCGGGCTTACTGAAGTTGTACCCGTTACGGAAGACGAGACAGATACTGCAGGCTTAGCCGCCGTTGTAACTGTATTTTTATTATAAATACTCGAATTGCCTGCTGCATCTTTTACTACCACAGTCATAAAATAATAAGTTGCCGGAGTCAATCCGGTTACTGTCCTGCTTGTGATATTCGCAGCCCATTCTCCATAAGGGGTCTGCTAGATAGCCGTCGCCGCATTATTGCTAAAATCAGTTGCGGAGTAATAAAGACGGTAGCTTAAATCTGCCGCCACTGTCGTCTCATCTGAGGCAGCTGTCCAGCTTACGGTAAAACCTTCTGCACTGATGCCTGTGATACTCAGTGATCTGTTTGACAATGCCGGGGCAGTCGTATCGCTTCCCGGAGCAACAACAGGCTCGTCTTTTTTACATTGGATGAGTAATAGAGATAAAGCTATCATTACAAACCAAAAAGACTTTAAGAATTTTTTCATTTTTTTCTCCTCCATTTTTTTAATATTTTATATTTATTATCTATTCTAAAAGAATAAATTGTATGATATCCGGTTGTATTTTTCTACCCGATTTCCCTAAATCTTTTCTCATTGCCAAAATCAACTCTGCATACTTAGGATGCCATTCTTCATCTTTTACATTGTCTTTATTTCTTATTTCCATAAAATCTTTCATAGCTTTTAGAACTTTCTTACTAGCTGAAAGTACTCTAAAATATTCAATTTCTTGTTCTTCACTTGGATTATCAAAATCATAATTAGAATCGATTCTAATAAAATCCTGATATGTTTTGTTTTTAAACTCTCTCAACTCTTTTTTTCTTTCCTGTATCAGGTTGAGAAAGAAAGTAATACTGACAACCATCACCGAACCGATAATCGGAAGTCCGATTTTAAGAAATTCATCCATAAAATTTTCTCCTTAGAATTATTTATATATAAAAGCTTATATATCAAAATATTATAGAATAAATCAAGATTTAATACGAAGCAGAAAATGGAAAATTTGAAATTGTAAAGATTGAAACAGGCAAATTTCTTCCCTGAAACCAGACAGGCTTTCTTTTTTTTCAGGCAAAAACCGGAAAATCGGGAAAACAAAAAATAAATTGGATTTTTGCTTAAACCAAAAGGGTTATATCTTGAATCTTGAATCTTGAATCTTGAATCTTGAATCTTGAATCTTGAATCTTGAATCTTGAATCTTGAATCTTGAATCTTGAATCTTGAATCTTGAATCTTGAATCTTGAATCTTGAATCTTGAATCTTGAATCTTGAACTCATTTTCCCTCTGATGAACACTTTATTAAATATCTTATTAAAATTAATCAATATCAAATCTAAGTCAAAAAATATTTAATAACCAATTAAAAAATAAATCCTGCCGAGAGAGATTAGAAAACTCACCCCCTAACCCCTCTCTTAGAAAGAGATGGGGGAAAAGAATAATTTTTTTTTCATCCTCTCTTTTTCTTCTTTCCCCCCCCCTCTTTTGGCAAGAGAAGGAGCAGGGGGGGATGAGCTGCCAATCATCTTTTTGGCTTATCCTGCTCATTTGATTAAATTTATAAAACAAGCGTTTGGGGAGCATTTATGGAACAACAACTCATTTCTTTTGACTGGGCGATCAAACATTTACTCAGGAACAAGGAAAACTTCGATATTTTAGAAGGGTTTTTGAGCGAACTTTTGATGACCGATATTGTCATTTTAGAGCTTTTGGAAAGCGAGAGCAATCAGGATAAAAAAGAAGAGAAGTTTAACCGCGTGGATGTCCTTGCCAAAGACAGCCAAGGGGCTTTGATATTGATAGAAGTGCAGTATGAACGCGAACTTGATTATTTTCACCGGATTGCCTACGGGGGCGCAAAACTCCTCAGCAACTATCTTAAAAAAGGCGAGCCCTATGGTCAGCTTAAAAAAGTCGTCACTGTACATATCGTCTATTTTGACCTCGGAAGCGGCAAAGACTATCTTTACAAAGAGACGACTTCCTTTGAAGGGATCTATCAAAAAGATGAACTCAAGCTCAACCCTGCGCAGGAAAATCTTTTTAAAATCGACGCAGTAGCAGATATCTTTCCCCAGCACTATATCATCCGAATCGATGCCTATCAGAATGAAGTGAAAAACACACTGGATGAATGGGTTTATTTTCTCAAAAACAGTGTTATAAAAGAAACCTTTAAAGCTAAAAACATCCTAAAAGCCCAAAAAAAACTCGATGTCCTCAAAATGAACGATCAGGAACGATTATCCTATGAAATTTATCTTGAAAATCTGAGTTATCAGAAGTCTGTCTTCCAGACTGCCCAGTATGAAGGGATGATGGAAGGATTGAAAGAGGGACTCAAAAAAGGACTCAAAAAAGGATTAGCTGAAGGCGAAAAAAAAGGGAAGCTTGAAGGAAAAATTGAAACAGCGAAAAATATGCTGAAAGACGGTTTTCCAATCATTCAAATTCAAAAATATACCGGGCTCTCGAATGAAGAGATTGAGCAATTGAAATAAAAAAATAGACCTCTGACCTATTTTGACATAGCTCTCTATTATCTTTAAATATGAGAAAAGACTTCTCAAATCCCCTCCGAGAAGTCTTTTTCTTTTTTTTCAGAAGCCTAAAAAGAGTCAAAAAAACGGCTCTCTTCAACAATCTTCCTCAACCAGATAATTATTTTTCCTGAATTGTTTCTTTTATTTTATAACCAAAATGCCTTCCGCCTTCCTCAAGGTATCCCAAAACCTTATCCCCTTTTTTCAGCTGCACCACTGAAATCGGCTTTCCATCCGGTTTGGTGAGCCGGATTGTCTCAGCATTCTGAAGGACTACTGAAATCTCTTTTCCTCCGGCAGATGCTGTAATATTGAGCATAGGGCGTTTTTCAAGCTTGATTCTGCCAATCGCAGAGATAAAAGTCTCTCCTTTTTCGTTGACCACCAGAACTTCGTCTCCGGTTTTCAATTCATCCAGATACTTTGTCTTTCCGTTCGGCAGAAGGATATAGGCATGCACCGCTCCTGCATTGATTCTAAAAGGCCTTGCTGCCACATACTGGTTGTCGATACTTTCAGAATGCACCAGAAAAAAACCGCTGGAATAGTTTCCAACGAGCATTCCCTCGCCTATTTTCATGTCTGTGATTGTGTCAATACAGACCCTGTCTCCCATCGGTACTTTTTTGACATCTAAAATAGTCAGTTCTTCAACCGGTACTTTGAGAGACATTTTTTTCGCATATCGGGTAATTTCCAAAATCGTTTCAATATCATCACTTTCAATTAAAACTCCACTCACGCCAATTTCAAGCACGGTCAAAGCCACTTCTGCATCCGCCAGTGTTTTAACCGGAAAAATGACTTTTTTCTGCTGGGCGATCAGATTTTCCAGAGGAATAATCGTCCAGTCGTTACTCCGTACAATCGCCGTTTCATTTCCAAGTCCGGCTACTCTTTCTTCGTCTTTTTTACTTTCGATTGTGATTTCAAGAACATCTTTTCCTAATATCAAATCAGCATCGGAAACATCGGAAACCACCGAAAGAAGCCCCAGTTCTTTCACTTTCTTGACATTGTCTTTTGAGACCAGCACCGCGTCAATTCCGTTTTCAATGGCAAGGGTCACCAGATCTTTTTTCCATTTCTTGACATCCAGCCAGACTGTCTTCATTTTAACTCCTTCCCGCTAAAATAGTTTTAATTTCTTCCAGGCTTTTATTTTCATGCACCAAAGCTGAAATAGCACGGGTCATCAGAGTCGGATTTTTATGCTGAAAAACATTTCTTCCGATTGCCACCCCTTTTCCTCCTGCCAGAATGGATTCACGGATATTTTTAAACACTTCGTCGTCGTTTTCCGCTTTCTCACCGCCTGCGATTAAAACTGGAATCGGGCACCCTTCCACTACTTCCCTAAATGATTCGGCATCGCCTGTAAAACTGACTTTCACCAGATCCGCTCCAAGCTCGGCCGCCACTCTTGCGGCATGTTTTACGGCCTTGACATCGTGCTCATCCTTGATTTTCGCGCCTCTGGTATAAACCATGGCTAGAAGCGGCATTCCCCATTCCATACATTTATAGGCAATTTTCCCGAAATCTTTCAGCATTTCCTTTTCATCTTCGGCGCCGAGATTGACATGGATGGAAACCGCGTCTGCTCCTATTTTGATCGCTTCCTCGACCGTACAGACGAGTACTTTTGAGTTCGGGTCAGGACTTAATGATGTGCTTGCAGAAAGATGGACAATTAGACCTATGTCTTTTCCCTGACCTCTGTGTCCTCTCGGTACATTTCCCTTATGAAACACAATCCCGTTTGCGCCGCCTTCAGCGATTTTACCAATACTGGTTTTCAGATCGATAATACCCTCAATCGGACCTGCGGAAAGACCATGATCCAGCGGGATCAAGACAGTTCTGCCAGTATCCCGGTTTAAGATTCTTTCCATTCTAATTTGTTTGCCAATCATTTGAGTAACCTCCGTTTTTTTTATATTTTCAGTGACCGCAGGGAGGTGTTGAATTCTGCGCTTTCTGGGAGAACCCCAAAATAAAAAAAGCCGCAGAACTCTTCCTCTATGAAGAGCCTGCGGCTTCCTGTTTTTAAGCAGTTGTTATGCCGTTTTCAAACCCCTCATAGAGGATCGATAGCTGTAATAATAATAAAACCAGAAATAGGAATAAAAATATGAAGCAAGAGTTTGAGAAAGAGAAGAAAAAGAATTGTTTTTCAAGCTGAGTTTCAAAATGCTTTCCTGATTTTTTTGATTATTTTAATTTATACCAACCATCAAGAAAAGTCAAATTTTTTTAAAATAAAAAAATACCAAAAAAGAAGGGTTTTTTATTATATTTTAAATCCAGAAAAGAAAAATAATCCTTTATAAACAAGACTCAACCATGAATTTAAATAAAAAAATACTCTTCAAAATTAAAAGAATTTTTCCCCTGCTCAAATCTTTTATACAATCTCATTCTTTTCAAAAAACCCTGCTTTCCTTATTTCAATTTATTTATTCTGCCCTCAAGTTTCAAAAAAAAATCTTTCAAAAACTCTCTTTTTTTCTCCGCTCTATCCTTAAAAAAAAATCCGCCCAAGATCATTCTTTCGTCAAAGCTTATTTCTCTCTATCATTCAAAAAAACATTTTCTTTTTGCCTATTGGTTAAAAAAATATTTTTTTCATCGCTCAGTATTTTTTATTCAAAGCTGAAACGGGTTTTTTCAATTTTCCGCACTGTCTTGATTCACAGAAAACTCTTTTTAAAAAAAGAAACAGGAAAAACACGATCTCTTTTTCAACACGCTTTTGCTTTGCTCCAGAATGAAAAAAAGAAAAGAAAACAATACCTTCTTTTTTTAATAAAAAAACTCTCTTTTTCTTTCCTTTCTTTTATTTTGAAAAAACTCCTTTTCCTCCCTTCTTTTTTTCGCCGTGTATTATCTACTATCAGGCATAGGATTTCCAGCGCTGCTTTTTTTCTAAAAACCTTGTTTTCCGGTTTCCTGAGCCTGTTCTGGAACCCTCTTTTCAAAAAAAAAGACCGCCAGTATCTCACTCATTTTGAAGTTTTTTCCCGTAAATCACTTGTTTTTCTTTTCAAGAATTTATTGAAAAGAAAAGAAAAATTAAAAAACAAACTTTTCTTTTTAAAAAAAATATTCAAAAAAACAAGTATTTTTTATCTTGATAGAGTTTTTTATTTTTACAAACGGCTTTTGTTCTTTTCCTTTCTGAAAAAGAAATCTTTTGCATTGCTCCAAAAATCATTTTTTTTTACCCGAAAAGTCCGCAGCTTTATTTTTTCTTTTTATAAAAAACTGCATGATATTTTTATCTGGAAAAGAAAAAAAATGCTTCAAGCCAGTTTTCAGTTTTTGAAAACAATTTCGAAATCGATCCGGATTTTCAAGACAGGTATTTGGTATTCTCTGAAAGCAGTTTTCAGGCTCCATTTTTTGTTGAGGCTTTTATTTTCTCTGACACTATTTTTAATAAAAAAAATCAGAGGATTCACTTTTCTTCTTATCAAAATCCAGTTTCTTTTCTTCCGCCGCCTCAAAAAAATTTTCATTCTCGCCCCCATGATCAGAAAAATGCTTTTGAGTCTTTTGGGGAATTTGACCCGGAAAAATCATTCTTTTTCTTTTACCCATTCCAGAATCAGAAAAAGCTCCCGATATTCCATACGGGTTTTTCTTTTTTCAATCAAAAAAATGCTTTTTCTTTTTGATTTAAAGAAAAAAGTCAAAGAAAAATTGAAAAGAAACCACCATATTTATCATTCCCATGTTCATCACAAATCCCATACCACCCTGAAAATCTTTTTCCGCTTCATATTAAAGCTTTCCTCAATCAACTGGTTTAAACGGGGGTATCAGTTTTTTATTTTTATGATTATCAGCCTGAGTCTTTACTCTTTTTCATCCAACCCCTTCAAATGGCTTGAAAAAAAATCAAATATACAGGGTGTCTATTCTCTTTCTTTCGACATTAAGAATTCTGCTTCCCTGCAGATAGCCCAGAATCTGATTCAGGGTCATTTTCAGATTGTTCCCCATTTTCAAGGATCAGACATATTAATCACGGATCAGTTTTCAAAAGAAGCCGCCCCGATTTATATGGAAGCGTTTGCTATTGTTGTTCATAAAACAAATCCTTTAAATAATCTGACTCAAAAACAGCTGCAGCTGATTTTTTCCGGAAAAATAGTCAATTGGAAACAGTTGGGCGGAGAAAATAAAGAAATTTCTTTTTATAAAACTCCGGATTGCTTTTTTGAGACAGACGAGAATTTTGCAGAAGAAAAAGCTCAGTCTCTTTTGAGTAAAATCAAAAAAGAAAAAAACATCTTTGCCATTCTTCCTCTTGAACATATTGATTTGAGTCATAAACCACTGATGGTAGATTGGAAATCTCCCTCCAAAGGCAATATTTTTCTAAACCGCTATCCCCTTGCCCGAAGCCTTTTTGCCCTGGTTCAAAACAAATCGCTTAATTCTAAAGAAATTCTTTCCCAATTTTCAAAGATCAGCTTTTCTTCCGTTATGGTGGGCGGAGATGTGATGTGGTCCAGAGGGGTTGAAAATAAAATCAGTGTAAAGGGAATCCAGTTTTTAATAGAAGACTTAAGCCCGCTTTTCCAGACAGGAGATATCAGTGTGATCAATCTTGAAACCTCGGTATCCCACCGTGGAGAAAAATACGATTTAAACCGGGAAATCTTTTTCAGAGGCAGCCCTTCTTACCTGAAAATTCTATTAAAAATGGGCATCAGCTGCGTTTCGCTGGCGAATAACCACGCTTTCGACTATGGAATGACAGGGATTCTTGATACGGTCGATTATCTTAAAAAAATGAACATCGGTTATTTTGGATTCGGCCTCGATGAAGAAGAAGTCTTTGAAGGTAAAAACTTTGAGATTCAAGGTAAAAAAATAAAATTCCTCGGCTACACCATGTATCCGAGAAATGTGGGCGCCAGTAAAAATATGCCTGGAATTGGTGTTTTAAAACCGGAGACCCTGAAAGCTGAAATTCAAAAAGCAAAAAAAGAAACGGACTATCTCATTCTTTTTCCTCATGCCGGAATAGAATACTTATTTGAAGCGGAAAAAGACAAGAAAGAGCTCTACCAGAAAATGATTGATTACGGGGCAGATATTGTATTTGGAGGGCACCCCCATGTTATTCAGGATTTTGAATACTATAAAGGAAAACCTATATTTTATTCTCTTGGAAATCTTTTGTTTGACCAATACCGTTTTGAAAAAACCCGACATGAAGTTTTAGTTGAAACTCTTTTTTATCAGGGCAGAATAATCGCTGTTTTTCCTTATTATTTCAAGGTCAATGAGGATTTTAAACCTGAGCTGATGGAAAATGAAGAAATAGAAGAAATTATGAAAAGAATGAATTTTCAAGCTTTAGATTAAAATTATATTAATCAATATCAATAATAATAAAGACCTTATCATCATTTAAAAGATTGGTGTTTTCATAATTCATAATCGTATTGATCAAAAATTTTTTTGCCGCCTGAATATCCAGACTATGAGTTACCTTAAGCATTTCCGCCAGATTTTCTACTCCCAGTTCTTCTCCTTCGGAATTCATCATTTCAGAGATTCCGTCAGTGTAAAAAAGCAGCCGATCCCCTGAACAGATTTCAATTTCTTTTTCTTCCCAATAAATATCTTCAAAAATCCCTAAAAATTTTCCCTTAGCCGTCAATAAAATTGTTCTTTCTTCCTTTCGGCGGTAAAGAATCATAGGAGGATGTCCCGCACTTGAAAAATAAGCTCTCCGGCTTTGAAGATTTAAAATAAAATAGAAAGCCGTTACAAAAAAACTGCTGATATTGTTGTGAAACAGATTGGTATTAATTTTTTTCATCAGGTTTCTGGGGTTATCCAGAAAAACACGGGAAGTGCTTAAGAGACCTTTTATCATGGTTGTAATAAGCGCCGCAGGAACCCCATGCCCCGCAACATCGGAAATAAAAATACCCACCCTGTCTTTTTCACGGCTGATCAGAAAATCAAAAAAATCTCCGCCGATCGCCTCCATGGCTTTATACCAGAAAGAAATTTTGATTCCTTCCAGTTTTGGCAGCTCTTTTGGGAGAAGGCTCTCCTGAATTTTTTGCGCCAGAATCAGCTCTTCCCTGAGATTGAGGGTCATTTTTTTGATTTTATTGTAATTTTTCAGCATTCTTTCATAAAGTATGATCGATTTCAAAACCATCGCAATAGAATGACTGTCTTGTTCAAGAATTTTTAAAACCTCATCAGAAACATCCAGGCTATTCTGAAGAGTATAAAACTGAATAACCCCGACCGGGTTTTTCTCCAGAAAAAGAGGAAAAGTGATCTGGGATTTGAGGGGTAAAATCTTAAAAAAATCTTTGCTTGCCTTTGAATAAATCAGTTCCGGATCGACTTCCCTGATATAAATGACCTTATGGTTGGCAATAACATAGGCAAAAGCGTTGCCATCGGCATCATAGGGAATATTCAGCCTCATCAAAGTATGAATCATTTCTTGATTCTCTTCTTCTGAAAAAATAAAATAAGGCTTAAAAAATAAATCATTTTCAATATTTTCTTCAAGAGAATAAATTAAAAAACCTTCAGCGCCGATTTTTTTGACCTGAAGTTGAAGAAAAGTATAAAGAAATTTTTTAACTCTTTCTATATCTGCCAATTCATAAAGATTTTTTTGAAGCCCCGCTTTTTTTTCAACCAGCTGTTTTCGGCTTTCTTCTAAAAAATCCTTGATATCTTTTTCCGCACGGAACTTGCTGATAAAATTTTCCCATTTTAAAACATCATCCATTTATTAACAACCATTCTCTCTTTTCTTCTTTTCAAATTTTTAAGCATATTATAAAAATTGAAGTTAAAATATAATATGAAAAAGATTCTATATTGAAACGATTTTAAAGCCCGTCTTTCTTTTCAGCTGATGGAAAAAATTCCATCAGCTGAAATCAAGTTTTAAAAAGCTTGTTTTAATAATTTGACGCAAACTGGATAATCCGGGTTTCGTAATCTTTCAAAAAAGCATACTGCCCCCCGGCTTCAGTGAGAGTAATCTTATTTTCCTGGATATAAAAATGAACCAGATAAAAATAGTCGTATTTTACTCCCGGCACCAGAAAAATAAAATACTTTCCTTTCTGGCTGTCCCCTTTTTTCACCAGCTTGTAGCCTTTCTGAGGCACATAGTTTTCTATCGCGTTTGCCCAGAATTCATTGTCCGCATTGAGAGGATAATTGGCTTTGATGCTGATCTGAATAATAACCCCTTCCGGTGTGATCGCTTTATAAACATACGGCGGATCTACTTTTTCATAGACCGCGAATCCTTCTATCCTGGGTTTTGCCAGCTCTTCGGCGCAGGAAACCAAAAAAAGAGGCAGAAACAAGACTAAAATTCCCATTGAAATTTTTTTCAGATTCATTGCGCTTCTCCTTCCCGGAAAAGGTTTTCAAGTTTCAAATGATTGATCCAGTCAAAGGGGGAATCAATACTGGTCTTTACCAAAGAAGTATAGCTTTTAAATGAAATATTGATGTAAGCGTATTTGACCCTTTCCTCGATATAACGGATCTGACCCTTCGCATATTCTATCTCTTTGATAATCTGCTGAATCTTTTTTTCAATATCCAGCGCTTCATAAAGTCCTGCCTGGTCAAAAAGCTTTAAAATACTGTCCAAGGTTTCACTTTGGGTTTTTAAGGTTACCTGATACTGTTCATAGTTTTCCCTGAAATTGGTATTCCCGATTTCCTGATTTACAATAAGTCCTTTTTGTTTTAAGAAATTCATAAAATCCATTAAGAGTTCAGGACTCTGCTTCACCTGAAGATAAAAGTTCTGCCGGCTGATGAAATATCCGCCTTTCTCTTTGAGAAAATGGATAATCTGTTCCTGGGTTTCCTCAGGGTTGATCACTTGTATCTCAATATTGGCATAGTAGCTTAAAAAATCGTCTTTTGCCTGAAGGTTCCATACAGGAAGGAGTATCAGACAGATTAATATCAGTTTTGTTTTCATTCTTTAACCTCAAAATTTTCAAATGCCTGTGTCAGGGTGTCAATATTTTTTTCCATACTTTCCTTATCGGGGAAAAATCCTTCCAGCACAATCAGCCTGTCTTTTTTTACTGTCAGACCGACCAGATAATAAAAAGGATTCAATGTTTTATATTCAAACAGGGAATAAGCCATTTCTCCCTTTTTCCCTTCTTTGATTTTGACATAATTTTTAAACTCCATGCCCCTGTCCAGCGCCTTTTTCCAGAAAGTTGTGTCTCCCCTTGGGTAATTAGCAGTTTTCCCAATCCGGACAAAAGCTCCTTTCGGGTTTCTGGCAATAAAATACGGCTCCTGATCAAAAACAAGAAATTCAGAGGGAAGATTGATTGAAAACGCTTTATTTTCAATTTTATCGAGTGTAAAAGATTCGTAGGTGAGACGGTTGATCCATACAAACGGGCTGACTTGTGTTTCTATGTCGCTTTGAGTCGGCACATAGAGATAGATTTCAATCAGAGAATAGTTGATATAAGAATCCAATGAATTTAAGATACTTTTATAACTTTCTATTTCTTTGGTCAGCCGCTGAATTTCTTCAATAATTCTGACTTTTTCCTTCACATCCTTGACCTTGGACAAAATATCCAAAAGCCTCTGCTTGGCTTTCTCAGCAATATCCAGCCTCTGCTGAATATCAAAATAACGGTTGGACACATCGTAGGTGGAAATGGATTTATTGAGCACAACGCCGATTTTCATCATTTCTTTGAGTGTCGGGTCAAGATTGTCTGAAGGTACCCGGATTACCATTTTGGTCTGGGACTGAAAATCAATAAACCCTTTATTGGATTCCATAATCCTGATAATTTCTGTCTGAGCTTCTTTCACATCCCTGACCTGAATGGAAAGATTGGCAGTATAAATGAGTTTCGGCTCTTCCTTTTTTTCGCCTTTTTCACTGCCTTTTTTGACATAGCCATCTTTGGAAGTATATTTCACAGGCGAATTGGACTCGTTCAGATTTCTTTCACTGCTTCCAACATTGTCCTCAGCCATAACCCTCTGTTGAACCATTTCCTGCTGCTGAACAGAAGGATACGCCCGCTGGGATGCCATGTCGCTTTTTGCGTAATAGGAAGACCCTCCGCATCCGCTGAAAAGCCATGCCCCCAGAAAAATCAATTTAAATAATACTGTTTTTTTCATTTTACCTCGTTTTTGAATTGTTTTCAAAAAAAGTTGCTAAAATGAAATAATAATGAATTTTTTGAAAAAGTACAAGATTTTTTTAGGAACACTTCTGATTTTCTCAAAAGCGCTCCTAAAATCGATTAAATATCTACATCATCCATCATCATGCTGTAAGGACCGCCTTTTCCTCCAGGTCCGTATCCTTTTCCTTTGCCCTTCATATCCTTTTCTTTCATTCCTTTAGGTTCGTTTTTTGCAAAAAATTCAAAAACTTTTTTTCTCTGCTCCGGCGTCAGGAGTTTAATCGTTTCCAGTTTTTTCATTTCTACTTTGATTTGCTCATTTTTTCTGATTTCCGCAATCTCTTCTATCAGTTTTTTGATTTTACCTTCATCTATCTGATCTTTCATCATTTCTTCCCGCATAGAGGTTCTTTTTTGGTAAATCTGGTACTGCATATCCATGACTTCTTTTTTCATTTCGAGAAGAATACCCTGTATCTTTATTCTGACATCAGATGAAACGCCTGCTTCCTCGAGAATTCTCTCAAACCTCATCTCCATATGTCCGCCGCCCATCTCATAACCGTTCATCCCGCCTTTTTTTGCAAATGCCGTTACGGCTAATACGGAAAAAAAGACTGCAAGAAAAATTTGTCTTTTCATATTTCCTCCTTATTGATTTTTTATCTATGTTTATTCGTAAATAAACCCTAATTCGTCATCGTAAAAATAACCTTCCTTGAAATAATAGCTTAGTTCCATTTGAGCCTCATTTATCTGCGCTGTTTCTATATTGAGATTTTGTCCGGATTTCTGAAAAAACAAAATTCCGAAACTTAAAATCAAAAAACTCATCCCGATTCCAACCGTCTTTCGGATAATTTTGATTTTCTTTCCTTTCTTCTTTATATTAAGAAGCATATGCTCCCATTTTACCTGATTTTCCATGAACGAAGCCCTCCATCATTTTTCTCATTTTCTTGATGCCGATATGGTAAAGATTCTTTGCCGAATCCTCGCTGATACCGAGCACTTCTCCTATTTCACGGAAAGACAGCCCTTCCGTCAGTTTCAAGACAATTGTTTCGCTCCGTTTTTTAGGAAGCTTTCTCACCTGTTTCAAAAACTCTTCCTTTACCTCAGTGTAAAAACGGATTTCATCCCGGTCTATTTCATCCAAAACATCTTCTTTAATCTCCATTTTCATAGCATATTTCTTTTCTTTTCTGAACCGTCCAAAAATCTCATTCAGGGCAATCCGGTAAATCCAGGTTTTGATATTTGCTTTTTTCTGAAAACTCTTTAAATGCAAAAAGACTTTCAGAAAAACCTCCTGAACCACTTCCTCCGCATCTTCGGATTTTTTGAAATACTTTAAGGCAGTGTAAAAAACCATGTCTTTGTATTCCCAGAAAAGACTGTCGAAATCTTTTTCCATTTTGTTTTTCTCTTTGTTTCTTTTATTATTTAGATGGAATCTATCGGTGAAAAGTAAAATTTTTTTTATTTATTGCTCTAATTGTTTATCTTTAATTTTAGCACACAATATGAAAAAGGGAGCAGAAAATGAGTCAGTTTGGCGATGAAAATTTTAATAAAACCGGAACAGGTAAAGGAAAATGGGAAATCGTTTACGGCGGGATATCCGAGAAAATCAAATACGAAAATGAAAATTTTATCAATGAAAAACAAACCATCGGTTATTGTAAAATCGCCCGCCAGGATGGAGGGATCGCTCATGTTTTTATCTCAAAACTTCCTGATGGGAAAGAAATTGTGACTACCACCGGAATGCAGGAAGCAAAAGCGGAGATTGGGAAAACTCTTTTAAACTCCCTTCCCCCTTTGGCTGATCTTGAAACTCATTATCAGTCTCACTTGAAACAAATGGGCTCTCAGACACCGATTCCCGATAAAAAATACCTTGAAAAACAACTCAAAGACCTCCCTGAGACTGTTTTTGAGCTCGGGAAAAAAGCCGTGATGCAGAAAATGGGGCTGTAATCAGCAGTTCTCAAGTCAAAAAAATCAACCCAAACACCGGGGGCAGTGGTCTCTGGTGTTTTCATGTTTCAATCAATAAAAAAAATCGGATAGAATTTACCATTTGAAATAAAAATGTTTAAATTTTTTAACTTAAGCTTAAAGGTTAGTATACAAATAAATAATTGGTTAAAAAACAATCAATGGGAGATTCAATGTATTACGAAAAAGAATTGGAAACCATGCCGCTGGATCAGCTTGAAGCGCTCCAGACAGAAAGACTCAAAAAACTCGCCTCCTACTGTTATGAAAGACAGCCTTTTTATAAAAAGAAATTCGATGAACTGAAGGTTAAACCCTCTGATATTCTGTCTATCAAAGACATAAAAAAACTTCCCTTTACCACTAAAACAGACCTTCGGGATAATTACCCCTTCAATCTTCTTGCCGTTCCCAAAAATTCTCTTGCCGAAATTCACGCTTCTTCAGGCACAACCGGAAAACCAACCGTAGTAGCCTATACTACCCACGATATCAAGGTCTGGTCCACTGTTATGGCAAGAGCGATTGTCTGTGCGGGCGGAAAACCGGGTGATCTGGTGCACAACGGGTACGGATACGGTCTTTTTACCGGAGGACTTGGGGTTCATTACGGCTCTCTGGAAGGGAAATTTCCGATTACCCCTGTCTCGTCAGGAGGGACTAAAAGACAGATTATGCTGATACAGGATTTTCAGCCCCGAATCATCACCTGCACCCCGTCTTATTCTCTTTATATGGCGGAAGAAGCCAAAGAAATGGGAATTGATCCTCAATCTCTGTCCATTGAAATCGGAATCTTCGGAGCCGAGCCATGGACTGAAAACATGAGAAAAGAAATTGAAGCGATCTGGGGTATTAAGGCTCTGGATATTTACGGGCTTTCTGAAATCATCGGGCCTGGAGTGGCTCAGGAATGCGCTGGTCAGGACGGGCTTCATATTTTTGCCGATCATTTTTACCCTGAAATCATCAACCCTGAAACAGGCGAAGAAGTGAAGCCGGGCGAAAACGGAGAACTGGTGATCACCACCCTCACAAAAGAAGCGCTGCCTTTAATCCGATACCGCACCCGTGATATTGTCAGCATGAATTACGAAACCTGCCCCCACTGCGGGCGCACCCTCCCAAGAATCAGCAAGGTAAAAGGACGCACCGACGATATGCTGATTATCAAAGGAGTGAATGTATTTCCTTCTCAGATTGAAGAAGTCCTTCTGAAAGTAGAAGGGGTCGAACCTCATTATTTCATCGAAGTGGAAAGGCTGGGATCACTGGATCAGATGACTGTGGTCGTAGAGGTGAATGAAGCGATTTTCTCCGATGAAATCAAAGCTTTGGAAGCTTTGGAGCATAAAATCAAAAAAGAAATTGAAAGTGTCTTGAATATCGGTGTCGAAGTCAAGCTGGTAGAACCGAAAACTATTGCCAGAAGCGAAGGGAAAGCGAAACGGGTTGTTGATAAAAGAGTTTTATAAAAGGAGAATCCCATGAGAATTATTCAAATAGCTGTTTTTCTGGAAAACAAAAAGGGACGACTGAAAGAAATTACTGATATTTTAGCATCTCAAAGCATTGATATCCGTGCTTTATCAATCGCAGAAACCAAAGATTTCGGTGTAATCCGGTTGATTGTCAATCATCCGGACAGAGCTTATGCGGTTTTGAAAGCCAATGAACTGACTGTGCGCAAAACTGAAGTTCTCGCAGTTGAGGTTGAGGATCAGCCGGGAGGGCTCAACCATGTTCTTGGGATTTTAGAAAAAAACAGCGTCAATATCGAATATATGTACGCATTTGTAGAAAAAGCCAGCGACAAGGCTCTCCTTGTCATGCGTTTCGATGATCTGGACAGGGCTGAAAAAATCTTATCAGAAAATAAAGTTTCTATTGTGAAAGCAGACAAGATTTACAAGAATTAATCATCTAATCAGGCTGTCGATTATTATTGAAATGAACTCGGACACCGAGCGGAGTCGAGGTGTCATTTCTGCGAAGGCGGGAATCTATGAAAATAAGTATTTTAAGTTATGCAAATATCAATGATAAGAAAATGATTAATGGAAATAGTTTTCAATAATCGACAGCCGGAATAAAACAGATTAACCTCTCATGTATTTTTCAAGTATATTTTTATCAATAATCAACTTATAAGAATTTAACTTTGTCTTATAGGTAACCATTTTAGAAAATTGCAGGATTCCAAGCACAACTCCTGGATGGATATTTAATTTATTCGAAATCTCAAGTAAATGAATTTCAGTAAAATACCGCTGAAAAGGTTCTGCCAACTTTTTGATTTCCCTGACCTTCAATATTTCAGAAACCATACGATCTGCTTCCAATTCTTTCTCATTATCTCCTGCATCTTTATCTAAGTTGTCATCAATAAAACAATCATTTTCTGTTCGAATATGAAGCAATGCATGAACAATTTCATGAGCAATAGTCCACCAGAAACTATCATTGTTTTTATATCGAGCTGTCAGGACAATCACCGGATTTTCTTTCTGCCAGAATGCCGCCCCATCCAAATATGTTTTCTCAAGATGAGAAAGAACCATAAATTTTATGCCGCAGTTTTCTAGCTCTTCAATAAATAAAGAAATTCCGTCTTCCATATTTGTAAAATCCGGAATTCGCTTTAATAAATTTTTCAATACTTTCTCTTGATAAGAAGTACTTTTGATAAGAAGAGCTTCTTTTTCAGCCTTTTTTATCCAAGTTTGAGTATAATATCTGGTATAAAGAGGATTTTCTTTTGCTTGACGCATACAAAATTTAACAGGATTTTCCTGATAAACTGAAAAATCAATTTTTTGCTGATCCCAGAATTCCTGATAGGCTTTGATTTGAGAATCAACAGAACGATCAAAAGATAACCAGCCTTTTTTTTTCATCAGACTCAGAGGCATAAATTTTCTAATTTTTCCAATGAGAGAAGTTTTATCTTCTTTTTTTCCTCCTGCTTTGATACGAAGCCTGTAATTTTGCTCCAAATTAAGCCAAAATTCAGGTGAAGTATCGAAAACTTTTCCCAAAAGAATTGCAGAATCAATCGTTATTGCCTGCTTATTATTAATAATCTTGCTAATTGATTTAGGAGACATCCCCAATATTTCTGCCAAGTCCTCCTGAGTCCAATTCAAAGCTTCCATTTCCCGCTTGATGATATTTCCAGGTCCAATATTGAAAAAAGGTTTATTCTGTATCATATTTACCGTCCTCCATAATGATTGGAAATCTCTTCAAGAGCTATTATTCCGACAATACAATGGGCATCTGTCCATTCGATAGACATTTCCAATCGATACTTGTTATTTAATCTGGCAGAATACAGCTTCTTACAGCCTTCTAATTTTTCAAAATTCAGAGAAGGCATCTTCCATAAATCATGAATATCTTTTGCAGCCTCTAAAACAGATATCACCTCAAAAAAACTTTTAACAACTTGTTTTTCAAGTTTATACTTATTTGATTTTCCTTTTTCATACAAGTCTAAAAGTTTATTGTTATTAAAAACAACCTCCAAAAAACCCTCTTATAGAAAAACAAAAGATTGTATAAATATAATTTTTTTTCTAAAAATTGTCAACAGATTATTACCTCATAGGTAAATTCACAATATCTTTTTCAACGCTTTCTTTGCATACTTCGTTTCCGGAAATTTTTTAGCGCACTCCCGGTAAAACTCTTTTGCCTTTTCTGACTGACCGTTTTGTTCATAAAGCTTACCGAGATGAAACAAAAGCACGGCGCCCCTGTCATTCTGGAAAACTTCAAGTCGGGCAGGATACGCTTTCTGATAGACTTCCTCTAAATCTCTAAGGGCAGATGGGAAACGATTAAAAAACGGTGGAAGATAGGAAGAGCCGATTCCACGGAGAATTTTTAAAAAGAGCTTTTCATTTCCACCCGCTTTTTCCACCCCTTCGTCCAGATGACGAAGCCCTTTTTTTACCCAGATGGATTTGAGAGAAACTTCACTCATAATTCCTGCCTGAATGATTTCCACGCTGCCCAAATACGCCAGAAAAAGAGGATTTTTATACTCTAAATAAAAATTTTTGATTAGTTTAGCTGTTTCCTCCGCCTGTTTTTCCATTTCTGGATTCGCAGCAATCTGAATATTTTTTTCATCTCTCATATTTTCATAGACTTCCAGATTTTTTTCATTGAGAGCAAAAAGAAGATTGTGTTTCAAAACTGTAATTTTTAATGCACCGGAAAAAGATTTTTGACTCTGATAGTTTTTTTCAGCTGTCACCAGCACAGCTTTGATTTCTCCTTCATCAAAAACATTTGCTTCTTCCAGTATTTTGACTGTGTCTTGTGAAAAAATTCCTGAAGTTTTTATCATAAAAAAAATAGTTATCAATAAAATTTTCTTTTTCATTTGTTTTCTCCTGAGTGTGTAGTATAAAAACGATCAATTTCTTTTTTATGCTCTGAATCTTCCGGAAAATAGCGGGACGCTTCCTGAATCAGATTTAAAGCGGTTGTTTTTTCTGCTTCGCCTTCCCCTCCTTCCATCTCCCATCGAGCCAGAATATACTGCCCCTTAATTAATAAAAACTGCCCAATAATATCGGAATTAAAAAAATCTTTGTCTGCCTCAAGTTTTTTTTCAAACCATCGGATATCGTCTAAAGCTGTCTCAAAACGGCTGAACTGTCCTTTCAGTATAGTCAGGGTCGCACTTCTTACCAGTCTTGGAATCGGATTTTCCGGATCCATTTCCACGGCACGGTTCATATTCGCCACCCCTTCCTCCACTTTCCAGATTTTATTCAGCCCAAAGCAATACCAGCCGGAAAGCTCTCTTCCTTTTTTGCACTGTGCAGAACCAAGATAAACCAAAATTTCTGCATTTTTTGGATTGATTTGATGAGCTTTTTCAAGGTTTGCGATCGCTTCATCCACATAATTCCGGTCAAAATAAAAAATACCCAGCGCCAGATAGTTTCCAGACTCTTCGGGTTCAAAACTGATTTCTTCCAGAACCGCTTCCCGGGTTTTTTGGTCGTTTAGTGAAAAATCTTTCCGGATATAAGGATTGGCACAGGATAACAGACTGAAAAAAATCCCAGTCAAAATTATCTTTTTCATCATTCTTCCTCCATTGCATTGATTTTATTCTTATAAATATCATAATCAATCATTATTTCTTTCGGAAAAATGGAAGGATTGTTATTAAGACTCTCCTCAAAAAATTGAAAACTATTTACTGCATCTTTTTTTTTCCCAAAACTAAACCTATTTTGAAACTCTGAGATCAAGGCGAGGTACACCAGATGAATCACGGGATTTTCAGGTTCATTTCGAAGTGCTTCGACCACATCCAGATACCCTTCCTTCGCCAGAGCAATCTTTTTTCTCCCCATCGAAAAGATTCCTGAAATTTCTCCCCCTTTCTTTGCCTTGGCTGCCCCCAGCCACGCCAGCACTTCAAAATTTTTTGAATTGACAGCAACTGCTTTTTCCAGATATTTCAAAGACTTTTCTGTCTCGTTTTTCTCAAAGAAAAAAACTCCCAGAGCCTGAAAGGAAAGATCGTCTTCCGGGAAAATTTCAATCTCTTTTAAAAGTGAATTAATTTTCTCCTGTTCTTCCGGGGTGATCGGTTTTTTTTCAGAAGGAACCGCGCAGGAAACAACCAAAAACGCTGATAACAATAAAATCCATTTTCTCATTTTACGACTCCTTCCTCAAAAGGAACGGCCGATTCATAAAATGACGCTTTGCCTTCCATCGATTTCCAGAAAAAATTCGCACTTTTCTCAAACTCATTCAAGTCATAGGGGACTTCCCTGACTTCATGAATCCGCTGAAGTGCAATTTTTCCTTCCCGTACCGCCTGTCTCCCCGCTTCAAAACAAGCATGTTTGACTTTTTCCAGCCTGTCCTTGAAAACAGGCATGCTCAAAATCTCCGCGCAGGGGAGATAAAACTCGCCCAAAAGTCTGGAGCCATTAAAATGAGAATTGATATTCTTGAAAGTAAGTGAAAGAGAATCAAAATTTCTTTCAATCTCAGGGAATCCGGCCGCTGAAAAGACAACCATCCCCTGTTCTTTCTTGTCTTCATATCTTCTGGGATGACAGGTGAGCCCTGCCTGAGTTTCCAGGTAGGGTTTCAAATTCGGGATTATCCTATCAAAATACGCCTTTAAAGTGGAAGTCATGGAAAACACAAAAAGAGGGGTGGCATAGACAACCAGATCGGCATTTCTTGTTTTGACCAGAAGCTCTTCCATATCGTCTTGAAAAATACATTTCCCGGGAGTTTTTGTCCAGCAGGTATAGCAGCCTGTACAAGCATGAATTTTTTTATCCTTTAGAAAAACAGTCTCTACTTCAGCGCCTTCGGTCTGGGCGCCAAGTCCGAATTGAGTTGCCATCAGGGTCGTTTTACTAAATTTCTTCCCTCTGTGCCCTCCATCAATAATCAAAATTTTTTGAATCTGTCCGCTCTTCATCTCCTGATAAGCGAATTTTTTTTCTTTCTCCGATATTATCACGCCTGTTTTTTTCTTTCCAGTCTTTTTACTTCCAAACAGTTCATTCATTTTTAATAAAAAAGAACCATCTCCTTCCACTGTAAAGAGTTTTTCAAGAAAAGCCTCTGTTCCGTTTCTCTTGCCTGATGAAACATCCAGCCAGATATCGGATGGAGTTTTAATAGTACAGGAAGGTTTTTCATGAACGCCCTCATGATATGAACAAAGCTGATTCTTGATCACGAGATAGCCGCTAAAGTCTTCATTTCCTGAGACAATAAACTGAACCACCGCATCCACTCCCTTTGCCGCTTCCCGATTGAGCCCAAACGGCATAGATTCCAGCATTGCCCGGACACTCTCAAAAACAGGTTTTTCTATATCAAGTTTCTGGTTGAGGATAACCGGAAGCTTTTTATTCAGATAAAACCCAGTACCGATCACAAGAAAAGGCGCCAGAAACTGTAAAAGGGCGTAATCCACCGGAATAGGCAGAAGTGTGATTCCTATGCAAACAGCGAAAATAAACGCCCAGATATAATTGATAATCATATTGATTTTTTTAAAAGATTCCAGCTTCCAGACCGAAGAAGGGGTCGTTTTTTTGGCAAACTCGTAGGTGAAAGGAGGGAGTTTGAAAAGCGGAGGAAAAAACGCGGCACTGAAAAATCCAGCATAAAAAACAGTCATAAAATTGCGGGATAAAAGGATTCCTGTATCAGGAAATAAATAAAGCGCGGCAAAAAGAAAGGCAAAAACAACTGTTAGTGCTGTTTTCAAATAAGACAATCCCTCTTTGATGCCTTGATAAACGGTCACCGCCAGCACAGGCAAGAAACAGATTGCAACAGCCTTTTTCAGCCTGATCAGATCAAAATCCGAACTGTTCCCAACCGTATTAAATAAAGCGACCATGACAAACGGCAGAATATTTAAAATCAAGCCGATTAATTTTTTCATTTTTGAGCTCCTTTTTTTAACTTTATTTTTTAAAGTACTTTAATAAAGAAAATACTTTTTAAAATTAAAGTCAAATTTTTTTTTCAGGAAAAAGAATATTATCTTTTTATATTGTAATGATAAAAATTAAGTTTTTGTTTTTTTTATTTCATAATGCTTTGTTCCAAATGTGTCATTATGAACAAATCGATTTCAAAAAAGAGGTGGTTATGGCTTCGGCTCCTATTTATAATAAGCTCAAAGAACTGATCGAAAAAAAAGAGCAGAGGGAAAGAACCGTGGGCGGAGAAGTTTTTGTCGTCTGGGGCATGCTCAATATTGTTTCTATTTTTATTTTCCGTTTCCTCTGGCAGGAAATTGCAGTGTGGATTATTATGGTGGGCATAGGGGTTTCGTTTCAGGTTTTTTATTTGAATAAAATAGTCCGGAAAAAAGGTTATAAAACCTTCTGGACCGGCACTATTTCCAGAATCTGGCTCTCGGCTGTCTTCGTCCTGCCACTCGTCTTTTATGTTTACCCCTTTGTTTTTCATCTATATTCCTTAGAAGCCGTGCTCCCCCTGATTCTTCTTTTCATGGGCACTCTGATGATCATCACGGGAATGATTCTCAAATCATGGACCTTTAAAACCAGCGCCCTGATTTTTGTTTCGGCCTCGATTTTTTCCGCTGCCTTCCCCCTCGCCTACCTTTATTTTTATCCTTCCGCATTTTTTCTGGGATTTGTGATTCCCGGAATCTGGAGCTTTTATGAACAGCGAAAAAACCGATAAATACACTCTCGACCCCCTCTTGACCAACGAGCTCCGCTTTTTTATCATGAGTATTCTCTCCATGTACGAAGAAGCGGATTTTAATTTTTTAAAAACCGAGCTGAAAACCACGGATGGGAATTTAAGCGTCCAGATGAGAAAACTGGAAGAAGCCGGATACCTCTCCTCCCGGAAAGAGTTTATCAATAAAAAACCCAAAACCACCTACCAGATCACCCCGGAAGGGCTTGAAAAACTCACCCTCTACATCGAGAAAATCAGCAGTTTCAAAACTGGGCTGTCGGGGTAAGAAAATACATTGTTTGCATTTTATATTCAGGCTGTCGATTATTGAAAATTAAGACTTATTATCATTGATATTTGTAAGTTTATCAGAAAAGGTAATGGTATTTTCTGATACAATCTTTCATAGGGTTTTTCTATGAATCAAAGCAGTATGGTCACTGAGCGGAGTCGAAGTGACACCTCGGCTCCGCTCGGTGTCCGTGTTAATTAAATAACAATCGACAGCCTGATTATTTAATTCTATATTTTATTATGAAACTGACTTTCTATTAGAGTTTAAAAAAAAAGGAAAAATCTATGCACATTTTACAATTTGAAGAAATCATTGACTCCAACAAAATCATCATCAATGGATTAGAAAAATACAATGGGAAAAAAGTCCAGATAATTGTGGATTTAAAGGAAGAGAGTCAAAATATTCAAGATATCAATCAAAAAAAAGCATTTGAAATAATAAATGATTATTGCGGGCAAATAAAACCATGGACTCGAGAAGAACTCTATGATAGATAATATTTTTCTAGATACAAATATTCTAGTTTATGCATTTGATAAAGAAAATGATAAAAAATCGAGCTTGTAATTTATTCTAATTTACATTTAATATAAATTGCATTTTATTTTCTTTAACCCTGCACGACGCTCTTTTTCCCCGTCCGACTTGATTTCACGGATGAAATCACGGAGGACTCCCCCTTGTCCTTAAAGACTTAAGGATAAGGGGTTAGGGGTTTGGATTTGAAACCCGCTGGAAAAATATGAAAGATGGCGTGCCTGAGTAGCCAGAGAAATCATTTTGTTTAAAATTATATTTTGATAACTTCTGCTGTCATTCCACGGCTTGACCGGGGAATCCAAAGACAAAATAATAAACATTATCAATTATCTTAAATAAAAAAATGATAATTTGATATTTTTTTGTTTTGAAATAATCTGAGTGTTATTTTTAATGAAAGTTCATAGATATGGGATTGGGCATAAACCCTTAAAAAAGGAGAAAACGATGATTAATTATCAAAAAAAATATTGGGTATTTATCATAATAAGTTTTATTTTAATTCAATGTACTTCTAATTCTTCAAAAAAAAATACAAATAATAATATCGAAGAACAGACAACTTTAAAACAAGCCATTACATACTATGCTGATGGTAATTACAATGAATCTGTAAAATTATTAAAAATTTTAGAAAATCAAAATAGTATCAACCCCGAAGTTTACTTTTATTTAGCATTAAATTATTATGATTTAAAAAACTTGGACATTTCCGAAGTTTATTGTTTAAAATCTTTAAAATTAAATCCAAATCAAGCAAAAGTTTACTCAGAATTATCTGCAATTAATTTTAATAAGAAAAATTTTTCCAAAGCGGAAGAATATGCAATTGAAGCAATCAAAAATGATCCTAAAAATGGAAATTCGTATATTAATTACTCATCTACATTAGCTATGTTGGGTAAAAAAGAAGAAAGTGAAAAACAATTATATGAGGCAGCAAAAGTTGACCCTGAATCAATATTAAATCTTGCAAATACCTATTTAATGCAACATAAAAATCCCAAAGCAGCTTTATATTTATTATTTATTTTAAATAAATTATATGATTCAGACCCTATTGTTCTTTTAAATATTGGCAATATTTTAAGAATGATAAATGATCGAGAAAAAGCAATTGAATATTTAAAAAAAGCTTATGATGTAACTGATAAAAACCATAATATGTTCAAGATCATTTATTCATCTTATTTTAGGACGCTGCTCAACAATAAAAAATATGATGAAATTGTCAATAATGCATTAGAAAAATTTGTTGATAGTAGTAGTTATTTCTTTTTAGCACTAGCTTATTTTAAACAAAAAAATAATGGTAAATTTATCGAATATGCAAATAAGTATTTTGAACTTCGAAATGAAAAAAAACCTGAATCATTAATAAAATGGGCTGAAGACCAATTCAATTCGAATTAATCATTTCACTTATTAAACTTTAACCCTGCATGACGCTCTTTTTCCCCGTCCGACTTGATTTCATGGATGAAATCACGGAGGACTCCCCTCTTGTCCTTAAAGACTTAAGGATAAGGGGGTTAGTGGGTTTGGATTTGCCACCCTCAGGAAAATCTGAAATAAAGAATATTTGATTAAAACGAGAAATGGATTAATCAGGCTGTCGATTATTATTGAAATTAACTCGGACAGCGATAGGTTAGAAAAACTTGCAAATAAAATAACCCAAAAAATACTGCCACAGAAAAAAATCCCTCCCTACCGCAAGAGTATCATTTATTTCTTTTTTGTTTTTATTAAAAATTTATATTACTTTATATAAACATTTTTATTGTTTTTAGGGAGACAAAAATGGAATTACCTAAAAAAATTACCCCTTGCCCTATTGAAGAAGCAGTAATTGAAATAAGATTTGAATCAAAAATACCTTATGAAGCAGTTTTTGGAATGTTTTATAGTGTTTTTAAAAATGATTATTCAGATCTACAAAAATTGCCAGTTTTACAAATACCTGAATCAGTAAGATTTAATGATATTAATTTAAAATACGCACCTTATTATAAATTACATAAGAAAAATTTTATTTTACAAATTGGGGCAAGAGTAATAGGATTGTCTCTTGTAAAAAAATATAATTCTTGGAATGAATTTAAAACTGAAATAATTGATGTAATTACAAAAGTCTATAAATTAAATATTATAGATAATATTTCAAGAATTGGAATGAGATATATGAATTATTTCAACTTTAATATATTTGAGAAAATAAATTTTAATATGAATTTATCTGATAAAGAAATCAATACCATGCGAAATACAATTAAATTAGATTTATTAAAAGATAATATTAATCAGACAATACAATTAGTAAATAATTCTGATTTTAATTTTAATAATGAATTAAAAAATGGTTCTGTAATTGATATTGATAGTTTTGTTACAAGTTGTGACATTGTTTCTATTGATGATACAATGTCTTTATTAGATAAGTTACATATTAATGAAAAAGAATTATTTTTTTCTTTTTTAAAATCTGATTTTTTAAATAAAGAACTACAAGCTGAATATTAAAGGAGATAAAATTTGGTTAGTACATATAATATAAAATTACAAACGATGTCATGTACAATGCCTAATTTTTCTATAGATTACATAAAAGATTATCAAAATAAAATATTTGAAAATATTTTTAATTTTTCACCTTATAATATTCATGTACCAATAGTAGGAGATAACCAAGAACCAATTATTTTAAATAAAGTAATATATAATCATAATGTATTAAATCTTAAACAAGAATTATACTTAAATATCTTTCATGAAGATAATTTATTTGTTGTCGAAAATAATTCCTTGAATATTAGAAGTTATGGAAAAACTATGAATGAAGCATTAAATAGCTTTCAAGAAGATTTTCTTTCTCTTTGGGAAGAAATAGGATTAGAAAAAAAAGAACTCTTGAGTCCAAAAGCTTGTGAATTAAAAGATAAGTTATCAGAAATAGTTTTTCAGAGTAATTAAGTGTCTTCCTTAAAAACAAATATTATTGAGACAAACTTACTTAAAAAAGGTTTTATTAAAAAGGATAAAGACCACTCTTATTATTACTATCATACTATTGATGGTAAGAAAACAGCTATTTTTACAAAAATAAGTCACGGTGAAAAAGAAATTAATGACTATTTAATTTCTTGTATGTCAAAACAACTTAAAGTTAAAAAAGATTTTTTCATAGAATTTGTATCTTGTACAAAAAATCAAATTGATTATAATACTCATTTACAAAAAAACAATCATATATAGATTCTTAATAATAACATCGGCACTTCAGATAACTAAGTGTATACGCATCGCCGGGGTACCGGCTCGGGCTGAGTACATGTCATTTTTCACGATACTGCCCCCCTTTGAATTCACTTAGCTGACCCCTGCAAATTCGGTTGACTGCCCCCCTTGATTGTCAGCACCGATTTAAATTTGCCGGAATTCGCCGATTGAGATTTTCCGCTTTTTCTTCTCTAAAAATATCAAACAAATTCTTTTAAACCAATCTAACAGCTTACAGGCTCTTAAGATTGTAAAAATAAAGATTTTTGAAAATTGCACCAGAAAACTCATTATAATTGTTAATATCGCACTTATATCCTACATTGTTTTATATCATTGATAAAAAACGCCTTCGATATAATAATCTTGCCTTACCTGTCTATGAAATTCCTCTATTTTCCAACGATTCAGTTTATTTTATTAAATCGAGCAAAAACATTGCCGCAAAAAAAATTCCCTCCCGTTTTTTAACAAAAATTCTCCAATTCTTTTAAAAAAAGCTTGTCTTCGTCTGTGCTTCTGCCTCTTGTGGTCAAATACCCGCCTGTCAGCATCCCATTCACTCCTGAAAGCATCAGGAGAGCTTGAAAATCTTTCATCCGGGTCTCTCTTCCGGCGGCAAACTTGATGGTTTTATCGGGCAGGATCAGCCTGAAAAGTGAAAAAATCTTCGCCGCTTCATCCACAGGGACAAGAGGCTGGTTTTCCAAAGGAGTGCCCGGTATCGGGATCAGGATATTGAGAGGAACCACATCCACATTCAGCTCTTTCAGGGCATAAGCCATCTCGATTCTGTCTTCCATGCTTTCCCCGACTCCAAAGATTCCCCCTGTACATGCCTTGATACCGTATTTTTTTAAAAGCCTGACCGTATCCATTCTCATTTCCACTGTATGGCTGTCTGCAATCAGTGTCTGATAACGCTCCGGATTGACCTGTAAATTGATATTGTAGTGAACTATTTTATGTTCTGCCAGCGCCCTTGCCGTGTCTTCAGAGAGGATTCCTAACGAAGCGCAGACTTTCATATCTGGAAATTCACGGTAAATTGTATCGACTGCTTCCAGAATGCTTTCAAATTCCCCGTCTCTCTTGGTATATCCCCAGCCGCTGGTCACAATGCCGAAACTTCTCACTCCATTTTCATAAACTTTTTTTGCATCCTTTAAAATCGTCTCCACGCTCACCAGAGGATAGGTCTCCAGTTCGGTCTGATAATGAACCGACTGTGCGCAGTATTTGCAGTTTTCGCTGCATTTTCCCGATTTCGCATTCATGATCGAGCAGACATGGGGAGTCTTGCTGTATTTATTCTTTACTTTATTAGCCAGAGAAACTAAATCAAGAATATCTTCTCCTTTCAATTCTAAAAGTTCCATAGCCAGTTTTTTATCCAGCTCTTTTCCGTTTAAAACAGAATAAGCTTTTTCAATAAGAGGGTTCAGCATTTTAGATTCCTTTTTTAGATTCATTGTTTTTTAAGGTATTAAAATTTATTGATTTTTCAACAGTTCTAAAAACTATTTCTTCAAGAACTTGCTTTTCTTTTGATTTTTAATTATTTTTCTATTAAAAATTGGAGTATTATTATGGAAATAAATCGATCTCTCTATAAAAATATCATTGCAATTGATAGATAATTTAAAAATAAAATAAAAAACCTAAATAATATTCATAAAAACGGTTAATCCAATTTAGTTTTAAGTCAATTGCAAAATTCTGAATAAGATGAAAGCGGGAAATAATTTCAATTTTATTATAAGATTGATAATCTAAAAAAAATAATTTTCTATAAAACATCAATAAATTAACATTTTCACCGAGCGATAATTTCAATCCAATTTCAGGTCCTGTGCCTAATGCTACTTTATTATTTATAAAATAGTTCGAATAACTGGAATCCAATCTTATGAAACAAAAAAATAAAAAGGAAGAATCCTGATTCTGAAAAAAGATTTTACTTAATCCAAAATATAAAGCCGTTTCCGGTGCAAATGTTCCATATTTTAGATCGGTTCTCTTGTCTAAAATTCTACTTGCTCCTATATCAAAACCCCATGAAATCTTTTTTTGATAAAAAGAAAAGTCATTGTAATTCAACATTTTCAAAAATTTAAATTCATTTAAATAAAAATTTTCAAATAATAGTTTTTCAGATAATAAAAACTGTCCTGATATTTTCATAAATTCAATAGTAGCATTAACAGCATATCCTTGCGAAGAATCATTAAGATCATGAAAAAGAAAACGAAATTCAGGTTGAATAAAAAAATTTTGAAAACTATTTCTACCAAAATAGATTGAAAAACGATTTGAATTATGTATTAAATGAGGATATTTTAGGGAAGTATAATTTTTTTCATATAAATCAGGTTTTACTTTATTTGAACGGATTTGACTGAGATTCTGTTTCAATAAAAAAATCTGGTTTTGTTTTTCATCTTTTTGATCTAAATGAAAAGAAGGATATTTAAAATTATAATAATCTATAGCACTATCCAACACAGATATAGGTATAAAATCAAGCCTGTCAAATTTATTATTATCGACAACCTCATGAAAATCTTTTTTTTCATTGTCGTTTAAGGATGAATAAGACTGAAGAAATATATTTCTTAGAGAAGGGTTGTAATCAATACGATCAACAAGATTATTATTCACTAGTATTTTTAATGTTTCTACTGGAAGAACTATCGATTTCGTTTCATCAGTTAAATTATATTCTGGCACAGCCGCTTCTAAAGCACTTAATACATGATAAGCGCAATTTTCAGTAAAAAAAAAATAATCATAAAACGAATTCATTAATTCCCAATTATGTTTTAAAAAAAAATCTATTTGCTCCTCAGATAATTTTAAGCGATAAAGCCAAATATCTCTATTTTCATAATCATTATATTCTCTAACTTTATAATGATAAGGCAGTAATTTATAATATCCTTTAAAATTGCCAAACAGCCCCCCCAAAATATATTGTATAGAATTCACATTTCTGACATCAGCAAAAAAATTAATCGCATAATCAAACAATTCTGATTTTTTAGAATTTAATTTCGTGAAAGTATGCCCAAAGATAGAAACCGGACTATCAATATAGTAAGAAGAAAATGCAATACTTAAAGAATCTGTTTTTGTGGTATTTATATATTTATCAAGTTTTTGACAGGGCGAAAATTTAATATCTAAATTAAATTTTTTTTTAATAAGATCGTAACGGGCAGGAAACCGACAATAGGCATTTTCATTATTTTTATTAAAAAAATTGATTGTTTGTAATAATTCATCATAAGGATTTGTCTTTCCCTCAAGACTTAAAAAAAAAAATTGACTATCTATTTGACTTTTATAATTACTAAAGACATTTTTTTTATAGTGCAATAATTTCAACCATTCTTTCGAATAAGCGAATTTATTTAATAATTCATTTGAAGATATTTTGATTTGCTCATTTTTTCCCCCTGCTGTAAATATTACGGCAGGGGAAATGAGAATAATACAGAAAATTATAACTTTATTTAACAATTATATTTTTGTCAATAAATTATTTGTAAAATCCATCATAGTTTTTGAATTATGCTGCACTTCTCTCAAATAAAAAAGGAATTCGATTGAATCCGCTGTATTTTTTTTACCATATATTTCATTTAACGAATCTAAATATTTACCTTCTCCTGTTGAAATATCTTTTTGAATTCTATCATAATTCATTAATACAAAGTATCGTAAATAATTTGACTTTTTATCTTTTTCGGTTTCCATCGCGCTAGATGACTGCATCTCAATAAAATAATTATCAGGCGAGTATTGATACATTCCGCCAGTAGAATAATCTGTTGATGAACCGAAAAATCCGCCAATTAAAATATTTCCCCAGAACCAACCGCTGATGCTTGAGTTTAATTGAACAGTCTGAGGGGTATAACCGTCTTTTTTAAGAGTAAAAGAAAGCGGTTCTTCAGATTTTCTTGATACTTCATATTTTAATGGAGTTACCCCGATTTTTGTTCCATTTAGCTCAACTTCAACACCTTGAATATTCGAGTCAATAGAAATTTCTTGTTTTCCTCCATTTACAATTGAGCCACAACTGACAAGCACCAGACTTGATACAACCAGTAACAATAAAGAAATTAATTGTTTCATATTTGAAACCTCCTTAAATAATAAAAATTAAATATAACAATAATTTTTAATAAACTGCAAATCTTTTCACAGTTTTCGTTTAAAAAATTCGATTTTTTTAACTGTTAAAAAATTGACCTGTTTTAAATGGACTTATTATATTAAACAAAATATAAATTGTCCGTTTTTATATTTACTTTATCATTCCCGCGAAGGCTGGAATCTATTGAAAATAAATATTTTAAATTATAGATTCCGGTCTTTTGCAAGCAAAAACCGGAATGACAGTCGGACATTTTATAATCAATTTACTATAGAATGAACTCAACTTTTTAAAAACATGAAGTTAAAAGAAATT
>Ga0154385_1125_pt1 | contig 33003 bp, 34 predicted proteins | sample RifGroB1_FD_105628 | JGI IMG/M metagenome (GOLD analysis project Ga0154385, IMG submission 105628) | Spirochaetes bacterium GWB1_36_13 | reverse complement strand
TATTTCCTGATAATCAGATAACTCACATATCCTGCATAAGAGAGAAAGAAAACAAAGGCTTCCCATCGGTCAATCCGGTTTCGTTTTCCTGAAAAAGTGCTCAGGAAAAGAAAAAGAGTTGCCGTAAAACAAACATAGAGGTCAATGTTCATGACAGGATCATAAGGGGCAGGACGCACAACAGCACTTACACCTAAAATTAAAAATACATTAAAAATATTTGAGCCGACAATGTTTCCAACCGCAATATCGCTTTGTTTCCGGTAGGCGGCTACAGCAGAAGTGGCCAGTTCGGGAAGGGATGTCCCGATAGAAACAATAGTCAAAGAAATCAGTTTTTCGCTGATTCCGATTTTTTTTGCTAAAATAACAGCGTTGTCAACAACCCAGTTTCCTCCAAGAAAAAGCCCCGCAAGACCGCCACCGATAAAAAGAGCCATTTTCCATGAAGGATAAATCTCTACTTCGTTCTGTTCTTCTGTTATAATTTCTATTTTCACTATTTTTACAGCATAAAACATAAAAAAAACAAAAAGCGCCAGAAAAATAATTCCGTCCATCCTTGATAAAACATTTTCTGGATTTCCAAAAAACAAATTATCGTTCACTAAAAAGAAAAGGAGAAGAACGGCCATTCCCGCAAAAGGAATTTCTTTCCAAACCGTGCTTTTTTGGATTGCAAGCGGAGCAATCATGCCTGAAATACCGAGAATGAGAAGGATGTTTGCAGTATTACTGCCTACCACATTTCCGAAAACCATATCGCTGAACCCGCCAGTAGAAGAAATAATGTTAACAATCAGCTCGGGCATGGAGGTTCCGAAAGCGACAATGGTAAGTCCGATGACCAGCTGGGAAACATTGAATTTTTTTGCCAGTGAAACGGATCCTTTTACCAGAAAATCAGCGCCTTTCAACAAAAGAACAAAGCCTAAAGCCAGAAAAAGAAACGCTAAAAAAATTTCCATAAAATCCTCTTTTATAAGATGTTGTTTAAAACAAACCGATAAAAATTTAATACTTTTTTACAAAAACAAAAAAAATGATTGAGGAGTTGAAAAGCAAATCATTGTTTTTTAATCTTTCTTTTTCTCAAAACCAAGCAGACCGTTTATGAGGCTTATCAATGAATTTGACCTTGTATTTAATTTTCTATATATTTTATTATCAGCAATATTGTGGAGGCAAAAATGCAGAAAAAATTAATAGAAAGCACGGGAAAAGTAGCTGAGCAAATCAGTGACTTGGGCGCTGAATTTATTGAAAAATCGGTGGATCATTACTTTCATAGTGTTACTGAAGTTTTAAAAACTTTCGGTATGAATAATTTTTTTCTAAACCGGTTTTTTGACGGCGGCGTGGTGCCGACTATCAATTCTCTTGTTGAACTTGAAAGAGATATGACTGATTCTTTCTTGAATACTGTTTCAGGAAAAAATGACTGGGCATCGTATATGGAAGAAATGTACAACAGAATGTACGCAGGCTCTAAATACGAAGAACTGGTACAGACTTTTGGAAAGGAGCTTTTTGCCAGTACAAAATACAAGGGAGAAAAACTCCTTTTAGAAAACGACTGGTTTAGCTTGACTTATATTCCTGCAAAAGACGGAGCTGAAAAACAGGAAGCCGCTTTGTTTCATGTCGGAGGAATACTTCCCTATAGCGACGGTGTAGTCCGCTACCTTCCTGAAGCCAATTTTTTTGACCGGTTTCTGGAAAGAGGAATGTCTGTTTACGCCATGGAGCTGAAAGGAGATAAAGACTCTATCCCGAATTACGGAGCGCTGACCTTTGACAAAATGATCGATTCAGTGGATAAAATGACTGAAACTGCTTTCGAGCACAACAAAGGCAAAAAGATGGTCATCGAAGGATACTGCGGACTCGGAATGCAGGCTCTTGGATTTGTCATCGCTAAACCAAAAGAAGCGGAAGCAAGAATCAAAGTTGCGGCTACTTTTGTTTCTCCAATTGACGGATCTAAAACAGGAACACTGGCAGAAGCCATGACAAAATTTCCTCAGCACCTTCTTTTGACCCAGTTTACAATTTCCAACCTGACCACAGGATATGTTTCAGGCGATAATCTTCGAAGAACCCAGGATTTCGCTTTAAAAGGATTTTTCCCAAAAACTCCTTTCGGACGCTTTGTAACCGGATGGAAAAATAAAGAATATGCAAAAGTAAGAAAAATAGAGGATCTGACTCCTGCTCAAAGAAAAGATCTGGCAGGCGCATACTGGATTTCACCTCAAAACTGCAACCGATACCCTGTCCCTGTTGAAATCGCAAGATACTCAACCCGTCTTTTCTCAAAAGGAATTGACGACCAGGGAAATATCCCTCAAAGCTACAAGGGAATTTCAATGACTCTTCAAACACCTCTCAAACAAACCAAGATTGAATTCGCAGGTTTTTATGGAGCAAAAGACCGTCTGGTTCCTGAAATAAGCGCTGAAATCATGACCAAACTCTTCGGAAAACGATACACTCATGTGGTTCACCCGACAGCAGGACATGTTTCCTACATTTTAAGCCCGGAAGTATGGGACAAAAATAATCCTAAAGGACTGAAACCGAATCCGGTTGATGTGATTTTAGAACTCTACGCAAAATAAATTAAACAAACATGCCTCCTCAATATGAACGAGGAGGCTTTCTCGTACCCAAAAATTGCCACGCAAAAAAACCCTTCCCAATAGACTGCACAGAGTCCGGTATTTTATATTCAGTTTTGTATATTTTTTATCGATTTTACTTGCAAAAAATCCGAAAACAAATATATTAACAGAATATTAGTAGCTTTTTTTAAATAATTGATATATTTTTTATAGTTGTTTCACTACAACATATATTGCAAAAAAACAACATGATCTATAAAAAACTGTTATGTGATTAACATTCAAAACAATACTGTTTTTATATTTGTTTTTTTGTTGCAAAAAAACATCTTTTAGATTTTTTTTGACATTTTGTCTAAAAGAAAATCTATTGATTGTTAATGTGTTGTCTTTTTATTTGTAGTTGGTATAAATATTGCAGTTATTTATATATATTTAAAATAAAGTATATGTTAAATAATAAGAACCGTTTTCTTTAAAAGAGTATTTTAAAAAAATCGATCTCAAGGAGGATATCATGAGAGTAAGATTAATTTTAGCAGGATTTGGTATATTATTTCTGTTTGCTACTGGATGTTACAATGGAGAACAGCTCCCTGATCAAATAGGACAGCTTTCGTCTCCCGCAATTTATCTAGCAGGCGAAAATAAAGCAGACAACAGCAAACTGATCAGCATTAACATTCCTATTCAGGGAATAAAGGTTTATTACACCACTGATGAATCTGAACCGTCTGATAAAAACGGATCGTTATACGAAGGTCCTTTTAAAATCTATAAAACAACCACTATTAAAGGGATTGCAATGAAAACAGGCTGGGGAAAATCTCCGGTTGTTGAAAGGACTTTTATTATTGAAATAATAGAAGACTCGCAAACCACTCAAGATTCTACCGCCTCTACTACGGATACAAACACTACGGTTAATACTACAGAGACGACCACTCCATCCGAATCTACAACTTCTACCACTGAAACAACCGCTGCTGATACAACAACAGTCGCTTCAACCTCTACAACAGCCACAGATTCTACAACCGTTTCTTCTACCGGAACAACTGAAAGCACTACCGCCGATACTTCCAACAACGGAACAACGACGACTACCGCTGTTTCCTCTACCAATACTGGCGCTAATAACGGATCTTCCACTACTGCTTCTAACAACAGCAATACTGGTTCTAATAACGCTTCTTCTTCCTCTAACACAACCAACGGAAGCACTACTTCTGCTTCTTCCTCTTCCAACACAAGCACCGCTTCCACTACTGCTTCTAACAACAGCAATACTGGTTCTAATAACGCTTCTTCTTCCTCTAATGCAACCAACGGAAGCGCTACTTCCACCACCGCTTCTTCCTCTTCCAATGGAAGCTCCACTTCTACTACTGCTTCTAACAACAGCAACGCCGGCTCTAACAATGGAAACGGAACAACTACCACCACATCAACTTCTTCTACTCAGGAAACTGTGACTGAAGAAATGGTAACAACTGTAGAAGAACAAACCGTTGTTACAGGCGGAGATTTAATAAACGAGTCTGACATAGAAACTCCTGCTGAAGAAGCAGAATCAACTATCATTGAAAACGCAACCGTAGAAGAAGATGCAAACACTTCTGAAACAACTGCTGACGAAGAAGTAGTTGAAACAACCGGAAAAGGAAAAGAGAAAAAAGAAAAGATTAAATTCGGTTTTTCAATTAAAGTTAAAAAAACAAAGATCAGTAAAGATCAAATTGAAATCACTTGGGTGATTACAAACAAAGGAACAGAACCAATCAAGGCAGTCAAATCCTATATAGAAAATGCGGAATCTGATATTCAAGTTCCTTCTATTTTTCAACCAGGTCAAAGAACTTTCACTGTTGTAACTTCAAAGACAGGTGATTTAAAATGGGTAATAGAAGTAGTTAACCCTAATGGAAAAAAGATAGTAAAAAAATCAGGCGTTAAAGTTACAGGAAGTAAATTTTCTATTAAAGTAAAAGCTGTCAGCGTTGTTTCTGAAAACGGAAAAGCGCTTGTAACATGGAGCGTAACAAACAAAGGAAAAACCACTGTTACAGCATCTAAAGCTTATTACACTACCAACGAAAAAACAAAACCTCTGACTGTTTTTAATCCGGGAACCACTACTTTTACTCTTGAAACCAACACTGTCGGTAAAATCGGGTTAATTGTAGAAGCGGTCAATCCTAAAGGAAAAACTGTTAAAAAACAAGCTTCTGTCAACATTAAAGTAAAAAAAGAAAAAACTGTTAAAACTAAAAAAGTGAAAACTAAAAAAGATAAAAACGGGAAGAAAACAGTTGTAGAAGAAACTCCTGTTTCAACTACAAAAACTACTGTTGACACTTCTAATGGAAACGGCAAATCTAACGGGAAAAACAAATAATTCAATCTTTTCAAACAGGCGCTCTTTAAAGAGCGCCTCCTTTACAAACAATAGACATTCTTCTTTTTTATCATTATATTTAAATTTTAACTTCAGTAAAAAAGGTGTCCTATGAATAAGGTTTTTTTTACAGACATGCACGCTTTTTATGGAAATTCCATTGAAACCAAATTTGAAAAACTTCTGATTCAATCAGGCATGAAAGATTTGATCAAAAAAGGCGAACTGGTCGCTATCAAAGTACATGTGGGAGAAAGGGGAAATCTGGGTTATGTCAATCATAACTACGCAAGGATTACCGCCGAACTCGTAAGACAGGCAGGAGGGAAACCTTTTTTTACAGACACCAACACCCTCTACAGCGGAGGAAGACACAATGCGGTGGATCATTCTGAAACAGCTATTCTTCACGGCTATTCCTATACAACAACAAGAACTCCCTTTATCGCGGCAGATGGTCTCAGGGGGCTAAACTATAAAGAAATCGAGATCAACCAGAAACATATCAAAAAAGCAAAAATCGCATCCGGAATTCTGGAAGCGGATAAAATTATTTTTCTCACTCACTTTAAAGGACATATGGAAGCGGGCTTCGGAGGCGCTATTAAAAATATGGCGATGGGCTGCAGTTCTATTGCCGGTAAACTGGAACAGCATTCTTCTTCTAAGCCCAATGCCAATCCTGAAAAATGTGTGGGATGCCGGCAGTGTTTCAGGGTTTGTCGCGCTGGGGCTATTTCCATGAAAGACAACAAAGCGGTTATAGACAAAACAGTCTGTATCGGCTGCGGACAATGCGTGGCTGCCTGTAATTACTCTTCCATTCTTCCTGCTTTCAACGAACACCATGAGGTTTTTCTTGAAAAACTGGCAGAATACGCTTTTGCTGTCCATCAAGTATTTCAGGATAAATCTTTTTATATCAATTTTGCGGTTAATATTACTCCCGACTGCGACTGCTGGCCGGCAAATGATACTCCGATTGTCAACGATGTGGGAATTTTCGCATCTTCCAATTTTTTAGCTCTGGATAGAGCCACTTTGGACAAGGTCAATCTTTCACGCCCCAATCCGAATAGCTCTTTCTCAGACAAAATCAAAAACCAGAAAAATATCTTTCAGGAAATCCGCCCCGAAATCCCGGTGGACTACACCTTGAGCTGTCTCAAAAAACTCGGGCTGAATGACGCTTATGAACTTATTAAAATACAATAGAAGGAGTATAAAATGTCATTGAAACAACAAATCAGTCTTTCCAATTTTTCTCTCCAGAAAAAAACTCTTCTTTTCTTTTTTTTACTGGCATTAGAATCTCTTTTCCTCCTCCTTCTTCATTCCTATTTCCCCGGAGCTGGAAAATTGTTTCTTCCAGTTTATTTTTTCACTCTTGCAGGTCTTCTTTTTTTCGGTATCGAAATCGGAGCCGCTTCTTCGCTTTTTCTTCCTCTTTTTTCCTTTCTGGTCACTGGAATGCCCTCAGGTCTAATGCTTTTTATGGTGATCGCTAAATCTCTTTTTTTTGTTTCAGCCTATTTTCTCCTCATAGCCAAACTCTATTTAAAACTCAAATGGGCATTTCTCTTGAGTTTTCTTTTTTATCAGTCTGCCGGTCTAGGATTGGGCGTGTTTTTGGGACTTTCCTCCCCTCTTTTATGGAACGATTTTCAAAAAGGCTTTATCGGGCTTTTTATCCAGCTTGTTTTAGGCGGCGGGATTGCGCTCTATTTAGATAAAAAAAATGAAAATGCTTGAAGATATCAAGGCAAGAATCAGGGAAATTGCTTTTCCTGAAATCGATTTAATCGTTGGAATAGCCCGGGGCGGGATTATTCCCGCTGCCATGCTGGCAGGTTTTTTAAAAAAAGACCTGGATTTTATCTGGTTTCAGTATCGAAACGATCTCCACCAGGTTGTTTTCGACTCTCCCCTTTGTGTCAAACTCCCTGAAAAACCCCTTTCCGGTAAAAAAATTCTTTTAGTGGAAGACCGGGTGAAAACAGGTTCAACTCTTTTAAAAGCAAAAGAAGAACTGGAAAAAAAGGGAGGAAAAATCATTTCTTTAGCTGTCAATGGAAAAGCCGATATCAGCCTTTTTGATGAAAACTGCTTTCCCTTCCCATGGATCATGAATGAACGAATTTGATTTTATCAGAGAAATTAAAAAAAAATTCCCAAATTCATGGGAAAAAAGCATTGGGAACGATTCTGCCGTTTTTCAACTCTCTTCCAAAACAGGCTTGGCAACCAAAGACCTTTTAGTGGAAGGAGTGCATTTTTATCCTGAAATTCCTCTTCAGGCTCTGGCATATAAAGCATTGGCTGTTAATATCAGCGATATTGTCTCTGATGGAGGAAAACCCATTTTTTTCCTGATTGGTGTCGGATGTCCGAAAGAAAAAACATCCCGCCTGGAAAAACTCTACCATTTTTTTTATCAATACTGTTCCCAATGGAATATTCCTATTATCGGGGGCGATACGGTCAATTCGCCTCATTTTTTTATTTCAGTCACCTGTATTGGAAAAAGTCTGAGCCGCCAGCCCTGGCTTAGAAAAAACGCACAAACAGGAGACTTGATTTATGTAACTGGAAATCTTGGGAGTTCTTCTTTTGGCTTTTCAAAAATCAAGGAAAAAGGACATGATCTTTCAGACAAAGATATCAAAAACCATCTTTTTCCTCCTGTCCGCTTGGAAGTATCTGAAGTTCTGAAAAACAAAGTAAATGCAGCAGCGGATATCAGCGATGGGCTTTTCAAAGACTTGTCCCGAATTCTGGAGGAAAGCGGTAAAGGAGCCGTAATCGATGATGAAGCGGTTCCCTATGCTTCATCAATTCCTGAAAAGGATTTTGCTTACTATGGAGGAGAAGACTATGAGATTCTTTTTACATCCTCGAAAAAAATTGATACAAAATTAATTGAAAATAAATATCAATTGAAAATAAATTGTATTGGAAAAATTACTGAAGAAAAAAACAAAATTATTTTGAAGAAAAAAGAAAAAAGCGTATTATTAAATATGCAAGAAATAAACGAAAAAGGGTTTTCCCATTGGCTGTGATGAGACTCTATGAAAACTGGCAGAAAGATCTGAATCTCTGGAAAGAAAAACTCAGGCATCTGAAATGGGTTTCTTTCTACCGGATGAATATCATAGCTGAAAACATTCGTTTGAAAAACAAAAAAGTTCTGGATATGGGCAGCGGTCCTCAGTTTACCACTGAAATGCTGAAAGAAAAATGCGCCTGTGTCAAAACGCTGGACAAATTTGCTCCCTGTGATTTTCCTTTCGATGTCAATGATGATTTTACTGCCTGTTTTCAGGAAAAAGAGTTTGATCTGGTAATTATGGGTGCGGTTATCCGTTATATACAGGATAAAAAATTATTTTTAAAACGGTTAGCAAAAATTATTCAAAAAGATGGTTTTGTTTTTGTGGATGAGTTTGTTCACAACTACTGGAACGATTTTTTTCTGGAAAACATGGTCAGTCTGGGCGCTATGGAGCAATGGCCTCAGGAAAACTTTACCCCTCTTGAAAAACTTGAAGAGATTGTTGAAAAAACAAAAGAGTTTAAAATAGAAAAAATTTATTCCTGCTGGCCTGCTTTTTTTCTGGAGGGAAAATTTCCATTTCCAACCTGGTATTCGGTCTTATTAAAGAAAAAATAATCAAATTTCGATACTTAAATTCAGAATCTATTCTTTTTACGAGGGATTATAAAATGATTAAAAAAATAATTATTCTTGCCGTGAGCGTCTTTCTGATGACTGCCTGCGGAGAAGAAGCCGTCAAACCTGAAAAACAGGATATCCAGCAGGAAGAAACCAAAAATCAGGAAAAAACAGCGGAACTGAAAGAAGAAATCAATCAGGCAACCGCGGATTTAAATAAAGAAGAAGAAGCTGCTCTCGCCTTAAAACAAAAAGAGGAAGAAGCAAATGCGCTTGCTTTAAAACAGGCTGAAGAACAAAAAGAAGAAGAGGCAAATGCGCTTGCTTTAAAACAAGCCGAAGAACAGAAACAAAAAGAAGAGGCTGAAGCAGCGGCTCTCGCTTTAAAAAAGAGAGACGAAGAAGCCATGAAAGCCCTTGCAAAAAAAGAAAGTATCAAAAAAGAAAAAATTCTTTTTAAAGCTGTTTTTTACCCTTATTTTCGAAACCGGGGAGAAGTGCCTTATCAATTAAAAGTCGATTTAGAAAAGAAAATACCTGAGATAATCAGTATTTTGAAAAAAAATCCAAAAGCCAGTCTTTTTGTAAAAGGATATACAACAACCGACGGGTCAAATCGTTTCAATCAGTTTCTTTCTCTCTGGAGAGCACGGGAAACTGCAGAATACCTTTCTTGGAAATCAGGTATTTCTTTGAAAAAGATTAAAGTAAAAGGGTTGGGAGTCAATTCCGGCAAAGAAAAACGCAAGGTTGAAATCGTTATCAGCAAGAAATCATAATTCTTATAAGTTAAAAACCGTTGATGAATCAGCGGTTTTTAACCTCTTTTTATTCTTTCATCCGTCTTACGGATTTTTTCTTTTCGTTTCTACTGGTTTTTTTTCAGTTACTTGTTTTTCAGTCTGAATTTTAGCATTTTTATTGCTTTCATTCTGTTTTTCGCTATAAAAAAGCGGGTTGGTAAAATGAAACCCTGAAAAAGCCTTCTCTACCTGTTTCATGTAGTTTTCAAACATGTCTGAAAAAATTTTTAAACTCTTGTCAAAAAAATCTTGAAATCCTTGATACATTGATATCCTCCTTTCTTTCCATATTATTTAATATAATATTCTTTTGAAAGAGAAATAAATTCTTTTAAAAATCATAGGTCAAAGAAATTCCAAAAAACGGGTATCCGGGATAGTTTCGAAGCTGTCCGTAAGGATTGATCCCGTTATAAAGGTGGATAAAAAGCCCTAACGCATTTTCCTTTGATTTTGAATAAAACTTCCAGCCAAAATACAGATTAAAAGTCCACATCATGCTTTCTTTGACATCTTTTCCCACCCATGCTCCATTTTCGAGTTTATAAATAGGATACCCGTAACGGACTCTATCTCTCAGCTCAAATGAAAAAACATTGACCGCTCTTTCACTTGCGAGAAAACCTTCTGTTCTTTGAAACTGGTATTCAAAATAAAACTCAAACCGGTATTTGCTGGGAGGAATCACAACATCCTGTGTTATCTCGGAATCCTGCCGGACACTAAACCACCCAAGCCCTCTATCGCTGATCCGATACAGTGCGCCAAAACGAAAAGAATGGACATTGTCCTGAAGCTTATCAGGGTCATTTAAAGTAATTTGAAGCTCTGTATATTCGTATGAAACATTGATCCGTGTAATGGGAAGGTTCTGATCCATTCTGTAAATAGTAATCTCATCACCCAGATGCGTGCACTCATGAAAAAGAGGGAGCCAGTTAAAGGAAATGTTTTTAAAAAACCCGTCTCCTTCAAAATTATACAAAAGCCCAAGACGAGGCGATCCGAAGCGGTAATCTGTATTGATGACGGGAGCCGTAATGGGATCAAACATATCTTCTAGAACATGAATACTTAAAGGGATTGTTATTTTAAAACCCCATTTCGGCGTTCCGTTCCTGTCTTCTCCAAACCGCAGGGCATATAAAGGTATTTCTATCCCAAGATGCACTTCAACCACTGGACGGTCAAAAGATTTTGCCTCTTCTTCTAGATTAAATTCTTTATAACTTTTACTGTACCCGCTTTCCACTTTGATCATAGTGCTATGAATTTCCGATAAAAAAGGCTTGCCAAACGGCAGCGACTCAAACAATCCGTCTAAAAGACTTACACTGTTTTCCGACGGGAAAACAAAGTTAAAAGGAAGCAAAAAAAGAAAAATAAAACAAAGTTTCTGTTTCATGGTTTTTCCTTTATAGAATTAGATTTATTATAATATATTAAAACTTCTATCTTTTCCAGAAATATTTTTTGCTTATCGCTTTTTATATCTTTAAATTTCAATTAATTTATTTTTACCTTGCTTAAAGATATGAAAGTTTGAGAATGAAAGAGAAAAAATTAGAAATATTGTATTTTTTAATTATATTAAAAATGAATCAAAATCGGGGGTTTTTTATGAATCTGGGACTTTTTTACGACAACGAAGAAGAAAAATCGGTTTCTGAAAAAATACAAAGTGTTTTGCAGTCCGATTTCCTTTTTCTCTCTGTCAGCCTCTGTCCCTGTCTCACAGACAGCGATATCAGCAAAGCCCTTCAGGAAACAGAAAAATTTTCCTTCGGAATCTTTTTTTCCCTTGATCAGTCTGAAGAAAAAGGGCTTTTGAAAATTGCGGAAAGCCTTTCTGAAAAAGGGAAAATGGTTTTTATCCTTTATGATAAAAAATCGGGGCGGAAAATCAAAATCAACGCAACTGAAGGGACTGTTTTTTATATCGGCATCGAAAAAGAAAAAATATCTTCTGAATATATCCGGAAAATCATTACCCTGATGATGGAAAAAACCGGGATAGATGAAAAAGAAGATTTTTCCCTCTCTTTTTCAGGTCTTCTGGGAGGATTTCTGAAACTGGGCGCTGCTGCCCTGATCACCGATTTTATCATGGAAGAGCTGGAAATTGAAAAACCTAAGAAAAAGAAGCACGGCGGGAAAAAACAAGAAAATGTCTGGAACCTCCGCTAGGGAGCTGTTCTTTTTTCCAGTTCGGCAAGGAACTGGTATGCGTCTTCGTTTTTTACCCCGCACATTTCGGGATTGGGAGTAAGATTACGGCAGACATCGGGATAGCCCGGTAAATTGTGAATCCGGCAGGTGTTGTCTTCCCTCAGACTGGCACACCTCACCCCTGCCTTTTTCCCCTCGGGCATCAGCGGAAGCGGAGAACTGATCGACACAACAATACAGCAGGCGGCACACCCCGCACGGCACTCCATAGACGCTCCTTTTTTTCACCTGTTAAATTTAATGAAAAAGCGCTGATAAAGAGGATAAATGAGAAAAGTTCTTATATTATTCGTAATTCCTTTTTTTCTTTTTGAACTTTACCTATTATTGTAAAAGGCGGTATTTTATGGAATTACTCAACAAAGGTATTCAAATTATTGACCTCACACCAGAAAACATTGCTCAGTATGGGGTCTGCGGGTATAAAGACATAAACAAGCATTTAGAATTACAGAGAAAAGCTGCGTGGTTTAAAAAATACTATCCTAAAGGTCTTAGAATAAAAGCAATCATTTCAGAATCCGGCGGATATCAGGGAATGATCGAATACATACCGGGCGAATTTGCTCACCGACCTGTGGATGCCAAAGGATATATGTTTATTCACTGTATTTTTGTAGGATTTAAAAAAGAGTTTAAAGGAAAAGGATATGCGTCATCTCTGATTGATGAATGTATTGAAGAATCAAAAAATCAAAAAATGAATGGCGTTGCAGTCATTACCCGCAATGGATCATTTATGGCAAAAAAAGATATTTTTATCAAGAAGGGTTTTTCTCTAATAGAAAAGATTGCGCCTGATTTTGAATTATTAGTATTAAAATTTGATAAACAATCAATTGATCCAAAAATGAAAGTCAATTCAATAAAAAATTATTCCAAAGACTTAGTCATTATCCGCTCGCCGCAATGTCCTTATTCAGTAAAAAATGTCGATGCGATTATGCTCACAGCAAAAAAAATGAATCTGAACCCAACATTAATCGAGATGGATGACTCAGAAGCCGTTCAAAACTCACCCTGTGCTTTTGGAACTTTTTGTATCATTCATGAAGGAAATATTATAAGTCACCACCCTATCAGCAATACAAGATTTGAAAATATAATGAAAACAAAGAAATTAGAAGAATAAATTTTTTTTCTTTATCCAAAATATTGATCAATAATTGTTTTTAATTTATACATTGAAAGAGGTTTTATTAAATATTCGAGAGGTTTGACTGTTTGAGCCCTTTGTCTTATTGTGTTGTCTTCATAACCAGTAATAAAAATAATTGGAATATCTGCTTTAGATTTAATAACCGCCGCTGCCTCAATTCCATCAATTTCTCCTGCCAGCCCGATATCCATCAGAATAAGATCTGGTGGAGACTGCTTTGCGCTGAGAATGGCTTTCTCCCCTGTTGTAACATGAGTCAAAAACAAATAACCGATTTTTTTTAATTGTGTCTGTAAAAGCATCGCTGTTATCGCTTCATCTTCCACTACAAGGATCTGAATTTCTTTTTCCATTTTTAAACTCTCGCTTTATATAAATTAATTGGAAAAGCAAAAAAACAAGCAACACCATTATCATTTTTAAAAGAAATCTTCCCCATCATCTGCTGTTCACCAATACTATGAATCAGTTTTAATCCCAATGTGTTTTGTTCTCGAAAATTAAATCCATCGGGAACTCCGACACCATTATCAGAATATTCAAAACTGTTTTTATTTTCATCATTCCTGACTAAACTGATAGAAACAACACCTTTTCTATGATCCGGAAATGCGTATTTCAACGAATTGGTTATAAGTTCGTTTAAAATCAAGCCAAAAGGAATAGCTGTGTCCAGTAAAAAAAACTGTTCATCGATTTTCATATTAATGGATATCTGCTCCTCAGAAAAACCAAAACTCCTTAAAATCAAGTCTGTTAATTCAAAGATATATTCCTTTATGGAAATTTTTGAAAGATTTTGCGATTGATAAAGCATCTGATGAACCAGTGACATCGCCTGAATTCTGTCTTCCGTATTTTTTACCAGATGCTGTATTTCTTTATTTTCTGGGAAATCCTCTCCCTGAAGAACAACCATGCCGCGAATAACCTGCATTGTGTTTTTTGTCCGGTGATAAAGTTCACGGATAAGGGTTTCTTTTTCATGCAGTGTTTGCGTTATTTTTTCTTCCGCTTTCTTATGTTCTGATATTTCCAATTCAAGATATTTTGTTTTCAAGACAACCTGCCGTTTCAGAATAAAATTCCACAAAACCAGAAACAAGCCCACTCCAAAAATTCCAATAATAAACCATTTAAACCAAAGAGGAAGAATTCCTGATAACGGCGGAGTTGTCCATTTGCGAAAAGACTGGCTGTATAACGAATTAGGATCGTTGATCATAGGTTCCAGAAGACGGTTGATATCTTTTAGAAGATCAGTATTTTTTCCTTTTGGAACAGCAAATTCCAAAGCAATTGGAGAAAAACTGATAGGAGTAATGCTAACCGAATATTGACGAGCGAGCTCATTCCCCAATGAATAAATACAGACCCCTGCATCTACAACTCCATTTGAAATGTTTTCCATCACAGTCATATTGTCGTCTGTCAAAACAATTTCACAATTTACCCCAAAAGAATTCATATACTCAATAAAACCAGTGGTAAAAATACTGCCTCTGACAGCTGCCACTCGTTTTCCCTGAAGATCAAAAATAGTATGAAGAGTAATTTTTGGGCTGGTAAACAATACCCCGCTGTCAATATAGACCGGGTTTTTGCTGAAATCATATTTTTCTGCTCTTTGGCTGGTATAACCCACTGCAGGCAAAAGGTCGATTTCACCTTTTTCCAGACTTACCAGTAAATCACTCCATGTTCCCCTTACATATTGAATATTCCAATCCAGTTTACTGGAAAAATACTCGATTAAATCGATAAAAAGTCCTTGAGGCTTGTTTTCTTTTTCTAAAACCAGCGGAGCAGCCGGAAAAATACCAATCCGCACCTTTCTACTTTCCGCATTCAGGGAACCTAATGGAAAAACCAAAAAAAAGAAAACAAAAATAAAAAAATAATACCACATGTTTTTTGTATCAGATACTCGGGCTGTAACATTTTTCTGCATAGACATCTTATCCCCACCCTTTTTTAATACAAAATTTTTTAAACTTTATATATTAATAAAAATAAATATAACTCACAAAATTCACTAGTTCAAAAAATTAAATAGAAAAGATTCCAAAAAAATTAGTATTGATAGCTTAAATGAAATTTATTTTAACCTCTTTTTTTTAGGCTTTGGTTCAGGAAGGTTTTTTGCGGTTATCGTGATTAATTCGCTCAACCATTCCCGATCTTCAATTTTATCTTCTATCAGAAAATAAAGCTTGGCTCCCGGATAAGGAGGTGCTTCAAGCACTTCTTTGATAAATTTTCTTCCAAACTCTGTAGGCTTGATAAAAAGCTGATTATCACAGATTAATCCAACAACCTTAGTTCCAGAATAAAGAGCGTATTCTCCAAACATTTTCCTAAAGCTGATTTGACAGGACTTGTCAATCTGCTCTAAAACAAAATCTACAAAACTTTGATCTGAAGCCATAAAAAACCTTCTTTTCTATAATCGTTTCATGATGACACTATTTTCTTCACCCGTCCCACCAGTCCATTGGAAAGCCTGACCTTAATTCCATGGGGATGATTGGGAGAGTTTGTCAGGATATCCTGCACGATTCCTTCTGTCAGTTTTCCGCTTCTCTGGTCTTCTTTTAAAACAACCGCTACTTTAGCGCCCACAATGATATCCTGCCTGTTTTTTCCCTGCATTTTTTCTCCTGTTTGTTTATCAAAGAATTTACTACCATTGCCTCCGCAAAACAAAAAAAAATGAATACTGTCTTGAATCAATTGACATTGAAAGATCATAATCGATATATTTAATTTCAAATAATCTGAGAGTGTTGATATGAATAATGCGGGAAAATATAAAAATAAAGAGGATTTCCGGTTTTCGATTACCGGAAATGGTGAAAAAATTCTTCTTTTAAACGGAGCTTTTATGGGATATAACGGCTGGAACCCTCTCCGGAAAGAACTGGAAAAGAAATACACCGTCATTGGAGTGGATTTCCCAAATCAGGGCGCTGCAGAACTCAACCCGGATTATGAAAACCTGAAAGACTATGCCTTGTTTATTGGTGATTTCCTGAAAGCAATCAATTTGGAACCTCAGGAAATTGTGGCAAACGGATTGTCTTTCGGCGCAAATGTTTTAAGAATTTTAAACACTGAAATGAAAGTTCCTTTCAAATCCGTGATTTTAACGGGATGTACCCCGCCTTCTCTATTTTCTTATATGAATCTTTTTCAGGAACATTTGTTAAAACTTCTGGAATGCGGAGGATTGGATTTGATGTCGCATGAAATGGTTCTGCGGCTTTTTTCTGCAGGTTTTCTATCTAAAAATCCAAACCTTATGAACTATATTCGGGATCGTTTTCAGGAATCTTTTTCCCATCGACCGGAAGCGGTAAAAAAATTGATCCGCGCTTCTCTGAACAACCGTCAGGGTCAGACCGCCCCTTCTCTTCCTTTTGTAAGCCCTGTATATTTTATTTCTTCTTTAGAAGATATGATGGTTCCTCATGTTTATGCCAAAGAATATGCCGAATCAATCCAGTGCAGAGGATTTTATGAAATTCAGGCAGGTCATCTCCCCATGGCTGAGGCATTAGACGAGAATATCAGGATAATAAAAGACATTATGGATAAAGTTTCAGATAATCTTTAAAGTTTTTCTGTCAATTTGATTGGAAGAAAGGGCAGATTTACCGCCCTTTCTTCTGCTACTGAAGGAATGGTTTAACCAGTTCTTCATCATTAATCAGATAAATAGTGATGGAAACAATGCTTTTTTCTCTTTTAAGAATGACCGTTGCGCCCTTGTTTTTTTCTTTCCGTTTCCTGAAAACTCTTTTTCACCGGAAAAAATTAATATGAAAAAACATCTAGAACTCCCAGAAAAAATCAGAGCTTTGCTGACTTAATAAATTAAAAAGAACAACAAAAACGGAGGATTTTATGGATTACAAAAACCTGACAGCTCCCTGCGGGCTGGACTGCTTCAACTGCCCCATGTATCTGGCAAACACCGACAGCCAATTAAGGAAAAAGATTTCAGAAAGACTGGGGATTGCTTACGAAACCAGCGTTTGTGCGGGATGCAGAAACGAAAAGGGAAAAATCGCCTTTCAGGGAATGAAAAACACCTGTAAAACCTATTGCTGCGCCCAAGAAAAAAATGTGGATTTTTGCCATGAATGCGCCGACTTTCCCTGCGACAATCTCCATCCTTTTCTAGACCAAGCCTCTGTCAAACCCCACAATACAAAAATTTTTAACCTATGCCTGATCAAAAAGATGGGTCTGGAAAACTGGGCAGAAAAAAAAGCAGCTGATGTAAAAAACAATTATTTCAAAGGAAAGCTGAATCTGAACGGGGATTGAGAAGATTTTTTTTGAGTATTTTACATAGAAAGTCTTTAAAACATAAAAAATTGAATCAAAATTTTGGTAAATTTTAAATTAATGTGAATTTTGGATATTGAATGAAATTTGAATGGGATGAAAAAAAGAATTTATCAAATATTAAAAAACATGGTATTTCATTTGAAGAAGCAGCTTTTGCATTTTCAGACAAAGAAGCAATAGCAATCATTGATGAAGAACACTCTAAAAATGAAGAAAGATGGATATTATTAGGAAGAATAAAGATTCATGGGATTATTGTTGTTGTTTATACAGAAAGAATCTTTGGAGAAATTGAATCTATCAGAATTATATCTATCAGAAAAGCTGATAAAAACGAACAAAAACAATACATTGATAGACTAGGAGGGATTTGAGATGAAAAAAAGTTATGATTTCTCAAAGGGAGTGAAGGGAAAATTTTATATTCCTGAAAATGAGATTGAATTACCGATTTATTTAGATCATTCTAATCAGGAATATTTTTTAAATTTAGCCAAAGAAAAAAAAACTGTTATTTCAAAAATTGTCAATCAAATTTTAAAAAAAGACAGAGAACTGATTGATAGTATTAAATAAATAATTCTATTTCATTTTTTATACAGAGTAAAGGAGCCTTGTTCATGGAAATACTCAAAGAAATCAAAGACTGGCGGTCAATCCGTTTTTTTAAAAACCAGAAAATAGAAAAAGAAAAAATTTTGTGCATTCTGGAAGCGGGAAGGCTGGCTCCATCGTGGCAGAATCTTCAGCCCTGGCATTTTCTGGCGCTGGAAAACGAAGACGAGAAAAAAGAAATTTCAAAACTGATTGTGACCCGGAAAATGACCGAGAGGGCGCCTCTTCTCATTGTCATACTGGGAAATATGGAAGGGTTTGACATGGGGATTGCCAAAAAAAGGATCAAAGAACAGGTGGGCGATAAAATGTCCGACGAACAGATGACAAAGTATCTGAACAATAAAAAAGCGTCCCCTGTGCTCAATTCACACCCTGTTCTTTTATCCCGGTTATTGGAACAGGTATCCTACGCCAGCTCGTTTATGACTCTGGAAGCAAGGCATCAGGGTTTGGGAGTCTGTATCGTCGGCGGAATTGAAAACAATCTGAGTGAAAAATCGGAGAAATACGATGAAGTAAAAAAAATTCTCAATATACCAGAGCATTATGATATTCTCACTGTTTTGTGCGTTGGTTATGAAAATGAAACGGTTGAGAAAAGAAGCCGGAAAGATTTGAAGGAAATCGCTTCTTTTGGGGCGTTTGGAAAAGCAGAGTAATAACAAGATTCTTTGATTGATTAAAATACTGGTTATATTTATAAATATCCTTTATTTTGGAGAAATCAATGAAGCGAACTATTCTTTTTTTTATCTGGCTGAGTCAGCTGTTATTTATTCAGACCGTTTTTGCAGACATTCCAAAAACCTATCAGGAAGCGCTGGATAAATATAAAAAAGGGCATGAAGCCTTTGCAAAACTGGAGTATAAAAAAGCAATCCAGTTTTATACGGATGTAGAAAGTTTTATTGATAAAAATCCAAAATTCAAACCCTATTTTGACCATCATTTCAGGAATTTTTCGATGATCGAGATGGTCAGGGAGCGGGAAAAACTGAGCGATATCCGGCCGTTGATAGAGCATAAAATCGGTATTTTTTATATCAAGCATGTGGATGCCGAGTTTGAAGGGAAAAAAATAAAAACAGATTTTACAGGTGATCTGAAAGAAACCGCAGAACTTTCTCAGGATGTTGCCAAACGCCTGATTGAAATTTTAAGCCGCGGGCAGATGACTTTGAGTTTTGAACGAATTGAAATAGAGGGCGCTTTTACGGATCTTTCTTTGGGATATGCCAGTGTAGACGGTGAAGAGGAGGATCGGGGTATTGTGCAGGCCGTAGTGGAATCCATCAAACCCTATCCCTGGCAAACGATGCTCGAAAGCCTCTCCCGCTATGACACTTTTGTTTTTTACTGGAACGATAACCGATTGAAGGTAGGGGAAAAAGGCGGAGCGAAAGCTTTGGGGGGAGCCGCCAGAATTCCAGTGGTTCCTTTTATTTCCTATGGACCCATAAGGGGAAGGATCATTATCTCGGTATCTTTGGCAGACAGACCCGGCACTTTTCTTCATGAGCTTTTCCACACGCTTGAAAAATGCTATCAAATCAATCCGATTCATGGTTTCTGGGATTCAAACAGAAAAAACTTTCCAGACTGGAATGGGCAGGGCGAGTTTGACTATTATCGTTACCATTTTCAAAAAATCTTGAAAAAACAGGGGCTTCAGATTTTTCAGTTTATTTCCCGATTTCCTTCCTCACTCACTGAGCCGGCAATAAAAAAAATCTTTGAGCTTTCATCTGGTCTTTCGTATGACAATTTAAAACAGGCGGCGCAGTATTTTTCTGAGGGAGCCAAAATACAGGTAAAAAATGAAGCAGAAGCAATAAATCTTTATCAAAAAACGCTTGATCTTAATCCTTATCATACAAACGCTCTCCTGAGAATCGCTGCTTATTATCATAAAAAAAATGAAAAAGACAAAGCCTTTGAATACAGCCTCCGTGCTTATCAAATAGACCCTTTTGATTCTGAAATCTGCTACTGGATGGGAGTGGGGAGTTTTCATCAGAAAAAATACAAAGAGGCGGTTTTATACCTCTCAGAAGGTTTGAAAAACGATGAAAATTCTTTAAAACTTTATCAATACCGTGGTTTTGTCTATTACCAGACAAAAGATTATTCCAAGGCAATGGAAGACTTTAAAATGCTTTTGAAATTGAATAAGGGAGATAAAAAATGGTTGAAATCCTATCTGGATCCCAAGAAAAAGACAGGAGACAAAGAGGCTGTAAAAATGATGAAAAATCTTGGAATATAAAATATATAATAGATAAATAAGAGTAAGAATACCAGTTAAAAAAACATAAAATTAAATTAATAATAAACATTAAAACAATTTTTTTAAAAATTTACTTAAAACCAGGCTTTTTTTTCATTATATTATAATCAATCATGAGAGAAGGAGTTTGAGAATGGAAAAGAAACGGTCGGCAATGGATGTTTTTAAGGAACAAACCAAGGTACTGGAATCTGAAGAGATGGAAATCAGTGATAAACAGGATATGCCGTCCATGCTCAATTCATATTCTCAAACCAATGAAATACCTCTGATGCAGCAGATGAGCGGAGGTCTCGGCAAGTCTTTTGATGTGAAGGCAAAACAGAAAAAAGCACAAAACATTCCGATCAACCTGATAAAAACTTCTGAAGAACTTCAGCTGGAAAAAGAACCCATCCGTGTGAGAATCACAGGTCAGTGGTTCTGGAAAAGGGTTATTGTCCCGCCGAATGCTTATGTGATTCATACCCGTATTAATAAACAAAAACCAGTGACCCTGGGGCTTGGAATTTCATTCCGCTATAAACCGAACCGGGATGCTTATCTGATTGTCCCTGCCGCGATGCAGACGATAGGAGTGGTGGCAAACTGCATCAGCAAGGAAAAACAGGGAATCAACATATTAGCCTATGTTCAGTGGCAGATCGATGATTTTTCAATCGCATATAAAAAACTGGATTTTTCAGATTTAAGAGATCCTTTGGGAATTGTCAACGCTCAGCTTCGAGAGCAGGCGGAGGCAGCCATTAAAGATAAAATCGCTACCATGAGCGTGGAAGAAGTATTGACGGATAAGGCTCCGATTATCGAGGAACTGACAGCCCGTTTAAAACTGGTTACGGAAGGAAGCCGTAAGGGGAATGCGGGAAGCGCGGAAGGCTTGGGAATAAAAATCGCTACTGTGCAGATCAGAGAGGCAATAGTCTGCTCTACTTCATTATGGGACGATTTGCAAAGCCCTTTTAGGCACGAACAGAAAAAAAAATCCAGCATCAGTTATCTGGAAATGCAGAACGAGATCAAGGAAAAAGAACTTCTGACCCGAAAAGAAAGAGAAACCCGGGAAGCTGAAACCAATCTGGAAATAGAACTCACCAAACAGAAAAAACTGACTGAGACATTAGAACTGAAAATGAATGAAGAAGCGTCTCGTTATAAAAAAGAACAGGAAGTGATTCAAAATAAACTAAAAATGGAAGAACAGACTGTTCTTTCTCAAAAAGAGACCGAAGAAAGGCTTCTTTCAAAAGAAAATGAAATGAATCAGAAAAGAGAGCTTGAAATTCTCCGGCAGAATGAAATCCGTCAGGCAGAAGAAGAGAGAATCCGGTTTGAGGCAGAAAAAAGAATCAAAAAACTTGAAATTGATCAGGAGCTTTTTGAAGCGGAAGAACAGAACAGGCTTCAGGAAAATATCCACAGAATGCAGATGGCGCAGATTGAACTGGAAAAACAGATTGTTGAAAAACAAAATGATATGGAACTTTTAAAACAGAATTTTACAGAGACAATCGAAAAACGAAAACTCGAAGAAAGCTTATTCAGACAAAAAGAAGAGCAGAAATTTAAACTTTTTGTAGAAGAAGAAGAAAGAAAGCTGGAGTTTGTTTATGAAGAAAACATGGCAAAAGTAGAGAAAATCAGGCAGGAAATCAGAAATATGATGAACTCCAATGATTTATTGAGCCAGCTGATTGAAGAATTGCCTCAGATTGCCGCTAAAATGCCTGAAATCAAAGAATTGAAAGTATTCCAGACTAATCAGAGCGAGCCGCTTTTAGACAGCCTGACGGGATTTCTCCAAAAGATTTTCAGCCTTTCTGAAACCATGGGGATTAAACTCCCTTTTACTCCGCAAGAAGTGAAAAAGAATGAAAAGATTTAAAAAAGACTGGAAAACAATAAGATTTTCGTTTGTCAGAAAAAGAAAGCCGTTTGTCGGTTAAAAAGGATTTTCTCAGTGGAATAGAGTACTTTTTATGAATATTTTTTTAAATTTATCTTTTATTTCAGTTATTTATCTGAAATAATTTTTTTTAATTTCATTTTTTTGTTAATATTATTTAATAGATTTTATTCAAATAATTTTTTATAAACAATAACTCATCATTAGTATTTAAAATTACAAATCATAGACTATATTAGATAAATATTGTTTTTTGTCAGTAAAAATGAGATAAAAAAAGGAATGAAATTCTATGGGAAAACTAAGTGAAAGGATTTTTGGGAAAAAAATCAACAAAACAAGAATTATTCCAATTACTTTAAAAATAGTGATTATTTTTGGTTTGTTTATTCTTGCCTCAAATCTGACATCAAACTACATTAATCTGATGTTCAACCGCAGCGAGCTGATTGACTTGATGAAAAATCTTTTGATTAAAGACTTGAAAGACATCTACAGTTTTTCAAACAATCAGTATGAAATCTATCAGTTTAATACTGATTTTCTATCTTCTGTAAAAAACATTGAGGAAAAGTCGATCCGCGAGTTTAAGAAAGAACGCTCGATTGCTCTTGGAATACATGAAGACGGATCCATTATGTTTGTCGGGAGTAAAATAAAGCTGTTCAGCAAATCGGAACTGGGGGAGGTTCGCTATTTTCCGGATCAGGAAGTCTTAAAATCCATGAACGAAAATAAAGCAAAAAACAAGCTTGAGGATTTTATCTCATTTTATATCAACGGGGAAGAGTATTTCGGGGTCTATAAATACAATCACAAATGGGGAATTTATATTCTCCGCGGTGAGGAAGTGAATGAGTTTTATGAAAACTCAAGAAGTATTTTTAAAAATATTTCTATCATTATCATTGTTTTAACACTATTCTGCGCTTTTGTCGGTATTTACATTTTACGATATACTCTTCGTTTTGTTAAATATATTACCAATGCGATCATGAAGATGAACGCGAATCAGCAGCTGGAGCTGATTAATCTGGACAAGGCGCCCAATGACGATATTACTTTTCTGGGAGTTTCTTTCAACTCTCTTTCCAGTACGATCAATAATCTGGTGAACATTTTCCGTAAATTTGCCAATAAAGATGTGGCGATCAAGGCATACCGCGACCGCGAAGTAAAGCTGGAAGGAGCGCAAAGGGATCTGACCTGTCTTTTTTCAGACATTAAAAGTTTTACTTATATGACCGAAACACTTGGAAATAATATTATCACACTTTTAAACCTTCATTATGACAAAGCGATCCGCAAGATTATCGAAAGAGAGGGAACGATCGGTTCTATTATCGGGGATGCGATTCTTTCGGTTTACGGAATTTTTGAAGATTCTCCTTACAATAAGTCTTATCAGGCTGTTTTATCGGCATATGAAATCCAGAAAGTGGCGGAAGAACTTCGTCTTCGGATGCATGAAGTCAGGGAAGAGATTGTCCGGGAAAAAGGGGCTCTCTCTGAGGATGAAGAGAGGGTTTATAAAGCGGTTTTGATAGAGGTTGGAGTAGGGATAGACGGAGGAATTGTTTTTTACGGGAATATAGGATCGTATGAAAGAATGACAAACACCGTTATCGGCGATACGGTCAATTCATCTTCCCGTCTGGAAGGATTGACGCGGATTTATAAAGTTCCTGTCATCTGTTCGGAATATATTATGAATGACATACTGACTCATGTTCAAAATCCTGAGTTTGTTTTTATTGAACTGGATACGGTGAAAGTAAAAGGAAAAACGATCGGAAAAAAAGTGTTTTGGCCGATTCCAAAAGATTATTACAATGAAAAAATGCAGGTGGAAATAGAATCTTTTTCAAGAGGTTTAAACTTTTACTATGAAGGGAAATGGAAAGAGGCGATGAAAGAATTTTCTTACTGTTCTCTTCCTCTGGCAGAAGTTTTTAGATCAAGAATAAAAGATGCGGTAGTCCCCGAAGGATGGAATGGAATATGGGCAATGAACGAAAAATAAGCGAACATAAAAACAACAAGGATGTGCAGATCTTTTTAAAGGAAGATTTACTGCCTTCCATGACAAAAGTGCCGATTTATTCTTTAGATGACGAGTTTGAAAAGACAAAAAAAAATAAAAATCTCCGCCTGTATGTTATTACGGCACTTTTTATTGCTTTTATTGTTTTAGGAGCTTTTTTTCTGCTTTATGTTTATAATCAGAATAGAATTGTACAGATTGATATCAACGATTTTCAAGATATCAACCTGACAGAGCTTTTGAACAATGCTAAAAAAAATGAGGCAAAGCTGCTTAATTTGAAAGAAGAATTGGAAAACCTGAAACAGGAGATGAATTTTTCGGTTTTTAACGCAAAAGACGATACAAGCCGGGAAATAGAACTTTTGATGGCAAAAAGTCTTCCAAGCGCTGAAAAAGAAGAAATCTTAAAAAAGCTTAAGCAGGAAGAAAAAAGCAAGATGGTTAAACTGATGAATGATTATCAGGAACAAATCAGCGCTAAGCAGGATGAAATCAGTAAGGTTCAGAAAGAAGTGGATTCTTATAATCAAAAAATAGCAAGTGACGCGGAACGGGTTGAAAATGTGATCAACAACTATCAGCGGATCCATGATTATCAAATGAACAAACAGAAAAGCTATTATGACAAGCTGATAGAATCTCTTAAAGCCGGCAACAAAAAACAAATTTCTTTAATCAAAAGATATCATCAGGAATTTATTGATTCTTTGATTTTAAAATATAACCCTGTTTTCGAAGGAGAAGAGTTTAAAAACATTCTTTCTGAGGAGCTGGAAAAAGAAGGAATTGTTATTGATTTAGAAAATTTGAACGCTGATATTTCGTCAGAAGGACTATTAAGTCCGGCCGAATTTGAAAAAATCAAGCTTATGCGAAAAGACTTTGATCTTTTGTTTAAAAAAATTAAAGAGATACCTTATATTAACTCAATTCCCTATGTTTTGGATCATTTTCAGTATCATTTTGAGTCTTTGTCTGGAAGTTACAGCGGTCTTTTAAAGCGGACGGCGGAAGTAATCGCAAAAAAAGACAAACAGATTCAGGAAAAAAACACAGTGATAAAAAAATATCAGGATTCTATTGATTTATTGGCTCAGGATGAAAGGGAAAATGGTTACATTATTTTTAAAGACGGCTCGGGGATTGAAGCGGTAGTTCAAAAAGGCTATCCTATAGCAGATGATACAAAAGCATTTGTTTTCAGAGGGGATCAGGAATGGATTGCGACGGTTCGGCTGAAAAAGAATTTTGATTCTGTTACGGCTGAGATTATTGAGAAGGCAGAGGGAAAAGATCTGCGTTCTTTTGATAAACTGCTTTTAATTATTCAATAGGGAGATGAAAATGAAAAAAATAATTTTTTTAATAATGATAGTGTCGGCAATCGCTTCTTTGTCCTTTGCGCAGTGGGAAGGCACGGGGATTTCTGTTTCTGGTCAGGATAAAGATATTGTTTTGCTGAAAGACAATGAAGGGCATAATTTCGAACTGGTTTCAAAAGGAACGGTAAGTAATGAAGCTGCTGGTAAAATAAAAAAAATGAAAGATATTTTTTATAAGTTTGAGAAAATTTCTTTTACCAGCCTTCGTTTTCTGGTAAGAGATAACGGAATCGTGGAAGCTTATCTGATTCTTTCAAAACTAGTGGCGGATAATGCGGATATCCATTCTTTTGTTCCGTCTGGAATGGTTTTTTATTTAAACTCAAGTCTTTCTTATGATTTCAGAATGGTTCGGAACAATGTATTTTTTAAAATCAAGGGTCAGTTTATCGGAGAAAAAGAACTTTTAAAAAAGATGTCGAATGCGATTGAAAATCCGGTTGCCTATCTTGAAGAAAACTCTCTTGAAAGCCTAAAAGCGAAAATAGAACTCCAGCAGATGGAGTTTGAAAAAATGAAGCAGGAGTTTATTTTTCTAAGAAACGGTGTTCTTATGCTTCATAACACGGGCTTTTTAAGCGGACCGAAGCAAATTCAGACAAAAAAAATCGAGAGAGTGATCCAGCTTAAAAACCAAAATCCAGGATGGAAAAAAGAGGCTATTTCCAATAAAATGGAATCAGAAAAAATAGATATCTCAGAAGATGAGATTGGTTTAATATTAGCGATATTTTTCAATGAATTTGAATAAATAAAACTTTTTTTTTAGAGTGAAAAAATATTGTGTTATTTTTATATTATCTTTTATCTTAAAAAAATACAAAAAAGGAAGGAGAAACAATGAAAAAACTCATTCTATTGTTAGCTTTAACGCTTTCGTTTTCACTTATTTCATGTGGAGGCAAAGATACTAAGCCTACTACAACCCAAGATGTTCCTGCTCAAAAACAGGCTTCTAAAAACACTGAGAAAGTAAGTGAAGGCGGGGAAGTACCAGGGTGGTTTTTTAACCCTCCAAAAGAAAAAGGATTTTTCTTTTTTGCAGGCGTAGGTTCTGGAAAAAGTAAACAAGGCGGAAAAACAGCTGCTATGGGCGATGTTTTTTCTCAAGTCGTTTATATGGTTAATGCCAGTGTAAGCTCGAATACAACGATGGAAAAATTTACTGAAGAAAATGAGAAAGATATCAAGAAAAACTCATCTCTTTATCAAAAAGTTAACGCAAAAGGCGATGCCATTATTGAAGATTTTGAAGTAGTGGAACAGTTTACTAAAAAAGAAGTAGAAGACGGAAATGAAAGAGAAGTTTTCTATGTTTTGGCAAAAGTTCCAAAAGCTGAAATTGAAAAATCAAGAGAAAGAATCTTAAAAGAAAGAGAAGAGAGAAAGAAAAATACAATGGGCGTTTTTGCTGTTTCTGTTTTTCCTGATAAATCAATTGAAGAAATTGATACCATCAAGAGTGAAATCGAAAATCTTTATAAAACAATGGGTTATAATGTTAAAACAGTCAATATCAATTTTACGGCAGACGCTTTTGCTTCAACCGGAGCAACCGTTGATTTTCTGAAAGCAAAGGGAAAAGACTTAAAAAAAGCGTTAATCTGTGTGATTAAAACAACCAATTTAAGAAAAGATAAAACAAACGGATATGACTCAGTCAGTATTTTAGGAGATATGACGATTCGAGAAATAGACTTGACTACAGGTGAAATTGCATCTACTGTCACTATTTCAGGAAAAGGCGCATCTATGAGAAAAAACAACCCTGAAGAAGATGCTTTTAGAAAGCTGATTCAGGATTTGACAGCTAAGTTTTTAGGCGGGGATGAGAAAAGTTCAACAGATGATTATATGTAATAGTCTGATTGACACCGCTTTAAATAAAAATGTATAAAAAAATTGGAGGCAAATAATGAAAAAAACACTACTTGTTTTTGTACTGGTTGCGATTTCTTCTCTTTTCTGGGTATCCTGCAGCAAAGGAAAAACTGTAAAATCGGTAACAGCTGGAGAAACAGTAACTGACGCAGACTGGTCAGCAGACGATCTTCAAAAAGTATCAAAATATATGATTGATTCTATCAGCGATGCTAAATTTATCGGTTCTGCTAAATACAGACAGGAAAAACCAAGATGGATGCTTTCACAAGAATTGGCAAATGATTCTGATGAGCATATCAATACCCGCGTTATCATGGAAAAAATCAGAACTAAACTGATTAACAACGCGGTTGGTATTTTTATTGATGACCAGGCATTGAATGAAGCTTTGAAACAACAGTCTATGCAGCAAAGCGATCTGTTTGACAACTCAAAAGCAGCTCAAGTTGGTAAAATTGTCGGAGCAAAATTGATTTTAAGAGGAAGAATCTCTAATATCAGAAAAAAAGATGCTCAAACAGACATTAATTTTTACAATATTACTCTTCAAATAGTTGATCTTGAAACTACTCAAATCCTCTGGACTGATGAGTATGAAATGGGAAGAGCGGCTGAAAAAGGCACTTTCCGATAATCGCAGTATCATTTTAAAAACAAAAGCGGAGTCATTGAGCTCCGCTTTTTTTATTTCTAAAGGAGAAAAAAATGCGTTTAAAAACATTAGTTGTTCTGATTGTTTCTATCCTGCTGATTTACGGATGCGGAAAAAGAGTATCCAAAACTTATATCGATAATCAGCAAACCTTACTGGGCGCTTATATTAATGGGGATTTCGCTCAGGCTTTCGGTTATGCCGATACATTTGCAAAAGAAGTTGAAAAAGACTATCCTCAGGATGTCTATGTAGCTCTTTTAGAACGGGCGAAAGTGGCTATGGATGCCGGTGTCTATGACAAATCCATCAAAGATTTTCAGATTGCTGAAAAAAGATTTCTGGATATTGAAGGAACCATTGCCCTTTCTGAAGAAGGAAGCGCTCTGTTTTTAGACGATACCACAAAAGAATATGAAGCAGAACCTCTTGAAAAACTGATGATTTCACCTTATCTTGCACTGACATACTGGCTTTCTGGAAGTTTTAACGATGCAAGAATCGAAAGAAACAGAACCATGGTTAAGATCAACCAGTATATTGAAGCGGGAGGAGAAGAAACTCTTTATCTTGAAAATCCTTTTGCAAGATACATTTCAGGAATTATTTATGAAAATGAGCAGAAGTTTCAGGATGCAAAAATTGAATACACAAAAATCAAAAAAACAGCGCCTCATTTAGCAAAATTTATTGATGCGGATCTTGAAAGAGTGAAAAAAGATACTGATCTTTCTGATTTAGTAGTCTTTGTTGATATTGGAAGATCTCCTATCAAGTTTGAAGTAAAACATGATCCGATTGAAGTCAATAATGTGAGAGTTGAGATTGTTTATGCTGAAATGAGAGCGGTTCAATACAATGTAAAAAAAGCAAAAGTTGTGATTGATGGAAAAGAAGCAGGCGAAACCATGCTTCTTCACAATATGGCAGACACTGTTTTAAAACAGTTTGAAGAAAACAAGCCGAAAATGCTGAAATCATTGATCGCAAGGGCAGCAGTAAAAGCAGCGGCTCAAGCCGGAGGAAACAAACTGGCTGAACAGGGCGGAACGGTTGGCGCAATTGGAAGCTTGATTTCTCTTGGAAGCAAAGTTTCTTCAGCGCTTGAAAGAGCGGATTTAAGAAGCTGGGTGACTCTTCCTGCACAGGTTCAGATGTTCCGTGCGTATAAGCTGGGAGCTGGAAAACATACGATCAAACTGATATATTTAAGTGATAATGGGAATGTTTTAGGCGAGTCTCCGCAAAAAGAAGTAACGATTGGTGAAAAACAGATTGGAGTAACTCATTTCAGAGTTGTTAAATAATCATTTTAATCATAGGAAATTTTATCAGGAGAGCATTGACAAATACTCTCCTGATCACATTAAAGCGCTTCACTGGAACTCAAAAACGAGCCAGGAGAAGCGTTTTTTTTCGATTCAGCGGATCGGTGATCTGTCAGGAAAAACTATTCTCGATGTCGGGTGCGGCACAGGAGATCTGATCCCTTTTCTTGTCAAGCAGAATATTGTTCCGGCGGGTTATCTGGGAATGGATCTTATGCCGGAATTTATCCAGGTTGCGAAAAAGCGTTATCCCAAGATTTCATTTATCTGTCAGGATTTTTTTCAGACAAAAATAAAAACAAACTTTGATTTTGTTGTCTGTAATGGAGCGCTTAATGTCAGAGAAAAAGACAATATGAAAACTCTTTACGATTTTTTTTTAAAAGCTTTGTCCGAATCAACAACAGGTGTTGCAATCACTCTTTTAAAAGAATGCTGTCATTATATTCATGATGAGAATTTATTCTATTATGAAGAAAATAAAGTTGAAAAATTTTTACAAAAAAATTTTAAAAATCATTTTCAAATCTATTCAGATTATGCAGACAATGACTTTTCTGTTTTTCTCTATCACTGATAAAACAAGTAAATCATTCATTTTTTAGATAAATATCAAATACTATGCCATTTTTAAAAAAAAGATTGACAAATTTTAAAATAAGCTTTTATTTAAATTTATGAGACAATGAAAAAGGTGAACCAATGGCGCATGGGATATTTCAAAAACTTGAACAAAGTCAGAAACAGCTTTTAGCTCCTATTTTACAACAGAACATACAAATACTCTTGTTGAATAATATTGATCTGATGCAGGAAATAAACAAAAGACTGGACGACAATCCCTTTTTGGAAGTGACTTCTGAGGGAAATCAGGATAAAGAACTGGAACAGTTTATTAACTATGCCCGGCAGTCAGAAAGAAAAGCTGAATTTACCCGTGAAGAAGATTTTGATGCCTATAAAGAAACAATTTATGAAGACAGCTATAATTCTTACGGAAAAAGTTCAGGCGGGGACTCTGATGAGAACTCTAAGCAGAGTTTTCTTGAAAATACAATCACCCATACAGATTCTCTTTATGATGTTTTAAAAAGCCAGTTGCGGAGTCTTGAATTGTCAGAACAGGATGAATATATTGCGGATGTGATTATTTCTTGTGTGAATGAATACGGGATTCTTGCCAATACTCCTGAAAATATAGCGGAATATACAAAAACGACTTTGGAAAAAGTAGAGGAAATTCTTAAAAAAATACAAGAGCTTGAGCCGGCTGGAGTAGGTGCGAGAGACGGAAAAGAATTTATTCTTCTTCAGATAGAAAAATTGTACGGAGAAAATACAAATATTTACAGAGTGGCAAAAGAATATTTTACTTTGTTTGAAAAGTATGAACCTGATTTTCAAACTCAAAAAGAAAAAACAAAGAGCAAGGACAAGCTAAAAGAAATCCAATACAACGCTCAAAAATTAAGAAAAAAAATCATTAAAGAAATTGCAGTGAATTTAAATTACAGGCTTCAGGATATAGAAAACATTTTAAAGAAAATAGAAGAGACAGTTGTGCCGAATCCGACCATGCATCTTGAACTGAATCAGGAAAACATTTCTTATATTATCCCTGATATTATTGTTACTGTGAATCAAGAAGATCAGACTGTCAATGTAAAGGTTTTTGATGATTATCTTCCGCAATTGAAATTAAATCAGGAATACAAGATTCTGCTTCGAAAACAAAGGGGCGTGGATGCTACTCCTGCTATTAATGAATTGAAAATAAAATACGAAGAGGCAAAAAACTTTGTTAATATCTTAAAAAGAAGAAACAATACTCTTTACGATCTGACCATGGTTTTATTAGATGTTCAAAAAGAATTTTTTATCCGGGGAAGCGAGTTTATCAAGCCTCTGACAATCAAAGAAATGGCTGAAACTTTAAACCTTCATGAGTCAACGATCAGCCGGATAGTCAATAATAAATACATTTCCACGCCATATGGGATTTTTCCTTTAAAATACCTTTTTTCTCATCATATTGATGGAAATAATGAAGATGTCTCTGCAAAAAAAGTGGGGGAAATGATAAAAAAAATAGTGGAAAAAGAAGGGCACAATAAAAAACTGAGTGATGATAAAATTTGTAAAATACTGAATAACATGGGTATCAAGATTTCCAGAAGGACGATCTCAAAATATCGAAAAAAATTGAATATTCGATCGTCATTTGACAGGTGATTTTTAAAAAAAATACGAATCAATAAGGGAGGTGTTGTTAAATTTTCTATCTCTGTTTTTGCATTTTAAAAAAAATAAAAATAAAAGGCAGATATTGAGTTAAAATGATTCTGTAATACACTACAAGGAGGCTCTTATGAACTTAACAATTACAGGCAAAAATATTCCAATGACCGAAGGTTTAAAGTCATATGTGAACAAAAAAATGGAACGGGTCAAATACTTCTTTCCTCACATGATCGATGTCCATGTTGTTATGGAAGTTGAGAAACTCCTTCAGAAAATAGAAATAAACATTAAATCTGACGGGAAGATTTTTCACTCTGAATTTAAAGCAGGGGATATGTATGGGGCGATTGACGGACTGGTGGACCGTGTTGAAAAACAAATCAGAAGATACAAAGAAAAACTCCATGATTTCAACTCTGAAAGAGTCAGCCTGGTTTTAGAGGAAAAGCATGACGATCGACCTGATTTTGTTTTTACAAAAGTCAGAGAGATCCAGCCTAAACCTATGTCTGACGAAGAAGCAGTTCTTCAATTGAAAAAAAGCGAGTTCAGATTTAATATTTATAAAAAATCTGAAATTTCTACAATGGAAGATTACAAAAAACTGCTTGAGAATGACTCCCTGATTCCTTATGTTAAAACAGTCATGATCAAGGAAGAAAATAATCAGTTTATTGTTGTCCGGAAAATCAATGACAGTTGGACCGAAGAAACGCTGATGCTGGACGGAGAAAATGTGAAAAGCCAGAACAACAGCAAGCATATTGAGGTAGAAGACAAGTCTATCGAAGAAGCGGTGAAAACCCTGGTTGAAAAAAGCAAAAAATACCTTGTTTTTTACGACAAAGATCACAAACAGCTGACTATCATATACAAACGAAGAGACAATACTTTAGGTCTTATCAGCAGTTCAAACCACAGTATGAATTAAATGAACTCTATTTTTAAGAGGGGCGGCTATGCTCCTCTTTTATAAGGAATAGCTGGGTAATCCAATCAAGAGTCTTTTTGATTTAAAATGTTTTTCAGTTCGTTGAGAGGTATTTCAGTTGTGTCGCTGATTTGATCGAGACTTAAGCCAATCTGAAAAAGCTTTTTTGCAGTCTTAACCGCTTTTTTATACTCGCCTTCTCGTATTCCTTCTAATTTTCCTTCTATTTTCCCTTCATTTCTGATTTTTCTGGCTAAAACAGTGAGCATTTGACCTGCCTCCTCGGTTTTTTTAATTTTTCTTATTTCATCATCTTCGATTTTTTCTTCAAACATTTTTGAAAACCAATTGACAAACATCCTGACATCGATGATTTGTTCTGATTTGATAAAATCAATGACTTTTTCTATCGCCGTTTTCAGCTGTCAGCACCGATTTAAATTTGCCGGAATTCGCCGATTAAGATTTTCCGCTTTTTCTTC
>Ga0154385_1068_pt1 | contig 33715 bp, 28 predicted proteins | sample RifGroB1_FD_105628 | JGI IMG/M metagenome (GOLD analysis project Ga0154385, IMG submission 105628) | Spirochaetes bacterium GWB1_36_13 | reverse complement strand
GGTTTGTGGGCAAAAAATTTTCAGATTTTTTATTTGAAAAATGACTTTTTCAGGGTCGACTATTTACTTTGTCATTCCCACAAAGGCTGGAATCTATTGAAAATAAATGTATTCAATTTCAGATTTCGGTCTTTTGCAAGCAAAAACCGGAATGACAGGAGGTTGTTTTATAATCAGTTTACTCTATTATTTTTTCAACGAACAAGAGCATCCTTTACATCCTTGAGAGCAGTCTTTTTTCTGGGGATCGGAAGGAGTGATTTTCCCTTTCCCTGCCCAGTAATCCAGGGCAAAATAGACTTGTTCCAGAGAAATCCCGCTTTTTTCAGATAAAAGATCGGGGCTGACGGTTCCTTCTTTTTCAATCCATTTTAAAACTTCTTTTAAAAACATTTTACATCCTCATCCATTGATGATCCATCGGGCTGTCTGAAAAAACAAAGCCGATATTCCATAAGCCAGAGTCAGCAGATATCCGATTTGTATCCACATCCATTTTGTCCCCAGTTCTTTTTTGACCGTGCTTAAAACAGCGATACAAGGCACATAGATCAAGATAAAAAGAAGATACGCATAGGCTGATGCTCCTGAAGTTTTCTTTCTTTTTTCAGGGTCATGAATGGTTTTATCTTCAAATGCTTCTTTGAGTTTTTCTCTTTCACTGAATTCAGACGGCTCTTCTTTGATACCGGAAAAGAAATCATAGAAAGGAATATAAAAATTGAGGCGGGTCAAAAGTCCTGACTGCCACTTTCCGTTTTCGTCATAAAATCCGATCAGGTTTTTTGGAATTGTTTTAAAAGCATTGAATACTCCTTCTTTGAAATCAAAGGGGAGGGGATTTTCGATATTTTTTTCTTTTCTCATCGCTTTAAACGAAGTTTCAAGCGTCCCGATGATGGCTTCTTTAGCAAAAAGCCCGGTAAAAAGCCCGACCGTGGCAGGCCAGTTTTCTTCCTGAATCCCTAAAGGACGCAAGGGGTAGGTGAAAACAGTTCCGACAGCGCCGATAAGGGAGTTTTTGCTAAAAGATTCAAAATCTTTTTGATCGTCTAAATTCCATTGAATGTTCCCGAGAATTTGAAGAAAAATGACAAGAAGAATAATCATCAGCCCTGCTCTTTTTAAAAAAGCGTAAGTTCTGATCCAGGCAGATTTCAAGCTGATTCCAAATCGAGGAAGGTGATAGGGTGGAAGTTCCATCACAAAAGGGGAAAGATGAATTTTTTTTAAAATAATTTTTTTAAAAAAGAAACCTGTGAAAACAGCAAGTACGATTCCTGTAAAATAGAGACTGAAAGTAATGCTCCCCATTTTATCGGGGAAAAAAATACTGGCTAAAAGAGTGTAAACGGGAAGCCTGGCGCCACAGGAAATCAAGGGATTCATCATAATTGTAATTTTTCTGTCGTCCTGGTCTTCCAGTGTACGGGTGGCTAAAACGGCAGGAACGGTACACCCAAATCCAAGAAGCAAGGGCATAAAAGCTTTTCCCGGAAGTCCGATCAGCCGCATAAAACGGTCGATGACAAAAGCTGCGCGTGTCATATAACCTGAGTCTTCAATAAGGGAGAGAATAAAAAAAAGCATAAAGATAGCCGGAATAAAAGTTGAAACAGTCTGAATTCCGCCCCCGATTCCGTCCGCAAAAAACACTTTTGCCCAGGGGAAGCCTGAAAGAAGCTCTCCCAAAGCGCCTGTAAAAATGGTGCCGAAAAACTGGTCAAAAAAATCAATAAAAGCACCCCCGAAATCAACTGCTATTTTAAACATCATCCACATGATTAAAACAAAAATCGGGATTCCAAAATATTTGTGGAGAATGATTTTATCTGCTTTTTCAGAGTGAGAACGGTAGTTCTCGATTTCTTTTTTTTGAGAATAAGACGCTATTTTACCAATGACTTCATACCTTTTTTCAGCTAGATAGATATCGGATTCTTCCCCGGTTGATTTTTCGAATTCGTCAATAATCGCTTGGATTTCTTTGTCTTGCTGATAGAAATGATAGACAATCTCGTCTTTTTCCAGAACTTTTAAAGAAGCCCATTGGGGGAGATGAAAGTTTTTTTCAAGACTTTCTTTTTTGAGTTTTTCAATTGTTTTAGCAGTTGATTCCAGTTCTTTTCCATAGTCGAGGAGGGGGGGGATGTTTTTTTTTGAAACTGATAAGCTGATTTGTTCCTTGATCTCTTCCAATCCTTTTTTTTTACCGGGATTGACACAAACAACCGGGATTTTTAAAAATTCTGAAAGAGCTTCTTGGTCTATTGTTATTTTCCGGTTCTCGGCTATATCCATCATGCTTAATACAATCAGCATTGGAACCTGCATCTCAATGAGCTGGAGGGTCATATAGAGGTTTCTTTCAAGATTGGAGGCGTCTATGAGGTTTAAAATCAGGTCAGGTCCCTCTTTTTCTTGAAGGATAAAGTCTCTGGCTACTCTTTCATCGGTTGAATGTGCGGATAAAGAATAAATTCCGGGAAGATCAATGATTTCATATTGTTCCTGACCAATATTTAAGATACCGGTTTTTTTTTCAACCGTTACTCCCGGCCAGTTGCCCACCTGGAAATTGGAATGGGTGAGCCAGTTGAAAAGAGAAGTTTTACCCACATTGGGATTTCCGGCTATGGCTATTCTGAATAGCACTTTCTTTTCCCCCATCCCCATCGCTTCATGAATCCTTTTTTTTCTTGTTTGCATCCCAGACACTGGTGCTCAATGATTTCCTCGTGATAAAAAATCAAAATTTCCTTTGCTTCATTTTTACGGATGCTTAAGTGAAATCCACGCAGCTTGATTTCAATCGGATCTCCCAGAGGGGCTTTATGGATGACTTCCACAGTTGTTCCTCGGGTCAGCCCCATGGAAAGAATCTTATGTCGGTATTTACTTTCTTTGATATAGCCAGTAATAACAGCTTTTGAACCTATTTTTAAATCGGATAAATATGCTTGCATAATGCCTCCCTTGTTTAATAGTTTGAAGAGACTTATAAAGTTTTATTTTTAAAACATATTATAAAGTTAACTCTTTTTTTTGAATAAGTCAAGAAAAAAGTTTTGTTTATAAAACTTTGCAAGACTGAGGTGTTCGGCTTCGCTCAATGACCATGATAAAGCCATTTAATTGTTAAAGAGAGATAAAAATGGGATTGAATAAGAATAAATAATGAAAAATTGAGAAAAAAACCGAGGATTTGAGTCCCCGGTTTTGTTCATTGATTCAAGTTTCGTTTAAATTAAAAACCTTCCAGTAAAGTAGGTCGTTTTTTGGTTTCGCGCTGGGTAGTGTCTTCCTGTTTTTTCTCGTCATCGCGTTTTTTCCGCCACTCATCTTTGTCTTCCTGTACCGCTTTTCTGAGTCTGGGGAAAAGCGCGTTGTCATTTCCGTCCAGCCCGCTTTCCAGAATAATTTTATTAAACTGGCTTCTATAGTCTTCTGTCAGGCTGGCTCCATCAATATAGAGGTCGGCTACCTGCCAGAGTTTGTTTTTCCGGAGGTCGAAATCATTATCAATCTCCATGTCTTCTGATTTTACATAGATTTTGGTAAAAACCTTGGCTTTTTTCCCCTGAATCTTATCTGAAAGGTAAGTTACTTTTCCTTTTTTCAAGTTTTCACTGGTGTCGGTATAAACCGCTTTTTCAAGGAGCTGGAACATCAGATTCATATATTCTTTTTTTTGTTTTTCAGACATTTTTTTCCAGTGGTCGCGGATAGAGTTTTTTGCCATGTCTTCCAGTAAAAAGTATTGATTGATTTTTTCTTTCATTTCTTTGGCATTGGAAGCTTTCTCATCGTATTTTTCAAGGAGCTGGTTGATGGTTTTAACAGTATCTAAAGCAGGACCTGCAAATAGATGGAAGCTGATGCCGAAAAGTATAATGTTAAAAAGAATTGTTCTAATAATGAACCTCATTCATGTCTCCTGATATTATTAATATTGTAATATAAATAATAATAAGAAATTTAAAAATTACCTAAAAATCATCTGATATTAATAAAGCTTTTTTCCAGAAATTCGGTCATTTTTTTTGCTTCTGGATAATAAGGAGAAATGTGTCCGAAAACCAGAAGTTTTTTGTAATATTTATAAGACAGGTTATAACCGTTTAGTCCGATAGTCTGGTAGTAGTATTTTGCCAGCTTGTAATAAATATCTTCTTTAAAGGAAAGTTCATCAAACTTTGCCAGAAGGAATTCAAACATACTCACGCCTTTTTGAAGAAGACCCTCGTTAAAATAAAAGTTTCCCAGTTCAAAATAGACAGAGGGTTCATCGGGATAGTAATTTTTTAAAAAAATCAATTCAGTGTTTGTCTCGTTTTTTTTGCCGAGACGATAGAGGGCATTAGCTTTTTTGAGCCGGATAAAAATATCGTCCGATGAAGATATTTTTTTCTCTTCTTGAGAATTTTCCTGAACTGTATTGATATAAGTTAAAATTTGTTCGAATTTGTTTTGTTTTTCAAGGATTTCTATTTTTTTTTGAATCAGCCATTGTTTTTCAATGGATGAATTTTCCTGATTTTCTTCAATTCGGGAAACTTCATTGAAAGCTTCATCTAAAAGGTTTTCATCGATCAAATCTTCGATAAAAAGCTTAATCTGGTTGGGCTTTTCAATTGTTTTTTTATCTTTTTCGCTGACTACCAGAGGTTTTTCTTTTTCTGATTCAATTCCTTGTTTTTCCAGACTGGAAATAACGGAAGAAGCGGATTTTGGAATGACTTTAATCGAGTAAATTCTTGTATCTTCATTATTTTCAATTTTTTTAATATCAGAAGTGAAATCAGACTGAGTTTCTTTTGAACCGGATTTTTTATATTTAAAAATAAGAGTGCCTTCCAGAATTTTATAAGACTTAAAGATAAAATAGGTGTAAAGGTATCCTTTTCTTTTTTCGGTGAGTTCCAGTCCCTCAATTTCTTTTTCAATGCTCCATTCACCGCCGTCCTGTTTGTTGGAAAGCGAAATCACAATCGGGGTTTCGACCTCTACTTCAAGAATTTTATTTTTATTTTGAGCAAAACTTTCTTGAACCAAAAGAAAAATAAATAAAATAAGATAAATTTTTTTCATAATCGATACCCTCCCGTACCCTTTTATTTTCGGCTTATTGTTGTTTTGAGTAATAAAAATTTAATGGATTTGAGTTTTTAGAAAATAAGTTCCCTTTTGTACCGAGTGAAGCCGAGGCGTCCGTTCGGTTTCGTTCAATTACCCAAAAGCTCAGAAAGATTTTATCTGTAATTTTTATTTCAGTCTTTTAATAATAATTTTGTTGTAGAAATAAATATAAAAGATCGAAAATGCATAGCTTAGAATAAAACCTTTATTGAGTCCAAACCGAGGTAAAAAAAAGGCCGATGAAAGATAAAAAACAGCCAGAGTGCTGACACTATGGGAAAAACCATAAATAACAGCAGGATAATAACGGTCGTTCCCGTCAAAATGAAGAATCAGCAGTAAAACATAGAGGGTTGAGGGAAATGAGCTGAGGATAGCTGCCCATTTTTCCCCGAAAAAGACTCCCAGCCCTGTAATCCCCACAATGATTAGCCCTACTAGAAGCCCCCGGATCAGAAGCTGATAAGATGTCAGTTTTTTGCTCTCCTGCCTGACTATCGTAATTCTGGATTTTACTTTTCTCATATAAAAAAGATTTCCCAGAAAAAAAATAAAAAATATCAGCAGTGAAAGAGAAAAGTTGATTTTAATCTGCTCCAGCCCGAAACCGGAAAGAAAAAAAACAAGAAAGCCGAGAAGAGAACAACCAAACATTCCCAAAAGCTTACGACCGGCGGAAAAAAATTGCCCTGCTTTAAAATAGACAAAACAAAACAGGAGCGAAGAAGCCAGGGCAGCAATTCCCCAAGGGATGGCAGGAATAAAAAAGTCTATGCCCTGCTCATAGGAAATAAAATAAACCGACAGACCCGTGCCCAATGGAAGTCCTGAGAGAATCCCTCCCAAAACAGGATTCACCCTTTTGGCAATTTCCGCCAAAAAAATAACCATAAAAATCGAAACTAAAATTTTGATAATTAATAAATTCATTTTTTACCTCGAAATTCGCTTGGATAACGATATTTTTTATAAATGTTTTTTTTAAAATTGATAATGAATGTTGATCTATTCAGGCTGTCGATTATTGAAAGCCATTTCCTCAATTATCTTCTTATCATTGATATTTGTAAGTTGATCAGAAAGTGTCATTGTCTTTTCTGATGCAATCTTAAATAGCTTTGTTTTGGTCATTAATCGAAGCCATACGGTCACTGAGCGGAGCCGAAGTGACACCTCGACTCCGCTCGGTGTCCGAGTTAATTTAAATAATAATCGACAGTCTGATTAAACTATTGTTGTTTAATATCTTTTTTATCAAGCCATCCACGGTCTTCAGCAATTTTTTTCAGATATACATTGAAAGTTTATTTTCATCCTTGGGTGTAGGTCTGAAAACTTGCGAAGTAATCTTTCCATCTTGAACAAAGCTGGGATGAACTTGTCTTAAAAGTAAAGTGTTTTCAGTCATTTTAGTTCACCAATTATTTTCTTTAAATTCTTATTTAATTCTCCCCATGAAAATGATTCATTTAAATTATATTTTTCTTCTATTTCAGCGCCTGAATCAATTTCTAGAGCCTGAAATTCTCCATATTTGCTGTCTAAATCGATTTCAAGACTTATTTCCCAGTTATTTATACTCCATTCTGCCTGAACACCACCTTCTGCTGTAGGGAAAATTCTGGGAAGCGGCAAAGATGCTTCATATAAAGATTCAAATGTTTTTTCTAACCAGTTAATTCCAGAACGATTCAGCGCTTTTCCCTTTCCGTCTAACCAGCCGTCTTTTAAAAGCGTTAATTCTGCTAAGCGATTTGAAATATCTAATTTATCTACTAATTGAATATGTTCGATAGATTCAATTCTCTCCAGTTCAGAATTACTATTAAATCTCCCAATCCCTTTAAGTGTAATCTCTTGATTATTTTGGTAATCGTTGAAAGCTTTTAAGACAATATTTTTAATTATCGGGTCAAGAGGAGCAATAATCCTTTTACTGTCCTTTTTTAAAAGAGTAAATATATTTTTGTCTTGATCTGCTTCAGGAATACTTCCATTTAAAATAATTTCTTCAGAATATTCTTTAACTTTAGATGAAGCAAGAAGACTTTTACGAGTAATTTTATTTAATCGAGCGGGATGATCTAAATCATTAGGCTTGAATTCTATTACTTCTTCATCCAGCAAACTTCGACCTATCCGGTCAAAATATACTAAAAGATGTTCAGGTAAATGTTCAGTAATTCTTTTATTGTTTTCAGCTGCATCGATACTGCTAATAATTTTATCTCGTGCTTTTTCGAAATAATTTTGGCTTTCAGAAGCAAATAAACTGGGTAAGGTTAAGATGACTAGTACTAGCTTGGGAATGGCACTGCCTTTTTGAATATTTTGCAATTTTATAGATATCTCATTCGTAAAACCTCTTGGAACTCTTAATCTATCAGGATGTTCTTCAAGGTACAGCCATTTAGCAACTTCATTTACCATTTCTTCAAAAACAGAAAGATCTTTTAAGATTTCCAATGGAATTGAATGGTCTTCAAATCTTTTTCCTAAGAATCGAGGGCTTAAAAAATCTATTGTTTGATATTCCATTAAATATTTATTCTCCATTAAGAAAAAATCACAATTATTATGTATTTGTAATTGTGTTGCAACATAATAAAATATAAAAATATTTTATTCAAAAAAAAATCAATTTAAAATCACATCCATTCCGCCGATTCCTCCGGGGCGGCCTTCCTTGACTTTCTCTTTTTTACCATTTTTTATGAGTGTGTAATTGGTAAAATAAACCGGGTAGGTGATGAGCCAGTCTCTGGAATAAACGGCAAAATGAAGGTGTGGGAAAAAAGATTCTGAGTTTCCAAGGCGTGCGATCGGCTGATCTTTTTTGACTTCATCGCCTTTTTGGACCAGAAGGGAGCCTTGTTTAAGATGATAAAAATCATAGATTTTTCCATCTGAGGATTGAAGGTAGATAAAATTTCCCTTCCCAAGCTCTTTTAAAAAGGGAGGGTCATCAGGGTTTTCTCCCTGACTGTCGATTACTTTTCCTTCCACAGGGGAATAAATCAAAGCATTGTAGCCGAGCCAGTCTTCATTTGAAGAATTTTCAGGCTTGATTTTTTTATTCTTTAGCATATCGCCTGATTCATCACATCCGTAAAAATCATAGGAATACTGATCCAGCCCCATGTGGGTCACGGAGTCAAAACTTTCATTGTTGCCTGCGCAGTACATTCCTTTGAGCGGGAACGAAATCACAACTTTTTCCATCTCAACCAGTTTTAAAGCCATTTGGTAAGTTTTTTCAAGCTCTGCTCTGGCTTCTTTTTTTTTGCCTTCCCGGTAAAGCGTCAATCCCAGAAGCTGGCTGGAAAGAAAATTGAGGTTTTTAGGCAAGTCTTTTTTTAAAAGTTTTAACGCTTCTGACAATTTTTTTTCATCTTGAGAATTGAGTTTTCTCCAGTAGGGGCAGATTTTTTGAACACTGCTTTTTAAAAGATTGTTGAATAAACTGATGGCAGCCTGCTCAAAACTGATATGAGGGTCGTTGATATAAGGCATTTTTTTGCGGGTTGAAAACTGATAGAGGTCTTTTAAAGCGTTCAGCATTTTTGAAAAATGATTGTCCTGAAAGAGAGAGTCTTGATAAAAGAGGGCATTATGAAAATAAAGCCAGAAACCGGATTGATAGACATCATCAGCGAACCCGAATTTTTGGATGGCTTCAGGAAGGATGGTATTGATTCCCAGATCGAGTTTTTTTAAGTGGGAAAGTTTATAAAGATAGGCAGTGTAAGTGGCAGGATTTTCTTTATTTCCCTTTTCAAAGGCTTTCTGAAAATAAAAAAAAGCTTTTTCCTGATTGCCCGAATCCAGAAACTCGCTCCCGTATTCATAATAGGTCCAAGAAAGGTTTTCGAGAATATAATTGAAATCCGGCTGTTTTTTCAGTCCTGATTCAAAGATTTGAATTGCTTTCGGATAGTCTTTTTTTTCTTTTAATAAAACTCCGTAGGCATTAATGCAGTAGATATCTTCCGGGAAAAGAGCGTAATTTTTTTCAAAAAGAGCATAGGCTTCTTTCTTTTGTCCTTCGCGATAAAACTTCCAGCCGTATTCCGACCATACCCAGCGCACAGCATCCAGTACGAATTTATGGGAAGGAAATTTTTGATAAGCTTTTTGAGAGAGAGGGAAGGCTTTTTCATATTCTTTGGCGTGCATGTAGAAAAAAATGAGGTTGGAATAAAAATCAGCTTCATCAGGGTATTCATCTAAAGCTTTTTCCATCTTAGAAATAGCTTCCTGATATTGACCTGTTTGATATGTTTTTTGAATCAGCTGGTAATAGTCATTTTTATCGGCAGAGAAAAGAGAAAAAGGAACCAAAAAAAGAACGAGACAGCAAATTGCTTTCATCGGGCGCCTCCTGTTTTTAAACATCCTCCGCTATCTGATCGTTGAATAGATTGGAAAGTTCCACTCTGTTCTTGACCCCTGTTTTTTCAAAAATATTGTGAATATGGATTTTAACCGTAATCAGGGAAACAAAAAGCTGCTTACTGATATCCGTATTTCTAAAGCCTTGAATCACAAGGCTTATAATTTCTTTTTCCCTTTTCGTGATCCTGTATTTTTCAAAAAGGTCAATCTTCACTGCTTCTTCTTTCTGGGGAGTCTGATACAATGGGTTTCTCTTTTCAATCGAGACGGCTGCAATCAGCTGGGTGGTAAAGACATTGAGGATTTCTAAATCCCGCTCGTTAAAAAGATTGCTGATGAGTTTTGTGTCGAGGTAAAGAAGTCCGAATAACTGGCTGTTTTTGAAGAAAGGAACCCAGATAGAAGACTTGATTTTTTCTTTGGACTCTTCATTGTTTAAGTTATAAACAAATCCTTTCTTTGTTTTTTCCATATTCAGGATCATTTCTTCAGTCAGATTGATTTCTTTCTCGCTGATATTGGAAAGAGTCCTGAATTCCCATTGATTCTCGGCAGGGTGGTAAAAAAGAATTGCGCCTCTTTCGGCTCCCGTGATTTCAAGAATTTTATTCAGGATTTTGATCAGAAGCTCGCTGGTGTCCAGAATCGTGAAAATCATCTGGCTGATCTGAATCATATTATCCAGCTGAAACTGTTCTTTCAGTCCTGTTTTAAGCTCTTTATGGGTATCGGGAGTTTCTTCCCTCTGTTTGACTTCTTCGATGGTTTCAATAAAAACTTTTGCCCTTTCCAGAAAAAAGGAGGCTCCGTCTTTTTCTTTCAATAAAATCTCAAGTTTTTCCGTCAGATTGAGTTTTTCTTCAGTTTCTCCGATTTTAGTCAAAATATAAATTTTAAACTGGATCAGGAATACCCCGATCAGATTAATTTCAGTCTCATAATAAAGGGCAAGCGCCTCATCGAGATAAAGAATTGCGTCTTCTGTTTTCCCGATACTGTAAAGATAAACAGCCCGGGTTTTCAGGAAAGTCAAGACAGCGTATTTTTCCGGAATCTGATTTTTTTTGGCTAGAAATACGGAAGAAATTTCATTGGCTTTTTTAAAGTCTTTTTTTCCGAGATAAGCGTTGACCCGATAGGCATGGAGAATATAGACGCCGATAAAAATCCGGTTGGATTCTGATATTTCTAAAGCCCTTTCCAGCACTTCCAGAGATTCGTCATAATTTTCAAGATAAAAATAGGCGACTGCGCGGGAGGCTAAAGAAGAATAGATAAAGAGCATATACTCTGACTTTTCAGCATAATCGTAGGATTTCATGGCATAAACCAGCGCTTTTTTAGGATCCAGACCGCTCCATGAATAACAGATCGAGCAGTAGTGATACGCTTGTGAAAGTACCATGGGGTTATCAATTTCCTTGATCGCCTGTTCAATATACTCGCTGTCTTCAAATCCTTCCTTGAATCTTCCTAAAAGGATTCGGGTCCAAGCGCGGATTCCATAAGTCCTGATCACATTTTCAAGAATCAGGGAGTGTTTGTACTCCATTGCTTTAGTCAGATATTTTTCTGCTTCGTGCAGCTGGTAGTTAAAATAATTGAGTGATCCGATGAGGGCATAGGGGTATCCATCCTGAATTTCCTCTCCTCTTTTTTCAGAAAGTTTGAAAGCGTCTTCATAATAACGCAGCGCCGAAGTCATATTGTTTTGAAAATAATAACCTGTCCCGATCTGAATCGTCATTTGAATGTCTTCTTCTTCCCAGTTATTGGCTTTGGAAAGTTCCAAGGCTTTTTTCAGATAGACAAAACTGTCTTCAATCGCTCCTGTGATTTGAAGAATTTTTGCAAATTCAATCAGAAGGGCAATGTTTTTGGGAGAAAAGATCTGATTTTCAAAATAAAAGTCAATCGCGTTTTTCATATAAAAAGAAGCTTCCCGGATTGAATACTGGGAAAGCGCCATCTGTGCGGCCAGCTCATTGTAATAAAGGAATTTTTTTCTTTTATTGGTTTTATTGTAATGATAGGTGATGTGATAAACATTGTTGATAATATCATTTTCATAAACTTTTTCCAAAAGTTCGGCGCAAATCAGATGAAGATCCTTGTGTTCCGATTCTGAAAGGCGGTAGTAGAGGGTTTCTCTGATTTTATCGTGCCCAAAAAAATAACAGCCTTTATCAATATTTTCTTCAATCAGCTGTTCTTCCTTCGCTTTATCAATAGTACGGATCACTCTGTCCAGAGCCTCAAACCCTTTATAAGCGTAAAAGAGCCCGTTTAAGAGTCCGATTTCAAACTCTTTTCCAAAAACAGACGCCATGGAAAGAATTTCCAGTTCATGTTCATTAAAAGAAGAAAGTCTTTGAATTAAAAGTTCATAAATATCGTTATTGAGCTGGAACTGCTCAAAAAGCTCTTCGTTGATGTGCCAAGTGTGGCGGTCAAAATAAAGGATTTCAGCTTCCTTGAGTCTTTTCAAGCTCTGCTGGATGATCAGGGGGTTGCCGTTTGAAATGTCGTATATTTTCTGGTAAAAAGAAGTGGAAAAACTCCCTTTCCGGTTTAAGGTTTTCTGAACCAGTTCTTTTGAGTCTTCAAGAGTGATCGGGCTTAGAAAAAGAGAACGGGTGCAGATTTTTTTTAAAGTATCTTCCAGATTTTTCTGGTAATAATATTCTTCGGATATGACAAAAATGAAAAGAAGTTTTGTGGAAGACAAAGACTGGGAAAGATAATGAAAAAGATCCAGACTTTCCTTATCCATCCACTGGACATCGTCTATCAGAAAAACAAGGCTCCTTTCGGTTGTTCCGGCAAGATTTAAAAACCAGTTGATTGATTTTAAAAGGTCTTTTTTGTTTTCAAAACCGGAAGTTTCTACAGGCAGGGACTGCTTTACCGGAAAAGCGTTTTTTAAGACAGGGAAAAGGCTTTGGAGAAAAGGAAAAGACTCATGATCAATTTGATCTTTTAAAAGATTGAGTATTTTTTCCGTGCCGTTTTTTTGAATATATTCTTTAAACATTTCAAAAAGAGGCGCGTAGGGAATGTTTTGAAAGGCAGCTGAACATTTGAAAGAAAGAATAATATTGTTTTCAGCTATGATTTTTTCTTTAAAAGTTTCTAAAAGCTTGGTTTTTCCATATCCTGATTTGCCTTTGATAAAGACAAACTGGGGAGAAAATTCTAAGGTGGTTCGGTAGGAATTTTGAAGAACGGTCAGTTCTTTTTCGCGGCCCACCATTTGTACATAGAGGTTTAATTTTTCACTCCTGTCTTTTTGCCCGATCGAAAAAGAGGGGTTTTCAGGATTGGAAAGAATTTCTTCCAGGTCTTCTTTCAATCCTTCCACGCTCTGATATCGTTCATCCGGTTCCTTTGAGAGGAGCTTGAGAATAATTTCGTCCATGATAGGAAGAATTTCAGAATTGAAAGAAGAAGGTTTTTCGGGTACTGCCGCCAGATGTTTATGAAAAAGATTTAAAAGATTTTCAGAATAAAAAGGAGGTTTTCCGGTCAAAATTTCGTAAAAAACTGCTCCAAGAGAATATAAATCACTGCGATGGTCTATATTTCGTCTGAGAAATCCGGTTTCTTCAGGCGAGAGATAATAAAAAAAAGAATAAATTTTCTGCTGCTGGAAAGCGGTTTTAAACTCAATCAAATGCTTAATGGCGGTGTCTTTTAAAATAAGCTCGGCTTGAGCCCCTTTTTTTACTAAAAAACTTTCAGGCGAAAGAATTCCATGAATCATGCCCTGCTGGTGAAGAGCCAGCACTGCTTCCGAAGCGTCTTTCATCAGTCTGATTTTGTCGGTCAGTTTGAGAGATTTTGTTTTTAAGAATTCCTTCAAAGGGGTCAAGGATTCTTTCGAGGATAAAAGATAAAAATTATCTTCCAGTTCACCTATTTTAAAAGGTATGAGAAGCTTCGGGTTTTTTATTGCCAGAAGTTTATCCAGATCATTATGAAAACGGATGCTGTCTTCCATTTTCAGATGATGCTTAGGGGTTTTCACCAATTGAAAGATCAGTTTTTCATGGCTTTCCATGTCTTCAGCTTCGTGAAAAACAGTGAGATCGTCTTCAAAAAGAAGACGGCTAATCTTTAAGTTAGGGTGAATCGTCTTTCCATTCCAATTCATGTTTATCTCCGGACTACTGCCGAAACAAATATATTAAATTCGGTCAGTTTAAAAGTAATGGATTTTATAAAAAAATTCAAAGAAAATAATTTATCAAAACATAAAATTAAACTTTAGTATAATGTTTAAATTTAACTTATAAAAAGAAAAAATGAATGAGATTTTTATTAAATTTAATAACCACAATCTAAATAAAGGCTTTTCAATGATTAAAACCGGTACTTTAGTTTATCTTTATTTTCCCGAAGACGGGGCAAAGTTTTTTATTACCCTGAAAGAAGATGCTCATTTCTCATCTCACCACGGGATTATTCATCACAACAAGATCATAGAACTCAATTTTGGGGACAAAACACAGACCCATAAAGAAAAAGATCTGATGATTTTAAAACCTTCTCTCCATGATATCATTATGAATATCAAAAGACACACTCAAATTATTTACCCCAAAGACGCGGGCTATATCCTGATGAAACTCGGAATCCGGAATGGGGACAGGGTGATTGAATCCGGAACAGGAAGCGGCGCCCTGACTGTGGCTATGGCTTATGCGGCAGCTCCTGAGGGAAGGGTTTATACTTATGAGATACGCGAGGAATTTTCTCAAAAAGCGGCTTTGAATCTTGAAATGGCCGGAATCCGCAATAATGTGGATATGAAGGTGCGGGATGTAGAAGAAGAGGGCTTTGATGAGAAAGATGCGGACGCTGTTTTTCTCGATCTGAAGACACCTCAAAAAGCGATTGGTTACGCTTATGAAGCTTTAAGACCCGGCGGCGGGCTGGCTTTACTGCTTCCAACCACCAACCAGATTAACGATGTGATTATCGAGATAGAAAAATACCCTTTTGTAGAGCCGGAAATTACCGAGCTTCTGATTCGAAAATATAAAATCAATCCCTATCGCCTGCGTCCTGAAGACAGGATGGTAGGGCATACTGGATATCTTGTGTTTGCGAGGAAGGGATTTTGAAAAGTGTTTTTTCACTCTCAATCAAAGACTGGGAAGTCTTTCTGGAAGAAAAAGGCGAGCAAAAATTCAGGCTGAAACAAATTCTGGAATGGATTTACCGGAAAAGAGTTTCATCTTTCAGTGAAATGGGAAATCTGAGTAAAGGTTTGAGAGAATCACTGACTCAGTCTTTTTTCTTTGAGCCGCTCTCAGTCAAAACAGTTTTAGAATCTAAAAATGATCCCGGTACGAAAAAAATTCTTTTGGAAACAGAAGATCAGCTTCCAGTGGAGATGGTTTTGATTCCCAATGAAAAAGGGAAAGAAACGCTTTGTCTTTCTTCACAGTCGGGCTGTCCTCTTGCCTGCGGTTTCTGCGCCACGGGAGGGATGGGGTTTTTAAGAAACCTGAGTGCGGAAGAGATTCTTTACCAGTTTTATCTGGCGCTCAAGGAATACTCTCTTTCTAATGTCGTTTTCATGGGGATGGGAGAGCCTTTTTTAAATCCGGCTCTTTTTGAAGTTTTAGATAAAATGACTTTAAAGGATTTTTTTGCTTTCCCGGACAGGGATATCACGGTTTCAACCGCGGGAATTCCGGATGGAATCATGAAAATGTCCGACTATAAACAAATCAGGCTGGCATGGTCTTATCATTCTTCTTTTGATGAAAAAAGAGCAAAGCTTTTCCCGGGTCTTTCAAAAACAATCAGTCTGGAAGATATTAAAAAAGCTTTTATCCAGTATCAAAAAATGACTAAAAAAAGAATTACCCTGGAATATCTTTTAATCGGCGGAATCAATACCCAGAGGGATGAAGCGATGGCTTTGAAAAAACTTTCCAGAGATCTTTTTTTTCACCTCAATCTGATTGCTTATAATCCGCATCCTTATTCAGAATATCAAAAGCCTTCCAGAAAAGAAATAATTGATTTTCTAGGTTTTTTTAATGATTCTGGAATCGATGTCAGCCTGCGGAAAAGCAAAGGAAAAGATATTCAGGGTGCCTGCGGGCAGCTTGCCGCAAAATCGCTTTAACAGGAAGTTTTTATGAAAAAGAGATTTTATTTGACAGCCGGGTTGTTTTTTTTCTTTCTTTCCCTGATTTATCTTTCTTCTTTTGCAAAAGAGGAAAAAAAAGAAGAAAATAAATATTCTTTAGAAGAGATTCAATCCTGTCAAAAAGATTCAGACTGTATGAAGATTATTTCTACCTGCTGTCCTTGTTCATCTGGTGGAAAAAACTTTTCAATCAATAAAAAATACAAAGAATACTGGAAAGCATTTTTAAAGACAAAATGCAAAGAAAAAAAAATCTGCCCTGCGGTTTATCGATGCTATCATAATGAAAATCCGAAATGTGTCTCCAATGTCTGTACTCTGGTGAAAAGAAAAGATAAAAAGAAATGGGACAACTGGTAAAAACCTGCTCATTTTAAAACTCTGGATAAAAATCCTTTGATGATCAGATTAGGAATATCGCTGAGTTCTTTGACTCCATGATAAAAAAGATTTTTGACCGAGGCTTTTTTTGAAAAAACAATTAAGGGGATTGGGTTGTCCGTATGTTTTCTGGATTTGGAACATTCAATATTGCCGTGATCGGAAGCGACAATAATCGTATGTTTTCCGGTATCTGTTTTTTTGACAATTGTTTTTAAAAAAGCATTGAGATGGGAAATGATTTCTTTTTTTTCTTTCAGGGTGCCCCTGTGCCCGCAGTAGTCGGTCCAGAAATATTCATAGAGGACAAAATCATTCTGATTCAGGATATTGATAAGATTCATCCCCGCTTTCCGAGGTGATATTTCTAAAAATCCGCTATTTCTTGTTTTCAAAAGGTGGTGAGTGATATCCATAAATACAGCGTTGCCTTTTTCAAGGTCTTCGAGCATCCGGATCGGAATGCCGGCGGCTTGAATGGTAAGAGTACTGGCTGAAACCTTCTTTTTTTTTTCTTCCACGGTTTTAAAATATTCATGTGAATAAGCGTTGGCGGAAGTGATTTTCAAGCCTTTTTCCTTTAACTGTTTTAAAATAGAGTGGTTGAGAATCATTTCAGAGAGTTTTTCTCCCGGAAAACCGGTAACATGCCCCCCGATGAGTCTGGGTGCCGCGAGCCCTGTAAAAAGAGCTGTCTGTCCGGTAGCGCTCTGGGGAAGACCTTTTTGACCAAAAGTAGAGTCCACAGGAATAACCGAATAGTTTTTTTTCATGATTTTTTTTTGAGCGGTAAGTCCTTTTAATCCGATCAGATGCTTCCATAAACCGAAACGATAAAGCGGGTTCGTTTTGTTTCTTTCCCCTATTCCAACCCCGTCGATAAAAAAATATAGAACACTCATTATTTCACTCTTTCTGTTTTATGATTCATAAAAATAATATTTTTTAGATTTTTTTGGGAGGGATTTTTTTGTGCGGCAGTAGCAATTTTTTTTTGTGGCAAGGATTAGGAAGCATGGTTGTATAAATCAGTTTGTCAACCCTGGAAAACCCTAAAGATTTTTTACCCACAAACCCCCAGCCCCTTATCTCCCAAAGGAAGACAAGGGGAGTTTTTAAGATGAATCTCTGTTATTTTTCAATATTTTTTTCACAGTACCTGACGGTAAAAAAGGATTGGATTCCAAAATTGATTCTATTCAGGTTTTGAATTCTATTTTCATTTGAGTATCAATCTGCCCCTCCGTTCGGCTTCACTTCGACTCCGCTCAGTGACCGCCTGCCGAAGGTCGGGAAATTTTTATTTCTATTTAAAATTCTGGTTTGCAAATCATCCTGATTTGCGTTTAAAATCATTTATTTACTATAAATTATTTTTTTTAATTTTCATTTCTTTAACCCTGTACGAGGCTCTTTTTCCCCGTCCGACTTGATTTCATGGATGAAATCACGGAGGACTCCCCCCTTGTCCTTAAAGACTTAAGGATAAGGGGGTTAGGGGGTTTGGATTTGCCACCCTCAGGAAAATCTGAAATAAAGAATATTCGATTAAAACGAGAAATGGATTAATAAGACAAATGAGAAAACGATAGGTTAGAAAAACTTGCAAATAAAATAACCCAAAAAATACTGCCACAGAAAAAAATCCCTCCCTTGTGCGGCAGTATTTTTCGAATTTTTTATCTTGGAAATTTTTTTTATGGATATTTTTTATAAGGATTTTTTTACAATAAAGTTTTTTCTGGAGAAAAAAATAAGATGATGCGAATCTTAAAATTAACCCTTTTGACAGTTGTTTTTGTTGTTTTATCCGGATGCAACGAAAAATTGACCCAATATAAAATAGACAACTTCAAAGTGATGGGGACAGTCAGCCATATTACTGTTTATTCATGGGCGGATCAGAAAGAAGATGTTTTCCAGAGTCTGGAAGGGTTTTTAAAAGAAAAATCAGACCGTTTGAACCGCTACAACCCTTTATCTGAGGTTTCTTTATTCAATCAGGCAAAAGGAGAAGTAAAAGTATCGGATGATCTTTATAAAATCATTGAATACGCATTGTCTGTTTACAGGGAAACCAGAGTTTTTGATATTACGATTCTTCCGATTATCGAGATCTGGGATTATAAGAAAGGGATTGTGCCCTCTGATTCATTGATTCAGCAAAAACTATCCGAAACAGGCGCGCAAAACCTGATTTTAAAACCTGATTTGACAGTTGAAAAATTAAAGCCTGTGAGAATTGATCTGGGCGGTATCGCAAAAGGTTTTTTGATTCAACAGGCGGTTTTTTACCTGAAAGAAAATCAGAAAAACAGTTCTGGAATTGTCGAGATAGGAGGAGATTTACTCACATTCGGGGATAAGGAATGGACTATCGGAATAGTTCATCCGAAAACAAAAAAGCCCTGTATCGCTTTGAATGTGAAGAATAAGGCTGTTTTTACAAGCGGGGATTATGAAAGATTTTTTGAAAAAAACGGAAAAATCTATTCCCATATTCTCAATCCTTTGACCGGCCGTCCTGCTGAAGTCAAGGCTCATAGCGTTACTGTTATCGGAGAGGATGCATCTATTTCTGATGGGCTGGCTACGGCTTTTTTCATTCTGGGTCCTGAAAAATCATTTGAAATCATAAAACATTATTCAGATTATTCTGTTTTTTTTATTGACGAAAAAGGAGAAGTGTTGAAAGATGAAAACTTCCCCTATGAATTGATTTTTATCAATGAAGAAGATTAGGCTTCATCATTTTCAAGGTTGTACTCTTTTATTTTTCTGTAAAGCGTGCGTTCTGAAATGTCTAGGATTTGAGAGGTTTTTATTTTATTGAATTTGGTCTGTTTTAAAACATGGGCGATGTATCTGGATTCAAGTTCGTTGATCGTGATCAGCTCGTCTTTTTTGACCAGATTGATAAAAAGGGAGCCTTCTGTTTTTTCAGCCGTGATCCGGTTGATGCTTTGACTGCCCAGATTTCTGGCAATGATTTCCGGCAGAATAATATCTCCTGGAGTAAGAATGGTGACCCGGTCAATAAGGTTTTGAAGTTCCCGGACATTTCCAGGCCAGTCGTATTGAACGAGAAAGTTCATCGCTTCTTTCGTGATTTCCTGAATCGGTTTGTTGTTTTTCTTGCTGAGTTTATGGATGAAAAAATTGACCAGTTCCGGAATATCGTCTTTTCGTTCCCTGAGCTGCGGCAGGTAAAAATTGATAACATTCAGGCGGTAGTAAAGATCCCGGCGAAAAGTGCCGTCATCTACAGCGGCTTTCAAGTCTTTATTGGTTGCGGCCAGAATTCTGGCATTGGTTTTAAGAATCTTTGTGCCTCCGACATGGTTGAATTCGCCTGATTCAAGGACACGCAGAAGCTTGACCTGAAAACTGTGGGGCAAATCACCGATTTCATCAAGGAAAAGAGTGCCTTTGGAAGCTATTTCAAAAAGTCCGAGTTTATTTGCAACAGCTCCTGTAAAAGCTCCTTTTTCGTATCCGAAGAGTTCGCTTTCAAGAAGATTTTCAGGAATTGCGCCGCAGTTGATCGGAAAAAAAAGTTCTTTTTTCCGGAGGCTCTGCTGGTGGATCATTCTGGCAATCAGTTCTTTTCCTGTTCCGCTTTCACCCTGAATCAGGACATTGCATTCTGTAGAAGAAATATCTGAAATGATTTTCAGGATTTCTTTAATCTGGATGTTTTTTCCGATAAAATTGAGTTCAGCAGAATCGGTTCTGGATGCATGATGAGAAGTCTCCAGTTCCTTTTCCTTGAGTTGATGGGAAATCTTATCAAAAGCATGAAGGACAATTTTTGAAAGATCTCGAAAATCAAAAGGTTTATTCAGAAAATCATAAGCTCCGCAGCTTAAAGCTTTTACAGTGACTTCGCTGCTGCCGTGGGCGGTCAGAAGAATAATCGGGGGAAGGGGGTTGATGGATTTCATTTTTTTTAAAATATCAATGCCATTCATGTTTTTCAGCTGATAATCTAGAATGACTATGTCAATTTGATTTTTTTTATAAAATTCAATGGCTTTGAGTTCGGATTCAATAAAAGTAACTGTAAAAAAAGCATTTGGAATAATGGAATTCTCGAAAAATGTTTTTATTCCTTTCCCGATATTGATGTCGTCATCGACTACCAAAAGTTTTACTTCATTCTTTTGAGGCATTTTTTTTCCCTTCCTATTAAAAATGCGGAACTAAAAACAATTTCTATTTTACATTATATCCTAGTTTTATAAAAAAATAATCTCATATATCGAATTTCTTGAACTTAATAATTTAATAGTTTTTATGCCTTTATCAAAAGAATTTTCAAACACTGCTGTCCGAAAGTCAATCCGTTCATTCTTTTATTTGAATGATGATTGATTTTCCAGACAGAGTGAGTTTCTATAATAAAATTTAAATTTTTCCTGAAGAACCCAAAACATTTTTAATTTTATGGGCAACCATCTGTTTTACGGCTTCTCTGGCAGGTTTTAAATAATCTCTCGGGTCAAAATGAGAGGGTTTTTCTGAAAAAATCTGACGGATCGTCGCTGTCATTGCCAGACGGATGTCGGTATCAATATTGATTTTGCAGACACCCATGCCGGCCGCTTTTCGAAGCATTTCTTCGGGGACTCCTTTGGCATTATCGATTTTTCCTCCAAACTGGTTTGCTTTATCCACCAGATAACCAGGAACAGAAGATGATCCATGAAGCACTAAAGGAAATCCTTTTAATTGATCGGTCAGTTTTTGAAGCCGTTCAAAATCGAGTTTTGCATCGCCTTTAAACTTATAAGCTCCGTGACTGGTTCCGATGGCAACGGCAAGGGAATCTACCCCGGTCCGTTCTACAAACTCAACTGCCTGATCAGGATCGGTAAAAATAGCGTCTTTCTCGCTGACTTTGATGTTGTCTTCGATTCCAGCCAGTTTTCCGAGCTCAGCTTCAACAACCACGCCTTTTTGATGGGCATATTCAACTACTTTTTTAGTCAAGGCAATGTTTTCTTCAAAAGAAAACTTTGAACCGTCGATCATGACAGAGGTAAATCCGTCGTCCACACATTCTTTGCAGATTTCAAAAGTTTCTCCATGATCCAGATGCATACAGATTGGAAGTTCAGGCGCAAGCTCAACGGCTGCTTCAATCAGTTTTTTGATGTAAAAAGGACCGGCATATTTTCGGGCTCCCGCAGAGGCCTGAAGAATAACTGGAGATTTTTCCTGCTGTGCTGCTTCGATAATTCCCTGGATAATTTCCATATTGTTGATATTAAAAGCGCCGACAGCATAACCGCCCTGGTAAGCTTTTTTAAACATTTCTTTCGAAGTGACTAAAGCCATATTTCCCCCACTTTTTTTTGCATATGAATTTACTCAATATTTTACTTCCTACAAAATTAGAAGAAAAGAATATCCATTTGTCCGGTATCAATTTTGGAAAAAATTTAAATTTCAGAGGCGAATCACTTAAATAAATTGATAAACTAAACCGAAATTGTTATTTTTAATTTGCCAAAAACATTCAGGAGTCAATGATGGGACTTTCTATTCTGATAGGAGCGCAGTGGGGAGATGAAGGAAAAGCAAAGATTGTGGATTATCTTTGCAGAAATATTGATATAGTGGTTCGTTATCAAGGCGGAGCTAATGCCGGTCATACGGTTGTACTGGAAGGGAAGAAATTTGTTTTTCATTTGATCCCTTCAGGAATTTTACATCCGGATAAACAATGTTATATCGGAAACGGAGTTGTCTTGGATCCTGAGCAATTTTTAAAAGAAATTGAGATGATTGAAAAATCAGGGATCAGCTATCACAACAGGCTGAAAATATCAGCGCTGGCGCATGTGATTATGCCGTATCACAAGACTTTAGATGCTCTGCGTGAGACAAAAAGAAAAAATCCGATCGGAACCACTGGCAGGGGAATAGGACCCTGCTATGCCGATAAATCAAGCCGGAACGGACTTAGGCTGATTGATCTTTATTCAGATAAGCTGGATGAAAAAATTGAAGCCAATATCGAATATTACAACTATTTATTTCAAAACTACGAAAACTACCAGCCTTTGGATAAAGAGAAAATTATTAAAGACTATCAATACTATGCTGAAAAACTCAAACCTTTTGTGGATGATGTAGCTTTTTTAGTCAATGAGAATCTGGATCAGGGGAAAAACATTTTAGCGGAAGGTGCTCAGGGCGTGGGGCTGGATATTGATTTCGGAACCTATCCTTTTGTCACTTCTTCCAACCCTACTGCTGGCGGTGCCATGACCGGAATAGGGGTCAGTCCTCTTCGGGTGGATAAGATTTATGCGATTATGAAAGCCTATACGACCCGGGTGGGAGAAGGGCCTTTTCCAACCGAGCTTTTGGATGAAACCGGAGAGTATCTCAGGAAAAAAGGGCATGAATTCGGATCTACTACCGGAAGACCACGCCGCTGCGGATGGTTTGACCTGGTTTTCGCAAAATATTCTGTTATGTTAAACCGTTTTACAGATATTGTTCTGACCAAACTGGATGTTTTAGACGGGATTGATAAAATTAAAGTCTGTGTGGGATACCGCACTTCAAAAGGCGAAATATCAAGGTTTCCTGTTTCTCTGGATGAACTTTATGAGATAACCCCTATTTATCAGGAATTTGACGGATGGGAATCTGTGGAGGGAGCGAAAACAATGGCGGATCTTCCAGAAAACGCAAGAAAATATATTGATTTTCTTGAAAAATCTCTTAATACTTCGATCTCGATTATTTCAGTCGGTCCTGACCGGGAAGAAACGATTGTGAGAAAATAAACAAGAAAAAAATGAGAAGTTGATAATCATTTTGATGAAACTTCTCATTTCTTTCATTGTCAGGATTTAAATACTTTCGGTGATTTTTCTGTATTGATAGATATCTTCAATGCTGACCACGCTCATTTCATGCTTTAAAGCAAACTCAATGATTTCAGTCATTCGTGCCATAGTGCCGTCTTCATTGGTGAGTTCGCATAAAACAGCGGAGTCTCCCAGTCCTGCGATTTTTACCAGATCAATGCTTCCTTCTGTGTGCCCTCTTCTTTCAAATACGCCGTTTTTTTTAGCTCTCAGAGGAAAAACATGACCTGGTCTTGCAAGGTCTTCCGGTTTTGCATTTTTGGATACAGCTTTCCGGATCGTTTGAATTCTGTCTGAAGCCGAGACTCCGGTAGAAACCCCTTCTTTTGCTTCAATTGAAACTGTGAAGGCGGTCTGATTTTTACTGTTATTTTCAACTACCATGGGGGGAAGGCTGAGTTTATCCACTTTTTCCGGGGTAAGACACAGACAGACAATCCCGCTGCATTCTCGGATCATCAAAGCCATATCTTTTGCGGTCATGGTTTTTGCCGGAAAAATAATATCGCCTTCATTTTCCCTGTCTTCATCATCCACTAAAAGGATTCCTTTTCCTAAGCGCATTTTTTTGACAGCGTTCTCAACTCGTTCTTTGTAAGTCATGCCGAAATTTTTGATTGTTTGCATTGGTTCTCCTCTCTCATCCAGACTTTACTGTCGGTTCTGGAATTTCACCAGATCAGTCCTTTTTTTTAAAAGGAGTCGCGGACTATCACCGCCGGTAGGGAATCGCACCCTGCCCCGAAGAAATTTTAATATTAAAAATAAGTCTTTTCGGCTGTGTTGTCAACTATTCAGTTTTTTTCATCGATGCAAAGGAGAAGAATTATGACCATTGATACAGAAAAATTAGATCAGATTTTAAAAGATTGCAAAAATCCTGAAGATTTAATGGGAAAAGCCGGAATATTGAAACAGTTGAAAAAAACGAGGCTGTATAAGCCCCGTTTATGAATTGAAATTAATTGCTCTGATATTCTTTCAAGCTGTCTTTGATGGTGTCTCTTTCTCTGTCGATCAGATTGGTCGCTTCAAAAATATTGGAAGCTTCGTTCATTTCATTTACTTCTTCCACTTTTGCTTTCAGAATATTTCTAAAATCAGCAACAGCAAAGATTTTTCCGTCATTGTCTCTGATGAGGATATGTTTGAAATTATTTCTCATCATGATAAACATACAGGAGTCAATATCTGTATTCCAGTCCACGCTGACCGGATTTTTTGTCATCACTTCGCCGATGGTTGTTTTTTTGACATCTTTATCTACCGCAATGATTCTTTTAGAAAGGTCGTTCTCAGTAAAGATTCCCGCTATACTTCCTTTATCAAGAATTAAAGCATATCCAAGTTTTTTTTCAGTATATTCTTTAACCGCTTTCTCAACTGTCGTATCAGGGCTGACTGCTACGAAATTTCCTTCTTTGATATAATTTTTAATTTTTTTCATCTGTCCAAATTCCTCCTGTCAATTTTGTAATTTAAATATAATATTAAACCCACTGAATGACAAACTCATCCCAAAAAGAACAGAGAAAGGAAATGGATTTGATTCAACTTTGTTAAAATCATAAAGAGAAGACACTCATAAATCAAAAAGCTCTCTTCTGAGCCAATCCAGGGCGCATAAGGCTGCGCGGTTTCGGATATGGTTTCTATCTCCCCAAAGCCGAAGTTCTTTTACTTTTATTTTTCCAAAAAAAGAAAGACCTAAATACACCAACCCTACCGGTTTTTCCTCGCTTCCTCCTCCCGGACCGGCAATTCCGCTGACAGCGATACTGATATCGCTTCCTGAAATCAAGGCGGTTTTGTAAGCCATCTCAGATACAGTTTCACAGCTGACGGCGCCGTATTTTTGAATGGTTTCCTCCTTTACTCCCAGAAGCTTTATTTTTGATTCGTTGGAGTAGGTTATAAATCCGTTTTTAAAAACAGCCGAAATTCCAGGAAAGTCTATCAGCTTGGAAGCGACCAGTCCCCCTGTGCAGGATTCTGCTGTTGAGATACTGAGTTTTTTTTCTACTAAAATTTTTGCAGTAACCGTTTCCAGGCTGTCTTTATCTGTTCCGTAGATATTGATTCCCAGTCGGTTTTTAATTTCTTCTTCAGTCGGTTGAATGAGTTTTAAAGCTTCCTCAATTGATGAGGCTTTTGCCGTGATCCGCAGATGACTTTCAAAATCTTTTGCGTAGGGAGCTACTGTAGGATTAAGCGAATGATCGATGAGATCGGAAACTTCTTCTGCCATTTTGCTTTCACCCAGCCCGAAAACTTTTAATATTTTCGAGTGAATGACAAACTCTTGTTCTTTCTTTATAATAGGATAGACTTCTTCTTCAAACATTTTTTTCATTTCACGGGGAGGACCGGGAAGTAAAAATATTTTTTTACTATTTTTTTCGATAAAACATCCGGGAGCGGTTCCGGCAGGATTTTTTAAAATACGCACTCCTTCAGGAAAATAGGCTTGTTTTTGATTCATGGGGGGCATGCTTCTTCCGATTTTCTGAAAAAAGGATTCAATTGTTTTTAACGCTTCTGGGAAAAGAATCAGTTTTTCTCCTAAAGCTTCTGCTACGCTTTCTTTGGTTAAATCATCCTGGGTCGGACCTAGACCACCGGTAATCATTAGAATATCTGCATCTTTCAAAGCTTCTTTAATTCCTTTTACTAAACGGGGCAGATTATCTCCGATGGTGGTATGATAAAAAACTGAAAACCCCATTTCTGCCATTCTGGAAGAAAGATAGGCCTGGTTTGTGTTGATGATTTCGCCTAAAAGAAGTTCTGTGCCGACTGAGAGTAAATGTGCTGTCATAAATTTTCCTTAAAAAATAAATTATGAGATATATAAAAATTAAATATAAAATCTCTCTGAAAAAAAATAGTTAAAATAAATTATCTTTAAAATTTTAAAAATAAATTTGATTTTTTTATAAAAAATGAATATTATATATTATAAGAGTTTTTTTATATTGGTAAAAATCCCGAATCTAAAAGATCGGAATTTTATCTGAAAACTTAACTCTTTTTTTACCGCAAAACAGCAAAAAATATGAGGAGGTGTGTCTATGATTTGTTGTTTAATAACTTAGCTTATCTTCTTTCCACAAAAAACCTAAAAAACGCACAGAAAAAAGTTACCCTTTGCAAGGATGGGGGGAAAACTAAAAACACACATGGAGGGTGTAAATATGATTATCAATCATAATATGTCAGCAGTCTATGCAAATAGACAATTATCGGTCAACCAAATCAGTCTCGATAAGAATATCGAGAGCCTTTCTTCCGGATTAAAAATCAGTAAAGCTGGGGATGATGCTTCAGGACTTGCAGTATCAGAAAAAATGAGAGCGCAGATCAGAGGCTTAAAAGTCGCTGCAAAAAATGCACAAGACTCTATTTCTTTTATTCAAACCACTGAAGGATATCTTGAAAGTACTCAGAATCTTCTTCAGAGAATCAGAGAACTTTCTATTCAATCTGCCAACGGTATTTATACTAATGAAGACAGAATGCAGATTCAGGTTGAAGTTTCTCAGCTGGTGGATGAAATCGACAGAATCTCATCACACGCTCAGTTTAACGGGATTAATATGCTGACAGGAAGATTTTCAAACGGCGCTACAGGAGCTCCTACTTCCAGTATGTGGTTTCATATCGGAGCCAATATGGACCAAAGAAAACAGGTTTTTATTGGAACGATGACAGCAAAAGGATTGGGACTCGTTGAAGATTCAGCTGGTCAAACAGGCGGAAGAAGGGTGATTAGTCTTTCTACACCTGAATTGGCAAACAACGCGATTGGAAGAATTGATGCGGCTTTGCAAAAAGTCAACAAACAAAGAGCAGATTTAGGCGCATACCAAAATAGAATGGAATTTGCTGTTAAGGGAATTGAAATCGGATCTGAAAACCTTCAAGCGGCTGAGTCTCGAATCAGAGATACAGACATGGCTTCTGAGATGGCTGATTTCACTAAAAATCAAGTTCTTTCTCAGTCAACTGTGGCAATGCTTTCTCAAGCGAATGCAAAATCACAGTCAGTCTTGCAGTTGTTAAGGTAGTAAAATAGACACACGGAAATTTTTTTGCGGTAAGTGACGGTAGTTATCTATTAAAGGATCGAGTTGATTTAGCAGGAAATCAGCTTGGTTTTAAAAAAAACAAAAACGCAGGGAGGGTACAATGATTATCAACCACAACATGTCTTCAATTTACGCAAACAGATTCATGAAGCTCAATGAAGGGCTCATGGATAAAAACATTGAAAGACTTTCAGCAGGCGAGAAAATCACAAGAGCATCAGACGATGCATCTGGATTGGCGGTATCTGAGAAAATGAGAACTCAGATCAAAGGATTGAATCAAGCAGGTAAAAATGTGCAGAATGCTGTTTCTTTTGTTCAGACAACAGAAGGTTTTTTAGCGCAGACTCAGTCTATTATTCAAAGGGTTCGTGAACTGGCGATTCAAGCTGCGAACGGTATTTATTCATCAGAAGACAGAATGCAGATTCAGGTTGAAGTTTCTCAGCTGGTGGATGAAGTGAATCGAATTGCTTCACACGCTCAGTTTAATGGATTTAATATGCTGACAGGAAGATTTTCAAGACCGACTGTAACCAATACAGCTCAGGGCGGCGTAGCAACAGGTGCGGCCAGTGCGATGTATTTTCAGGTTGGGGCTAATATGGATCAGAAAATTTCCATCAATATCGGCAGTATGAGTGCGGAAGCTCTTAAATTGACTGATACTCAGCAAGGCGGAGAAAGAAAACTTCTTATTTCCTTATCTACTCCTGAAAAAGCAAATTCAACCATCGGAAGACTGGATGAGGCTTTGAAAGTGGTTTCAAAACAAAGAGCGGATCTCGGAGCTTATCAAAACAGAATGGAAAAAACTCTTCAGGGGATCTGGATTGCTCAGGAAAATATCCAGGCAGCAGAGTCCCGGATCAGAGATACAGATATGGCTGCTGAAATGGCTGATTTTACTAAAAATCAGATTCTTTCTCAGTCCACAACTGCGATGCTTGCGCAGGCAAATGTAAAATCTCAGGCAATTTTAAAACTTCTTCAATAAGTTTTATTTTTAAGAGTCATAGAGTTTTTCTATGACTCTTTTTAATTTTTTTCTACTTTAAACGAATTGAATTCATGATTTTCCACATGATCTGATTGTCTATTTCATCAGGAGTTATCTCTTGAGCATCATTTTTATTTTTTTTCAGAATATAGATTTCTGTTATAAATATCTTATATCCTTTTACAAAAAAATAGAAATGGGAAAAAACGGTTCTATCCATTTTGTTGACATATTTAAAAGACATTTTCCATCCTTTCTCACTTTTAAAAAATTTATTTTCTTCTTCTGTAAAAGGTGTATTGACAATCCCCTGTGATTTGCTTCCAAATCTTTCTTTAATAAGCTTGTCTCTGAATCCCTTGACTTTTTCCTGCCAGGTGTCAATGTCAGGGACCATTATTTCATGAATCCGGATATGGGCGTATCCTTTTTTCTTTTTTATTAAAACAAGGTCTTTAATCATATTTCCTTCAATATTTTTGCTGTCCAGATGAAGCTGCCATGTTTTTGAAGGATATTCTAAAGTAAATTCAATTCCAGTGTCATTGAAACTAGTCCATTCTTCTTCAATGATTTTTTCTTTTTCTGCATAAATAGTTGAAAATAGAAGCAGGGTGAAAAGAACAAGAATTTTTTTCATAAAAACCTCCTGTTTTATGATTTTTTTTAAAAGAATTTTTTTCTTTTATTATATTTATATAATAATGATTTCAATTTTTATTTCAATAAAAATCTATTTTTTTAATGAAAAAATCTAAATCAATAACTCGCTTGACATAAATTAGTTAAATGAATAAATTTTAAGAGCGTTTTTTAACGAAATGGTAAATGGTGGTTTTATGTCTTTTGGTAAAAATCCGGAAGAAGAGCTTGAAAAAAGGCTTACAGAGCTGGGCTATTCTTTGGTAAAATTGAATATAGTGCATGGTAAAACGAGAAATAAAATTGAAATTATTATTTATTCTTCGAAGGGGATCAAACATTCAGACTGTGAAAAAGTGAGCAGAATGATTTTAGATGACCCTGAACTGGATAAACTGTTTGGAGAAAATTATAATTTAGAAGTATCTTCACCTGGGATTAATAGAAAATTATATACTTTAAGGGAATATATGATTTTTAAAGACAGACCCATTGAGATTGCTTTGAAAAGTACAGGACATCCTTTTATAGCAAAAATTAGAAGTGTAGAAGGCGATAAGATTAATCTTTCCAATTTGAAAAAAAATGAATTAATCCAGGTTCAACTTCAGGAAATACAATACGCTAAATTAACCGATATCAAGGAGGCATAAGTGAATATTTACGACGGTATCAAAAGTCTGGTCAGTGCGAAAGGCTTGTCAGAAGAATTAATTTTCAGCACAATTCAGGAAATATTTATTGAAGCTTACGCTCAGTTTAAAGAAATTGACGATGTTAAAATAATCAGAGATGACAATAATGCTTTAAATATCTATATTGAAAAAGAAATTATTGAAAAGAAGAATAAAAATTTTGATCCTGATCTTCAGATTCTTTTAAAAGAAGCCGTAAAACAGCTTGGAAGTGAAGAGCTTCAAATCGGAGAAAAGGTTGATATTCTGACTGATCCGCTTAAGGATTTTAATCAGAGAGAAATCTCATGGATCAGCGAAAATATTATCAATAGATTGAATAATAGCGAAAAAGATATTATCAAGTCAGAGTATTTTAACCGGAAAAATAAAATCGTCACCGGTATTATTATCAAAAAAGATCATGAAGGCAATATTTATGTGGATCTCGGGAAGGCAACAGCTATGCTTGCGATTGAAGAGCAGTCGCCCAGCGAGCATTATGAAGTGGATGATAGAATTAAAGCGGTTGTGACAGAAGTGTTTTCCAATTCCGCAAAAATCAGAAGAAGAAAAAAAGAAGCCTTGAATCCTAAAAATATTCAGGTTTTTTTATCCAGAACCAGCCCGAATCTGGTAAAAGAGCTTATTTCTATGGAAGTGCCTGAAATAGCTGACGGAAATATTCAAATAAAGAAAATTACGCGTGAGCCTGGTTATAAAACAAAAATTGCGGTTCTTTCGGATACGATTGAGCCTGTTTCTCCTTGTATTGGTCCTCATGGACTTCGGATCGTCAATGTTATTAAAGAGCTCGGAGGAGAAAAGATTGATATTGTCAAGTATTCCGATGAACCGAGACTTTTTATCAAACAAGCCTTGACACCTGCAAAAGTAGATCGGATTATTATTCAGGATGAAGCTTCTAAAACGGCTTTTGCGATTGTTCCAGATAAAATACAGCTTGCATATGCCTATGGCAAGCAGAAGAAAAATGTGGTTCTGGCAGCCAAACTGACAGGATGGAAAATTAATGTCAAAACTGAAATGGAAGCTGAAACAGAAAATATTGAGTCTTCAGATGTCCGTGAATTGAAAAATATTTTTATGGATATGACTCCTCTTTCAGACCTTCCTGAAATTTCACCGGAGATTATTCAGATTCTGGAAGCTGCGGATATTCATTCTATTGAACACCTCGTTGAAATTGATGAAAAAAATTCTTATCAGGAAATTGAAAATCTGAAAGAAGAGCATGTGGCTGAAATCAAAAGAGTGCTTTCTGAGTTTGTAGAAATTGAAGATGACGAGGAAGTTTCTGAAGAATCTGAGGAAAGGGAAATTTTTGAGGAAATGGAAGATGAAGAAATAGAATGTCCTTCATGCAGCGCTAAATTCAAAATCAAAGAGATAGATTTAAAAAGTCCGGCATGCCCTCAGTGTCATCAGGCATTAGAGATTGAGTTTGAAGAGTAATCTTAGCAAAATATATTTCTGTTTAAAGAGTATGTTTTATTAGATTTTATATTACCGATTTCAAAAGGAAAGTAGAAGTGGAAGAAGATAAGAAGAAAAAATTAGTGATTAAAAAAAAGAAACCGTCTATTAAGGTGAGTATCAGTAAGAAAACTGAGTCTGAAGAGAATTTGGAAGAATCTCTTTTTTCTGAAAAAAATATTCAGGATACTAAAAATCAAGAAAATGAAAAGAAAGAAGAAAAAAATGAATCTCTTCAAAATCAACCCATAAAAGAAGAAACAAAGCCTCCTTTTGAAAATCAAGATAATATAAAACAGCCTCCAAAAGATAAAAATACTTATCAACCAGACGATAAGAAACAAGATAACCGTTATCCGCCAAGGGATCGAACTCAGAACAATCAATATCCGCCAAGGGATCGAACTCAGAACAGTCAATATCCGCCAAGGGACAGGAACAATCAATATCCGCCAAGAGATCGAACTCAGAACAGTCAATATCCGCCAAGAGACGGGAATAATCAATATCCGCCAAGAGACAGAACTCAAGATAACCGTTTTCCGCCAAGAGACAAAGATTCGAAAGATAAAGATGCCGGAAAAAAGAAAATCTTTATTAAAAAGAATAAACCTGGAACTTTTCAGGATTTTAAAGATAAAAAAGACAATAAAATGAAAGATGAAACTCTTTCTCTTATTGAAAAAGAAAAAGAAAATAAAAAAGTCAGCAAGGTTGACTGGAAAAAGAAAAAACTTGAGAAAGACCTTCTTCTTGAAAAAGAATTGGAAAAAGAGAAAAATTTTATCTTTAACAAGTTTTCTCACAATAAAAAACACAAACAAGTGAATCAGGGCGCTGCTATTCCTTCAGAGATTGAAATAGCGGATACTATTTTAGTGAAAGATTTAGCTAAAAAGATGAATCTGAAAGTCGGGGATCTTCTTTCAAAGCTTTTATCTCTGGGTTATATGGCTACAATCAACGATGCGGTTGACGCTGAAACAGCTGAAATTGTTGCGACTGAGTTTGGCTGCCATGTCACTATTAAATCGATTTATGAAGAACTTCAAAAACTGGAAGAAATTGATCCTGAAAGTTTTGATGATAATGATCAGGTTATAAGACCGCCGATTGTCACCATTATGGGACATGTTGACCATGGAAAGACAACGCTTCTGGATTTTATCAGAAAATCAAATATCGCCGGAAAAGAAAGCGGGGGAATTACCCAGCATATTGGTTCTTATCAGATTGAGCTGCCGAAAGGAAAAATTACTTTTATCGATACGCCGGGTCATGCCGCCTTTACCGAAATGAGAGAAAGAGGCGCGTTGGCAACTGATATTGTTATTTTAGTGGTTGCCGCAGACGACGGGGTGATGCCTCAGACGCTTGAAGCCTTGAATCATGCAAAAGCAGCCAATGTGCCGATTATTGTCGCGGTCAATAAAATTGATAAACCGGGCGCTAATCTTGAAAGGATCAAACAACAGCTTTCCGAACATGGGCTGGTTCCTGAAGAATGGGGAGGGCATACGCTCTTTAAACCTGTTTCAGCGATCAAGGGAGACGGGGTTCAAGAGCTTTTGGAAGCCATTCTTTTAGAAGCTGAGATGAAAGACCTGAAAGCGAATCCGAAAAAGAACGCAAAAGCTGTGATTATTGAAACAAAAGTAGATAAAGGCAAAGGAATTATTGCCAATGTCATTGTTCGGGATGGAACCCTTAAAAAAGGCGATATTTTTATTTCAGGCACCCAGTACGGAAGAATCCGTGCCATGTTTGACCATTTGGGAGAGGCGATTAATGAGGCTCCTCCTTCAACTCCGATTGAATTGATCGGTTTTACAGAACTGCCTTCAGCCGGAGATATTCTTCTAACAGTGGCAAATGAGAAAAAAGCGAAAGAAATTACAGATAAAAGAATCGAAATTACAAGAATTGAGCATGCTAAGAAAGTAACCAAGAAAGTATCTTTGGATGATCTTTATCAGCAGATGCAGGATGGACAGAAAATTGACTTTAATATTATCGTCAAAGCGGATGTTCAGGGCACAGCGGACGCTATTAAAAATATGGTTGAAAAATTTGCGGATAGATTATTGGAAGTCAATTTAAAAGTTATTCATAACGGTGTCGGTGAAATTTCAGAAAACGATGTCCGGCTTGCTTCCGCATCAAAAGCTATTATTATCGGATTTAATGTCCGCCCAAACAGTACTGGGAATCAGCTTGCCAAAGAAAAAGGGGTTGAGATTCGTAAGTACAGCATTATTTATGAAATCGTCGATGACTTGAAATTCGCTATTGAAGGAATGCTTGAGCCTGAGCAAAAAGAAATTGTTTTAGGTCAGATTGAAGTGCGAGATGTCTTTAAAGTGCCTAAAATCGGAGTGATAGCTGGAGCGTATGTAACGGATGGAGTAGTCAAGAGAACGGCTTCTGTCAGGGTGATTCGTGAAAATATTGTGATTCACAGCGGAAAAATTGATTCGTTAAAACGATTTAAAGATGATGTGAAAGAAGTGACAAAAGGCTACGAATGCGGTGTCGGAATAGCGAATTATAATGATATTAAAAGCGGAGATAATCTCGAAGTTTTTGAAATCCAGTCAATTGCTAAAAAACTGTCAATGAAAGACAACAACGAAAATCAATCTTAATCTTATTAATTTAAACTGCTGGCCTTTGTGTAAGGTCAGCAGCTTTTGATATACTGAAAAAAATTACCCCCTTTCTGTTTTTATACTGAAATGATTTTAAATTGCAAAAAAAACATATCATTCCCCGGCTTGACCGGGGAATCTATTAGCAAGATAATCAAATTACTGGATTGTCCGGTCATACTTCGGCTTTGCTCAGTA
>Ga0154385_1020_pt1 | contig 34117 bp, 33 predicted proteins | sample RifGroB1_FD_105628 | JGI IMG/M metagenome (GOLD analysis project Ga0154385, IMG submission 105628) | Spirochaetes bacterium GWB1_36_13 | reverse complement strand
GCCTGAATAAAACATTGTTGACAAGTCTTTGAAAAATAAAATATGCTTAAATTTTAATCAAAATAAATTCATCAAAGCTTAAAAAAAAGGCAGTGTTTTAATACCGGTTTGAAAAAAACATGATTATCAATTTTAAAATTATTTATTTTTCTTGGTATGGTTTTTGTTATAAGATAGCCGCTGAATTTATTTTTTTGAGGAGGAAACCGAATGGGTTTTAAAACAGCAAAAGAAGTAGTAGATTTTATAAAAAAAGAGGGAGTTCAGTTTGTCGATTTAAGATTTATGGATTTCCCAGGCATGTGGCAGCACACCACTATCCCGACTCAGACTTTTGATGAAGATTCATTTGAAAACGGGCAGGGATTTGACGGTTCATCCATCAGAGGATGGCAGGCAATCAACGAAAGCGATATGCTTCTCGTGCCTGATCCAACCACAGCAGTCATTGATCCATTTACTGAACATAAAACTCTGATCATGGTCTGTGATATCAAAGATCCTCTCACCAGACAGGATTATACAAGAGACCCAAGACATATTGTGAAAAAAGCTGTTAATTATTTAAAATCAACAGGAATTGGGGATACCTGTTTCGTCGGTCCTGAAGCTGAATTCTTTGTATTTGATGATGTCCGATACAACAGCTCTTCAAACGAGTCTTTCGTTTTTATTGATTCAGACGAAGCAGTCTGGAACACAGGAAGAAAAGAAGAAGGCGGGAACCTCGGATACAAAGTCAGACACAAGGAAGGATATTTCCCTGTTCCGCCTACAGATACTCTCATGGATTTAAGATCAGAAATGGTTGTTAATATGCAGAAATTAGGTCTTGTGATCGAAACTCAGCACCATGAAGTAGCAACAGCAGGTCAGTGCGAAATCGACATGAAATTCGACGAAATCCTTGCGATGGCTGATAAACTGATGTTCTTTAAATATGCAGTTAAAAACACTGCCTATCAATATGGAAGAAGTGCAACTTTTATGCCTAAACCTCTTTTCGGAGACAACGGTTCCGGTATGCACACTCACATGTCTATCTGGAAAGACGGAAAACCTCTTTTCGGCGGAAATGAATATGCAGGTCTTTCTGAAACTGCCCTCTATTTTATCGGGGGAATTTTAAAACACACTAAAGCTCTGACAGCAATCACCAACCCTACTGTCAATTCATACAAAAGACTGGTGCCAGGATTTGAAGCGCCTGTCAACCTTGCCTATTCTGCAAGAAACAGAAGCGCGGCAATCCGGATTCCTATGTACTCAAACAACCCTAAATCAAAAAGAGTCGAAGTCCGATATCCAGACCCGTCTTGTAACCCGTACCTTGCATTCGCAGCTCTTCTTATGGCTGGAATCGATGGTATTCAAAACAAAATCCATCCGGGTGAACCTCTGGATAAAAATATTTATGACCTTCCTGCCGAAGAACTTTCTAAGATTGAAAGCACTCCGAGATACTTGAGAGACGCTCTTGAGCATTTAAGAGAAGACCATGAATTCCTTCTGAAAGGCGAAGTCTTTACAAAAGATGTGATCGAAACTTGGATTGAATACAAAATCAAAGAAGAAATCAATAAAGTTGAGTTAAGACCTCATCCACATGAATTCTTCCTCTACTACGATATCTAATTTTTCACAAAGAGGACGGGACTTCCCGTCCTTTTTTCCCCTATCCATTTAACTTTTTAAAAAAGCACTTATTCAAACTAGATTAAAAATAATACAAATAGGACAGCAGAAAAGAAGTTTCAGTGCCCTGAAAAGAATAACCCTTGCTTTCATTATCCACCTGAATATAAAGCTTTGAAGAAAAATAAGTCCTTCTTAAATAGCTCAATTTCAACTCAGACTCCGGATTAAGACGATAAGAAGCCCCAAAAGTGAGATCCAGATAAGTCTGGTCCACTGAGGCAGGAAGTTTAATCACCCCAAGATGGATTCCCATATCCAGTACCCATTCCTGCCAGGTATATCGGGAGGCAAGCCCGCCCAGAAAAAGAATCCACGATTTCTTTCTGGTCTTTGTCATCTCCTCTTCTGAAATATAAATATTATTATAAAGAGGTGTTGTATCGTTTAAATCTGAAGTATAGTCCAAAACCAGTGTTTTATAAAGAGTCATGCTTCCATAAAACCAGAACTCTCTCGCCTTGTTCCGGTTGCCGATCACCATTCCGATTTTATTTCGCCCGTAATCAGTTTCAATATCGAATGTATTTGTCCCTATAATATTTTCTTTTATTTTTGAATAAAAATCTCCTTCCGCGTCCACAAGAAAATACCATCTGTATTCCTCAAAAAGCGAAGAAGGCTTAAAAAAAGCAGTCATTTTATAGTAAACGCTCTGAAAAGAACCTGTTTTCTCATAATTTGAATAAAGAGAACTGCTGGAAAGTTTAATTCCCATCTCACTCTGATAGGAAATTTTAAGATAATTGAGCTCAAAAATAAAATTCAGAAAATCAGACTGGTAGCTGATTCCGGTTTTCAGCCTCAAAGGTGAAGAATCAGTAATACTTTCTTTAAATTGGTGATAGACTCCTCCTCCCACATCAATCTGATCTTCATAAACCCGGCTGCTCTTTGCAGAAGCATTGAAACGGTAAAGAGGAGAACGGAATATTTTTAATGTCTGATAGGGAAGAATCGGGACAGCGGTCAGTTCTGAAGAAGAAATTGAATAATCCCGCTCTTCGTTATAAAGATTGAACACATTATCAAAAAGAAAAAGAAAGGTCAGTGAATCAGAGAGTTTATAGCCGGCTGAAAGATGGTAATAAAAATGAGTGTCTTGAAAAGTCTTTGAAGCATTGGAAGGAGTATCATAACTCACCGACTGATAAAGCAGGAAAGCCCCCAGGTAAAAACCTTCATACTTTCCTGAAAAAAGCAGTTTGGCATAAATCGGCGCATATTTTTCCTTCTCAGGGGATAATTCATTAAAACTAAAAGATGTATTTTTTATCTGAAAAGCCCCTCCCAGAAGAATCGGGAGCCCCTCTGCAGCCTGCATAGAATAAAAACTGCTGTCATAAACATCAAAAAGATCGTTTCCAATAGAAAAAGTATTTAAAGTCAGGTTATTGGATTCATTTTTTTTATCAAAAAGATATTGATGGGCATAAAAAGACGAAAGCGATGCTTTTCTTTCTTTGACACTCTCTACCGCAAAAGCAGAATACCCCTGCTCAAACAAAAGATTTTCAGATGACGCTCCCTTTAAATAATAAGGAAGGTGTCCTAAGGAATCTACTTTCGCCTGAACCGAAGAAGCTCCCAGCAATAAGATCAATAAAAAAAATCGTTTCATTTTTTTGCCTTTTTATAGATTATCTTATATTTTTATAATAATGTTTTTTTTCAATTTTACAATATAATAAATTTAACGGTATGGAACAGAAGATTCAAAACTAAAGTTTTCAATCTCTTGGAAAGTTTAAAAAAACCTTCATAATTTTGTCATATTTTTGTAACAACCCTGCTCTAATTTTAAATCAGACTTTTAAAACAAATTGGAGGAAACAAATGAAAAAAATCTTAAGTTTACTCGTTATTCTTTCTATCGGGCTTTTCTCATGCGGAAAAGGTTCTCAGAAAGGAATCGAAGTGAAAGGATCAGACACTCTTCTTGAACTCGTTCAGGAAATGGGAGAAGTGTATATCAAAAAATCAGGGATTGCGGTCAATGTCAGTGGCGGCGGTTCGGGAGTAGGCGTAGCAGGAATTGTCAATAACAATACTGATATTGGGGATGCTTCCAGACAAATCAAAGACAAAGAAATTAAAAAGGCAAAAGAAAATGGGATCGAACCTCTTGAAGTCAAACTCGGAATCGATGCAATCGCAATTGTCGTCAATCCTTCCAACACTATCAATCAGCTGACAACCGATCAGCTGGCTGCAATTTACAAAGGCGAAGTGAAGAATTGGAAAGAAGTGGGCGGACCGGATGTTGAAATCTCTCTTTACGGAAGACAGGAAAACTCAGGGACTTATGCTTTTTTTCAAGAACATATCTTGAAAGCAAACTATTCAGACAAAATGAAGAGAATGAACGGGAACGCTCAGATGTTTGAAGGTGTTAAAGCAGATATCGGCGGAATCGGATATCAGGGGCTCGGATATGTCATGAATGAAGACGGCAGCTTTAAACCCGGTGTAAAAGTCTTGGCAGTAGTTGGAAAAAGCGGAAGAGCAGTCCTTCCTTCAGACAAATCAGCCGTTCTTTCAGGAGAATACGCAATTTCAAGATTTCTTTACCAGTATGTCAACAAAAATATGACACAAACGGTTAAGGATTTTGTACTTTTTGAACTTTCACCCGAAGGACAAGCCATTGTTAAAAAAACAGGGTTTTATCCTTTAGACGAAAGAGCAAAGGAATTAAATCCAGAACTGTTTAAATAACAAAAAGACCGGGTTTTCCCGGTTTTTTTTTAATAGGAGAAACAATGCAGTCAAAAGAAACGAAAAAAGTAATTGTTTTTGACAAAATTGCGGCTTATATCTTCAAGTTTTCAGGGATTTTGATTATTGTTATTTTAGGCCTTATCGTTCTTTTTCTTTTTAAAGAATCTCTTCCGTTTTTTAAGGAAGTCAATTTTTTTGATTTTATCGCAGGGACAGCGTGGAACCCAAACGCCTTTGAGTTTGATACTTACGGAGCGCTTCCGCTCATCGTAAGCACTATTATAGCAACAGTAGGAGCAATGGCGATTGCAATCCCGATCGGAATCGGAACAGCAGTTTTTTTCTCAGAATATGCAAAGGGGCGGACATCGGAGATATTAAAGTTTTCAGTGGAAATCTTATCTTCGATTCCTTCAGTAGTCATAGGATTTGTCGGACTGGTTCTGATAGCGCCTTTTATCGGAAAACTCACAGGGCAAACGAACGGTCTCAATGCTTTGACAGGCTCGATTCTTTTGGCTTTGATGGCTTTGCCGACTATTATCAGCATCTCGGCTGACAGTATCCGTGATGTGCCAAAAAGTCTCCGTGAAGCATCCCTTGCCATGGGTGCCAGCAAATGGGAGACGATTTCAAAAATTGTGATTCCGGCTGCAAAATCCGGGATTATGGCAAGTTTTATGCTTGGAACAGGACGGGCTATCGGAGAAACGATGACAGTTTTGATGGTAACAGGAAACAGCCCAGCTCTTCCCACTTCATTTTTTGATTCGATCAGAACCATTACTGCTACTATTGCTATAGAATTGGGTGAAGTTGCATTCGGTTCAACCCATTTTCACGGTCTTTTCGCGTTAGGGTTTGTTTTATTTATCTTGAGCTTTGGAGTAAATTTAATTGCGGACAGAATGATTAACAGGAGAAAAATATGAAAAACAACCCAGAAAAATATCTCCTAAAAAAATATATTATAAACCGTTCTTTTCAAGTTCTTTGTATTATAGCGGCAGCCTTGGTGATTGTTCCTCTTTTAATTATTTTTATCGACATTATTATCAAAGGATTTCCTTCGCTCTCTCTCGATTTTATAACAGAATATCCTGAGAAAGGAATGACAGCGGGCGGAATTATGCCGGCTATTATCGGGACGGTTTATGTCACTCTCCTTTCTTCAATCGCCTCTATTCCGATCGGGATCATGACAGGGATATACCTTGCACAGTATGCAAAAAACACTCTTTTTACAAGGATTATCAAACTGACGATTCGGAATTTGGCGGGGATTCCATCAATTGTTTACGGTATTTTCGGAATGGCGCTTTTTGTAGACTTGTTTGGTTTTGGAGGCTCGATTCTTTCAGCAGGTCTGACTTTAGGGCTTTTGACTCTGCCTTGGATTATTTCCACTACGGAAGAAGCTTTAAAAAGGGTGCCTGAATCTTTTGCGGAAGCCTCTCTCGGTCTTGGCGCTACCAAGTGGCAGACGATCCGAAAAGTTCTTCTTCCTTCGGCAGGACCTGGGATTATCACAGGAATTATTTTAGGAATCGCAAGAGCCGCCGGAGAAACAGCCCCCATTCTCTTTACGGGTGCGGCTTATTACCTCAACAATCTGCCGGGAACCCTCATGGATAAATTTATGGCGCTTCCTTACCATATTTTTTCCCTTGCAACCCAGCACGCCCAGATTGTCAAGGTGCGCCCGATTGCTTACGGCGCCACCCTGATTCTGATTCTCTTTGTATTTCTATTAAGTTCAATCGCATTCTTTGTGAGACAAAAACTAAAAAGACTGGAAGGTGGTCAATGAAACCGATTATTAAAGCAGAAGAACTCAACCTTTTTTACGGAAAAAAACAGGCTCTGAAAAACATTTCTCTTGAAATGAACGAAAAAAGCATCACCGCCTTTATCGGTCCCTCCGGATGCGGAAAATCCACTTTTTTAAGAACACTGAACCGCCTCAATGACCTGATAGACAATGTAACCATCAATGGAAAGGTATTTATTGAAGATACAAATATTTATCAGGAAAATGCAGATGTGGTCACTCTTAGAAGAAAAGTCGGTATGGTTTTTCAAAAACCGAATCCTTTTCCTTTCTCGATTTACGATAATATTGCCTACGGACCTCGAATTTGGGGTATTAAAGACAAGAAAAAACTGGACGATATTGTAGAAAGAAGTTTGAAAGCAGCCGCCCTTTGGGAAGAGGTTCATGAAAGACTCAATGAAAACGCTCTCTCACTATCGGGCGGGCAGCAGCAGAGACTCTGCATAGCAAGAACCCTGGCAGTTGATCCCGATATTGTTTTAATGGATGAACCAACTTCAGCTTTAGACCCGATATCCACCAAAAGAATAGAAGAACTGATACTGGAACTGAAAAAGAAATACACCATTGTGATTGTAACCCACAATATGCAGCAGGCAGCCAGAATATCAGATAAAACAGCTTTTTTCTACCTCGGAGAAATGGTGGAGTTTGATTATACTGAAAAACTCTTTACCAACCCAGGGGAAAAACTGACTGAAGACTATATTACCGGAAGATTCGGATAAAATTAAAAACTTTATGAAAATAAGAGAGGCAGTAATGAAAATTCATTTAGATGAAGTCATCGAAGAACTTAGAAGAAACCTTCTTCAAATGGCAAATATGGTCAATGAAGCCATTGTTTATTCCACAAGGGCATTGTTTGAAAAAGATGAGAATCTGGCAAAAAGCGTTGTTGAAAAAGACACTATGATCGATATGATGGAAAATAAACTCGATGAAGAATCCTTGAAAATATTCGCTTTACAGCAGCCGATTGCAGTGGATCTCCGCTTTGTCGTGATGGTTTTAAAAATGAACAACGACTTTGAGAGAATCGGGGATATGGCTGTGAATATCAGCGAAAGAGTCATTGATTTTATTCAAAACGATTATTACGGACTTTTTAGCCAGCTTGGAAATTATCAGGAACTGAAATATATGGCGGCCAAAGCCAATGAAATGATCGATAAAACCCTTCAGTGCATTATTGAAAAAGACACTCATCTGGCACGGGATGTGATTAAAATGGACAACCTTGTCGACTCATATAACAAATCAATGATTATGAAATGCATTGCCGAAATTTCAGACAAGCCGGACAAGGCTGAATTTTTTATCAGTCTGATCAGCATTTCCAAAAATCTGGAAAGAGTCGGCGACCACTGCACCAACATCTGTCAGGATACAATTTATATGATTGAGGGAAAAAACATTAAACACCAGCCGTTGTCCTGATGATTAAAATACGCTTAAAACTGATTCTTCTTCTTTTATTTGTCTTTCTGGTTTTCATGGTCGGCATGCTTATCTTTATGAAAAACGACCTTTACCGTGTTTCGATTGAAAACCGGAAAGATATGCTTAAAAAAGTGCTGGTTTCAAACTTATCTGATTTCTCGGATAAAATGATCCCCGCTTTAGAATCGGAAGACATACGCGTTACCCTTGCCCTCCCAAACGGGCACACTTATTATGATTCCTTTGTCAAGGAACCTTTCTTTATTTTTTATGCGGAAGAAGTGAAAAACGGCTACTCGATCCGGATGGACAATGGCAAAGAATACATTTACTTGGCTGGGAAAAATGAAAAAATGATTTTAAGGCTTGGAATAGAAAAAAAGAGCCGTTATTTTGAATTGATCCTTCCTGAATTTTACAAATGGACTCTTTTTGGGAGCCTCTTGATTCTTACAATTTTCTTTTTATTTGCCGGAAAAGTTTTCCAGCCTCTCAAAGAACTGATTCAATTTACACAGAAATTCGGGACAGGAGACTACTCAGCCCGGATTCACTACTTCGGAAAAGGTGAAATCGAACCGGTTGTCAAAAATCTCAATACAATGGCTAGAATGATTGAAGAAAACTACTCTCTTTTACAAAAACGAGAAGAAACCATTGAAACCGTTATTTTAAATCTTCCCGTAGGCGTGGCACTCCTGGATGAAAGAGGAAAAGTAGAAATTTACAACCCTAAACTGGAAGTCCTTTTAAATAATCCTGTAAAAGTCAAAAAACTTTATTATGAGACTTTTTTTCATTCCAAAATTGTAGAATCGGTCAAAGAATGCTACGAAACTGAAAAAGAAGTGAGCCTGAAAATACCGGTTGTCCGGGTTGACCGGGAAGCGATTTACAATTTCCAGGCATTTTATATCAGCGGAAAAGTGATTCTGGTTTTAAGCGATATTACTGAAAGCGAAAAATTAAACCGCCTGAAAGAACAGTTTATTTCAGATATTGTCCATGAGTTTAAAACCCCGATGGCTATTATTTTAGGTTATTTGGAAATATTGGAAGATCAGATTGACGATAAAAATAAATACTATGTGGAAAAAACCAAAAACGCCCTTTCCCGCCTCTCTGAAATCATCAACGACTTGATCCGGCTCGAAAAAATTGAATATGCTTCAGTTTTTGGAGACAAGAAAGAAACCGAACTGACACAGATTGTTGATAAAGTTGTGGAAGCGCTCCAGCCAGCTGCGGAAAAGAAAAATATTCATCTTAGATTTACTAAAGGAAACACGATTCATTTAAAAGCTGTTGAAGAAATCCTTTATTATTCAATTTATAATCTGATTGAAAATTCAATCAAATACAATGATAAAGAAAAAGGCAAAACTGAAATCAGGGTCTTTGAAGAAAAAGAAAAAGCAGTGATTACAATCTGTGACAACGGTCCAGGAATTGCGAGGGAATACAGGGAAGATGTTTTCAGGCGTTTTTTCAGGGTCAGCAAAAGCAGAACAGGTAGTGTTTCAGGAAGCGGACTGGGGCTTTCCATTGTCCGCGAAAGCATCCGCTTTCATCAAGGACATGTCTTTTGCAAAGACACTCCGGATGAAACAGGCATCTGTTTTGAAATCAGGCTGCCGAAAAATATTCAAAAATAAACAATCTCCTATTTTTTCTTCAAATTTTTTTCTGCTTTGAAATAAGATTAAGAAATAAATTATAAAAAACAAATATACATTCATTATCATTTCAATTGCTCGTTTTAATAGGTTTTAACACCCTGGTTTTTCAGAAAAAAGACCCTTTGTCAGGGCAAGCGCTTGTTTTCATTTTTTTTTATATCTATATTTTATTTTAGTTTTAAACTAATATAAGGCGGGGGATAGTATGAAAAAGACAAAATCTCAATTTCTTGCGATGCTCTTATTACTTTGCTGCAGTATCAGCTTCGCGGAAGAATTATCAGAAAAAGAAAAAAAGTCTATTGTTGTAAAATTGGTGCAACGGGGAGTTGAATTCATTAAAACCAATGGTATTGAAAAAGCAAAAGAAGAATTTGCCAACAAAAAAGGAGCTTTTCTCCAAGGGGAATTTTACTTATTTGTTTTACGGGATGATGGATTGACTATTGTCAATGGCGGAGTGCCAAAATTAAATAACAAAAATGTAATTGACTTTAAAGATAGCAATGGGAAATATTTCGTAAAAGATTTTATTAAAACGGCAAATACTTCGGGCAAAGGCTGGGTAAGTTATGTGTGGCCGCATAAGATAACAAAAAAAATGATTAATAAAAACACTTATATAGAAAAAATTCCCGGAACCAATTTGCTTGTATGCGGAGGGTATTAAAACTGAAAATAAATCAGGCACTGTTCTGGATTTTAAAAAGATAGCATAGCCAGGAAACATACTATTGACCGCTCTGTTGATGCGGTGCGGTCAATCAATCGATTTAGAAGAAACTCCGATCTGTTATTTTTTTGTTTATGTTAGACTGAGACAGCGTAAAAAATTTTTAGAGAGGAATATTGATGAAAAGTATAAAACCATTTTCTTTCAATTTTAGGATTAAATATAAACTGATGGTTATCTTAGGATTGGCTGTTTTTTCCAGTCTTGTTTTAGGAGGGATGTCTTTCTATGGGTTATTTGAACAAAAAAATATTATCAGTGATATTTATCATAAAAGAATAAAAAAAATCCAAGATAGTGCGGTTATTTCTATTCAATTTCAAACAATTCACAATAAACTTTATAAAATACTCAATTTTATTGATACGGGAATTGAAATTAAAAAAATTACAAAAGAAATATCGGATCAAATAGAAACTATCGACCAGCTCATTCAGTTTACCAAGGATATACTTGATAATGAACTTTTAAACAATGAAAAAACAATATTTGAAAAAATACTCGCCGCATTAAATAGCTATAAAGAAGGGACCAAGATGATTTTTGATATCGCCGATATCGAAAATAATGATATTACCACCGCTTCTGTCTATATCAATACAACAGAAGATTATTTTACTGCTTTATCTGCCAGTTTAAAAGAATTAGAGAACCTCGAATCTGCCGCGATTCAAAAAGATTATAATAGTTCAATCAATAGTTTTAATTCACTCAAATGGATTACATTGATTATTATAATTGCAACTGTTGTTATTCTGGTCTTTATTATTCAATTTATTTCTTCCCTGATTACAAAACCCCTTAAACAGGTAGTCTCTATTGCTAATATGATTTCAACCGGAGATATCAAACAGTTCAATTTACAAGTTAGGAGCCATGATGAAATCGCAGAGCTGGCAAATTCATTTAATCAAATGAACAATATGCTTATGATTTTAATTGAACAGGCAAAAGCAATGTCAGAGGGAGAATTAAATGCTGAAATACTTGATAAAGAGCTTCCGGGAGATATCGGTCTCGCTTTTAAAAAAATGATCAATAATTTAAGAAATGTAATCGAAAATGTTAAAAACGGAATCTCTCAGCTTACCTCCGCCACAAAAGAATTTGAAGCCTCATCCGAAGAACAGACAAGCGCCGCTACCGAACAAGCCAGTGGTATTACTGAAATCAGCGCTACAGTGGAAGAATTGTCCATAACAGCAAAACAAATTGCGCGGAATACAGGTGAACTTCTCATTTCCAGCCAGGAAATCATGAAAATATTAAATACAGACCAGAAACAACTGGAAGAAACTGTCTCCACGCTTTCTGAAATGGAAAATGTAAGCAAGGAAAATTCAGCTAAAATAAATGAATTAAGCACCCGTTCCAAAATTATTAATGAAATGGTTAGCATTATCACTGAAGTTGCCAATAAAACCAATTTACTATCTTTAAATGCTTCAATAGAGGCTGCCAGAGCCGGAGAATACGGACGCGGTTTCAGTGTGGTATCTTCTGAAATCAGGGAACTCTCAAAAGAAACAATCATTTCGTCTAAAAAAGTAAATATTGCCGCGAATGATATTCAAAATTTTATTGAAAAAATTATGCAGGGTGCAAAAGAAGAAGTGCTTGCCATTCAAAAATGTGTGGAGCTCATGAAAAAAATATTTCACAGCATAGAGGAAGTGGGGCAGCAAATTAACAATAACAATGGATTTATTCAAAAGATCGATGTCTCTACCAAACAGCAGGAAAACGGCTCAAAGCAGACAGCGGAAACAATGAAACAGATGTCAGGCAGTGCCCGGCAGTCTTCGGAGATCGCGCGGCAGAGCATGATTGCTATCCGGGAACTGGTATCACTGTCTGATATGCTGGAACAAACTGTTGAAAAATTTAAATAAAAATATTTTCAAATTTGAAATCCGGAAAAAAGACAAGGAGGCTTAAAGTGATAAAAGTTTTATTGGTTGATGATTCAGCAATAGTTCACACCCTGATAGAAAGAGTTATCAAAAAAACTTCCCCGGATATTGAAGTTGTCGGAAACGCTTACAACGGACTGGAAGCAATTCAGTTAGCCCGAAAAATCGATTTTGATGTTATGATTACAGATGTGGAAATGCCTCACCTGAATGGACTGGAAGCAATTGCGAAAATATTGGAGGAAAAAACGAATCCTATTATTATTTTTTCAGGAGCAGGAAAAAAAATCGCAGACCTTTCATTTCAAGCAATTGAACTGGGGGCAGTAGATATTATAGAAAAACCGCTAGTTAATAATTACAGTGAATTTGAAAAAATTATTGAAAATTCCTTATTGCAGAAAGTAAGATTATTCAAAGATTTTAGAGTCATTAAACGGCAAAAATCAACTAATCTTGACTTTTCAGATTACACAAAAAAACATTCTGCTGGTCATCAGGTTTCCAAAAAAAATATTGTTCAAAAAATCTCCGAAATATTTAAATTGAAACATTATCCAATTATTGCGATTGCCTCTTCTACCGGCGGTCCGCAGACATTAAAATACATTATACAGTCTCTGCCTGCCGGATTTGCATTGCCTATCATTATTCTTCAGCATCTCAGCGAAGGTTTTTTCGAAAGTTTCAGGGACTGGCTCGCCGGTTATTCTAAAGTGCCCATCTGTTTTGCAAAAAAAGGCTCCCTGCCTGAACCCGGCAATATTTATATTGCTCATTCAGGTTATCATTTGATTTTTGATAAAAACGGCAGGTTTGACTATAATGATTCACCGCCTATTGTCGGCTTACGGCCTTCTGCGGATATACTGTTTACCTCTCTGGCGCAGATTTATCAGGAGCGTGTTATTGCTTTGATTCTAACAGGCATGGGACAGGATGGAACAGAAGGATTTTATCATATCAAAAAACATAACGGATTTACTATTGCTCAGGATGAAACAAGCTCCATATTATACGGGATGCCGAAAGCGGCTATTGAAAGCGGAAATGTTGATAAAATCATCAATTTAAAAGATATTTCTGAATATTTAGTAAAATTAAGTTTAAAAGAACCCGTGGAGTGATTAAATAGTGGAAACAGCGAACCTTCAAAATATAGGAAAAATTGCTGAAATAATTACAAACAAAGCCGGTATTTCGGTACATGAAGAAAAATTTGATCATCTCAATACTATTGTTAATCTAAGATTATTAACAAAAAAGCTTGAAATAAAGGAATATATTCAATTTTTAGAAAACAGCGCTGAAGAAATTGATCTGATTTCATCTTTTTTCACAATTCATGAAACCTGCTTTTACAGAAACAAAGAACATTACAATACACTGAAATATAAACTTCTACCTGATTTAATCAAAAAAAAAGAACAACAGGGAGACAGGAAAATCATTCTCGTTTCAGCGGGCTGTTCCACCGGTGAAGAACCTTCTACCATAGCTATGCTGTTAGTTGATCTGCTCAATGATATTGAAAAATGGAACATTCAAATCATTGCAATTGATATTAATATTAAACCGATCGAAACAGCGCTCAAGGGAGAGTACAGCGAGTATAAACTAAGAAATCTGGATTTTTACTATATTCAAAAATATTTTAAGAAAATAAACAATAAATCTTACTTAATAAATGAAAATATAAAAAAACTGATTTCCTATCGGCAGGGAAATTTAAATGCTGAACCTTTTCTTTTAAAAGAATATCATGATGTTGATATTATTTTCTGTGAAAATGTTATTATTTACTTTGATATTCAAACTATTCAAAAATTAATCTCAAATTTTCATTCTGTTTTAAGCGAAAATGGAGTTCTTTTTCTGGGTTACTCGGAAACTCTTCAGATGTTTCCTCATCTGTTTGAAGTTGTATGGAACGAGAATACTTTTTTCTATCAGAAAAAAAAATTTTTACAAAGCGAACGATTCCAGGCAGAAATGAATGAGCAAAACCCGGGACTGGAACATAATCCAGCTTCAGACAATTATACTAAACAGGAAATTATTTACGAAAGACTTGATAACCAATTCATAGAAAATCTTATTAAAGAATACTGTTTGGAACATTATTCTGCAGTTGAGATAAAACTCTTAAACTATATCGGCTGCAATCCCAGAGATTGGCATGCCTATATCTATCTTGCGGAATGTTATTTGAAACAAAAAAAATATTTTGAAGCAATGAAAAATTCTCAAATCGCAATTTCTTTAAACGCGAATTCATTTTGCGCCCATTTGTTACTGGGAATAATTTATTTGGAAGTGGAAATGCCGGATTTTGCTTCTTATGAACTCCAGACCGCATTGCTTAATGACAGCCAGTCGCTGTTTGCCTATTTTTATCTTGCAAAATTAAATTTTTATCAGAAAGACTATCAGAAACACGATGATTTTATGCGGCTTGCTTTTCAGAAATCGAAGAATATCAACGAAATGATTTTTCCTTTAATTGAAGAAAATAAGCTCTTGATTTATAAAGAAATAAATGAGTTTTATGAAAAGGATAAAAAGTATGTTTTATGAAAAAAAAATACTGCTCGTTGATGATTCAAATCTCATCCGGATACTGCTGCTAAAAATATTAAATCAGGCTGGTTACCAAAATGTAGATACTGCTGAGGATGGTCTGGAAGCAATAAAAAAAATCGACCAGAAAAAATACGATATGGTCTGTTCAGATTTTGATATGCCGAAAATGAACGGCAAGGAATTGGTTGAAACAATAAAGAAAAATTACACTGATATTCTTGTCATTGTTTTAAGTGCTCAGGCAGAACGGAAAACTGTAGTGGATCTGATGAGAATGGCTGACAATTATATTGTCAAAGATGAGCTTGACAGCATAAAAAAAGAAGTAATTTTTATCATTGGTCAGACTTTTGAGAAAGATCAATTGAGAAAAGATAATATTCGATTATTAAATGAGTTGAAACTCCGGGATGAAAAAATGCAGTCTGAGCTGTCTCTGGCAAAATACATGACCAAAGAAATTAACATCCGGGAAGACCAATGCCAGAATTTTAATATTGAAATTTATAACCGACAATCCAATATAATAGGCGGCGATTTTTTTACGACCAAAACCCTGTCGCAAAAACGGACAGCAGTGATCCTGGCGGATATTTCAGGGCACGGAATCCCCGGAGCGCTATTGCTTTTCGGGCTGAAATTTCTTGTTAATGACATCATGAAAAATGATTTACCGACTGATAAAGCAATGTATCTGCTGAATAAAACGCTGCAAAGATATTTTCCGCAGGGAATGTATGCGACTGTTTCCTATCTGATTATTGATGAAGAAAAAAATACCCTTGCTTTTACCAATTCTTTTCAAAATCCAATAATATTTGTTTCAAAAGATGCCGGCATCAACCTTTTAAACAATAGTGCAGTCAAATTATTAGGCATTTCCGAACAGGATGAGGCAGGTTTTCAAATTACTGAGATTCCAGTTGCTTCAGGAGACCGTTTTTTTCTTTTTACAGACGGGCTTCTGGAAGCGCGGGCAAAGCATCAAAAAGAGTTTTATGGCTCGGATAGATTACTTAAGTTATTGAAGATGAATAATTCTATTCCATTAAAACAAATTATAAGAGTAATACTGGAGGATGTGAATTGTTTTTCTAATAATAATATTGATGATGATGTTACTTTAATCGGAATTGAAAAGAAATAATGTATTGGAGAATAAATATGGAACACCCTATTCAAGAATTAATGCAAAATATCAGCCAGAAAAACAAGGAAGAAATCATTTGTAAAAAAAACTATTTTGTATTTCTCGATGGCAAAGATTATTTTGCGGTTCCGCTGGAAGCCATTCTGGAAATAGTAGAAATAAAAAATACCAATGAATTAATTACCATACCCTTGCTCGATGATTATATTCTTGGTGTTTTAAATATCCGCGGAGAAATGATTCCGGTGCTTTCTACGCTGAAAATGCTGGGTTTTACTCAAGAAGATGTTTTTTTTCAATATGCAGTTGTAATTGAAGTTGCATTTAAAACCGCGATTGCAGCAAGAGAAATTTATGAAATAATTTCATTAGATGAAAAGAAGATAAGAAGTAAGGCGCTGGGTGAGAATAGCAGTAATATTTTTTTACTTGAAGAATTTGATTATAACAACAATATTGTCAGAATTATCGATATGCCCAGACTGTTTTCATCCATTTTTCTCAAATAAAAAAGAGAAGGCTTTATGTCAAGGGAAATTGAAATACTTATTTTTGAGATTGACAACAGATGGTTCGGAATATTGGAAAATGAAATAGATAAGATATTTGACAGCAGACAACAAAAAGTTTATGAATTTTATAATCAATTTCATATTAAAGAAATTTTAAAAATGGAAGAAATCCTTAAATTAAAAACAACCTTGTCTTCTTGTAAAATTATTGTAATTCAATTGTTTAACAGTGATGAAAAAATTGGTATCCATGTTCCGGAGACTATAGAACTTTTCAAAGTAAATTTGAGAGATGTTTTTCCTATGCCGGAATTTATCTTTAAAAAACTAAAAATCCCTTTATTTTATGGAATAATTGAAAGCAATGAGAGAAAAATCCTTTTATTGTCTTTTTATGAATCATCCCGTCAGTTATTAAAAATAAATAAAACTTTATCTTATGATGAAGATGCGCACACAATAGGAGATATTTAAATGTCTGGAATAAATATTGATCCGGAAATTTTTTCCGTTTTTGTACTGGAGGCTCAGGAAAGAATCAACAGAACCATTAATCATCTTTTAAATTTAGAAAAAAATGGAATTCAAATTTCTATTATCAATGATATTAAGAGAGAGGTGCATACTTTAAAAGGCGCCGCAAAGATGCTGGGATTGAAAAATATCAATCAAGCGACACATATTCTGGAAAACTTTTTTAAAGAATTCGAAGAAAATCCTGATCTCATTAACAATACAATTATTACCAATATGTTATATATAATGGACAACATCGAAAAGGCAATAAACAAACTTCCGGATGAAGAGATTCAGATTGATATCTCTTCTTTAGAAAACCTTGATATTTCACATCCTCCCGAATCCAAGAAAGAGATTCCCCCTTTCCAGATATTTGAGCAGGAAGAAAAAGAACCAGACGAAACTGATATAATTGAAAAAACAAGCAGACGGAGTGAATTTATTTATGTAAAAGGTGATAAAGTGAAATCTCTTCTCAACTTTTGCAATATTTTCAATAATTATTATGGACGGTTTGATTTTTTTTTAAACCAGTTAAAAGATTTCTCCAACTATTTACAGAATGATGAGGAAAATAGAGTATTTGAAAAAATACTAAACCAATATGAACATGAAATTAACTTTTATAAATTGTCTGCCAGACAATTGCAGGATAATATTTCTGAATTATTACTAGTCCCATTGTCTTCTATATTTAATAATCTGCCTAGATTAGTCAGAGATATTTCTTTAGAAAAAGGAAAAAAATCTGAGATCGTTATAACAGGAAGCGAGGTCGGTATTGATAAAAGGTTGATTGAAGATGTAAAAATAATGCTCATGCATATTATCCGAAATGCGATTGATCATGGAATAGAAATGCCGGAAGAGAGAAAAGCAAAAGGAAAAACAGAATGCGGCAGAATTGAGTTAAAAGCGGCAGTTGTTCAAGATAATATTATTATTGAACTCAAAGATGACGGGAAAGGGCTGGATATAGAATTAATCAAACAGAAAGCAATTAAGCAGAACATGGTTTCAAAAGAAAAAGCAGAGTCTCTCAGTAAAGAACAAATCATTGATTTTATTTTTCAATCCGGTTTTTCAACGGCGGAACAGGTGACTGATATCTCAGGGAGAGGGGTTGGCATGGATATTGTAGCCGATATTATGAGAGCATTAAACAGTGAGCTTATTGTTTCATCGGAATTTCATCATGGCACCCAGTTTATTTTAAAATTACCCCTGATTACCTCTCTTTATTCTATCACAGTTTTTGAAACAGCACAGCAGATATTTGCTATTCCTTCCAGTTATATTTTATCAATCATTGATATTAAAAAAGATAAGATTAAAATTATCGATAGAAAATTATTTTACCAAAATAATGAACAATATATTCAACTTTTTTATCTGGACACAATATTAAAATTACATAACTTTGACAATCCAAATGATACTATCACACTTGTGCTTAAGATAAAAAACAATGTCATAGGATTGGTTGTTTCAAAAGTTTTATTTGAAAGAAAAATGGTGGTCAAACAATTGACTGCGTTACGGAATAAAACAGAAATTGCCGCGGGGCTGATAACTTTGGGATCCAATAAAACAGTGGTTGTGTTAAATTTATTAAAAATGTTTGAGTTAAAATTATTTTACTGATACAGAGAGCTATGAATATGAAAATAAATATCATGTCCTAGTGAAACATTACAGTTCAACCCTGAAAAACTCAATTTTCAAGTTAAAAAACGATAGTCTGTGAAGAAACTGGACAAAAAAAATGGAAAGATAAGTGATTTTTTGCTATTTTTGCGAGTTCAAAATCTTTTGAATCTTTTTCAAAAAATGCTATCTTTAATACAAAGAGGAATACAAAAAATTCACCATGGACGATAAAATGAGAGAAATTTATGAATATCAAGAAAAAAAACGGAAAGATGAGAAATCCTTAATCAACAGTTTTTATAAAAAAGGGATCAAAGAAGGGGAAATCAAAGGGAAAATAGAAGGAAAGATCGAAACGGCTAAAAATTTTTATCGTCTTGGGCTTTCTATCGAGCAAATAACAGAGGGAACCGGGCTTTCATTAGATGAGATAAAAAAAATAATCTCAATTTCAAATCAAATAAAGCCGGGGATTTGAATCCCCGGTCAAGCCTTCAATTTTTAAATAGGTTTCTGATTTTAAAAAAATCCTGTTTTCAGGATAATTTTTTGATAATTTTAATAAAGGTTTTTTATCCTATTTTTAATCTGATGAAATAAGGGAGCGTGAAAATGGAAATTAAAAAAGCTGTCATTGTTGCAGCCGGACTTTCAAGCCGTCTTTATCCCCTGACTCTGGAAAGACCGAAGGGGTTGCTGCCTGTAGGGGGAAAATCTCTTCTGGAAAGATCTATCGGGATACTGAGAAAAAACGGGATAGAAGATATTGCCGTAGTGGTAGGATATAAAAAAGAAATGATCATGGAAGCATTGGACAGTTCGATTACCTATATTCCCAATCCTTTTTATAAACATTGCAATAATCTGGGTTCACTCTGGTTTGCTAGAAATTTTGTTCATAATGACCCGATTGTTTATATGCATGGTGACATTATTTATGATGAAAAGATTTTTTCACAGACCTTTCAGTCTTTCCTGAAAAGAAAGGATGATATTGAACTGGTGACCGATTTTACCCGGCACGATGAAGAGTCTATGAAAGTCAGAATCACAAAAGAAAATTATCTGATTGAATCCAGTAAGGAAATTCCTCTGGATAAAGCGGCAGGAGAATGGACCGGCATTACTTATATCCGGAATTCGGAAGCAGTGTTCAAATATTTTTCAAAAGTGCTTTTTGAAGAAGGATTAAATCATTATGACACGAAAGCTTTTTCAGAAATGGCAGCAGACGGGTATAAAATTTATTGTTCTTCAACCATGGAATTGCCGTGGACCGAAATCGACTTTATCGATGACTACGAAAAAGCGAAATCACTCTTTCTATGAATTTTTCTTTTTACAACCCGGTTAAAATTATCCGGGACAAGCTGGAAAATATCGGAAGTCTTTTCAAGGGAAGAAAAACACTTTTAGTAACTTCTCCATCTTTTGTCAGAAACGGGATCGTAGATACCCTTGTAAAAAAATATCCTGAAATTATTCAGGTGATTGACGATATTATGCCGAATCCTGATTTTGATCATTTAAGAAAAAACTGGATAAAAGTCTATGCTTTCAGCCAATCCTTTGAATTGATTCTCGCTGTCGGAGGCGGGAGTGTTTTAGACAGTGCAAAGGTTTTTTCAGTTTCCAATTCTGAAAAGAAATTTCATTTTGTAGAAAATCTCATTAAAGGGAAGAGAGCGAAAGAGGATTACCGCCTCATTCCAATGATTTTGATTCCTACTACTGCCGGGACAGGCAGCGAGGTGACTCCCTGGGCAACTGTCTGGGATAATCGGGAAATGAAAAAATATTCGCTTCACCTTCCGGATCTCTGGGCGGAAGCTTGTTTTTTAGATCCTGAGCTTACTTTCAATCTTCCGCTACCTGTTACCCTTTCCACAGGATTGGATGCGCTTTCTCATGCGTTGGAATCTTTGTGGAATAAAAACAGGAACCCTGTTTCTACGCTTTATGCCGTAACCGCATCTCAAAAAATTCTGGACACGCTTCCGAAACTCATTGAAAATCCATTATCCTTACCTCTTCGTGAAAAAATGCTTGATGCTTCTTTAAAAGCGGGGCTTGCTTTTTCAAATACTCAGACAGCCTTGGCGCATGCTGTTTCCTATGATCTTACGATTCGTTTCGGGATTCCCCACGGGACAGCCTGCAGCTTTACCCTTCCCGATATCATAGACAGTGTATCAGGTCAGGATAGGGAAATCGATCAGGCGCTTTTTCAGATTTTCAAAGAAAAAGGAAGCAGTTCTATCCGGAATTTTTTTAAAAAACTGGGAGTTTCAACTTGCTGGAAAGATTACGGTCTGACGCAGAAAGACATGCAGGAAACAAAGGAAAGCCTGAAGACTGTTTCCAGAGCGGGAAACAGCCTTGTTGATTCTGAAAAGTTTTTTAAAATTATTGAAAAACAATTTAATATTTAAAAAAATGAATTTCTTCTTCGGTCTTTTCTGTCTGCAATTTTAATTCCTGACCGATTTTATTGACCAGTTCAGAAGTATTTGCAATTTCTTCCAGCGCTCGGCTTTGTTCTTCAATCCCAAGAAAATTGCTTTCACTCATTTCCAGATTGCTTTGAGAATTAATTTTGATCTCAGAAATAGCTTTCATCTGAATATCCATCTGAGTATTGAGTTGAGAAATAAAGCGGCTGGTTTCAAGAATCGTGGATAGAATCTCGTGGCTGGATATTTTTTGTTCTTCAATAAAGCCATTAATGGATTCATTTTCATTTTTTATTGTTTCTATTTCTTTTTTTAAGATACCAAAACTTTCAATTGTTTTTTCTGAATACTGGTAATTTTTCCGAATTAACCCAGAGATTCCGTTGACAACATCCTGAATTTCTTTCGCGCTTTTCGAGCTTTTGTCAGCCAGTTTACGGATTTCTTCAGCAACAACCGCAAACCCTTTTCCATATTCTCCAGCATGAGCCGCTTCAATTGCAGCGTTCATTGCAAGGAGATTGGTCTGTTCCGAGATATCCATGATAAGCTGAACCATTTCAGTAATTTTTTCAGATTCGGAAGAAACATCTTCAATAGAACGGGATAAAATTTCAATGTTTTTATTTCCCTGATGAGAGGTAGAAATGAGATTTAAGCAAATTTGATTTGCAAGATTTGTTTTTTCAGAAGTTTTACTGATTTGAGAAGCCATTTTTTCCACTGAGAAATGAGTCGTTTCCAGTTTTTTCTGGTTTTCTTTCGCAGTAGTGTTCGTTTTTGAAATTCCTTCCGCTATTTCTTTGAGATGTTGATCCGACCATTTTGTTTTTTCTTTTTGCGAATTGATGTTTTCTGATAAAGATCGGGATGTGCCTGAAATCTCTTCCAGCGCAGCTGCATTTTCCTGAGTATGTCCCGTTAAATTTGCCGTACTTTGAAAAATGAATTCAGTCTGTTTTCCCAGATTTTGAATAAATCCTCTTAAAATATTGGTAAATTGGTTGAGATAAGCTCCCAGTTCTTCTATTTCATCCCGGCAGACCATTCCATAAACCTTACATTCTTTGCAGTCTTTGAATTTTCCAGATGAAATAGCCGGACACTTGATTTCCCTGCCAAAACTAGGGGCGTAGCTTCCCACGGTAAAAAAACAGAGAACACCGTTTTTTAAATATTCAGGGCAGTCTGTTTTGCCGCATTTTCTGACAGAGGAGCAGTTGACTTTTTTCAGAGGGTAGTTTTGCGTTAAATTGCCTGTCGCGATCTTTGAAATGACATCTTTCAATTTTTTAATTGAAGATGATAAAACAAAATGAATCTTTTTATTGACTGTAATCGAAAAAACTGCCAAAAAGAATAAAATGACAATAATAATTTTAATAATATCAGATATCATTCCGCTTATTTTTTCATAAACCGTGTTTTTTTCTTTTTCGATTTCATGAACCAAGCTGTCTATTGTTTGAATCATTTGAGAGCTTTTTTCATCAAAAACCGTCATGACTTCGTTGCCTTTCTCAAAACTTTCCAGATATGCGCTTTGCATCCGGACACCTGTTTCCCAGTAGTCTGGAAGTTCTTTTTCCAAACTTTCAACTTCTTTTATAATAAGCTGGTTATCTGAGTTCAGTTTTTTCAAGGTAAATACTAATGAATTAAGCTGGTCAAAACTGGATTTTGCTTCCTGTTCTATTACCTCTTTTTTCCGGGTAAGAGACGCATCGGTCAGATACTGCCAGGTCAAGGCATTATTCAGCTGGATCTGTCTCATGATATCGCTGTTTTTTTCTTTTGCCTGAAAAAGAGAAATATTGTTTTTTATATTAACAATTTGATTAACAGTAAAAAATCCAAAAAACAAGAGAATGATTAAATTCATAACAGCATTAAAAGTCAGCTTTTTTTGAATAGTCATCTTTACCTCATTTTGGACAGTTGTATAAAAAATTTAATCCTATACGCAGGAATATAAATTGCAAATTTTTTCAACCCCAAATTCTCATTGTCCGGCGCTTGTACTGAGCAGAGCCGAAGTATAACCGGATAATCCAGTAAATTGATTATCTTGCTAATAGATTCCCCGGTCAAGCCGGAGAATGACATGAATTTTTTGCAATTTAAAATTATTTCAGTATATTATCGGAGAAAAAAAGATATTTTTTGATTATTATTTTTGATTTAGTTCATTGAAAAAGAAGTGAAAATCATAAGATTTTTTCTTCAAATCTTTTTTTGTAAAGAAAACCGAAAATCAACGCGGTCAAAAGAATAATCAGCGGACAGATTAAATAGACAGAAAAGTTTTCCTCAGGTTTTAATTTTAGTCCGTAATGGACAAATGCCTGAATCAGAGAAGGAAAAATCAGGAGAATAGAGTAAAAAAAAGAAAGAGATTTGAATACCGGTTTTTTCAGTAGGAATTTTCTGAGAAAAAATAAAAGAAAACTAAACATTAAAATATCCAGAAAAGCTAAAATCAAGACAGAGTAGGAGATGAAATAGGCAAGAGCATCTGCCGCAAGGTGTAACGAAAGACTCATGGCGGTCGGAATAAAAATAAAAAAACGGTTTTTAAAAATCATCCCCATTAAAAACAAAAAAAAGATCAAGGTGCCAGAATAGATATGAAGGGGATGTAAAATCAGGGAATTGGCACCCCCGCTGTCCATGGAATAAAATATAAGATGATCGAAATCAATCAGATTTGCCAGAAGCATCCAAAAATAGAGCCTGAAAAAAGACTGTTCAAATCTTTTTGCGACTCCTAAAGATAATAAAGATGTGGATAAAATATGGCCAGTGCAATACAAATAAACTCCTTATCAAACAAAGATGTATTTTTCAATTATTTCTTTGAGTTCAACGATTCCATAGGGTTTGGAAAGATAGTCATTCATTCCGCTTTCAATGAATTTTTCACGATCCCCTTTTAAGGCATAAGCTGTCAGAGCAATAATAGGAATGTTATTCCCTTTTTTCGAACACCGGATTATTTCAGTAGCCTCTATTCCATTTAAAAGCGGCATTTGAACATCCATGAAAACAAGGGATATGTCATTTTCTTTTTCTAAATAATCCACTGCCTCTTTTCCATTTGATACGATAATCGGTTCATAACCGAGTTTTTCAAGCATGAGTTTTGTGGTCATCTGATTAATGCGGTTGTCTTCTGCCAGCAGGATTTTTGTTTTTTTCATAGTGTTTTCCATATTAATTTTTTGTTTTTCATCTTTAGATCCTTTGATATTATTTAAATTTAAATCCAATGAAAGTTGAAATGAAAAAATACTTCCTTTTCCTATTTCGCTCTCGACATAAATCTCTTCGCCCATTAATTGTAAAAGTCTTTTTGAGATACTCAGTCCCAGTCCTGTCCCTCCGTATTTCCAATTCAAAGAACTTTCCGCTTGAGTGAAAATATGAAAGATGGAACTGATTTTTTCTTTAGGGATTCCAATGCCTGTATCTTCTATTTCAAATAAAAATCGGATAAACCGCTCATTTTCCTCAATCATATTTACAAAAAAACGGATTTCTCCTTCTTCTGTAAATTTCAAGGCATTTCCCAGAAGATTAAAAAGAATTTGTTTGAGTTTTCCACTGTCTCCAAACATGTTCTTCGGGAGTTTGTCAGGAATGAGATAAATAAAATGCAGTTTTTTCCGTTCAGCAAGAACTCTGAAATTTTCAATAATTGAAAAAAGAATTTGCTGCAAGTCAAAATCATGTTTTTCAATTTCCATTTTTCCTGCTTCAATTTTTGAAAGGTCTAAAATACCGTTGATGATTTCAAGAAGCCCTTCTCCAGAAATCCTTATCACTTCAAGGTAATCTTTTTGTTCCTGAGTGAGCTCTGTTTTAAATAGAATATCAGTCATTCCGATAATCCCATTCATTGGAGTTCTGATTTCATGGCTCATGTTTGCCAAAAAAAGGCTTTTTGTGAGATTGGCCTTCTCAGCGTTTTCTTTTGCAAGAAGCAGTTCTTTTTCAGATCTTTTCTGATCATTGATATCTTGGATATGGACAATAAAGTTTAAAGGCGTTCCATTTTCATCCCTTAACAGACTGACTCCTAAAACTACCCAGATATACTCGCCATTTCGGCAGCGGCAGCGTTTTTCAATAAAATAATGAGGGATTTGATTCTTATAAAGTTTTTTTGCCAGGCTAAGGTCTTTTTCCATATCATCCGGATGAGTGATCTCATGAAAATGTTTGTTGATGAGTTCTTCTTTTGAATAATCCAGCATTTTGCATAAAGAAGGATTGACCTGTAAAAATTTTCCCTCAAGGCTTACGATTGCGATTCCATTCACAGACGCTTCAAATGCTTTTTGAAAAAAATCCTCTGCTTGCTTGAAATTTTTTTTATTATTTATTTCTTCAGAAATATCCGTCAGAGTGGTTAAAATATATTTTCCCTTATGGATAGCAATATGAGAAATGTTCAAGAACATACTTTCTTTATGAGCAGTGGAAAATTCAATTTGCTTGTTTTTAATTATGAATTTTTCTTGAGTTAAAAGTGATGAAAAAATATTTTTCCTGAGATTTTTATATTCTTTTTTCTGATAAATGGTTTGAATCAATGTTTCAAAATTCATGTCCTTGGAAATATCTTTAAAAATTCTTTCAAATAAATTATTATGATAGATTTGGTTAAATTTTTTAGATGAATGAAGACAGACAGCAATCGAAATACATTGAAAAATATCTTCAAGTTGTTTTTTTTCAGCAATTTCAAAGGCAATATTTGTAATCAGCCGGACGAATTCATTCAGAAAAAGCCCGGCATTATCTCTTTCCTGATAAGATAGAATAGGAATTTCCTTGACTGCCTGAAGGTATTCTTTTTCTTCAAATCCGTAGGTTTTCGCAAGGTTTTTAAAAAATTGAAGGTCCGGCTCGTTTTCTTCTTTTAAAAAATACTGTTCCAGAGAAAAAAAAGCGATTGCTTTATCCTCAAGCATAACGGGAACAACCAGATGCCGGAGACCGTTTTCACATATTATTTCTTTAAATTTTTCATTTTGAGAAAAAAGAACTTTCTGATAATGAATACATTTTGATTGAGCCAAAGCATTGTTTTGATGGTAATAGGAACAGAGTTTTTTAAAACCCTTGGAAATGATTTTATTTTCCTCTGAAATAGCTAACGAAACAGCAAGAGGAATCTTATTTTTTAAAAGATTCAGTAAATTGACAAAACCGTTTTTTTCAAACCATTCTTGATTAAAATAAGCCGCCATAAAAAGCTCCTTTGGTGAGGAGAAAATTATAATAAATAGGATAAGTATTATTTAGTTCAATATTTTCCTTTTGAAATTTTTTATAAAAAGCAATATTTTGTTTAAACAAATTAATTATTCTTATATATAAAGAATAATAAGTTCAAACTTAAATAACAACAATATTTTAATTATGACAGATAAAATCTTTAATAGTTTTATTTTGGTCACTGAGCGAAGTCAAAGTGTAAACACCTCGGCTTTGCCCGGTACAGGAGCCGGCTCATTTGCTGTTTTATCTGTTAAAATAAGAATTATTCTTTAATATCGATCAAACGACCTTTAGAGGGATCTTTAAAAAGAGAATCCGAGGCGTCTTTTTTCTCTTCTTTCTCTTTTTCCTGTTTTTTTTCTTTTTTATCCTGAAATTTCTGGTTTCGGTCTTTTTCTTCGCGATCAAGAACTTGAAGACTTGGATCTAAAAATGCTACTTCCTCAATTTTATTTTCCTGTTCAATCGTCTTTTTTTCCTGGAGAGCAGCTGCCAGTTTTTGGAGTTCAATGTCCATTTCTTTCTGCTTGCTCATTTCTTTGACAGCTTTATCCATATGCAGAATATTGGTTTGAAGATCCAGAGGTTTTATGGCCACTACCCTTTCTCCCTGTCTTTCAGTTTTCTGATTTCCTGACGGATTTCCTTATCCAGCTCATTGAATTCATATTTGGATGGAACAATATGTCCGGCCGAATACTTAAATGTGACAGATTTATATTCATTTTTAATTTCCATTTCAGCATTTTTTATTGTCACTTTGACCCCGGGATAGGTGATATAACGGGATGAAATAGAGCCTTTATTTTCCAGATTACTGAGGTAAATAGAGAGTTTTTTTATTTTATCTTCAATAAAAGCCAGTTTTTTGGAATAGACCATTCTTGCGGCAATCATTTTTTTCAGAATTTTTTCTTTTTTAGGCGAAAGTCCCTGTTCTTTTTTTTCTGTTTCTATTCTTTCCAAAGAAGTCAAAAGCGTATCAAATTTTTCATCCATTGTCTTTTTTTCTTTCTCCAGTTCAGAAAGCTTCAGTTTAATAGAAGGGTCAACACCAGCTTCCAATAAAGTGCCTGTATAGCTTTCAGCGCCGAGTTTTTTTGCGATAATCTGGAGAGCGGCGATCACTCTTCCCCCAATAATTCCGCCTTTTCCTGTAATACAAATCACTCTTCCGCTGGCTTTGATATCGCAGTTCATAATTTCTTCACTGGCAATAACATCGAGTCCTGCTTCAAGATTTGCATTATCGATGTATTTTGAGTAAATGCTTCTTCCGGCCTTGATTTTTCCGCCTTTTATCCCGCCTTTCGCGATCACTTTTCCTTGAGCGATGATTTCTGAGCGGTAAAAACTTCCAACAATAAAAACATCTCCGGCCGCCTTGATAAGAAAATTTTCTTTCACATCACCGTGGATTATAACGGTACCGACAAAATCTATGTTCCCGACATTATAATCCAGATCTCCCCGGACTTCGTAAATTTCGCGGACAACCAGCTCCCCCCCGGATAAAAAAACCTGACCGTCTTTCTGGGCATAGGCGGTGAATCCGTCCTCTGAAAGGCGGACATTTTTTCCAACTCTAAAAAGATAGTCTTTTCCATCTCTGGCTTCGATCACCTTGTTTTTAACAGTGCGGCCGTATTCTCCTCTTCCGGCAGGAATCTTTTCAGCAATAATCTGCCCTGCCAAAACATTTTGAACCCGGTTTAATTCGCGGTAATCCACCACTTCTTCCTCTTTATCAAAAAGAGGACCGGTTTCAAAACCTGTCTTAAATTTATAAGCAATCTCAGAATCTCTCCCATGTTTTGGAGGGATACCTTGGGCAACTACAATCGGAATATTGACAATTTCATCATCTGCTATTTCTCTGATTTTATCATAAAGAATTCCGTATTTCACGCCTTCTGATTCCAAGGCATTGATAATCTCTTCCGGTTCCAGTGTCCGTCCGGAATAAATAGGTGCGCTCATCGTAATACTGGCTTCCATTTCATCCGCCGCAACAGAAATTGTAATTTTGCTGTCATATTCAGGGTTGGGCACCCATTCCCCGATTTTCACCCAGCTTTCATCGCTTTTTTTTAAAATATCTTTGACCTGACGACGGTCGAAGTGATGAATCCCTCTTTTAAAAAGAAGGTTTTCAATAGCTTTTAATTCTGCTGGAACGCCTCCGTTTTTTGGCGGTATTACTTTTAAAAAAACTCCAGAGCGCTTGATTTTCACTTTTCCTTCACCGTCCCGGGGAAGATTCAGCTCAATTTCTTCTCTTTCTGCTTCTTGATTGGCAAGAGATTGATTAATAATTCCCAGATCTATTTCACCGGTTTTCCAGATACGGACCACAAAATTTTTCTTTCCCAGTCCTAAAAACCCTTTTTTCCCTTTTTCGATAATTTCATAATCTAAATTAATAATGGATGTTTTTAAAGAATCGGCGCCCCTTTTTAAAGCGTCTTCTAAAGAGTTGGCTTCAATTTCGATTGAGTTCTCATTGTTCTTTTCAATCATTTCAGCAAGATGATTTAATTTCATAGTTAATCCTACTTATTCTCTAAAAATTCTTTTATGAAGTTCTCTCATTGAATAAAATAACAAAAAATATTCAATTGTATGAGTAATAATTTATCGGATTATTGAGTAATCTTTCGTAATTTTTTTTCGAGTTTTTTCAGTTTGCTTTTCAGCCTCAAAATCGCTTTGGTATGAAGCTGAGAGACTCTGGATTCAGTGACTTCCAATACGCTTCCTATTTCTTTCAGCGTTAAGTCTTCATAGTAATAGAGGATGAGCACCTGTTTTTCTTTTTCAGCGAGTTCATCAATAATTCCCGCAATCATATTCCTGATCTCCAGGCGTTCCGAGATAGTGTCCGGATTATAAGAATTCGGAGCTTCCACAACATTGACAACACTGTTTTTTTCATCGTCCTGTTCTTCAGAAAAAAGAGAGTCATTCACAGATGTGACCACTGTATAGCTTGCATTCAGATAGAGTTTTTCCAATTCTTTTGTGGTGATTTCCATTGCCTGGGCAATTTCTTCATCGGTTGGGGTACGGTCAAATTTTTCTTCCAGATCATAAATCGTTTTTTCCAGTTGTTTAGTTTTCTGGCGGATCGTACGGGGGACCCAGTCGATAGAGCGCAGTTCGTCAAAAATCGACCCTCTGATTCTTGTAATCGCATAAGTTTTGAATTTTGTATTTCTATCCAGCTTATATTTGTCAATTGCATCCAGAAGCCCAAAAATGCCATACCCGACCAAATCGTCAAACTCAATTTTTTTCGGCATCCCGATCGCAACTTTACCAGCAACATATTTTACAAGGGGAGCGTATTTTAAAATCAGTTTTTCTCTAATTTCTTCTCTTTTAGGCTGGGGAGTTTTTTCATTTTTATAAGTCTGCCATAAAACCAGCTCTTCTTCTTCAGATAAATTGATCAGCTCTTCGTTCTTGTATTTCAAATGTTACTCCTTTGGCATTAATTGGTAAATATTAAGAATAATAATATAATAAAAATAATAACTGTTATTCCTATAATAAAAGACTTATGTGAAATTTTTATAAATTTTTTATTTTCTTTTTTTTCTTCTTCTTCAACCTCTTCTTCAGGTTTTACGACATGAACGCGCAAAGTGTTTGCTACTAAAGCTTCTCCCCAAATGCCTGGGGCAAAAAAAATATTTAATTTAAGAGTATCCTGATCGACGACAGAATAACTTTTCACATAACCGATCATAGCGTTTCCGCTGTTTTTTTTCTGTAAAAGTTCTCCGATATAAAAAGCCGCTTCTCTTTCATCCTTGAGTTCAAAAAGAACAGGATTTTCCTGAGAAAGAGATTTGATCGGAATCCCTTCCAGCGGGTCTAAGACAGGTTTGACTTTCAAGCGGACAATAATATTTTCTTCTTCTTTTGGTTCATTTTCTTTTTCGCTTTCTCTGGCTTCTTTCTTTTTATCTTCCATAGGGGAAAAGAAAATAAAAGGGTCAAGCATTTCGTATTTGACATCCAGAGTAAAAGCCTTATTAAAAAAAACAGGGGTAAGTCCTTTTTGAAGAAGGGTTTCTAATAGAGTTTGAAATTTTTGAGAAGCAAAAAAATCCGAAACAATCCTCTTTAATTCTTTCTGAAAATTTTCCTGTCTTATTTCTTTTTCAAACATACCCCAAAGAACATGATCATGTTTGTCTTTTCCTTTGAACTCATAAATAATTTCCCGGTTTTTTTCCCATGGCAGGGAAAGATCTACCGGAGTAAAATTTTTATAAGCAAAAAAATTTCTTTCAATAAAATCGTTTTTTGCTATGTCATAAACAAAATAGAAAAAACCCTGTTTTTCAATTGGTTTGGCGTCAAAATTAACTTTTACCAGCATAAAATTTTTATGAATAGAAGAAAGTATTTTTTCAATACCCGATTTATCTCCATGAGTAAAATCATAGAGAAGTTCAATCATTTTAGGGTCATACCCGCTGCCCGCAGAAATTTCTAAAATAATTTTTTCTTTATTATTCTCCATTCTCTTTATCCTCGGATAATAACTGCCGGATTGCCATAGCGGCTTTCTGCGGTTCTATATCCATTTTTTCTCCGTTTAGATTTATCTGATGTTTTCCTAATTTTTTACTCAAAAGGCTTTCATCCAGTGGTTTAAAAACTATTTCTTCATCATCGTCATCTTTTACCGTATAGTCAAACATTCCCTCATCATCTTTATTTCCAGAATTTTCTTCTTTCAAAGACTCGGACATATTAATCGGGACATCTTCATGAGAAGAAAAATCGGTATTCTGAACGCTTTCACTGTCTAAAGAGGTTTGAGAATCTTCTGACTGATTTGAGTCTGAAGCAAGGTCAATGCCCCATTTTGACAACAAAACCGTTAATCCGAAACCCAGTCCTCCCATTAAAAGAGAAAACATAAAAATCCGTTTTACAACTGTCAGGAAATCGACTCTTCCGAAGAGTCCTCCCAGTAGTGTAATAAAAGCGGTTACAGCTGCCAGCAGTATCGGCAGTCCGAATTGATTCATAGATTATTTCCCAATTTTTTAATAGAGAATATTATATAATTTATATAAAAAAAACATTGATACAAAGAAATAAGAAAGAGATTTTTATTAAAAATGCCAAAAAGTTGTTTTTAGAATTTCGGAACAGGATGAGCATCAGGAAAATCAAACTCTTTTTCAACCAGTTCCTTGATTTTCAATATAGCATCTTTGGCATCTTCTCCCTTGCATTCTATTGTAATTTCATCGTCAAACGCAAAGTAATTCGCTATGATATCCAAGCTGCTTTTTGCGTCGATCGGGGTATTTTCATTATTTTTATAAAAATAAATCAGCGATTTGAATGTCAAGGCTTCTTTTGCTATTTGAGTAGCCGGTCTGACATGAAATCCGTTCATGTTTTTAATTTTTGTCTTTTCTCTGAAAACTTTCATTGATTCAACCATTTTTGTCAAAATTAGAGATCAGAATATATTCAATTGTTTTAATTGCTTTATCTGCGTCTTCTCCAATGCAGATAATTTCCACTTCTTCATTAAAGCCGATGCCGGCTGTCATTAAATCGAGAATTGCCCCGGCATTGATCGGTTCATCCGGCTGAAAAGGTTTCAGGAGGGTAATTTCTGAAGTAAACTGCTGACTTGCTTTTACTATCTCCTGAGCAATCCGGATATGAATTCCATGGCTGTGACCAATTCTTACTTTTTTGTTTACTTTTTTCATGATATAAAATATAGATATTATATTTAATAAAATCAAGACAATGATTTTGCATAAAAAGGAGAAAAAAGATGGCTAAAGACTGTTCTTTTGATGTTTTCGCAAAAGTCAATCTGACAGAAGTAAAAAATGCTGTGGATCAGGCGAGCAAAGAAATGATCGGCCGTTATGATTTTAAAGGAACCAAGAGTACTATAGAACTGAATCAGAAGGATGAGGAAATCAGTATTCTGGCAGATGATGATTACAAACTCCAATCAATCCGGGATATTTTAGAGAGCAAAATGGCAAAAAGGGGAATTTCTTTAAAAGCTCTGGAATATCTTCGTGAAGAAGATGCCAGCGGTGGGATGAAACGGCAGAAAGTGAAAATTCAATCGGGTATTCCTCTGGAAAAATGCAAGGATATTGTAAAATTGATTAAAAATTCAAAGGTAAAGGTTCAATCATCGATTCAGGGAGATCTGGTCCGTGTGGTCGGAAAAAGCAAGGATGAACTTCAGGAAGTAATGCAGCTTTTGAAAACAGAAGATTTTGGAGTTTTTATCGAGTTTGGAAACTATCGATAATAAAAGGAGCGCTTCATGGGCGGAAAAAAAATAGAATTTCTTGCTTTAAAACTCTATCAAAAAGATATGAAAAAAAAATTACTGGCAGATATGAAATTGGATTCGAACCAGTCTGAGCTTCCTGCTTTTTATCTGGAAAAAGCGGCTGAAAATCTTCGGATAAGAAAAAAAATAATAAAAACAGGGAGTCTATTATTGATTGGAATTGCTGTTATTCTTTTTATTTTGATGCTGATCCCTGTAAAACCGCTACAGAAATCCGATTCTATGAGTAAAACTCCATCACAGACTTCCGCTATAGAAAAATCGACTCAAAAAGGAGGGGAATAGTGAACGATGATAAAATCCTTAAAAAAGCTGTTGAATTGTATGAAAAAGAAAAAAATAAAGGCAATGAGTCAATCGATAAGCAGGCATTGAACGAATTAAATATTCCTTCGCAATATTATGAAAAAGCGAAACAGATACTTCAGCAGAAAAAAAAGAAATTGACACAGTTTATTCCAATTATCTTTTTCAGTTTGATCGGAGTTTTTTATTCGCTTTTTATTATGCTGATTACAAGTTATCCCAGCATTCCTGACTTTTCCTATGAAGTCTCTCATAAAAAATATCTTACAATAGAACTCAAAGTGATTAATCCATCCAATCAGTCTTTTGAGCTTTTTTACGAACTTTTTTCACCCGATGAAATCATTTACGATCAAAAATCTTTTTCTCTTTTTTCGGGAGGCGGCTCAAAAGATTTTTCTTTTAAAACTGAATTTACAAAAATACCCAAAGAGGGAGAATGGACGATTAAAATTTATGCGAAATTAAAAAGCAGTATCATTCCTTACAGAAAACAGATTTTTATTGAAAAATTGAAACTGTAATATGAATTGGATTTATTTTTTTATTTTGATTGTTATTTTTATATTTTTTTATTTCCGGATTTCAAAACGAATCAATCATCTGAATTTAGAAATATCGGATGATTTGAAAAACGAAATTCTTTCCCTGATTGCAACCTTTAATCAGTCGGCAGAGCAGAATATTGCTTTGATTGAAGAAAGGGTTTCTCTGGCAAAAGCGATTTCGAAAGAAATAGCAAGCCAGCTGGATTATATGAAAAAATTGAAAGAAACTCTTGAAAAAGAAATCAGAGAGTCTGAAATCAAGCTCAATACTATTATTGTAAACCAGAAAGCGCTTGTAGATGAAAATTTCAAGAAAAATAATCAAATCCATGAAACCTATAAAAAAGTAGAAGCAAAAATAAAAGAGCAGATGGTTTTATTAAACGAAAATGAAGAAAAGCTGAAAAACATTCCTTTGGAAAAGAAAGAAGAAAAAATAGACGAGGAAGTTGTTTTTATCCCTGAATTTTCTGAACAAAAGAAAGAGGAGGCAGCGTCTGAAAAAGAAAGCGCCCCCACTATTCAGGAACAGATAGACATTCTTTCTCAAAGCGGTATGAATCTGACAGAAATAGCCAAGCAGTTGAAAATGTCTCAGGGAGAAATCGAGTTGATTCTAAAATTCAGAAAAAACTTTTGATCTTTGAAAAGTAAATAGTCAACCCTGAAAAAGTAAAAAAATCCTTTACAGTAAAGAATAAATCATAAAAAAGAAGCGGAAAATTCGCAAG